>Ga0163144_10016894_pt1 | contig 14920 bp, 10 predicted proteins | sample OliLak19BULKMAT1_FD_123175 | JGI IMG/M metagenome (GOLD analysis project Ga0163144, IMG submission 123175) | Freshwater microbial mat bacterial communities from Lake Vanda, McMurdo Dry Valleys, Antarctica - Oligotrophic Lake LV.19.BULKMAT1 | ecosystem: Environmental > Aquatic > Freshwater >... | reverse complement strand
TTTCTGTAGTGCTTCCCTCAATGCTGTGACGTTTATCAGTGTTCGCTTTTTCCCTACTCGGATTGAAGGATACTCTTTGCCTTTTGATTTACGCGTTGAAATGACATAAATCTCTTTACCTATACCCCTGATAAAAGTCAGTTCTTTATTATATTATTTCTTAATATAGAGGAATGGTACAACCTATATCAACGATGTATTCTATCTTATATGGGCACAATTAATTATTGTTCTAATTCAGCACGATAACATAATTCATTTTATGATATATACAACAGTATGTTATGGTTAATAGGAGATAATCCATTCCATATTCATTATTTACCCTACAAATCCTCGCGCCCTTGCTTGGGCAATCATGGGAAGTTGCTTGCCACGGAAATACTCATGAACGAAGGACTTCACCACTGGCGCATATTCGCTGGCGGTCAGGTAGCTGACCTTGAAGGCATGTTCGTTTGCTTGCATAGGTGATGCGCCTTGTGTCAGCACACCCAGAAACATAAAAGCCCGGACAGTCAGCAATCCCCGGCGCAATGTACAGTACCAGAGGGCAAACATAGCCATCAATAGAATTGGCAACCCTGCTGTCCCTATGATTGCAAAGCCAACGAGCAGACTGGAAGAATATATGAGTATTTTCTTCATGGTCAGTTAGGGGATACCTGTTTTTTAAGTTCTTCAACCCAACCGGCTCCCTCATGGAAAAGTCTTTTGCCACTATCAGTCCCAGATTTGATAGCTTTATCAATTTCTGATTTTGGTAACAAAGAATACTTTTCCATGCCAGATGTCATAATTGGAATACCCGATGATATACAATTATTATAAGCAATCTGATTCTCTGGATATTTCTCTTCACAGAACCCTACGAGACTATACATTGTAGCTATTGTGGAGGCAGCTAATGCTTGCGAGATGATTTCTTTGGAGGGGCAAAATGAATCTTGTGAAGAATCTTTATCATCGAATTTCTTAGAATACATCTCGCTTTGCAATAACGCACCAATTGTAAGTAAGGCTGCGCTACAAAAGAATGTGGTTTTCTTGGTCATAAGAAACTTTATTTAGGTTGTTATAAACAAACGGCCACCAGATTGCTCTGGCAGTCGGGAGGTTCAAAAAACCTGTCTAAGGAAAGGTTCGCACTGGGCTTTAGCCGCGAGGCTTGAACATACGCCAATGCCCTCCCGACCATAGAGGTCGAAAGGTGCATTTCCGGCAGCACTAGAGCCGCCTTAGACAGGAGATTTTGAAGTCTCTAAGATTAGCAAGAATCTCTGGCCGTACGTTACGGGAGGGGCAATATTACGTCAATCGCTATTGATGACGATTTTGGCAGGGTCATACTTATCTATCGCCTCTTTAAGCTGTTGGAGTGTATAACCTTCTTTGAAGTAAACTTGTTGCGATGTCCCACTACGCTCATGCCCAATCATGGTATGGATAATAGGCTCCGGTACTCCCGCCTGATACAGGCAGGTATTCGCTGTATGCCGGAAGGAATGAAATACCAGTTCCTTACGCTTAATACCTAGCCGAGGGAGTAGCACGGCATTAAAATAGTGGCTTAATTTTTTGCCGTACCCGTTCTTCTGGTCATAAGTCAATTCGTACAAGAATCGTTTATGCCCTGCCTTCCGTAGCCTTGCCGCTTCTTTGATAATACCGAGGTCTAGCAAGGCTTTGTGAATAGGCACTTTACGACGAGCAGCAGGAGTTTTGAGCCGCTTGTTTTCTTCATCGTCGTTCATATCAAAATACCAGATGCCTTCCTTTCGCTTAATGTCATCCAGTGTAAGTTGCGCCACTTCATTCAGTCTCGCGCCAGTGTACATGCCAATTAGCGTTCCCCAGTGGCGGTAGTGACTTTTCTCATCCATGACCGCAGCCTGAATCTTTTGAATCTGCTCGGCATTAAACGGCTTACGGGCAACAATGCTCTTTTTCTTCTTGTCCACGCTGGATTTCAGTTTGGCAAAGGGGTTATCCGTTACCGCGCCTTCTTCCGCACACCACTGAAACAACGCGCTATAGGTGTTCAGATACTTTTGCGCTGTCACCGCCGATACTTTTTCAATGCCCTGAATTTTGAGTGCATCGGATAGTGTTATGCCCTTGAGCAACGGATTTTTATTCGCATTCTTTGGTAACTGTTTAATGATGTCCCGTACTTCTCGCGCCTTCATTAAATCCATGTCGCCTACAAGGTAATCCTTACCGAGAATGTCTGTCAGGATGATAAGTTTTGCCTCTTTGTCGTTCTTAGTGTTCTCGTCCCACGCCTCATCATTCACATGCACCGCCACGAACTTACCAGCCATCTTTGCCAGCGTATGCCTACCCGCTAGGAGTGGCTTTGCTGGTTGATGCATGGCATTTACCACTTGCTTGGCTGGGCTGAAGTCAAAGCGTGACTGCTCCTCATTGAAGCGTATAATCTCGGTGAATATCGCTGGCATAGCCGCCATGTATACCTTACGGATACGCTCATAGTCGGCGGGGCTTTCAGGCATGTCAACCTGTGCTTCTTTCATCATGGTAGCTATGCTGGATTGGTATAGTGGCGTGGTGCTCCCCTCGTCCAGCTCGTCGATTAACTCAGCATGGTCGATGGTGCGCTGGTAGTCTGCAATCTGTGTGGGTGACAACAGCTCTCCTTCAAGAATCTGGTGTTTCTTTTTTTCTAGCACACGTTGGCAGTATTCCAGCACTATGGCGCGTATTTGCTTATGATTCATCCCTCTTGCCCATGCCTGTATAGTTATATTGTAGGCATGATATGACAGGATTTTTGATAGGTATAGTGCCTCTTTAGGCTCCCGTGTTTTTAGTGACACTTTGACGTACTTACGATTGCTGTCCGGCATCAGGTGCAATGGCATCGGCCAGCGAAAATGATAAATGTTGTGTTCAGAGAGGATGAGGTGAGTCGGATTTTGCATAGGATTGTCCCTGTTGGGAGTCCCTGAACCGAAACTAGACTATAAGGGCTTGTTTTATAAAGTGATGGTGGAGGCGACAGGAATCGAACCCGCGACATCCTGCTTGCAAAGCAGGCGCTCTACCAACTGAGCTACGCCCCCATTCCGGTAGTATAAAATACATGCGAAAAGAGTGCCAGAAATTAGCCGCAGGCGCGGTTTAGTCAAGCATTATTTATAGGTTGCCGCATGTGGCGGCTGGAGTGGGGATAGGCTAAAAGGGTCTACTCTTCAATGATTTGGGTCAGTCTTTTGACCGAATCGTCCAGTTTACCGTAAATGGTGGAGGCGATTTTATGCAGGTCGTTATACTGGAACTGAAGCTGCGCGATGGCATTATTAAGATTCTCGCGCTCCTGTTTCAGGGCGGCATTTTCCCGTTCAAAAAACACCATTTGCTGCTCCTGCCGCACGTCGCGGTCCTGCGAAACGCTGATCTGGCGGAGGTTGCCCTCCAGGCGGTCAAGTGCCTTGACCAGCCTGCGGGTGGCGACATAGAGGGGGTGCTGCGCTGACTCTGACGACATGGACGAAAAGCCCGAATCTGACATCGAATCCGCTGATGCGGATTCTTTTTGGTTGAGAAGTTGATAATCGTATGCTTGATACATAGGCAAACAGGTTGTCTGGACATGTACGGCTTACTTCGGGTGAGCATAGCATGCCCGCCACAAAGTTAAAGTATCAAATTGCAAAAAAACATATGCCCCAAAGTATCACAAAGAGTATGACCAGCGCCATGACCTCCGCCGCTCCCCGCACTGCCGTTTCCACACTCGAAATGGCCAACGCCATACGCGCCCTTGCCATGGACGCGGTGGAACGCGCCAACTCGGGACATCCCGGTATGCCGATGGGCATGGCCGATGTCGCCACCGTGCTGTTTTCCGAATATCTCCATTTCGACCCGCAGCACCCGCACTGGCCCGACCGCGACCGCTTCATTCTCTCCGCCGGTCACGGCTCGATGCTGCAATACGCCCTGCTCTACCTCACCGGCTACGAGGATATGACGCTGGATGAAATCAAAAAATTCCGCACGCTCGGCTCCAAAACCGCAGGCCATCCCGAATACGGCCACGCCACCGGCATCGAAACCACCACCGGCCCGCTGGGTCAGGGCCTCGCCAATTCCGTCGGCATGGCGCTGGCTGAGCGCATGCTCGCGGCGCGCTTCGGCGACAAACTTACCGACCATTACACCTATGTCATCGCCGGAGATGGCTGCCTGATGGAAGGCATCTCGCAGGAAGCGATTTCGCTCGCGGGGCATTTGAATCTCCACAAGCTGATCGTACTGTGGGACGATAACCATATCAGTATCGACGGCCCGACCAGCCTCACCACCTCCGAAGACCAGCTCAAACGCTTTGAAGCCTGCGGCTGGGCAGTCGCTGCCATTGACGGTCACGACCACGCCGCCATCAGCAAAGCCATCAAAGCGGCGCAAAGCAACAATCGTCCTACCATGATCGCCTGCCGCACCACTATCGCATTCGGCGCACCGACCAAGGCCGGAACGTCGGCCAGTCACGGCTCACCGCTCGGCAAAAGCGAAATCGAAGGCGCGCGCGCCAAGCTCGGCTGGAGTCACGGCGAATTCGAAGTCCCTGCCCCGATTCTCTCCGCATGGCGCGATGTCGGCAAGTGCGGGCACGCCGCCTACGCGGAATGGACTAAACATTACAATGCCGCCGACACTGCAGTGCGCAGCGAATTCGAACGGCTGATGCAGAAAGACCTTCCGGCAAAGGCGATGGAAACGCTGCAGGCATTCAAACAGAAACTGGCCGAAACCAAACCGAATGAAGCCACGCGCAAATCGTCGGAAAATGTGCTCGAAGCATTGGTGCCGGTCATGCCGGAACTCGCGGGCGGCTCGGCTGACCTGACCGGCTCGAACAATACCAAGACCAAGGCGATGAAACCGGTCACGGCCAAAGATTACAGCGGCAGCTATATTTATTACGGCGTGCGCGAACATGCGATGGGCGCGATCATGAATGGCCTCGCCCTGCATGGCGGATTCATTCCGTATGGCGGCACGTTCCTTGTGTTCACCGATTATTGCCGCCCGGCGATTCGCCTGTCGGCCCTGATGCAGCAGCGCGTGATTTATGTCATGACGCATGATTCCATCGGACTTGGCGAAGACGGCCCAACGCACCAGCCGGTTGAGCATCTGGCATCACTGCGCGCGATTCCCAACCTGCATGTGTTCCGCCCGTGTGACGCGATGGAAACCGCAGAATGCTGGGCGCTCGCGCTGGCCACCAAAGATTCGCCGTCCATCCTGTCGCTGACGCGCCAGAATCTCCCGGCGGCACGCAAAGAATATACGCCCGACAATCTCTGCGCGCGCGGGGGCTATATTATTTCGCCCGCAAACGGCACGGCCAAAGTCACTCTCATGGCCACCGGCTCGGAAGTATCGATTGCACTCGATGCGCAAACGCAACTCGCCGCCAAAGGCATTGCCGCCAATGTCGTCTCCCTGCCGTGCTGGGAACTGTTCGACGCGCAGCCGAAAAGCTACCGCGACAGCGTGCTGGGCAGCGGCACCATCAAAGTCGCCATCGAAGCGGCGCTCTCCTTCGGATGGGAACGTTATATCGGCGATAATGGCATCTTCGTCGGCATGAAAGGCTTCGGCGCTTCGGCTCCAGCCAAAGACCTGTATAAGCATTTCGGGATTACCGCCGAACATGTCATCGAGGAAGTAGTGAAGAAAGTGAAAGGCTGAGATGGAACAGGTAACTGCGTTTCTTGCCACCGATCAGGGTAAGATTTTTGCAGTGGCACTGATTATTATCGGCGTATCCGACCTTATTCTCGCCAAGCTCGTATTAGGAAAACAGATCAGCAAAACTGAACAGCAGATGCTGCCCACCCTGTCTCCGACGGAGCTGCAGCCGCTTGCGATGCGCATAAAAAGTTTGCAATATGCCGCGCGCGCGGTGATAACAGCCGGTATCATATTCATGTTGTTTGGCATCTACGGTGTAACAAGGTAATAAAGAATCCATGACGATAAGAGTAGGCATCAACGGGTTGGGACGCATCGGACGCTGCGTAGCGCGCGCCATCTATGAAACCGGCAGTAAGGACATCGAACTCGTCGCCGTCAACGGCCCTGCGGCGGTTGAAACGCATGTCCATCTCCTCAAATACGATTCGGTGCATGGGCGCTTCCCACATGACATAGAAGCGGACGGCGAACATTTGCGCATTGCCGGAAAGACCGTAAAACTGTTTCACCAGAAAGACCCCAAGCAAATTCCATGGGGCGACATGGGCATTGACCTCGTGCTGGAATGCACCGGCAAATTCAATAAAAAAACCGACGCCGCGCAGCATCTCGTATCCGGCGCAAAAAAAGTGCTTATCTCCGCCCCGGCGGAAGATTCCGACGCCACCATCGTCTACGGCGTCAACAACGCCATGCTGACTAAAGGCCATCAGGTTGTGTCGGTCGGATCATGCACCACCAACGGCTTAGCGCCGCTGGCCAAAGTGCTGCATGAAGCAATCGGCATTGAAGCCGGGTTCATGACCACGATTCATTCCTATACCGGCGACCAGAATCTCGTCGATAACAGCCACAAGGATTTGCGCCGCGCGCGTTCGGCGGCTTTGTCGATGATTCCGACTTCTACCGGCGCTGCCAAGACCATCGGTCTGATCCTCCCGGAACTCAAAGGCAGGCTCGACGGCACTTCCATCCGCGTACCCACGCCCAACGTATCGCTGATCGATTTATGCTTCACCGCCAGCCGCGACACTACGAAGGACGAAATCAACGCCGCATTGCAGAAAGCCGCTGACGGCGCGCTTAAAGGCGTGCTCGGCGTGTCGAAGGAACCCTTGGTGTCCATCGATTTTACGCACACGACGCACAGCAGCATCGCCGATCTTTCCGGTACCTATGTCACCGGCAAGCGCCTGTGCCGCGTTGCCAGCTGGTACGATAATGAATGGGCGTTCTCCTGCCGCATGCTCGATGTGGCAAGGCTGTGGACAGGCCTATGAAATTTCCAAAGCTCGAAGACGTAGACCTCGCCGGTAAAACGGTGCTGCTGCGTACCGATCTCAACGTGCCCATGCAGGGCGGCAAAGTCACCGACAATACACGCATCATGCGCCTGCTGCCGACACTGAATTACCTGCTCAAGAAAAAATGCCGCATCGTGCTGTTGTCGCATTTCGACAGGCCGGGCGGCAAGTTTGTGCCTTCCATGTCGCTGGCTCCTCTCGTCGATGCCGTATCGGAAGCCTTGGGTGGCAAGAAGGTACAGTTCGGCGTCGATTGCATCGGCCCGGCAGCGCGCGACGCGGTGGATAAATTAAAACCCGGCGACATCGTGCTGCTGGAAAATCTGCGCTTCCACCCGGAAGAAGAAAAAGGCGACGTACGCTTTGCCCGCGAACTGGCAAGCCTGGGCGATGTCTTCATCAACGACGCCTTCTCCGCCTCGCACCGCGCCCATGCCTCCATCACCGGCATCGCGCAGTTCCTTCCGGTAGCCGCAGGACGGCTGATGCAGGAAGAATTGGAAGTGCTGGGCAGCATTTTGTCGGATGCCAAAAAACCCATCGGCGCGATTGTCGGCGGCTCGAAAGTATCGACCAAGCTTGCACTGCTGGAAAACCTGCTGACCACGATGGATGTGCTCATCATCGGCGGCGCCATGGCCAACACCTTCCTGCTCGCGCAGGGACACGATGTCGGAAAATCCATCTGCGAACCGTCGATGAAAGCCACCGCGAAACGCATCCTGAAAGATGCCGAAAAAAAGAAATGCCGCATCGTGCTGCCTACCGATCTCGTCGTTGTGCAGCAATTCAAAGCGCATGCGTCCTGCCGCGTCGTCGATATCAACGCCATTCCGGAAAACTACACGGCGGTCGATGTCGGCCCGTACAGCCTGCAGGTATACCGCGAAGCGCTCCAGACCTGCAAAACCGCGGTGTGGAACGGCCCCGTCGGCGCGTTTGAAACCAGCCCGTTCGATGCCAGCACAGTCAATCTTGCGCGCATCGTCGGCAAACTGACCGGCCAGAAAAAACTGCGCAGCATCGCCGGTGGCGGCGATACGGTATCGGCGCTGATGCATGCCGGCATGGCCGATTCCTTCAGTTATCTTTCCACGGCAGGCGGTGCGTTCCTCGAATGGCTGGAAGGCAAGACCCTGCCGGGCGTAGCGGTGCTTATCCATGCCAAAACCACTGGCAATACCAAGTCCAAAGCCCATGGCTGACAGGCTCGCACGTGTGGTCATCGTCCATACGCCCGACCATGTGCGCGCTGCGCTGGAAGCGGCCAGCGAACCCCATACCCCGATCACTCTGCAAAGCGCGCCCCATGCTACCGCCTATGCCGGAAGCCTGTATCTGAAACATATGTTCACGCAGGTCAAAATGGATTTTCCCCAGGTCGATGCGATTTTTATTCTCGATTGCGGCGATAACGGCGCGGAAAGCGTTGCCGCGATGGAGATGGGCCACACGCATATCCGCAGCTCGGCGCCGGGCGCTTTACGCACCAAGCTCGAAGACATTGCCAAGCAGCATCATGTTACGGTAGCGCCCCCCTCTTTTGAATCGCTCGATCTGCATATGCTGCGCGATGCCAAGGCCGCCTGTAAAAAATGGCTGGTGGAATGATGACGCGATAGATTATAAAAACAGTCATGACCGACAGCTTCCCCGTTACCGATAAAAGTAAAACCGCGACGCTTCCCATCCATCTCGTGCATGGCAAGGGGTATGGCGTGTGGCTGAAAGCGCAAAGCGCGCAAACACGCAACTGGCTTATCGCCAATGATTTCAAAGCGGCGCCATTTAGCTACTGTGTATTCCCTGGCAAGGACGGTGCGCTGGCCGGTGTGGTATGCGGTACGGATGAAACGCTGGATGTGTGGAGCATCGCGCATCTGACAACAGCGCTTCCAGCAAAGAGCTACCATCTCGAAGGGAAATTAGGCGCCGCCACTGCCACGCAACTGGCGCTGGGCTGGGCGCTCGCAGCGTATACATTCACCCGCTATAAAAAGAACGCCAAGGCAGTTGCCACACTCGTTGCGCCTAAAGGCTGCGATTTGCCGTATGTGCGCTCGATGACGGCGGCGACCAACTGGGCGCGCGACCTCGTCAACACGCCCGCTAACGATATGCATCCGGCGGCACTCGCAGCCGAAGCGGTGAACTGGGCGAAAAAACATAAAGCGCAGGTCAGTGTCATTAAGGGCGAAGCTTTGCTTAAAGCCAATTACCCGATGGTCTATGCCGTGGGTAAAGCCAGCAGCGTGCCGCCGCATTTTGTCGATATCCGTTTCCCGCGCAAGGGCGCGCCGAAAATCACGCTGGTCGGCAAGGGCGTGTGCTTCGATTCCGGCGGTCTGGATATTAAATCCACCGCCAATATGAAAATGATGAAAAAAGACATGGGCGGCGCGGCAAGCGTGCTGGCGCTGGCGAAAGTCATCATCGATATGAAATTGCCGGTGCAGCTGCGCGTGCTGCTGCCGATTGTGGAAAACGCCATTGCCGGAAACGCCATGCGCCCGCTCGATATCGTGCCCACGCGCAAAGGCATCCATGTCGAAATCGGCAATACCGACGCCGAAGGGCGGTTGATTTTATGCGACGCGCTCAGCGAAGCCGACGATGAAAAACCCGACCTGCTGATCGACTGCGCGACGCTGACCGGCGCGGCGCGCGTTGCGCTCGGCACCGAGATTCCCGCCTTCTTCACCGCCGATGAAACATTAGCGCAGGAATTAATGACCCATAGCGGGAAGGAAACCGACCCGCTATGGCGTTTACCTTTATGGAAAGGTTATAGGAAACAGCTAGATACGCCAGCAGCTGATCTTAGCAACGACCCGGATAGCGCGTTTGGCGGGGCCATCACTGCGGCCTTGTATTTACAAGAATTTGTCAGTAAAACACCCTCTTGGCTTCATATTGATATGATGGCATGGAACCTAAGCAGCAAGCCGGGACGCCCGCAAGGCGGTGAGGCCATGGCGGTACGGGCGCTCTATGCTTTAATGAAGGAACGTTATGGTACAGACTAAAGACGAAAAAGTAGGCTCCTCGAAAATCATCCGCGCATTGTCCTTCTGGCATGGCGTGACCTCCACGGCGCTCAAGCAGATGCCGGTGGATCTCTCCGCGCGCCAGACCGCGGTGCTGCTCAACGTCTATCTGATGCCATCGCCGCACAGCATCAAAAGCCTTGCCGACGATCTTATGATCTCGAAGCCCGCCATCTGCCGCGCCATCGACGCGCTGGAAAAAGGCAAGCTGGTAAAACGCCTGCGCGACCGCCAGGATCGCCGCAATGTGCTTATCCAGCGCACGGTCAAAGGCTCGGTCTATCTCAGTGAATTTGCCGACATTATCCTGAGCCTGTCGAAAGAAGCGGCTTAAGCTTCATCCTCTTCGGATTCTTCTTCCGGCTCCGGCGTTTTTTTGTCCGGGCCGTCAAATATGTCAAACAGCCCGCGCAGGAATCCCGGCGTCAGTATGGACAGCGGATTGACCGACACGTCGGGTTCATTACTGGAACCCTTGATACTGTAGCGCGCCGCGAACACCCCCTGCCCTTCACCTCCGGTCAGCACACTGCCTACCAAGGGCACCTTCCCCAGCACATTATTGAGCGAATAGGACGGCACGACCGTGCCCTGAATATCGAGCGTGCGTTTCGGAAACGTAATGGTTCCTTCGGCAGTCAGGCCCATCGCATCGCCGTGGGTTTTGGCCTTGTCCAGCGTGATGACATCCTGCCATAGCTTAAACGGCGCGTTGAGCCGCTTGAAATAAATACCCTTGCCCTGCAGCGTGTCGAAAAATCCGGTCAGCGACGCCAGCGATAAAATCTTCGCCAGCACCGACACGTTCTTGACGGTGTGCCCGTTGATATCAATGCGCCCATGAAACACGTTGCCGGGATTGGCGGCGCTGCCGTCATCATAGCTGCCGGTCACGGTGAGGTCGCCGCCTTCCATACCGTCGAAGAGATTGACCGAACGCAGGAACACACCCGCACTCTGCGCGTGCAGCGAGAATTGGCGCTTTCCTTTGGGATTGCGCAGGATGCGGATATTGAACGGTTTGCTGTCCGCCGTGGTTCCGGCAATATTGGCATGCTCGCAACGCGTCGCGCTGCAGGTCATTTCGCCTTTAATGCCGATCAGCTCACGGCCTTCGCCGAAACTGACCTTGTCGACATTGCCCTTGAACTGCAAGGCCGGGAATTTCTCAAATGAAAACGTGCCTTCTTCGCCGGGCTTGCTCTCCGTCCACGGTGTGGCGTCAAAATGGCTGCCGGTAAAATGCAGCAGGAACCCGCCTTCAATCTGCTCATACAGCAGTTCTTCGAGATGCGTCTTGCCGCTGATCACCTTATCCATGGTGACGCGCCTGACATCTCCCATATCCTGCGTCAGTTCCGCCGCGCCATGCGCGTCGATCTCCTTGCTCTTGAAATGGAAGGACGGGATGGTGGCCACGCCGTCTTTCTTTTCCGAGGTCAGCTCAAGCGTGGCGGCGACCTTATCGGGTTTGTTGAGGCCGAGCGTCGGCCAGATGATGGACGCATTGCTCATATCAAGCGTGGCCTGCGCGAGCTCCGCCTTATCGCCTTCCTTCACCGTCGCCTTGACGCCGAGCGTCCCTTTCAAAAAGGGAAACAGCGGATAGCCGAAGCGCGGCAGGGATTCTACCGGCGCCAGCGCCGTGACCTCGATCAGCGTGTCGAATGCGTCGGTGGGATGGAATAAATAGGTGACATGCGCGTCCAGCACAGTTGCACCGTTGACACTGCCCGCGCCCTTGTAATCCACCGCTTGCTTATCAACCTTCAGCGTACCGCTGGCATTTTTGATGTCGAACTTGTTCATGAAGCCGGGCTGGGCAACATCCTTGAGTTCGGCCGTAACGTCGTAATCAATGTCTGCTTCCCCGGTTGGATTACCTTTCTCGTCACGCGGCGAGTAAAAGCGGAAACCGAGATCGGCATGGCCTTTGACCGCGCCTTCCGCCGTGTCGGCGTGCATGTTGAGCCGGGCGGCATGCTTGAGGCGCGGAAGACCTAAGAAATGCACCACGTCCTTCGCGCTGCTGTCGGCATCGAGGCTGATTTTGATGTAGGGATTATCCTCGTTGAGATCGGCAATGTTCAGCTTGCCGTTCGACAATTTCGAGTCTTTCATATAGTTGCCGCTGGTGATGTCGGCATCAAGGCTTAGCCCATCGACATGGATGACACCCTTGACGTCCGTGACTTCCGGATGCTCCGGGAGATAGCGTATCTTCGCACCTTCCAGCATAATCTTGGCATCCACGTCTTCCTTGGGCAGAATGGGCTTGGCGAGATCGCCCGCAGCGATATTGATATGTGCTTCGGCATGAGGCACCTTGCCGGTCAGGATATTGGTGGTCACCCATTCGCGCGACATCGGCGCAAGCTTGAGGGGCCAGAGCATATGAATGTTTTTAGCATCGGCATTTTTCAGAAACAGGTTGCCGCGCACCGCCGTATTATCCTTATCGAGGATAGCCGTGCCGTCGCCATCCAGCACCACGCCGCCCAGATCGGCATTGAATGCGGTAATCTGGATGTCGGTCGCATTGTTGCGCAGGCTCCCTTCGGCATGCATGGAGGTGACCGGCACGATGCCGTCGAGATGTTCCGACTCCAGCGTGCCCTCGCCTCCATCCATTATAAAGCTCAGCTTCTGCAGGACGCCGTTGCCATCCAGCTCAAGTGAGCTCTTGCCGCTGACGGGAAATTTCATGCCGCTTAACAGCGATTTCTCTACAAAAAGATCGGCCAGCGTCGCCAGCCTCAACTGGTTGACGGTGATGTCGCCCGTGAGTATGTCGCTGTCTTTTTCTTTCAGAAATTGGGCGGTGATGTCGGAGGTGTAATTATCGTAACTGATCTGGGCGCCGCCATATGCCTCCAGGCCTTTGCGCGAACGGCGGAATACCACGTCAGTGTCGCTGGCGCTGAAGAAGACGCCCTTGCCTTTATTACTTACGTTCAGATCGGCGTTGACGATGGACACGTAGCGCAATTTACGCAGGACGCTGCTGTCATCCGGCGCGAGCAGCGGAGCCAGCACCACCGAAAACGGCACCACGGCTACTTCTTCAGCAGGTGGAGATTCAGCGGTCGGCGATTCCGGCGCCGCTTCCATGGTCAGCCCGAAACTGATGGAGCGGTCTTCATTCTGCAGCAGGCTGATGACCGGCTTCGTGAGGGTAAGCGAGGTAGGCAGCAGGTGCCCACCCAGCAACGACCAGAAATCAATACCCAGCGAAATTTCCGGCAATTTGGAATAGGTGCGCCGTTCGCTGGTCATGACTTTGACATTGCGCAGGCGAATGTCGATAGGGTGCTTCCAGCCATCCCAGATCAGCCATGTTTCGCCGATGCTCAGCGAATATTTATGATCGGGCGGCTCGAACGACGCTTCGATATAGGGCGTCACGATGTCGAGCGAACGCGGGCCGGTCGCCACCCAGCCGAGCAAAACATTGAAACACACCAACGCCGTAACGGCCACCCCGAGGATGAGGCCGAAGATGAATTTCAGTAATGTGTTTATGCGCAGGCCCACAGGTTACATCAGAAGAGTGTTTCAAAAATATTGCTGTAATTGTCCGTCCATATGGCGGCTTTTTTCGTATTCACAAGGGGCTTCCAGCCGGTATCGTCTTTTTCGAGGCCGTGGAAATGTTCCTTGTCGCGCGCGATCAGCACCCAGATGGACGAGCTCATGAATGATTTTGCCACATGCTTGCTGTCTTCTTTCATCAGCGCGACGAATCCGGCATCTTCGGCAAGACGCGCCATCACCGGCCCCAGCTTGAGATGGCGGTTGGAGATGTTGAACGCCATGAAGCCGCCATCGGCCAGCTTATCGGCATAAATAGCCAGCGCCTCACGCGTCAGGATATGCATGGGGATGGCATCGGAACTGAATGTGTCGATCACGATGAAGCCGTAATACTTGTTCTTCGCCTTGGCAATTTCCAACCTGCCGTCGCCCAGTATGACGTTGGATTTCGGCGGACAGTCGGACAGATAGGTGAAGAATTTGGGATTGCGCGCAATATCGGCAATCGCCGGATCGATTTCATAGAAATCGAATTCCTGTCCCTTGCGGCCGAGGCATGCGAGCGTACCGGCCCCAAGTCCCAGCACCGCCACCGGATAATTTTGCAGCTTCGGCGCAAGATGGTCATACACCTTGTGCATATTGCTGTAATAGGTGACGAGCTGCATTTTCTTGCCTTCTTCCAGCGGCTGCATCCCGTGCAGAGTCGTACCATGTAAGAGCAGCATGGCGTTGGTCGGCGCCCAGTTGAACAGGCGGTTGACGCCGAAGAAATTGCGTTCCTCATACATCAGCTTGCCGGGGGCGGCTTCTTTGTTGCCTACGCTCTTGCCAATCGGCACTGACAGAAACAGGGCGAGAATAAACAGCGCGAAACGCAAGGGCCGATACTGGCTCTTGATGGCCGTAATCACAATCGGGATGAAGAGCAGCATCGGCAGGATGTTGTTCATCACCGCATGTCTGGTGACGGCATCAGCATCGGCATCAAGGCTGATAAGACGGAATATCATCACGATGAAGAGCATGAAGGCAACCGGAACAGCGTAATCCATCAGGCGCTCACGCTTGGTGTCGGCAACGAGTTGCGGACGCAGCAGCAGCGTCAGGATGAATACCAGCGAATATTCAAACGGCTCGGTGAAAATGATCGGTGCGACCAGCGCGTTAAAGATGCCGCCGAGCATGCCACCGAAGGAAATCCACAGGAAATATTCGGTCAGGTAGCGCGGGTCGGGCTTGCTGCGCGCCAGCATGCCGTGGCAGCCCATGACTACGACGAAGAATGTCAACAGATGCAGC
>Ga0163144_10016891_pt1 | contig 14920 bp, 15 predicted proteins | sample OliLak19BULKMAT1_FD_123175 | JGI IMG/M metagenome (GOLD analysis project Ga0163144, IMG submission 123175) | Freshwater microbial mat bacterial communities from Lake Vanda, McMurdo Dry Valleys, Antarctica - Oligotrophic Lake LV.19.BULKMAT1 | ecosystem: Environmental > Aquatic > Freshwater >... | reverse complement strand
TCAATCAATTGACTGGGTCTGAAGTGTTGGCCGAGGATTTGCTTTTCGCCACGCTTGATCCAACCTTGCGGCAAATCACGCTGCCCGGCATCGACAAGGCAATTGTTTCCGACACGGTGGGATTTGTGTCAGATCTCCCGACCCAGTTAGTTGCTGCCTTCAAGGCCACGCTGGAAGAAGTCACGTCGGCCGACTTACTGATCCACGTGCGTGATATTGCCCATCCTGACAGCGAAGCGCAGTGCTCAGACGTTGAAAAGGTGCTGCGAGAAATTGGCGTTGCTGAGACCACACCGCGTTTTGAAGTTTGGAACAAACTTGATCTTCTCGATAAGGATCGAGCCGCTGAATTGACCGCAGAGGCAGCTCGACACGCTGACGTCGTCGCCTTGTCCGCGCTCAGCAGGGAAGGGATTCCCTTGCTTTTGTTCCGGGTTGCTGCTCGGCTGACCGAAGGTCATCGACACTATCAGATTGAACTTGACCCCGCCGATGGAGCAGGTGCCGCTTGGTTGTACGCGCACGGAGAGGTGATTGATCGCATGATTGGCCAGCATCTGGCCGTGTATGAGGTCCGGCTGGCCCCGAGCGATTTTGATCGGTTCAATCAGCGCGCGTTTTGACCTCATGCCAGAGGGCTTCCTTTTCAGCGAGACTGAGCCCGGCAAAGCTTGCGCCCGCGAGCGCTTCCATCATGTTGAATCGGCGCACGAACTTTGCGTTGGCCAGGCGCAATGCGGTTTCTGGATCGACGCCAAGATGACGCGCCCAATTGACGACTGAAAAGAGCAGGTCGCCGATCTCTTCCTCACGCTCAACCTCGCTTGCCGCCTCAATCTCGGCAATTTCTTCAGCGATCTTGGCGCGCGGGCCGTCCGCATTGGGCCAATCAAAACCACTGCGTGCGGCACGCTTTTGAAGCTTTTCTGCACGGAGCAAGGCCGGTAAACCGAGTGAGACGCCGTCAAGGGTGCCATTCTGCGCCTTGGCAGCGCGTTCCTCTGCCTTGATGACTTCCCAACCTGGATTGGCTACCGAATTGGAAAATATGTGGGGATGACGCCGTTCCATCTTGTCGCTGATCGCCGCTACGACGTCCTGTAGGCTGAAATGACCCGCTTCTTCGGCCATCCGGCTATGAAAGACGACTTGGAGCAACAGGTCACCGAGTTCATCCTTAAGGTCCGTCATATCAGCGCGCGTGATCGCATCGGCCACTTCGTAGGCTTCCTCGATCGTATAGGGCGCGATTGAACCAAAATTCTGTGCGCGATCCCATTCGCACCCGGTGATTGGATGACGCAACCGTGCCATGATCGAAACCAGTCGCTCAACCATGATAGGGGCCTTCATCACTACGCAAAGCAAAACCGATAATATACATTATGTTAAATTTCCGACGGACCAGGGCTTTCAGGTTCAAGGATCATGTTGTTGCCCTCCACTCGCCAAGATCGAAGTTCGGAAAGAAAGTTCATTCCCACGACACCTTCATGGAGCCCGTCCATCACCTGAAGCGCAAAGTCGCTCGCTTTAATCGGCCCAAGTCGAAAATCCTTCGCAGTGGCGCGATGAGCCATGACTGTACCATTTGCCGTATCGACCATGACGCCAAAACCAGCATCGATTTCCACCGATGCAGCGAGCGCCACGGCCGCAGGAATCGATGTGACCGTCGCGCCCGTGTCAATCATCATGCGGTGCGAACTGCCGTTGATTTTGACGGTGGTGCTAAAATGACCCTGTGCATCACGCGGTATGATCACGTTTGTGCCCGTCACGATCTGATCGCTCAGGCCCAGCATGTTTGCTGCATCCTGCACACGAATACCGCTGCGAGTGTAGGCGCTGGCAAGGATCAGTCCGATCCCAAAAATGCCGATCCATGCCGCCGCCATCCGCAGTGTCGCGCCGACCGGCGGCCGACGCGCCAGAAGCGAAGCGAGCGGGAGGAGCAGCATCATTATGAGCATCAGCGCAGACAGGGTCGTGTCGTTGCTCATGGGGTCAGCTCGAGTCCGTCATAACCGGGAACAATCCCTGGAGGCACGCTTGAACACAATGTCCGGTAATCCATTGATTGATCCATATGGACGAGCACAGCCGTGCTGGGCTCAAGTTCGCTGATCCACCCGAGTGTGGCACCGAGATGGGGGTGAGTTGGGTGCGGGCGCTCACGCAGAGCATCGACAACCCAGATATCAAGGGAATGATAAAGAGAACGCATCGCCTCAGTCATCATGTGAAAATCGGTCGCATAACCAATCGCGGTGCCTGCCGATTCAAAACGCAGGCCAGCAGATGTGATATCGCCATGCGGCTGATCGACTGCCCTGATCATGATGTCGCCGATGGTCATCTGATCCGTAAGGGCAGAAATCGTTGCCATAGCGGGGTAACCAGACCGGCCATGAAAGACATAACCGAACCTTTCCTCTAACAGCGCCAGCGTCTCTGGCCGCGCAAAGCCGCACACTGGCGCGCCGCGCGCGTGGTAAAGCTGGCGCAGATCATCAAGACCATGACAGTGATCAGCATGATCATGCGTCCAGATGACGGCGTCGAGTTTGCTGATGTTGGCCGCAAGCAGCTGCTCTCGCATGTCCGGACTTGTATCAACAAGAATGCGTGTTGATGCTGTCTCGACCAGAATAGAGGCGCGGAGCCTCCGATTTCTAGGTTCAGCGGGGTCGCATTGGCCCCAATCATTGCCAATTCTGGGAACACCTGACGACGTGCCAGAACCAAGGATGCGAACTTTCACACGCGTATCTTTGTAAACAAACGATAAAAATTATCGGTAGTCGCCTCCGCTAGCGTCATGACATCAATGCCCCGCAATTTGGCAAGATATTTTGCTGTATCAACAACAAAGGCTGGCTCACCAGTTCGGCCACGATGCGGGACCGGCGCAAGGAAGGGAGAATCCGTTTCAATCAACAGCCGATCAAGCGGAAGGCTGGCGGCGGTCGCCTGAAGATCCTTGGCATTTTTGAAGGTTACAATGCCTGAAATCGATATGTAGAATCCAAGCTCAAGCGCGGTCTCGGCAAACGCGCTGCTCGCCGTGAAGCAATGGATCACGCCGGGAAAAGCCCCCTTCTCCATTTCATCACGCAAAATTGCGCCTGTGTCGTCCTCCGCATCACGCGTGTGCACGATCAGCGGCAGGCTCATTTCCCGGGCGGCGGCAATGTGTGAGCGAAAGCTTGCCTGTTGGCGCTGGCGGTCAGAATGGTCATAATAATAATCAAGCCCCGTTTCGCCGATCCCGACGACCCGGGGGTGCTGCGCCCGGTCAACCAGGCGCGCGGTGTCGACATCAGGGTGGCTATCGGCTTCGTGGGGATGGATGCCAACCGTCGCCCAGACATCAGGTTCGCGTTCGGCAATGCTGATGACATCATCCCATTCGCTCTCGCGCGTTGCGATCGTTAACATCTTGGATACGCCAGCACCCCGTGCACGCATCAGGACATCTTGTTGCTGCTCTGCCAAGCCTTTGTAATTCAGATGACAATGGCTGTCGATAAAGCTCATGCATCTGCCTCAGTGGGAATTTCAAGCCGCGGGAACACACCGGATGGCGTCGCGATACGGTGGTCTTCGGCAACCAAGGCGGTATACCAGCTGTCCTCACCAAGCGCTTTATGGTCACGAGCTTTCGCGCCGATCTGATCGAGTATTTTGCCGGCTGACTCGGGGATGACTGGCAGGATTACAACGGCAAGATCATGGATCGCGCGGACCAACGTCCCGAGCACCGCCTCCATTCGATCGGGATCGGTCTTGCGCAGTGTCCAAGGTGCCTGGACATCGATATACTGGTTACAAGCGAAAACGCCGCCAATCCAGGTCTCAACAGCTTGCGATAAAGCAAAGTTGTTGAAATCGGAGCGAAATGCTTTTGTCGCAGCATCTACTTGTGCCAGCAGCACCCCGTCAGCCATATCTGCCCTCCCCGCCCCAGGCAGCGCGCCGTCAAGATTCTTGGCGATGAACGAGAGCGTGCGCTGGGCGAGATTACCAAAGCTGTTTGCGAGATCGGCATTTGCCCTTAAAACAATCGCTTCTGCTGAAAAGCTACCATCTTGTCCGAAACTGATATCGCGCAACAGGAAGTAACGCAGCGCATCAACGCCAAACCGTTCGGCCAGCGCCATCGGATCGACAATGTTGCCAGTCGATTTGCTCATCTTTTCGCCGCGATTGAGCACAAATCCATGGCCATAAACAGCTTTTGGCAGCGCCACTCCCGCCGACAGCAGAAAGGCTGGCCAGTAAACCGCGTGGAAACGCACGATATCCTTGCCAATCAGGTGCACGTCTGCTGGCCAGTAACGACGAAGAGGATCGCTTGCGTCAGGATAGCCTATGCCGGTCAGATAACTGGTGAGAGCATCAAGCCAGACATACATAACATGGTCAGGGCTGCCTGGCACTGGCACTCCCCAGTCGAAGCTTGTCCGGGATACCGACAGATCAGACAACCCCCCCTCAACAAAGCGCATCACTTCGTTTCGGCGGCTTTCAGGCCGGATGAAATCGGGGTGAGCGGCATAATGGTCAAGCAAGGGCTGTTGATATGCTGACAGTCGAAAGAACCAGCTTTCCTCCGCTGTCCATTCCACGGGGGTGCCTTGCGGCGAGAGGCGAAGGCCGCCTGGCCCATCGATCAGTTCTTTTTCGTCGTAAAAAGCCTCATCACGAACCGAATACCAACCCTCATAACGATCAAGATAAAGATCCCCTGACGCCGCCATAGCTTTCCATAATGCCTGGCTGGCGGCATGATGGTCTGGATCAATGGTGCGAATGAAACGATCATGTGAGATGCCAAGCAACCGCACCATATCCTGGAAACAGCCAGACATTTCGTCGGCCAGTTCGCGTACTTCGACGCCACGGTCGCGCGCAGTCTGCACCATTTTCAAGCCATGTTCGTCGGTACCAGTCTGAAACCTGACATCGCGCCCTGCCTGGCGTTGGAAGCGCGCGATCGCATCGGCGGCGATCGCTTCATAGGCATGGCCAATATGGGGACGGCCATTGGGATAATTAATAGCGGTCGTGATGTAGAAGGGAGATTGCATAGCCTGCTCCTAGAGCATCGCTCGCAGCAAATGAAGCCTAGTCGGGGCGCGCAAGACTGGCAACGAGCCCGGCCATTTCATAGACTGTTGCTTGCTGATCGAGCGACAGCGCGCGGGCACTGACGGCCAGTGCCCGCGCCCGTTCATAAGCATCAAGCGCAACGCGAAGCGAAGGCCCGGTTCGCATCACACTTGATTGCGCGATGAAAGTCGGCGCGAGATCAAGAAAGGCTTCATAGCGCGGCTGTGCAGCCTTGGGCGCCAATTGTTTAGCAAGCCGTGTCCGCTCTGCATTCGTCGCGTCGCCGTCCTTTGCGATTGTCGCCATGACGTTATCGAGCGCGGCCATTTCGAGCCCGGCATATCCCAACGCGCGACCGGGTGATCCGTCGCCTGCCTTGATCAACGCAGCGACCTCAACTGAACTTGCATCCGGCAATCGTGGCTGTAGGACCGTTGCCATCTCGGCTGGCGAAAGCGGATCAAATCTCAAGCGGCGGCAGCGTGAGCGTATAGTAGGCAGCAGGCGACCGGGCGCATGGCTGATCAAAAAGAAAATCGTTTCGGACGGAGGCTCCTCAAGGCTCTTTAACAAGGCATTTGAGGCGCCTGGACGCTCCAGGTCGTCGACAGAGTCGATAAGGACAATCCGCCGAGGTGACATGGAAGGTGTGGTAGCAAAAAGTGGCTGAAGGCCCCTCACCTGCGCAACCGAGATGCTCCGCGCGATATCCTGATCGGGTTTATGAGCCTCCTTGGGCAAGCGGATCAATTCGCGATAGTCCGGATGTGAGCCAGCTGCAACAAGGTGGCGGGTAGGGTTTTCCAGCGGCACATCAAAATCGCCGGTCAGCCCAGGCTCACCCGCTGCTTCGGCAAGAAGCCGAAGCGCCGCGACGCGTGCAAAACTTGCTTTGCCAACGCCTTGTGGTCCTGTGAAGAGCCAAGCGTGATGTGACGTTCCACCAGAAATGGCTGCGCGCAGCTCCATCTGGGCGGCATGATTACCGATTGGGAGGATCACTCCAGCCAATCAGACAAGGCCACAAGCAATGCGTCGGTGATGGCTTCTGGGCCATTTTCAGTATTCACCACCCGAAAACGATCAGGTTCCCTCGCGGCAAAAGAGAGAAATGCGTCGGCCACCTGCGCGTGAAAGTCACTTCCCCTTGCTGCAAATCGGTCGGTTGCACTCCCATCACGTCGCGCTGCGCGAACGCGACCTTCTTCAATCGGCAGATCGAACAGGAAGGTTCGATCGGGCAGCACACCTTTTGCGCCAAAGGCATGGAGCGCCAGGATTGCCGCATCATCGATCCCTCCGGCCAAGCCTTGGTAAGCCCGGCTGCTATCGATGAAGCGATCACAGATAACCCAGCGACCAGCAGCAATTGCCGGGCGAATTAATTTTTCGACATGATCAGCGCGGGCCGCAGCAAAGAGCAGCGCCTCGGTATGGGCACTCCAGCGGGTAAGCGCACCCGCCATCAATATATCTCTGATCGTTTCTGCGCCTTCGCTGCCACCTGGCTCGCGCGTCAGCAATACACTTTTCCCGCGCGCTTCCAAAGCCGCCTTCAATCGCAACGCCTGGGTGGACTTACCCACGCCTTCGCCGCCCTCAAGCGAGATGAAGCGTCCGTTCACATGCCAAACAACGACAACAGGCCATTCCATGCGCGGCCAAAGAAACCGGCTAGCGGAACATCCGTTTCGGCGACCAGGGGCAGTCTCTGGTTCGGCAAGCCTGGTGAGCTTACGAGCAGATCGGCAATATGTTGTCCGGCTTTGATGGGTGCCTTGACCGGGCCATCATAGACAACGCGCAGCTGGAGGTCAGGCGACGAACCCGACGGCACGGCTACCGCCAAATCCCTGGGCGCAATCAGCCCAACGACGTTTGATGCGCCGAGTTGAACTTTTGCAGTTTCGATCTTGGCGCCCTTCTTGGCGATCGGTTTTGCCTGCCAGGCGCGGAACCCCCAATTCATGAAGCGGACCGATTCCTCTATCCGCTGATTAAAGCTGGTCAGGCCAGCGACGACAAGAACGAGACGCCGGCCATTTTGTTTGGCTGAACCGGTAAAGCCATAGCCTGCCTCCTCGGTATGCCCGGTTTTCAGTCCGTCCGCGCCTGCCACGCGGCCAAGTAACGGGTCGCGATTGGCTTGGGTGATCGCTGCACCCGATCCCATGGTCTTCCCCCAGGTGAAGTCTGGTCGGGAATAAAATTGCTTATAAAGCTTGGGAAATTTCTCGATGGTCGCGACGGCCAACGCGGCAAGGTCGCGCGCGGTGACGTAGGTCGCGCCCGAATCGGGCCAACCATTGGAATTACCGAAACGGCTGTTCTTCAATCCAAGTTTGCGGGCTTGGTCATTCATACGCTGGGCGAACGCTTCTTCGGTGCCGGAAATCCCTTCCGCGAGCACAACGCAAGCATCATTTCCTGACAGCGTGATGATGCCATAAAGCAAATTGGCAACGCTCACTCTTTCATCGGGCGATAGGAACATTGTCGATCCTGCGGCAGGGCCATGCCATTTGCGCCACGTCTCGGGCGCGACGGTCATCTGTTGATCAAGCTTGAGCTCGCCGCGTTGGATCAGGTCAAACGCGACATAGACGGTCATGATCTTCGCCATTGATGCTGGCGGGATGCGACGATCAGCACCCTTGTCAAACAGGATCGCGCCGGTTGTAACGTCGCGCAAAAATGCGATCGGCGCTGGCGATTCATAAGGGGGTGACGCAGCCAGTGCCGCGCCGGTCATGGAAAGGCCAAACGCCAGGAACCAGGGTGTAAATTTCGTCATTTTTCGCATAAAGTCCATTTTCGGCGCTATTGTTCGTCGCGAACGATCCGTGCGTCGCCATAGCCCCGTCGAGCCATGTCGTCACGTGCGCGGTTCGCTGTTTTCAGATCACCGAACGGACCAATCCGAACGCGGTATATCGATCCCGTCGCAAGAACGGCTCCCCCCAGGCTCTGGGCAAGGCTTTGGGCGCGATCAGGGTTCGATAATGCGGCGACCTGCACCGCAAAGCCTGTTGCTGGCTTAGCGCGCCGGACTGCTGGCACCGCAACAACTGTTTGTCCCGGAACAGGGAAGCCCGCGCCAGGTCGGCTCGACAGCGGAGGCGCTGGATTGGGCCGCGTCGGCGTCATTACCCGTTGCGGCAAGGTGCCAACCATTACTGGCGACAATTGCTTTAACAACGCTTTGAGCAATACCGGCGGGGTGTCGAGCCGTTCGGCCGCCGGACGGCCTGCGCGAAGCGCGATCTGATCACTCGCGGGCGGCTCGATCCGCCTGACCCGAACGGGTCCAACCCCAGCTCGATCAATGCCGAGCTGCGTCGCTGCAGCGCGCGAAAGATCAATTTCGCGGTCCTTGGAGGTGGGACCGCGATCGTCAATCAACACGACAATCGTCTTGCCGCTCTTGAGCGACGTTACCTCAGCGAAACTGCCAAGCGGCAGGGTGCGATGCGCAGCGATCATCGCATTGGGATCGAACGGACGCCCCGAGGCCGTTCGTGACGCGCCCAATTCTTCACCATACCAGCTGGCATAACCGACGCTGTCATAGCGGCCTTCCTGTCCGGGTGAGCGTGATGTTCCGCGCGGCCCGGTCCCGGGCGGCTCCTCCTGGAGGGCAGATGCTGCCTGCGTGATCGCTACCGGCCTGGCGATTGTGTGCACCATTCCCGCCAGCAGTAGCCAAGTTACTGTCAACAGCATTTATACCCCACCCCTCCCTATTGCTCGACCGCATCAGCCAACAGCCCCACCGACAGGGCATAGAAATTTGAGCAGTTATAGTCGAGGATAACCCGGTAGTTGCCCGTCAAAAGATAGGCGGTCCGGCCCGGGCCGTCGGGCTCAAGCAGCGTGGCCTGAATCCGGTCGTCTGGCCAAGTCTTGTCTTGGGGGAGAACGCCAAGTGAGCGCCATTCCGCCATCGATTTCCAGCCACTGTGGCGATCAAACACGCGGCTGCAACGGGGCGAGACCGACCTGTTTGTCACATTTTCCCGGTTGAAGCCGCTGGGTAGCGACACCGCCAATCCCCAGGGCTCCCCGGCGCGCCAGCCGGCATTGACAAAATAATTGGCAATCGACGCAAGGGTGTCAGGCTCGCTGGACCAGATATCTGCCTTACCGTCCCCATCGCCGTCCCGCGCCAGGCGAAGATAAACCGACGGCAGGAATTGCGGGTTTCCTGTTGCGCCTGCCCAGCTGCCCTTTAATCGCTCACGCGGCACGCCGCGATCAATCATCTCGAGTGTGGCAAGAAATTCACCCGCGAATAGTTCGCGGCGGCGTCCCTCAAAGGCCAGAGTAGCAAGTGCGCGCGGAAGATCAAAACTGCCGGTTACCTGGCTATAGCTGGTTTCATGTCCCCAGATGGCCACCATAATCGATTCGGGCACGCCGGTCTCACGCTCTATGCGGGATAATTGTGCCCGTTGGGCAAGATAGACCCGGCGACCTTGTGTGATCCGGGCATTATCGACATGCCGGATCCGATAGGGGGCAAAATCTGGAATTGGCGCGTTGGCAGTGCTGCCCGGCTGCGCACGATCCAGTTCAATGACACGGGGATAATAGGTCAACGTCGGAAATACCGAATCGAGCGTCTGGCGCGATATTCCCCGCGCCTCGGCCTGCGATCGCAATGTCAGCAGGTAAGCGTCGAAGCCGGGTTCGCCTTGGGCTGTGCTTCTTTCGGAGCTGACCAGCAGCCCAAAACTAATCAGCAGAACAGCGCAGATTGTGCAGAGGCGTTCGGTTGACAATTTCATCAAAACAGTCTGCCACACCGGTCGCGATACATGAACCCCCAATGCAGCAGCTATTGCACAAATCATCCCATTCAACGTATGCGCGGCCCGCAGCGGACAGGTGGCCGAGTGGTTTTAGGCAGCGGTCTTGAAAGCTGGCGGAGCTTGCCGCCGCAAGTGAGGGAATAGAGAAGCGTTACAGCACGTTAGTGGCAGTCCAGATCAGGTGGCGGCTTGGGCCATAAGCCTGTCATACGCTACAAGCCGGTGTTGGTGAGGAAGAGTGTCCGAGTGGTTTAAGGAACTGGTCTTGAAAACCAGCGACGGTGCAAGCCGTCCGTGGGTTCGAATCCCACCTCTTCCGCCAACAGTAATGAAACACCCTGTGATTCTATCGAAATGAATCCAAATAACGCGCGCACAATGGAGATTGGTGGCTTGGGGCTCGCAATAAAATTGCGAAAGAACGACCGAGTAATATCAAAGCTCGTTGGTTGCGGCTTTTCTCCCATTCGTCTCAGCGAGGTGGGTTGAGGGCTTTTTTCATCGGCCCTTGGTAGCAGCCGGTTTGACAGCAGACGATTGTTGAGATGCTGGCGTTGTCGAGTGAGCAGCCTCGACTGAAAATCTACCAAGGGACGCTTTCCAATCTGGGTTGGCTTGATCGTCTGGCGCTCGATTTGACATTGACTTGACGAGGCGCTCAATCAGTGTTGCACACGCGCGGCGCCGACCGAGCGTTACAATGCCGAGGAACAGGGATGGCTGCGACTTCAGATGACCTGGTCGGTCGCGTCGCGTTGGTGACAGGCGCGACGCGGGGCATAGGTTTGGCGATCGCCACCCGCCTCGCCGCGATGGGGGCCGATGTCATCGCCCTTGATTTGCCGGACACCGATACCCAGCCGCTGGAAGCAGTGATCGCAAGCTTGGGCCGCCGCCTTGAATATGTCGCGGGAAATGTCACACTCAGTCAAGATTGGTCGCGGGCAATCATGGTGGCACAAGATCGGTTTGGCCGGCTCGACATCCTCGTCAACAACGCGGGCATCGCCGGCTTTGTCGGTCGGCTCGTTGACTATCCTGAGGAAGATTATGACGCAGTGTTGGCCGTCAATGCCCGCGGGGTATATCTCGGCATGAAGCTTTGCTTACCCATGCTGACGACGACGTGCGGTTCAATTGTGAACATTTCTTCGATCTCCGGGCTCGGTGGTGGCCAATTTGTTTTTGCTTACAGTGCCAGTAAGCACGCGGTGGTTGGCATGACCAAAGTTGCCGCTGCCGAATGTGCGGCGATTGGTGTGCGCGTTAATGCTGTCTGCCCAGCCCCGATTGCAACCGAGATGGTCGATGCCCTTGCCAAGACCCGAAACCCGAATGACCCAGAGGCATTTGCCCGCAATTTTAAGGCGAGCTTGCCGATGGGACGTTATGGCGAACCCGAAGAGGTTGCCAATGTCGTCGGCTTTCTGGTCAGTAGTCAGGCGAGCTTTGTGACTGGCGCGATCATACCCGTGGATGGCGGTGCCTGCGCCCGCTGATCGAGCACCCCTCCCCTTCCACGCGATGGGGCAAAGGGTGTGGCTCGGCGATATATCGCTGCATCTTCGCGAGGTCGGTTCGGGTGGCCAGGTGCCGCTCCTGCTGCTCCATGGCTTCCCGGAACAGGGTGGCAGCTGGCGACGGATCGTTGCGGCGCTGCGCAATGACCGGCGCTGCGTCATCCCCGATCTGCGTGGCTATGGCCACTCAGATTCGCCCGCTGCGCTCGACAGCTATCGGATTGATCGACTGATCGAAGACATCATAGCACTGGCAGATTATGTTGCCCCCAATGCGCCCGTCGATCTCGTCGGCCATGATTGGGGTGGTGTGCTCGCCTGGTGGGTCGCTGCGCGGCATCCGGCGCGGGTGCGACGACTGGTAGTCGCAAATGCGCCCCACCCTGTCGCGCTGCAAGAGGCGTTGATTGAGGACCCGGTGCAGCGCGCCGCCTCTGCCTATATCCGGCGGCTGCAACGACCCGGTGCTGAAGCGCATTTCATGGCAGAAGGTGCGGCCGCTGCCTGGGCTGCTGGCTTTGGGCAACAGCGGTGGTTTGATGAGGAAGATCGGGATGGCTTTGTCAGCGCATGGTCAAGGCCCGGCGCAGCGGCTGCGATGATCGCGTGGTATCGGGCGAGTCCCTTCATCGTGCCGGCCGGCAACGAACCGACTGGGCTCCCACTCTGGGCGCAAGATGCAGGCTTGATCGTGACGACCCCTACCTTGCTGATCTGGGGGATGCACGACGATGTGTTGCTGCCAACACTTTTGCCGCGCTGCGCCGCGCATGCGACCAATCTTGAAACCGTCCCTTTGGCAGCGCATGGTCACGGCGTCATCCACGAAGCACCCGGCCTTGTAGCCAAACTCATCGAAGGATTCACACGATGACGCTTGGCGTCCACCACATCGCCATCAACATCTTTGACCCTGAACCGATCAAGGTGTTGCACAAGGTAACCGGCTTTACCTGTGTGGCGCAGGACGCGCAGGGAATGTGGTTCGCCGCCCCCAACGCATTTGTGCTGGTTACAACTGCAACGCGTAAACCCGGTCCCGCCGAGTTGAACCGTCGGGTATGTGATGCCGGGATCACGCATTTCTGCATTCAATCTGGTGATGGCACACACCTATGGCAAAAGCTTGATACCGCAGGACTTGCTTTTAACGCGCCCCCGGTGGCGCTCGGCACCGGCGCAATCTACGCTTATGGCCGTGATAACGAGGCCAACGTGATCGAGGTTGAAGGGGTGGGCGATGCCCCGCCCAATGCTCTACCATGGATCGCCCATGTCGCCTGGGCATCACCAGACCTTGATCGACTAGCCGACTTTTATGCGAGGCTGGTTGGTCGCCCGGTCCACAATCGGGGTCGCTTTAAGAATCCACTGTTTGAAGCAATTACTGGCCTGCCCGATGTCGATGTCCGCGCGAGCTGGTTGATGGCGGACAATATGATCGTTGAACTGTGGCAATATCTGAATCCGCCGACGATGCCTGCTTGCCCAACAGCGACCGACGCGCCCGGCTATCGACATGTCGGCTTTAGCAGCGACACATTCGGAACCGATCTGCAACGGATCAATGCAGCGGGCATTACCCTTTCACCAGCAAAACCAATCGCCGACATGCCAAGCTTTAGCGGGAAAGATCCCGACGGAAATCAGTTCGTTATTTTAGAGGCACCGCCACCTGGCAACCGCCTCTCGCTGTCGACGCTCTCCGCTCCCGATTTTGTCGCTGATCGAAACAAGGCCTTGTTGGCAGCAAACGCTTTAGCTTAACGGATCGGTTGGCAAGGCTGCTTGGTTTTGCTCGGCTGGAAGCGGCGCAGCGCGACGATACGCCGTTGGGTCAACACCATAAAGGTCACGAAATACTCTGCTGAAATGGCTCCGGCTCAAAAAGCCGATGTTCGCCGCGATAACCTTGACCGCCAATTTCGTCGAACGCAGCATTTCCGACGCACTCAGCAGGCTGATCCCGTCGCGATGGGCAGCAAAGTGGCGCCGCAATAGCAGCAGCAGGCATGTCTTCATCAGCGTCGCATTGAGCGCGCGCGACCCCAATTCAGGCTTGGCACTCTCCTTGAGCAACAGCTGAAAGCTTGCCCGCACGATCGCCCGGTCGTCCAGCTTGGCTATGATCGGCCGGCTGATCCTATTGAGCAGCCCAAAGGAGCCGGAGATATTGGCGCTAATCAGGCCGCAGACAAACCGGAGATCGCCATCGCCACTGCGGGTAGCACTGTATCGTGTCATCCCATTTTCAAGCGGACCTGCACGATCTGCGGAGAGCAATACGAGACCAGCGTCGCCATCTGCGCCGACAATTTGATCGAGCATCGGGGGTATCAGGACGATACTTCCGGCACTGCAAACTACCATAGGGCAGCCTGGGACCGTCAGATGCATCGCCCCTTCCAGCGTTAGAGTGAACCTCAATCTCTGGCCCGCCCCGGATCGGCATCTGAAATCCATGATCGACCGCGCAGACCGCAACGGCATTGATCGCGACGTCAAGTTTCATCAGCAGCCGATCCAAAAACTGCCGAGACATCTCTATTCCGTCTTGGCCTGGGTTCCCCTATTCTTATCTGGGGATCGAGACATCTTGTCCAAGGGTAACATGCATTCACAGCACCTCGCGGGGACAAAAGCGAACCACCAAGATCAGATTACCCCAGGGTGCGGGCACTGAACCACCCTTTTAGCCAATTACGCCGCCATCGCGCGCCAAGAGACGCCCGATTGCGTCGAAGAGCGAATCCATCGCGATTGGCTTGAAGAGCACCTCATCCGCCCCCGCGCGTAAACAGTCTTCGCGAAGATTGACCGCAGTATCAGCGGTAACGACGATCACCGGTATCATCGCCTTTGCATCGGGACGGGCGCGTATATGCCGGATGGCCGTCATCCCATCCATGCCGGGCATCCGCAAGTCCATCAAAACAATATCATAGCTATTGTGTTCGATCAGCTCGAGACCGCGTTCAGCACTTTCGGCACCGGTCATCGTTGCGCCAGCCACGTCAAGCATGTCGCCCACGACACGGCGATTCATGGCGTCATCTTCCACAAAGAGAACGTTCATGCGACTGATCCGGTCAATGGCGGGGGGACGAGAATTTTGGTCATGATCGCTGGCCTATTGCCTTATGCAGCACACGAGGCAAGCGGCCTGTGCGCTTCCTTCTCGACGCTATCGCCAGAGCCATACAGAATTTCGACAAGGGCCGCGCCCCCAATCGGCTTTTGGATGACCCGAATTAGGGCATTGGCCTTTACTAACCGCGTTTCAGCCTTATCCTGATCGGTCCAAAGAAGCGCCAGTTTGGCTCCGGCAGTTTTGCTTGCCTGGGCAATCTTGTCGATTGCGCCCAAGGGATCGGCTTCGGCCCGGGCTGTCGCGTCGTCGAGGAGCACCATTGCTGGCGCAGACGCATCAATTGCAATGAGCGCCTCAGTAATTGACCCGGCAAAGCAGATGAG
>Ga0163144_10016890_pt1 | contig 14921 bp, 13 predicted proteins | sample OliLak19BULKMAT1_FD_123175 | JGI IMG/M metagenome (GOLD analysis project Ga0163144, IMG submission 123175) | Freshwater microbial mat bacterial communities from Lake Vanda, McMurdo Dry Valleys, Antarctica - Oligotrophic Lake LV.19.BULKMAT1 | ecosystem: Environmental > Aquatic > Freshwater >... | reverse complement strand
GTTCGGTTGTCCCAGCTTTGTGTTTCCGCTCGCCGCTTTCTTTAATGTTTTTGAGAAAAAAATCGTGCCACGAACCGCGCCGACGCATTAAATTTGAAACGATTTCCCCGACCGTCTATGGCTTCGCTCTATTTGCCTCTATTTCTCGCGGGCTTCGTTCCGCTTTTTGTCGCCTGGAACGCGTGTCGTCCCACGAGCCTGGCGCACACAACCCTCTGGCTTGCGGCAGCCTGGATCGCTTGGGGCGGGGCCTTGTTGCTGGGCGACCGCGATGCCGTCAGTTGGGAACCTTTGCGCTATGTCGCGTTCGCCCTCAACGCCGGCGCGGTCGTCGCCGCTCTCGGGGCGCGGCATCCCTATGTGGGCGCCTGGAACTTTGTCGTCCTGGGCCTGCTCGCGGTGACGCTGTTGCCGCTGTTTGAAATGCTGGTTTTGGGTTCGAAAACCCTAGATGGGCTGCGGCTATTTTTTCTCGGCGCCACGCTGGCCATCGGCGTTTTGAATTATTTGCCGACGCGCTTTTTCCCGGCCGCCCTTTGGACGGGAGCCGTCTTAGGTCTCGAATTTTGTGTCTTCGCCTTACCCGGCGACGTCGTGCCCGACCTGCCGCTCACGTGGCTTCATGCCGCCCTGTTTTTGAGCCCTTGGATCGCCTGGCTCTCGACCTGCCGCGGACGCCGCCGCCGCACGCAAGCCGACCTGGTCTGGCTTGATTTTCGCGACCGCTATGGACTGGTCTGGGGCCAACGCCTCCGTGAACAATTCAATAGCGCCGCCCGCAACGCCGGCTTGTCGACGTCGCTCACTTGGTGGGGCATGACCGGCAATGAATCGCCGCCGGCTTCGGACCCGGCGTTGGAACTGCTCCGCGCCTTGCTGAAGCGATTCATGCCCGCGCAATCGCGTTCCACCCATTTCGACTAAGTGGCTGTTCCATCTTGCGACGCGGGACGATACACTAACGCAAGGTCGGCCCGCCGAAACTGCCCGGAGTCCCCATTCGGGTGCCGCTGCCCGTGCCCTGCGAGCCGATCCCCGAACCGGCCATCACTGGGGCCATGGATCCCGTCATGCCCGCCCGCATGATGCCGCTTTCTCGATCCGCGAAGGCCTCTTTCGGATAGGAGTTATTCGCATACCGCGTATCCAGCGGCGGCACGGCAAGCACCTCCGCGGTCGTAGGCGGCTTGATTTGCGGCATGGACTTGCGACAGCCCGCCAGGCAAACGAAAAACAACACGACCCCCGCCAGCTTTACCCAGTACGACAACATGGGCTCCCTCCCACGAACTATCTCGGTCTTTCCCCCAAGACCCGTCGACCGGCCTGATAACCGATTCGCGGAGGAAATCAAGCCCAGTTAATTGGGACGGCGCTCTTGTGCAGTCTTCGCCCGCTAATGCGCGGGCGTTCTGGTAAAGGGGGAGAAGTAAAAAAAGAAAGACCTACGGGCAATCCGTAGGTCTTTCATCATGCTTTCATAGACGTTCTGCAACACTAAGCCTTGCCCGCCTTCGCCCCGGCGTAACGTTGGCTGACCGCGTTCCAGTTCACCGTGCCCCACCAGGCGTCGAGGTAGTCCGGACGCTTGTTTTGGTACTTGAGATAGTAAGCGTGTTCCCAAACATCGACGCCGAGAATCGGAACCTGGCCGGACATGAGCGGGCTGTCTTGATTCGCCGTGCTGAGAATCTTGAGCTTGCCGTCGGCGAGAACGAGCCAGGCCCAGCCGCTGCCGAAGCGTCCGACGCCGGCTTGCTTGATCTGGCCTTGGAAACCGGCGAAATCGCTGAAGGTCGCTTTGATGTCGTCGGCGAGCGGTCCGGACGGTTGGCCGCCGCCGCCCGGTCCCATGATCTCCCAAAACAGAGTGTGGTTGGCATGTCCGCCGCCGTTGTTGATTACCGCCTGACGCACGCTTTCCGGAACCTGGCTGATTTCCCGCAGCAGCTGTTCAATCGGTTTGGACGCGAACGCGGCATGGCCGTCGAGCGCCTTGTTCAGATTATCCACGTACGCCTTGTGGTGCCGGCCATGGTGGATTTCCATGGTCGTCGCGTCGATGTGCGGTTCCAGCGCGCTGGTCGCGTAAGGCAGATTCGGCAGGGTGTAAGCCATCGAGGTCTCCTCAATAATGGGTTCCGTTTCAGAACGGCCGTTTCCAGTCGTAGGTTCAATTCACTCTATTGTACCCATCGGCGTCGGCAACTCGTACTCCCCGGCTTGCCTCTTCCCCCATTTTCGGCGGCGCCGGCGCAATTTGCCGATTCTTATTGTCATGGCCTTAACAAGATGATAATCTCAGGGCGTCAATTTGAATCGGACTCGCAATCCGAACCTCGCAATCCGTCGGCTTTTGGGATCTTTCACGCACTCCTTCCCAATGTTCCGTTTACTCCGGACAGTTGGCGGCTTCGCGTGAATCGGGATCTGATCGCGCGCCGTTTTTCGCGTTCCTTATCCTTTCACCGGATCGGAGCGCGCTCGGCTCGCGCAGCCGCTTGTGGAGTTCCCTCCTCATGAAAGCCATCTCGATAATTTGCGCCCTCACGGCGTCCCTCGTCGGTCCCGAGCCTTGCGAACGCACCGCGCGCGAACACAAAAAACTGAGCGGCCCCTGGACTGTCGCCCGCGCCCACAACGACGGCGACGAATTGCCGCGCGAAGACCTCATGGCACTCGCCATGATCTTCGAGGGCGACACAATGCGCGTCCAGGAAGGCGGCACGGTCAATGAACGCTTCAAGTTCATTCTCCACTTCGACCTCAAGCCGCGCGGCATCGACTTTCGCTATCTCGATGGCCATAAAAAGGGCCGGGTGGACCGCGCCATCTATCATCTCGACGGCAACACCCTCAAGATCTGCATTCAAGAAAACCCGGGCGGCGATCGCCCACGCGATTTCAACGCCTGCAAAGGTTCGCAACGCAGCCTTGTCATCTTGAAGCGAAAAACCGAATAATAGTAGAACGCCCCTTCGACCGGAGTGCCTCCATGCGCGCGTTCTCTGCCCTTGCGTACCTGTTCACGCTTCCCGTTCTCCTGGCGGCCGGAGAATCCTCCGAAGACCTGAAAAACATGCAAGGGCTTTGGCGGGTCACCAAATCCGTCGACGCCGGCAAGGAAATTCCCCAGGAAGGCGAGGACATCACCGTGGTCGTCTTCGACGGCAACGTGATCAAGGTCCGCGAGGGTGAGAAATCCAACGATCTCTTTGAGTTCCGCCTCTTCCCCGACAAATCACCCAAAGCCGTCGAATTGCGTTACCTCTTCGGCAAACGCAAAGGCGAAATCAATCACGGCATCTACCAGCTGGACGATAGAAAACTGCAAATTTGCATCGAGGAAGACGCCTCCAAGAACCGACCCAAGGCGTTTGAATCCAAAGTGGGAACGACGATCAAGCTCATTGTTTTGAAGAAGATTTGAATTGGGCGGAACGCGGAAGGCAGAATACAGAAGTCAGAATGCAGAAGTCAGAAGGGATCGATCGGGGCTATTTGCCGAATTCGCGGAGGTGGTAGCCGCCATCGATATTGACTACTTCGCCGGTGCTGAACGGCAGCGCTCCGGTTACGAGGGCCGTCACGGCTTTGCCGACGTCCTCCGCGGTTCCCCAGCGCCTTATCGGCGTTAGGCCCTCGGCGATCAGCTTCGTGTATTTCTCTTTCGCGCCGGCGGTCATGTCGCTTTCGATCACGCCGGGCCTCACCTCATATACTCGGATGCCCTGTTCCGCCAACCGCAAGGCGAAGAGTTGCGTGACCATGGCGAGTCCCGCCTTGCTGACGCAATAATCGCCGCGATTCGTCGACAAAGCGTATGCCGAGACGCTGGAAACATTGACCAGGCAAGGCCGAAATTCAGGCGGCGGGCCTGAATCCAAGAGAGTCCGCATCGCGTTCGCCGCCGACTGGCACAGGAAGAAGGCGCCCTTGAGATTCACGCCGAGCACCTGATCCCAGCTTTCCTCCGTCGCCTCCAGGATGTCGCGCCTTCCCACCGACGTGATCCCGGCATTGTTGACGAGCACATCAAGCCGACCCCAAGCCCCCAGCACTTGTTCCAGCAAGCACGCGCGATCCTCCGCGCGGCTGACATCCGCCTGGCACACCAAGCTTTCGACTTCCCCCAGCAGCGCTTGCGTTTCCCGCGCGGCCGCCTCATTGCCCTGATAGTTCACGGCCACCGCATACCCGGCGCGCGCGAGCTCGACGCAGATCCCGCGCCCGATTCCGCGGCTGCCCCCCGTCACCAACGCCGTCGGCCGCGCCAGCATGGTCTTGCCCTTGATGCGATACCGTTGGCGTTAGCACGACGCGCAAGCGAGTGAATTCACTTGCTTGCGCGTCGTGCTAACAGAATTCACTCGCTTGCGCGTCGTGCCAACCGTAGTGCTAAACGAGGCTCTCGAGGAGGAACTTGAGCTTCCTCACTTCCGATTCCATGACGACATTCGCGTCGGGCAGATCGTGAATCGCCACTGTTAAGAGGCGATCGTAACGCTGCCGATCCAGCATCGTGATGAGCCGACCGTATTCCACCTCGCCCTGGCCGATTTTCACTTGGAATTTGCCTGGCGCCTTGCCGCTGTCGCGCAAATGGACATGGCGAACATAGGGTAGCAATTCATCGAAACTGCCGCCTTGATGCGGGCCGTTGATGTAATGACTTGGATCGAGCGTCAGCCCCAGGCCGGGCGTGCGTTTGCATAATTCGATGGCCTGGGCCGGCAACTCCGTCAGAGTGCCCGCATGCGTCAGCAACGTGAAGACGAGCCCTTGCGCCTCCACCGCGCTTACCTGCTTGGTCAGCCGGGCGACTTCGGCGTCCAGCGCGGAACCGCTCTTGGCCGCCTTGAACGCCAACACGGATACGTTCGACATGCGCGCCAGCTTGCAGATGGCGGAGAGTTGTTTCTCATATTCCGCCGGGTCGGGCGTCTCGATCTCCACGGTGAACGCCGAGGGCGTCAGGCTGGGACCGATGCGGATTCGTTGGGCCGCCAGCGGGATGTCCGCCGCGACCTCCGACGGCTTCAGATGCGATCCCGATTCGGTGATCGCGACATCCACCTTGCTGAATTGCAATTCCGCGATGACCCGCAAGGCCCGGTCCAACGGATAACGCGCGAAACACTGCGTGGAACATGCGACGTACACGGCACCCTCCGTGGCGACAAAATTCTGCGGACTTCCTTCACCCCCGTGGGAAAGTCCCCCCTCAAGGCGGCGAACTATATCCCGAGGATCGAGGATTGCAACCCCACTTTTCTCCCCGATAATAGCCTGACGGTCCTGCAATGCTCAGAAGCGGAGTGATCCCATGCTCGATTGGCTCAGGCGTCAACTCGGCGCGGCACAGCGGCAACGACCCGATCTCGCCTTCCTCGTTTACAGCCGAGCGCAATGCCACCTTTGCGACGTCGCCTGGGAACAGCTGCTCTTCGCGCAGCGCCGCTACGGCTTCCCCCTTGAGAAGATCGACGTCGACTCCGATCCGGGTCTCGTCGCTGAGCACGGCGACTGCGTGCCGGTTGTCCTCGTCAACGGCAAAGTGCGCTTCCGGGGACAAGTGAACGAAGTTCTGCTTCAAAAATTTCTCGAAAGCCCCCCGGCCCGATCGTAGAACGGAGCTACACCCAGGCGAGCGCAGGCAATTCCAAACAAATTGCATTTCACGCACCCACCCACACCCGATGTGAAATCCAATTCGCCCGAATTGGCGCATCTCTTTTTATGACGGCAACTTAATTCGTTTCACCTCGATGTGAAATCCAACGAATCGGTAAAACTACCATGTCGCTGCCGCACGCCCTCGGAGTACCGAGAGCGTGCCATCCGGCTAAGTCTATGCGTGGGGTTATTTAGTCTTCGTCTTTGCCTTCGTGTCGCCGCCCAGTTCTTTCTGGGCGCGGCGTTGTTCTTCCAGACCGGCGAATAGGCGGTCGCTTGCGAGCAGTTCTCGGCATTCCAGGGCGCGATCGCCTTCGCCCAGGGCGTCGAACGTTTTCGACAGGTTGTAAAGCGCCCGCGCGTGTTCGGTGCGATCTTGGTTGTAGACCACATCGACCCAGAGGAACTCCCAGCGCGCTTCCTTGTAGAGTTCCTTTTTCATGAAGCTCTCGCCCAGAGCGTTGTAAGCGGCGGCCTTGATTCCCTTGTCACTGGTGCCCTTGATGATGCCGCGGAGCATGCCGATCGCCTCGTCGGCCTTGCCTTGGGCGGCCATGCACTCGCCGATGGCCACCTGCGCCCGCACGGCGTTTCGGCTGCCTTTGGGCAGTTTGCTCACGAGTCCCTGCAGCTTCTTCAGCGCCTGGTCGGGCTTTTTGGCCCGCAGCGTAACGGCCGCCGATTGGATTTGCGCTTCGAGTTGGTCGTCGGCGGACAGATCGAGCGTGGCCATTTCGTCGTACACCTGCGCCGCCTCGTCGAATTCGCCTCGTCCCAGGTGCATCTGGGCCAACGTGTGCATGGCTGGCGCGATCTGCCAGGCGGCCGGGTATTTCGTTTTGAACTCCTTCAAAGCCGCGATCGCCTCATCCGCAGGGCTTCCCGTTTCGGTGGCGAGGCGGGCGCCGAGCGCCGCGATCTTGTACTGCATATGCCGCCGCGCCGCGATGTCCTTGGCTTTGCCGTATGCTTCCTTGTATTTGTCGATGGCGGACAAAAGATTCGTCTTGAGCTTTTCGCCCTTGCTCGGGTCCAACGAATCCCGCTCCGCCGTTCGGGCCCCTTGGTAGGTCTGAAACTTGAGATCCAGCGACAAAGGAAGATCGTAGAAGATGTCGACAATGTCGTCCGTGGCGATGTTCTCCATCATCGTGCCCTTTGCCAACACGATGCCTTTGGGACTCTCGCTCTTGATGTTGCCCGATATCGGCTTTTCACGGGAGCGCACGGTCACTATGTCCTGCTGCGCCGCCGCGATTCCCGCGATTCCAAGCGCCAAGCCTAAGGCAATTACATTTCGCACCATGTCCAAATCCCTCGATTGTCTTTAAGATTCGATGTTCGATTGAGTACCGCTCCTGCCCTCGCACCCCAACTCGTCGTTATTTTTTCTCCGCTTTTTCCGCTTTCTCTAACGCGTCGAACGCTTCCCGAAACGGCGCCTCCGCGGCTTTCAGCGCATTGAATTGCGGCTCCACCAGATTCCACCCCTCCTGGCTGGACGCGTTTTTCAAACGCAGGAGATGCTTGGCCGCGAACTCGGTGTAACGCGCCGTCAATCCGGCCTTCTTTCCCGCCGGGGCCTGTCCATACCGGTAAACGGCATTGCCATAGTGATAATAGGCGTCGAAGTAGACTTCCTTCGCCTGTTTATTGAACAAGAGCCCCTGTTTGTTATTGTCGGCCAGGCGTTCCTTGACGTAGCGATCGTTCATCACCTCCTTCCATCCTTCGATCGCCAAACCATAGAGGCCGAGATCTTCATAGACTTGTAGCTTTTCGATCTTCGCCATCAAATGGAAACGTCCATGATTATGATTGAGAAGCGTTTCCAAGGCGGCGTTGGCCTTCTTGAGATCGCCCTTGCCCAGCCGCAGCGTCTTGGCGTATTCGATTTGAATGCGCCAGTAGGTGTACAGTTCCGTTTCCTCCGCTTCGCTGAATTTCGTTTTGGGCGGCGCGTCCAGAACTTTGGGCGGAGAGAGTTTTTGAAAAAGGTTCGCGGCTCGCTCGTACTGCTCCAGGCTGGAGAAGCAGCTCGCCAAGAAAACCAAATCCCCGGCATTCGCTCCCTTCTTCGCGGCCAGGTCGTCCAGGAATGTCGAAAAATTGGAAACGGTTTCCTTGAGCTTTTTGGCGTCGCCGGCTGCCTTCAGTTCGCGCACCTGCGTCTGTAGGTCCACCACCAACTCCCGCAAGACATTGGTCATGCCGGCGCCGATGTCGCCCGCCTCGCCGGCGAGCATTTCCATCGTCTTCAGCGTGGCGCGCGCGTCGGGTATCTTGCCCATTTGCACCTGCGCCCGCAGCGCCAGCCCCAAAAGCTCCGTCGTCACCTGAAAATCCTTCAGGCGAATCTTGCCCGTGCCGTCCGGCTTCATCGCCAAAATGCTCTTGAGCACGGTTCCCGTCCGCGTCGGGTCCAACACCTGTTTGTAATTGCCTTGACGATAAGCGACTTCCGCCATGCCGAACGTCGCGTACTTCTTGAGCACGTTCTGCGAATACTCCAACCCCTCGCGGGAATCGGGCAACACGAGCGCGGGATTCTTGTCGAATTGCGTCTTCAAACCTTCCAGATACTTCGCCATTTCCTCGTACTTTTTCCCCGCCGGCGCCAGTTGCTTCTTGGCGATGAGGTTCGACGCATCCTCGTACAAGAACTTGGCCTGTTCCAGCTTCGCCGCGAAGTACATCGTCGCGGTGCTTGGATCCGGGTCGGTGGGCAGTTCTTTGATTCGCGCCAGCGCCGTACGCGCCACTTTCGAGTAATACTCTTTCCGTTCCGGGCCGATGTCGCTCTGCTCCCGGGCCTCCAGCGAGATGAACACCAACTGCGCCTGGGCCAACAAATATCCCGCGAACGTCTCAGGCAACTTCTCCAACTGTTCGATCGCTTGCGGATACGGTTTGCGGCCAGCCGCGTCCTGGTCCTTCAAGTAGGTCATCGCCAGTTGAAACCGCGCCACGGACGTTACCGGGTCGTCCGCCCAGGCCTTTTGGCTTTCCGGCGTCAACACGAATGTCGCCAAATCGATCAGTCGGCGACGATTCTCGGCCGTATTCTCGCGATTGAGGATCGACGCATAGGCTTCCAACGCGTACCCCGCCCCAAAGGAAGCCCGCTTGGTCGGCGGCGTTTGCCGCGCCAAGAATTCGCCCATGACGGCCGCCCGTTCTCGATCTCCCGAGAACAAGTATGCGGTCGTCAGAAAGAACCGCGCCTCGTCGACCTTGCTCGGCGGCGTGCGAGAATTCGCCATCCGCAACGCACGCCGCAAGGCGCGTGCCGCCTGTTTCAGCCGCTCCACGCGCTCCTTTTCATAAACCGCGGCTTTGCCGGGATCCTTCTCGGCCCGTTGCCTCGCCTGGTTCATCTTCATCAGCTCGAATTGCGCTTTCAGAAAACACTCCCCGAAATCCCGCAGGGATTCCAGCGGCGTGCTTTCGCCCATTTTCTGAAACGCGATGCCCACGGACTGTTGACTGGCCCGCTCCGCGAAATCGCTGTCGCCGGCGGCCACGTTCTCATACAGCTTTTGTGCCTTCTCGAACAATTGGACGGCGGCTTTGGGCGGCGGAATGGTCTTGGCCAACTCCTTAGCTTTTTCCTTGTCCTTGACCGTCGCGGTCGCCTTCTGAATCGCAGTCTGCCATAATCCGTTCGCCTCGCGATAAAGCGATTCCGCCAACTCGAACTGCACGCCCTGCCCTTCGGTTGACTTCAGGTGCGTCGGGTAATCCTTGAGCCAGCTGTACGCGGACTTCTGCACGTAATTTTTCTTGTCCTTGTCGGCTATTTTGACGTTTGTGGGCGCCCACTGGATGTCGAAATAGCGCGCCCAGCGTTGCCCCGCTTGCGCTTCACGATCCCGCGCGTAGATCACGGAACTGAGGTATTTCAACGCCTTATCCGGTGTGTCCATCTCGATGTAACACTTTCCAAGCCAAGCCATGGCGAGATACTGCGTGGCCAGGTCCTTGGTCTCCAGCACGATTGCCTCGAACGCGTCTTTCGCGTTCTTGATCTTATCCGTGCGTGCCAAGTTCACCGCGGTCTTGCCGAGGTCGATGTAGGTGCGTGCCTGGTCGATGTAATTGGCCGCCCGATCCATGCGGGCACGCCAATACTCCTTGGTCAAATCTTGCCGCACGCGCTTTTCTTCCGCGGCGTCCGCGTTCTTGTACGATTCGGCGATATCCTTGATCGCCTTGGCCGCCTGCTCCAGTTCGCCGCCCGCCTGGATGTACTGCTTTTCCGCGGGCTTTGCCTGTTCTTGCTGCGCCGCCGTTGAGGGTTCCCGCATCGCCTTGCTGAGCGTCGCTTCCGCCTGATAGGAAATCAACCGCGCCAACTCCAGCCGCGCTTGCGCTTCTTGAGGCTTGCCCGCATGCACCTTCGCATAGGCTTCCAAGTCCTTCCGCGCTTGCGAAAAATACGGCCCGCGCTGTTCCGGCGCCTTCTCCTTCGCGATGGCAAGTTGAAGCCGCGCGCTTTCCAAAGGCAAAACGCCGTCCAGCTCCGGCGATTTAAGCGCCTGCAACTTCGCCAATTGCTCGGTCGCAAGGTCGAAATAGCCCTTGTCGCGCAGACCGCGCATCAACTCGAACTGCGTGGCCGCCGACTCCTGCCCGAAAACGGCGCCGGTGTCAACGAATAGTAAGGTCGCAAGAAGGAGAGAAAGCCGATTCATAGCGAGAAGGATGCTTTTGGATGTGAGCGGTAAATCACTTCCTTCACATTAAAACCGCCGCGCCGGGTGGTCAAGCGGAATAGCCGCGATTCCCGCCATTCCGTGGAGCAAGCTGCCGGATTGCTCGCGCCCGATTGTTCGTCGTACAATGCCAATGCCGCGCGAGTCGGCCGGGTGATCGCTGTTCGGGCAACCGAAGAGAGGAAAGTCCGGGCTCCACAGGACAGGGTGGTGGGTAACGCCCACCGTCCGGAGGTTCGGTTCATCCCGGACCTAGGACAGGGAAAGTGCAACAGAAAGTATACCGCCGTGCGGATAACCTCCGCACGGTAAGGGTGAAAAGGTGGGGGGACGCAAGTTCCTTAATGTAAGAGCCCACCAGCAGCCTGGCGACAGGCTGGCTCGGCAAACCCCACTCGGAGCAAGGCCAAATAAGGAAGCAGGACCGGTCCGGTCCGTTACGACTTCCGGGTAGGCCGCTGGATCGGCCGAGCAATCGGCCGGCTAGAGAAATGATCGCCGCCAGCAAAACTGGCACAGAACCCGGCTTACAGGCCGGCTTGCGCGGCTTTACAAGCAATCTTGCGTGGCACGCTCTTGGTACTCCAAGGGCGTGCGGTGGCATGCTTTTGGGGATCGCGCCATTTTCAAAATCCCTCGCGAAGACACCCCAAAAGCATGTGGGGCGCGTCCCACATGCTTTTGCGGTGTCCTCGCCAGGCGCGAAATCAAATGCGTGGGATCCGCAAAAGCATGCCACCGAAAAAATGCTTGCTCCACGAGGGGACTAATTCTTCAAAAGACAGCCCATCATGCAGCGGATGGCCTTGGGGAGATAATTCTCCTCGCGATACACCGGCACTCCCAACGGCAGCGTGAGACTGAAGCCCAGCGCGTTGCGGATGAATTCCCAGGCCAGAACGCGCGGCTCCATCTCCGATCGAAAGACGCCGGTCCGTTGTCCGTCGGCGATGATGCCCGCGAGCAGCTTCTCGGTATCGAGATAGAACTCGCGCAGGCAGTTGCCGATCTCGGCGTCATCCACTTCCACCAGAGTGCGATGCATGACCCGCAGGTCCAGCGATTGCTCGCGCGTGGAGCCGACGTATAAGTCGACGATGACGCGCAAACGCGCGAGCGGGTCGGACAGCTTGTCCGTCGCTTCTTGCCAGCGTTGCAAGGTCGCCTCGCGCACTTCGGTCAGCACTTCGAGGAAAAGCGACTTCTTGTTCGCGAAATGGCGATAGAGCACCGGTTCGGTGACTCCCGAAGCCTTCGCGATTTTGTCCGTCGTCGTATGCTGGTAACCCAATTCGACAAAAAGATGTTTGGCGTGCTGCAAGATTTGCCGTTTGCGCTCGACGCGGCGCAGACGGACAGTGAACTTGCCGGCAACGCCGCTCCGCTCCTGCGGGGCGTTCATGACAGCCTCATTTTCGCGACGGGGAGTGTTCCTTAGAGTGTGAAGGATACATCCTAACTATTCCCGCACTTTATCCCAAGAGCAGTTTGCCCACATTCTGACAAGAAAACGAGAATAGTTTTGTGCCCGTCCTATCCTTCGTCATTTTCGAGAGACTTCCACATGGCGACCGCCCATTCCACGTCCTCATCGTCCTTGAAAAAGATGTTCGTCACCGCCAACCCCGCGGACGCCGCCGTCATGCCCCGCAGCTGCCACACCGCGCCTCCGTCTTCCTCGTGCCGCAACAAAACCGCCTTGCCCGCTAGGCTTCCCTCCGCGAACGCGAACGTCTTCTCTCCGTCCGGCAGGCTCAATTCCGCGAGCGTTTCTTCGGGCGAAAGCGCTTCGTCTTGTTCCTTGCCCTCATAGCTCAGCGACGAAAACCAAACGTTGCGCGGCCCACTGCCCGCGGACCAGTTCTCTCCGTCATCGTCCCATTCTTCCGCGAAGTCCCCGGGCACAGCGCCTTTCCCAGGAAAAACGACGCCGTCGCCCCTTCTTCCCACCACGCGAAGAAGTCGCTGCCCTGTTGCGGATCGTCCTGGACGCGGGCAAACCATTCCCAATCCCTCGGCCCCAAGGGCGTCAGCACAGGCCCTGGAAAAGCAAAGCGATACCCCATCGGCATCGCCACCAAAATCGTACTGTCCGACTGGTCCTTCTGTTCCAGCACTTCTTTCGCCAACGCGCCGAGCCATTTCCCCATTTCCTGTCGGAGTCGCTCGACGCCGCCGTCGTGAAAATAACCGGTCTCGTCTCCCGTGCCTTCCTGCTCGTCGGGTTCATCCCAAGCGATGGCGAACTCTAGCCCCAACTTTCGCAAGAGGTCGCAGAGAAAAACGTGATAGCCCGGCCCCACCGTGGACGTCTTCGCGACCACTTGGCAAAGACCCTTCCCCGGAACGGAGAACTCCACTTCCTCCGCGCACGGATGGGCCACCATCGCCAAGCACGGCTCCTCTTGCGCGTTCAAGCCGGGATAGCAGGCGACGAGCGGCTCTTCCTCTCTGCCTTCCAGCCACGTCGCGACTTTTTCAAGCCATTCCTCCGGCGTGTCGGGACCATCCGCCGCGCGATATCTGCCTGTCAAAAATAGTCCCAATCCCATGCAACCCTCGCGGAAAGAACGTCGTCTATTCATCGCGCCGGTCGATGGTGGGCGCGTCTACTCTTAGGGTACGATTTTCGTTTTCCAGCGGCGGAGATTGATGATCCAGGAAGCCGCCAAGTAAAAGAGCGGGTACGACAGCGACAGAACCACGAGCCACGGCGTCGCCTTCCACTCAGCCGTTTTCGGGATGGGCCGCGTTGTCAGTTCGACCAGTATCCAAATCAACGTGACCAACCACGGCGCGGCGAGCACGTTGGCCAGGATGTCGATGCGGCCTTTTCCCCGGCTGGGATAAAGGTAGACCGAGGGTACAAAGGTCAGTAGCGCCAGGAGCCACAAGACGCCGAGCGTGACGTTGATGGGCGGATGCAAGACATACAGATAAAGGGCGACGATGTTCCAATAAGAGGGGAAGCCGCGGAAGTAGCCGTCGGCCGTCTTGGCGTCGGTTTGGCAGAATCCGTAGGCGCTGGCCAGAAGCGGAGGCAAGAGATTCCAGGCCAGCGAATCGGGCACGATGTCGGCGCGCCAAAGCAGAAATAACGGCAGAAAGGTGTAGGTCAGAAAGTCGATCAGATTGTCGAGCAGCGTGCCGTCGAAGCCGGGCAGCACGTCTTTGACGCGGACGGCCCGGGCGAGCGTGCCGTCGGTGGCATCGACCAAGACGGCGACGAGCATCAAAACGAAGACCCAGGCGAAGTCGTGCCCGTCGGCTCGGACGATCAAGCCGGCCATGCCGGCCGCCAACACGAGACCGAGGCCGGTGTAAAGGTGGACGCCCCAAGCGAGCATCTGTCGAAACCGGGAGAACGACTTTCTTTCGGCGTGAGTGGGCGCGGGGGCCGCTTCATTCATGAGTCACCGCAATGCTGTTAGCACGAAGCGCCAGCGAGTGAATTCACTCGCTGGCGCTTCGTGCTAACGGGAGTTGGGTCAGCAACCAATCGGCGACCTTTCGCGCCGGCTCGCCGTCGACGTCGGCGCGTCGATTCGCTTCGCGCATGAGCTCGAGGCTGATCGGCTCGCCCCGGACGAGCGGGGCGAGGCCTTCCTTCAGTCCAGGCTTGAGGACGGCCTGCGGGGAGAGAAGAAGAATGGCGTCGTAAGGCGGGAAGACCTTTTTGGGGTCGCGTATGGTTTCCAGCTTGTAGGCGTCGATCCTGCCGTCGCTGCTGTAGGCGACGATCGCGTCCACTTCCCCGGCGGCCACGGCGCCGTACATGAGCGCCGGGTCCATGGCGACCGTTTCCAACTTCGCGCTTTCCAGGCCGTATGCTTCCGAGACCTTTCCCCACTCGGGCCGATCGAAGATCTGATTGTCGCCGCCGACGCGCAGCCGTCGTCCTTTTTGAGCGCGCAGCGTGCCAACGCGGGCCAGGTCGTCGATGGTCGCGATGCCCAGGTCATTGGCTTTGGCCTTGGTCATCGCCAGGACATACGCGTTCTCGAACCCCAACTTGCCGAGGCAGAGAATGCCGTGTTTTTCCTTGAGAAAATCGCGGACCTCCGCGTAGATTTCCTCGCTGCTCTTGAATTCCTTTCGCTTCATGAGCAGCGTCCAGATGTTGCCGGTGTAGTTGACGATGCAATCCACCTGGCCAAAGCGTAGGGCTTCCATTTGAATCCCTTCGCTCATGCCTTGGCGGGTATCCATGCGAAAGCCGGCCTGATGGAGTTGTTTGGTCAGCGTTTCGGAGAGGATGTGTTGCTCGGTGAAGGGGCCGCCGGCGACGATTCCCCGGTGCGGCCCCCAGGTAAGCAGGCGATGGACGGCGGGATAAAGGCCGCCGACCAGCACCAACAAAAGCCCCGCGCCGCTGAGGACAGCCAACCGACGTTTCCGGTAGCGGACGGATAACTCGATGAGGCGAATAAGTTGATCGAGGACAATGGCCAGCAGTGCGGAGGCGACGCAGCCGAACACGGTGGCGGTGGGATTCATGCTCTCCAGTCCGCCGAAGATGTAGTTGCCCAG
>Ga0163144_10016889_pt1 | contig 14922 bp, 14 predicted proteins | sample OliLak19BULKMAT1_FD_123175 | JGI IMG/M metagenome (GOLD analysis project Ga0163144, IMG submission 123175) | Freshwater microbial mat bacterial communities from Lake Vanda, McMurdo Dry Valleys, Antarctica - Oligotrophic Lake LV.19.BULKMAT1 | ecosystem: Environmental > Aquatic > Freshwater >... | reverse complement strand
TTTGAATACTTGGGATGATCTTCACCAAATGATTTTGGATTCATTCTTGAATTAGCAATACCTCTGTCGATCAGATACACCATTACTGCATTTGCACGACGTTGTGACAAGGCATCATTGTATCCATCCGTTCCTTTATTATCAGTATGACCCTGAATTTCGATATCCGTATCTGGATACTTTTTAAGAATGACAGCTAGATCACTCAAACTTCCTTTTACTTCTGATTTCAATAACGATTTATCATAATCAAACAGGATCTTGCTTTCAAATTCAACTGCAATTCCTTCTCCAATACGTTCAACTGTTGCATTGGGTATTTGCTTTTTAATTTCTTCTGCCTGCTTATCCATCTTTTTACCAATCAATACACCTGCAGTACCACCAACGGCAGCCCCGATAATGGCTCCTAATGCAGTATTACCGGCAGCTCTGCCAATAACGCCGCCGATAACAGCTCCGCCGGTTGTTCCAATGATTGCACCTTTTTGTGTTTTGGTCATCCCTTTACATGCTGCGAGTATCATACTTACAGCAACTAAAAAATAAAGTACTTGTTTGCTCTGTCTCATAAAAAATAGTTTAATTATGACTGCATTGCCAAAGATTGTGCCAGTACTATGAAATATGAGTATTATACAATAGATAAAAAAGAATATATAAGAAAAAAGAAAATTAATCCTTGTTATTTATTTAGCGGCAGAATGAATGAAAAATTGACAGGGTTTGAATTAAAACCTTCTGCCGGGGAAAAATTTTTGCATCATGGCTTTGAAAGCTGATGTGCTTTTTATTGATTGAAATTCTTTTTGCGTAAGGATTGAATCGGCATCGCCATATTGCTGCTTCAATGCATTTTCAAGATTACTGATCGCTTTTGCATCATTCTTTAAGGATGCATAACAAATAGCGAGATAATAATACGCAGAACCATTTTTATTATCTTCTTTAATCAATCGTTCAAGATATTCAATTCCTTTTTGATAATTCCCCATCTCTGTATAAATAATTCCAACAAAAAGAAGAGGATTCTCATAGGTTGAATCAATTTCCAAAGCTTTAAGATAATAAGGTAATGCTTCACTGAATTTCTTCTGCATGTAATACATATTACCCAAGTTGTTGAAAGGACGTATCAATGATTTATCCAATTCAGTTGCACGTAAGAGATATACACGGGCTGAATCATAAGCTCCTGATTTAATAAATATAATACCCAGGCTATTATACAAATCAGCTACTTCAGGTTTGAGATAAATGGCTTCACGCAAATATTTTACAGCAGAATCAAGTTCATTGATATCCCTGTACAGGTCTGCAAGATCATTCAGTACAGCAATGTTTTCATTATTAAACTTATAGGCTATTTTATAATAGATCAACGCTGTATCAAAATTGTTTTGCTTTTTATGGAGTAATGCAATGCTGTTATAAATCTGTGCATTACCTGGGCTGAGCAATAATCCTTTTTGCAGATAATAAAGCGTAGAATCATATTTCCGGGTGCGTTCATAAACCGCTGCCAGGTTTGTTATATAAGTTGAATTGAGTGAATCAATATTAACTGCTGTAAGAAAATATTTTTTTGCAGAATCGGTTTGGTTGCGCCTGTAATAATAAACGGCAATGGAATTATATGTTCCAGCATCGCCGGGATCAACAGCAATGGCTTTATTGAAATACACATTGGCCGAATCAGTAAGTTTTGAATTCTGATAAAATGTAGCCAGGCTGAGATAAGAATTTTTTGAAGCCGGGTTGAGATTGATCACCTTCTTATAATAATAGGCAGCAGAATCCATTCGTTTACCCTGTTCAAATAATTTTGCCAGGTCAATATAAGGCTGTGTATAAGAGGAATCCATCCTGATAGAGAGATGGTAATAATGTAATGCAGAATCGCCCACATTGATTTCCTTATAAAAATTCCCCAGCAGAACATATACATATGCCTGGTCAGGGTAATAGTTCATGCTTCTGAGATAGAATGCACGGGCTGAATCGTATTTTTTTAAAGCTCCATAGACCCTTGCCAATCCATTATATGCATACACAAAAGAAGAATCATATTGCAAACAGGAATTGAAATATTGTGCAGCTTCCTTGTAATTTCCTTTTTCTTTCATCAGCCAACCCATATTATTTAAAGCAGAAACATTTTTAGGATCAAGCTGCAAAGCTTTGAGATATAAACCCTGTGCTTTTTCTGTTCTTCTTTGCTGGAATTCAAAATAGCCCAGGTCAACATATGAGTCAGCGCTTTTAGGATCAATTTCAATAGCCTTTTCGTAATAGATACGGGCAAGATCAAAACGCTTCTTTTGTGCATAGGCAAATGCAACTGTTGTATATGGATAACGCCATTTGGGTGCTTTCTTAATAGCCCTTAATCCGAAAAAGATCGCACTATCAGATTTTCGCAATTGCATTTGCAATGATGCAATGGTGTGTAAAACATACGCAGCATTACTATCAATGGCATAGGCCTGGTAAATGAGTGTCCTTGCCTCATGCATATTAGTAACCCTGTTCTTTGCATCAAAATAACTTCTTGCCTTAAAGAAATATAATTTGCCTAATAACCCTTTGATGAGTTCTGTATCTGCAGGATCAACCAGGTCAATTGCTTTGCTGAGCATGGTTGCTACATTTCCAAAATCAAGACCGGCAATATATTCAAGCCGTTCAATGCCGGATTGAATTTCTTCGGTTCGTTGCGATTCATCTAATTGCGTTCTAATTTGCTGAATACCCAATGCATCTTTTCCACTGAGATATAAATTAATTTTCCGTTGTGCAAAATTGATAAACTCTGCCGCCAATGTTTGTCTTGCATCAATGGTGAGTACATTATCAGGATACAATTTATTAAGTTGATTGTAATAGTAATCTGCTGAGCTGTCGCCGGTAAGTTTTAGTTTTTTGATTGATTGATTGAACTGATTGTAGATCACTGCCACATTACTGTCAACCTTTAAAGCGCCGCGGCCACGTACATTGTTAACCATTTGATTCAAGCCCCCATCTCCATTATCGGCCGACAGGTTCTTACCCATTTCCCATTGTTTGAAATAAGCACTATCAACGATCGCTAAAGGGCGCTGCCCAACTTCATCACAACAAATAAATGGTTCCTGTTTTTTTTTATACTTCTGTACTGCTAATGTGGGAACCTTTGCCAATACATAAGATCTTAATTCAACCAATGTAATAACACCATCTTTTCCTTCATAGCCATCGGCCCACCCGGTTAAACCATCAACAAGATAATAAGTAAACAACCCGTGCCCGCTTCCAATAGTGGCATCTTCCATTGATTCCTGTCCGGCACCCGTGGCCAGCATAATAATTTCACCGGCTTTTCTTTCTGAGATAGCAGAGTTCAGAATCTGCTGTCCCCCTTCACCACCTGGCAATTCATTGGTTCTACAGGCATCCATGATGAGAAATACTTCTACCTGCTTCCTGCTTAATTCGGCAATTCGGCTCTTCAGATTATATAATTGAATACTGCCTGTTACGATATAATTATTTTTATCGCCTGCAGGGTTACAATCGTAGGTAAGAAAAAAATATTCATCCTGGTTGATAGCATCGCCATGCCCGGCAAGATAGATGTACAGCCGATCACCGGGTTGCATGTTTTTTTGACGCATCCACGCCATCCCTTTTACCCAGAAATTGGCAGCCGTAGCATCTTCATTAACGAGGTACAGAATATGATCGTCGGCCAGGCTTCCTGCGCCCGCTGATTTCAAAAAATCTTTGAATAATCCTGCATCGCTGTCTGCATAAGATAAGGGCCGGATATGCTTATAATTTGAAATGCCAACGATCATGGCATAGCTCTGGCTACCCTTCACAATTTTTGATGTGTCAGTTTTTGGGAGTGAAACCTGTTGCTGCGATAGCAACATTTTCGGTGTATGTAGAAAAAATGCTGTTAGCAGAAACACAAAAGCAAAACAATTTCTCATATATTAGAAGGCTAAAGTACAGTTTCAGTTTTAATAAGCCAAGACTCAATTAATGCAACCACACAAAATAAAACCAAAAAGGAAGAACAATTTTCAATTCATAAAAAAAGCTTACCGTTGGTCACATCGTTTCTATTTCAGGTATCTCTTTAAACGAGACACCATTCTGGCAACTTTATCTGTTTTCTTTGTGATTGCTTTATTTGGATTGCTCCCGCTGAACACCAGTATTCTCAATCCATTCAAAACAGCTTTAAAAGACCTTGATTTTAACGACATCTCTTATTCAATCCTGAACAAAAATGCAAGTACGCCTATCGATAATAGGATCATTATTGTAAATATAGGAAATGCTGACCGGCTTGGACTTTCGACCATGATTGAAAAAATAAGGGTTGCAAAACCTAAAGCAATGGGACTCGATGTGGTATTTAATGGCCCGAAAGACCCACATAATGATTCTTTGTTGGCGGAAATTATTAAGACTACTCCTAACCTTGTAATTGCTTCACGTATTGATTGGCAAGACAAGGTTAATATTGAGACGACTGGCTATTTCGACAACAATACCGCAAACAGGGGTTACGTAAATTTCATTGGTGAGGACGGGGGCACAATCCGAAATTTTTCACCCTTTGAAAGTATTAATGGAAAAAAATACCTGAGTTTCCCTGCCGCCATTCTTGCCACAGCAAACAATAAAGTATTTCAACAATTAATTCTTCGAAAAAGGGAATACGAAGTAATTAACTATGCCCGGAAAGAGGAAAAATACATGATTCTTGATGGGATGGACTTGCTGGAAGATAATATTGCTCCTGAACTGTTTAAGGATAAAATTGTGTTGATGGGGTATATTAACCTGGACCCGTTCAATGTAGAGGATAAGCACTTTACACCCATGAACAAAAACTTCGCAGGCAAATCCATTCCTGATATGAACGGGATTGTGATCCATGCCAACATCCTTTCAATGGTGCTTGACGAAACCTATGTCAAGGATATACCGAAATGGCTTTTCTGGATCATAACCATTCTTGTTGCATGGCTGCACGTGGCCCTTTTTATGCGTTATTATATTGAAGAGCATATCTGGTTTCACCTGGTGGCCAAGCTGGCGCAGATTTTTTTTGCAATCCTTTCTGTTTATATCGGCATTCAGTTTTTTAGTTGGTTTAATTTAAAAATTGATACAAAAATTTCACTTATAGTTATTATCTTGGCAATCGATGTTATTTATTTTTACGAGGCGCTTGCTGTTTGGTTACACACAAAATTTGGCTTCCATACCAATTTTCATTCAAAATCACATTAGTTATGAAATTTATTCAAACGCTTCTTTTTTTCGCTTTCATTAGCACCAGCCTCATGGCTCAAAAGCCCAATTCGTTTTTAATTTATTCAGTGAAGGGGTCGGTAACAGTTACGGAGGACAAACAAAGTTCCAAAGCACAGATCGGTAAATTATTGACTGACAAATCAAAGATCACCATTGGACCTAACTCATTAGTTAGTATTATATGCAATGAAAACAGTTTGTTTTCACTGGTAAAACCAGGTGCTTATAATATGGTACAGTTTAAAGACTCCTGCCTGGTGAATAAAAGTTCCATTACTTCTAATTACCTGAAGTTTATCTGGAACCAGTTAACAACACCCAAAGGCAATCCTGAAAAGAACAGGAAATCTTATATGAATAACCTCGGTGCTGTAAGCCGTTCCAACATCAGCATCTGGATTGATTCAAGACTTGATACCATTAATTATTACAATGGCTCCTTCCCTATTTCATGGAAATGTTATAGTGATGTAACGGAATTTGATTTCCAGCTTTTTGAACCTGGTTCAAAATCGATCTTTAAAAAAACCATTACAACGGGAACAACCGTTGACATTGCGGAATTTGCAGGAAAATTAAAAAACAACACACCTTATAACTGGACTCTCAAAGCAAAAGATGAAGAGAATACAGAAAAAAAGGTATTGATTAAATGGGATAAAGCGTCCTATTCAAAATTAGTTGCCAAATTTCGTGCTGCAAATGAACGCTTTGAAACAGAAGCAGAACAAAGTTTCAGACTTGGTTTCTTATTAGAGTCTGCACGGTTCTACTCGGAAGCATACCAGTATTACAAAAATGCTGCACAACTGAGCCCTGATACAGAGCTCTATAACAAAACACTCGAAGCATTCAGGAAAGATTATCATATCGAATAATCTTCCTTTGAGATATCTTATTCTACACCCGGCTGTCTTAATTGCCAGCCGGTTTTCTTTTTCTCTTCATCAACCATCAGCTTTACATCGTTCAATAATTTTTTTGAATCGTACACGATGCCATCTTTGATGCTGTACTTTACTCCGCCTGCACGAATCACTTTATTGTCGGCTGTTAAACGAATGGCACCAGTTCCATATAGTAGTTGCAGATTTTCAAGAGGGTTTACATCTATCACCACCAAATCAGCCAGCTTTCCTACTTCAATACTTCCCAAGTCTTTTTCCATACCCAATGCCTGAGCCCCATATAAGGTTGCAGAACGGATCACTTCCAAAGGATGAAAACCTGCTTCACGCATCAACTCCAGTTCACGGATATATCCAAAGCCATAGGTTTGATAAATGAAACCGTTATCACTTCCCGTTGTTACCCTGCCACCACGATTCTTGTATTCATTTACAAAAGTCATCCACAAACGATAATTTTCTTTCCAGTTTACTTCCTGTTCCGTGCCCCAGCTATGCCAGTAACTTCCGTGTGAAATTTTGCTGGGCTCATAAAATTTCCAGAGCGATGGCAATGTATAGGTTTCATGCCACTCAGCCCTTCTTGCACGCATCAGATCACGGTTGGCATCATAAATATTAAAAGTGGGATCTAATGTAAAATCAAGACTCAGCAATTCATTCATCACGTTGTTCCAATGTTCGCTGTAAGGCGATGCTGCCTGTTTCCACAACCTGCCGGCTTCTGCAAATCGATCCTGTTCATTACTGTAATTATAGTTGAGTGGAAAATCCTGTACGGTTTTATTGGTAAACAATGCTTCAGGCAAACCATACCAATGCTCCATACTGGTCAATCCCGCCTTTGCTGAGTTGACAACATTCCAACGTGCCACATCCATTTGTGCATGATGACAGCAACTACGCAATCCGAGTTTTTTATTTTCTCTTAATGCAGCATCCATTACCGTTGGTGAAGCACCAAAGAATTTAATTCCATCTGCACCCTTCTGTGCATTTTCTCTTACCCATGCAATGGCCTGCTCACCAGTAACGATAGGCTGCTTACTCCCTTGTCCAAATGAGGTATATGCAAAAATGCGTGGAGCAGTAATTTTATTTTCGGCACTTAATCGTTTTTCTTCCAGCACCCAGTCGAGACCGTTACCACAGGAAGGTTCACGGATGGTAGTGATACCATGTGCCATCCACAACTTGAAAACATATTCTGCATTCGCTCCTTGTTCTGTGCCACCAATATGTCCATGCATATCAATAAAGCCGGGCATTACATAATGACCTTCCAATAAAAGTTCTTTACCACCTGCTTTTAATTTGGGGCGGTTGCCATCGCTAACAGGAATACCACTGCCCACACCTGCAATTTGAACAATGCGGTTGTTCTCAATTACAATATCCATAGGCCCTGTAGCCGGAGCCCCTGTACCATTGATCATCATTACACCACGTAAGATCAATTGGGTATAAGGACCATCTCCTTCTTTTTTAATGGGGGCTTTTGCAACCTGTGCAAAAGAAAAAGAGCAGATTAGCAAGCAAGCTGTTGCAAAAGAAAATATTCTCATATCAGTTGTGTTATCCCGAAATTTACAAACAATCTGTTGATTTAGATTCAACTTTTATATTAGTAAGTATGAAAATAAGGTTCTGGAGTGTTGGCAAAGCGCATGAAACATATATTAAAGTTGGTGTGGAAGAATTCACCAAACGCATCTCTAATTACTACCCTGTTGAGTGGACCATCATTCCAGTTCCAAAGAATGCAAGCACGCTAAGTGAAGCAGATCTCAAAAAGAAAGAAGGAGAAATCATTCTCGATTGGTTACAAAAAGATGATTATTTCGTTGCGTTAGATGAAAGGGGTAAACAGTTGAGCAGTGAAGGATTAGCTGATTTTATCATGAAGCGAACCAATGAAAGTGTAAAGAATCTTGTGTTCTTAATTGGTGGTGCGTATGGTATTGATGAAGCAGTGATGAAACGGGCCAATTTCAAATGGAGTCTGTCGCAGCTGGTGTTTCCACATCAGTTGGTTCGGTTGATTCTTGCAGAACAAATGTATAGGGCCTGCAGCATTAACCGGAATGAAAAGTATCATCATAGCTAAGTACGATGTGTGATGTACGAAGTACGATATAAGAACTACGATGTACGATGTAAGGAGGATGGTTGTGCAAAAGAATAAAATTTGATGTGTGGATGAATTTTATTCAGTTGCCAGTCATTCACCATTGACAACCACCATTCACTCTTTTAATTTTTCTTTTTAAATTTTAGCATTTACATTTATTCAATGGAATTTACAATTACTCTGGCCATCATCGTTATTACCTGTATTATTTCCTTTACGGCATTCAATAGCGAAAAGATTATTAATGATTTGATTTTTTGGCCGCCAATGATTAAAGAAAAAAAACAGTTTTACCGTTTTATCACTTCAGGGTTTATTCATGCAGATATTTCACACCTGGCTTTTAATATGATTACTTTGTATTTTTTTGGGCGTGCTATGGAATTGTTTTTTATTGCCAAGATCGGCAAGATCGGCTTCCTTTTATTTTATATCGGCGGAATCATTGTCTCTGAAATTCCTTCTTACATCAAACACCATAATAATTATAACTACAAAAGCCTTGGCGCTTCAGGCGCTGTAACAGCCATTTTGTTTTCGTTTATTTTATTGGCACCATGGCAAACTTTATATGTGTTCTTTTTACCATTACCTGCCATTGTTTTTGCATTCTTATATGTTGGGTATACCATTTATATGGATAGACGTGGCGGCGACAACATCAATCACAGCGCACATTTATGGGGGGCAGTTTGGGGTGTTGCATTTACAATCTTAATGGAGCCCGGTGTTGTGCCAAATTTCCTTGATCAATTGATGCATCCGAGTTTCAGCCTGAGATAAAACTGATCTTCAATATCTGTTTTGTTGATGCTGTGATTTTCATCCGGTCATCAATCCTATGCCCAACAATCCAAATTATGCGTTGATTGCTTTCAATAACCCATGCTTTTTCCTTTTCTGTTTTGGATAATTTCTGATCAATAAAGAAACGGGCCACTTTCTTTTTTTTCTTCATCCCAAGCGGATAGAAATAATCTCCTTGCTTCCACTTGCGTAACAACAACGGGAATTGAATTTTCGATTCATCTATTGTTGCGACAGTTTGAGAAGTGGATAATGACTCATTACTGGTTGATAATTTCTCAATGGTCATACGTCCTGCTTCATACTGAATGTTTTCATCGCTTTCTTTAATTACAATATTCTGAGCTTCTGCTGAGAGTGCAGGTGCAATAATGAACCAATGCCGGTGCTTGATCATTCGGAAATACATGGATGCTGCATCAATATATTTCCCTGAATCACTTTCCGCCAACTTGAGCACTTCCTCAATTTGCTTTTCTGAAAAACCATAAGGGTGAATGATTTCATAAATCAATGCCTTGTTCCTGTAATGCATCAACTGTTTAACTGAGATATGAATTTCAGCTCCTTTTTGTTTGCATAGTTTTTTTATGATGGCTTGTGTTGACAATTTATACAACTGCTCAATTTCTTTGAACCGGTAGATATTATCCTGCAGGTTTTCGTTCACCCGCAGATATACTTTACTGATAGCAGGTATGATTTCATTCCGAAAAAAATTGCGGGTGTATTTAGATGAACTGTTCGATGAATCTTCCCTGTACTTCAGTTGATGTTCTTCTGCATATGCCAGCAACTCCTTCTTGGTAAAAGAAAGCAGCGGCCTTTTAACATGACCATACGTAACAGGAATACCCGTAAGCCCATGCAGCCCGGTGCCACGGAAGAAATTCATCAGCAGGGTTTCGTTGTTATCATCGGCATGATGAGCAGTGAGAACGGAAAAGTTGTTTGGATGCAAAAACTCTGGCTGAGCTGCGAGTAATTTCTCATTGATCAATTCTTCAAACCAATCATACCTTAACACTCTTGCAGCTTCCTGGATAGACAATTTATTTGCAGCAGCATACTGTTCTGTATCAAAACGCTGAACCTTTACATCCACTTTATATTTTTCGCCTAATGATCGCACAAATATTTCGTCTTCATTACTCTCCTCTCCTCTCAGTTGAAAATTACAATGGGCAATCGAAAACTGAAAGTCTGCTTTAGAACAAAGATCCGTTAACACAATACTATCCACTCCTCCGCTTACGGCCAGCAGTAAGTGATCTTTTGATGAGAAAAGATTTTGTTGAAGAATGTATTGTTGAAACCGGTTAAGTAGTTGCATGGAAATAAAATCATGCAACTTTCAGTTGCTTCTTCGCAATTTTTAAATCATATTCAACCTGCAAACGCATCCAAAAACCGGCACTGATGCCCAATTGCTGTTCCAGCTTTAAAGCCAGCAAAGCGGACACATGCCTCTTCCCTTTTATTAATTCATTTAAATGAGGTGCACGCATTTCAAGAAGTGATGCAAATTCTTTTTGTTGAATATTCCGTGCAAGAAGCTCATCACCCAATACAATTCCGGGATGCAGCAGAACATCCGATTCCAATTCCTTCCCGTTTTTTCCTATCACTTTATACGTTCCCATTATTTGTAATGATTTGATAAGTCTTCAATAAAAATAATTTCACTTAAATTGATTCTGTTTTTCTCAATTGAAAAATCGAGCCGGTATTTAAGATCAACCCGGATAGAATACAATCCCTTTTTATCTCCCTTGAGTGCTTCAAAATTCAAACTCCTGATATTTCTTAACTCAATTGTATTTTCAGCGTTTTTAAGTATCTCTATTTTCATCCTGAATTTCTCAATCACCTCTTTATTATATTTCAGTTTACCTGTTATTGGTAAACCAGCGTAGAGCTTTTCAAGATTCGTGTTTGTAAAGTAAACTTCCATTTACAGAAGATTCCCAAAATTAGGTAATTTGTTCTTATGATTAAAATGTCAATTCCTCCAACGCTCCTCTTAACTCACCAAAAGCATGCTGCTCCCCTTTTTCTTTGGCCACCAACATTCCTTTTTGATAGCATTCAATGGCTTTTTCCTGGTTATCATTTCGCTCAAATAGTTTTCCCATGTGATAGTAAGAACCTACATAACCGGGTTCATGTGCCAGTAATTCTTCAAACAATTGCCGGGCTGTTTCATCATCGCCCATCTTAATGTATTCCAATGCCAGTGCATGTTTCAGAAAACTGTCGTTTGGACTTCCTTCCAGATATTTCTTTAATTGTTTAACACGATCCATGTGGCTGTTAATTTTTTAAGAACAGATGTTTGTTTTCAAAATCAAACCTTTATCTTTGCTTTAGTTGCATAAACAACTATTTTTGATCACCTGAAGAGATAAAACACTACAACAAATGAAAATTCTGGTTTGTATCAGTAAAACACCGGACACAACGGCAAAAATAGCCTTCGCTGATAACAACACAAAGTTTGTGCAGCAAGGGGTACAATGGATCATCAATCCATACGATGAATGGTATGCTTTGGTTCGTGCCATAGAACTGAAAGAAAAAGATCCTTCCACTGTTATTCATTTAGTAAATGTTGGGGCAGCTGATAACGACCCGATCATCCGCAAAGCCCTGGCTTTGGGTGGTGATGAAGCCATTCGTGTAAATGCAGATAGCCATGATAGTTTTTATATTGCTTCTCAAATTGCTGAAGTGGCAAAACAAGGTGCATACGATCTTGTATTTACCGGTAAAGAAACCATCGACTACAATGGTTCTTCCATTGGAGGCATGGTTGCCGAATTACTCGATCAACCTTATGTTTCGCTTGCAATAAAATTTGAACTGAACGGAACAACCGCAATCATTGAACGTGAAATTGAAGCTGGTGAAGAAACCTGCGAAGTGAGTTTACCCGTTGTAGTTAGTTGCCAGAAAGGAATGGCTGAACAACGCATCCCCAACATGAAAGGCATCATGGGAGCACGTACCAAACCATTAAAGGTGGTGGAACCGTTAGCTGTTGATGCACTCACTTCTGTTTCATCATTTGAATTACCACCTGCAAAAGCTGGTGTTAAATTAATTGATCCTGAAAATGCAGGTGAGTTGGTAAGATTGCTTCATGAAGAAGCTAAAGTAATTTGAGCCCCCATACCCACCGAAGTTATCATTCAGGGTTATAATACCTAAAGGGGTGTAACGCAAAACAAAATTAGAAATCGAAAATAAAATCTTTATATGTCTGTTTTAATTTTCATCGATGCTGCTGATGGTCATGTAAAAAAATCTTCTTTTGAAGCATTAACCTATGGAGCACAATTAGCCAAACAACTTGGAACAGGTGCAGAGGCTGTATTACTTGGATCAGTAGCTGATGATATAGCTGCACTTGGAAAATATGGTGTAAGTAAAATTCATTATGCAGCAAATGATACATTCAATCATGTAGATGCACAACTGTATACAAAAGCAATTGCTGATATCGCAACTGCAAGTGCAGCAACGGTAATTGTATTATCACACAACTTAACAGGTAAAGCAGTTGCGCCACGTTTAAGCGTAAGACTCAAAGCAGGTTTGGTAACAGGTGCTGTTGGTTTGCCCGATACAAGTAATGCCCGCCCGGATGACCCGGTCGCACGGGGATTTGTGGTAAAGAAAGCTGTGTTCAGCGGAAAAGCATTTGCACATGTGGCAATTAATACAGCAATAAAGATCGTTTCCATCAGCCCCAATTCATTTCAAACAATTGCCGGGGAAGGAACTGCAGAAGTTGTTACGGCAAACATTCGTGTGGAATCTCCGAAAGTAAAAGTAACGGCAACCAATAAGGTAATTGGTGAAGTTCCATTAAGTGAAGCCGAACTGGTAGTGAGTGGTGGTCGTGGATTAAAAGGACCTGAAAACTGGGGCATGATTGAAGAACTGGCACATTTAATTGGTGCTGCAACAGCCTGTAGCCGACCGGTTGCTGATGCACATTGGCGTCCGCATCATGAACATGTGGGCCAAACAGGCGGTTCCATTGCTCCCAACTTATATATAGCCGTTGGTATCAGTGGGGCTATTCAGCATTTAGCCGGTGTCAACCGCAGCAAGGTAATTGTTGTCATCAACAAAGATCCAGAAGCACCTTTCTTTAAGGCTGCAGATTATGGTATTGTAGGTGATGCGTTTGAAGTATTGCCGAAAATGATTGCCGAAGTAAAGAAGCTCAAAGGAGTTGCATAAATAAGTATATAGCCGATAGTCTTTAGTTAATAGTTATAGGTGCAGTTAAATGCGAATGACTACGGGCTAAAGACTATCGGCTTTTATACATTTACTCCTACATTACAAAAACCAATTCACTTCATTAATTCAATCCAAAGCCCTTAAATTTGCCGACGGGTTATGAAAAAAATAGAACTGGAAATAGTAGCACTTTCTCACAGCATCACACAAACACATAGTTATGCGGTGGTATTAGGTGAAGTAAATGGCCTTCGCCGTTTGCCTATTGTTATTGGCGGTTTTGAAGCACAGGCAATTGCTGTGGCATTGGAACGGATGCAACCCAGCAGACCATTAACACATGACCTCATGAAAAATTTCATGCTTGCTTTTAATGTTGACCTGCATGAAATTGTGATCAATGATCTGCAGGAAGGGATTTTCTACTCTAAACTATTATGTTCCTCAGATAATGATACGGTTGAAATTGATAGCCGTACAAGCGATGCATTGGCATTGGCGGTTCGTTTTGGCTGCCCCATTTATACGTATGAGCATATTCTCGAAAGCGCAGGTATCCTCATGGAAGAGGATGATGAGAAAAAAATAAAAGAAGAAGTTACTGTTACAGGTGGTAACGAAGGCAATGCCGATTTGAAATCATTAACCACTGAAGAGTTGCAGGTGCTGCTGAACGAAGTACTGGAACAGGAAGATTATATGCGGGCCATCGCCATCAGGGATGAATTGAGTAACCGCAATAAATAATTGATCATTGGTTAATGGATAATTGATAATTCAGCTTCCATTCAACTAATTTTCCACTATCAATTATACAATTATCCATTCATGATTTTTTTCCCCAACTGTAAAATTAATCTGGGCTTACATATTCTCAACAAAAGGGAAGACGGGTTTCATCATCTTGAAACAATTTTTTATCCCCTCCCTTTAAAAGATGCGCTGGAAATTATTCGCAATGAAGAACAGGATGCAGGTGAAGTGGTTTTCCGGAATTCAGGCAACCTGATTGAAGGAGATACTCAAAACAATCTTTGTATTAAAGCATACCATCTTTTAAAAAAAGATTTCCCAACATTGCCAGCCATTCAGATGCATTTACACAAAACCATTCCAATGGGCGCCGGTTTAGGCGGTGGCAGCAGTAATGGTGCCTTTACACTAAAACTGTTGAATGAAAAATTTCAACTGGGATTAACTACACAACAGTTGATTGATTATGCATTGCAATTAGGAAGTGATTGCCCTTTCTTTATCATCAACCAACCCGTTTTTGCAAATGGCCGGGGTGAGCTAATGGAAGCGGTAGAACTGAATTTATCTGCTTATCAATTTGCAATTGTAAATCCAGGAATTCATGTGCATACAGGTTGGGCATTTGCGAATCTGTCAGGCCGCTCCAAGCGGCCTGACAATGAGCAAAATGTTGATGCGTCTGGCCGCTTGGAGCGGCCTGACTTAAGAGATATCATCCAACAACCCATTTCAACCTGGAAAGATCAACTC
>Ga0163144_10016888_pt1 | contig 14922 bp, 11 predicted proteins | sample OliLak19BULKMAT1_FD_123175 | JGI IMG/M metagenome (GOLD analysis project Ga0163144, IMG submission 123175) | Freshwater microbial mat bacterial communities from Lake Vanda, McMurdo Dry Valleys, Antarctica - Oligotrophic Lake LV.19.BULKMAT1 | ecosystem: Environmental > Aquatic > Freshwater >... | reverse complement strand
GTTGAGGAAAGACTAGAGTGTATCCTTAAGTCGTAGGGCGTGAAATACGCCGTAAAAACATACTGCACCGATTATAGGGAATATAAGCCGTAAATCAATGTATATGAGTAATAGACTGATACAAGAGGGTACAATAATGTACGAAATTCCATTAAGGGATCGCCAGAGTGACAAAAGCTCTGTATCTTCGTTTTTTATTTTTTTAAAGAAGTAACTTTCTACCATAATCTCTACAAAGCTCGCACCAATACGTGTAGCGAAAAGCATTGCGGCCCACACCACCAGTGCATGTGAGGTGATAAGTGAAAGAAGTGCTGTTGTACCTCCAAGTATGATAAGTCCTATTATAAGTATCTCTTTTTCCCCGAGCCAACTATCAGAAAGTCTTCCAAGTGGTAATTCAAATATAACAAACGGTATAAGCATCACCGTAAAAATCAGCCCTATATCTTGTAGACTAAATCCAATTGTTCCGTGTAAATAGATCGGCATGTAAATAACCATGGACGAATAAAACATTTGAAGTATCAAATTGACGATGACTATTGATTTTATATCTTTGTTTTTAAGTGCTACTTTAATTGTTGCAATAATATTGAGATCTATATATTCAGAATCTTTAAAATTTTTGATAGTCGCAATAAAATAAACCACAGGCAAGACTAACACCGCAGATACGATATAAAGAATTCCAAATCCAAGCTGTGTAAGTGTAATACCTGCTATAAGTGGCATCACAACGAAGCAGAAATTACTAATTGAGAGAAAGGTTCCTCGTGCCTTTCCAGATTCTTCGTGTTTTGAAAAATGTTCAACAAAAATATCAAAATTGAAGAAAAGAACGGGAATGATGGCTGCATGGAGAATAAATGACAAGATAATAAGAATGGTATTATGCGAAAAAGCGAGAGTAAGTAGTGAAAAAATTTCTACCATCGCTATGATAACCATTAGTGCTTTGTTACCGAGCAGACGCATAAGATGCGTTGCTTTTGAAAGCAACAGAATACCGAGTATCGATCCAGCTACGTAGAGAAGCCCGACAAAATTTTTACCTTTTGAGCCAAGTATGTTTTCAAGAAACGAAGAATTAACGTAGATCATCATCGCATAGTGAAGAAAAAAGAAAAGGGTAGCGAGGTATACCCTGTAGAGGTTTCTTTTTCCGGTAGGTACAGGTTCCATGTATTGCTTATTATAATATAAAACCTCCATGTTTGTGGAGGTTTTATATTGGTTGTGTTTGTAATGCTAGACTCCAAGAATAACTGGAATAATGATTGGTCTTTTTGCTGTCTGTTGAAAAAGAAATTTACTCATTTCTTCAGTGACAATTTCCTTAAGATAATCGAAATTGATTGGATGCATGCCCTGAACCGCATCTTCTATAATCTTTTTAATGATATAGCGAGCCTGATGGAGCAAATCTTGAGATTCACGAAGATATACGAATCCGCGAGAAATTATATCGGGACTCTTTTTAAGTTTACCGGTCGTAGTGTTGATGTTGGCAATGATAACGAACATGCCGTCTTGTGCAAGAAGTTGTCGATCGCGAATAACCACTTCTTGCATGTCACCAATAGCGAAGCCGTCAACCATCATAGCGCCCCCTGGGGCTTTATCTTTTAAGGTAACAAGCTTGGTGCCCTGTTCTTGGATTTCAACGATTGTACCAGTATCAGGAACGACAATGTGATCTGATTTCATACCAAGTGATTCTGCAAGCTCTGCATGAAGCTTAAGCTGATAGTGGTTGCCATGAATAGGCATGAAGAATGTCGGCTTGATTTTTTTGTGGAGCCATTCGATCTCACCTCTGTTACCGTGACCAGTTGAGTGAATGAACACTTCAGATGTACGATAGTGAATGATATGTGCCCCTTGTCGAGCGATATTATCCTTGAGTTTCTGGACGGTTTTTTCGTTTCCAGGAATGATAGAAGACGATAGAAGCACCGTGTCGCGTGGGCCAATTTTAATATATTTGTGATTTTTGGTCGCCATGCGCATAAGAGCGGCAAATTCTTCGCCTTGCGCACCAGTAGAAAGGATAATAATCCTATCTGGTGGATAGCGTTCAATATCCTGGGCTTGAATGATCGTGTCTTTGTTGACCTTGAGCATGTCTGCAGCGAGTGCAATTTCAATGTTTACCTTCATACTTCTGCCCTCTATGACGATTTTCTTACCATGACGCTCAGCAATTTCAATTATTTTTATAAGGCGCTGGAGTTGTGAGGCAAATGTTCCAATAACCAACCTTCCTTTGATTTTACTAATGATTTCTTCGAGGCCCTTGTGCACTTCTCGCTCTGGAGTCGAAAAACCTGGATTTTCTACGTTGGTAGAATCCGACATGAGAAATAATACTTTTTCCTTATCAAACACTGCGTACTCTTTTTCTTCGGAAGGGCTCGGAATACCGTCAGTATGATCAAGTTTGTAATCGCCTGGGGTCACTACTGGTCCGTAGGGAGTATCAATAATAATACCCATTGAGTCAGGAATAGTATGTGTTACACCGAAGAATCGAATCGGAAGGGAGCCAATCATCAGGCGTTCATCTTTTTCTATTGCGTGAATAGTAAGAGGCTTAAGCTGAGGAAATTCTTCCTGTCGCTTTTTAATCATAATTGACGTCAGGTTTCTTGTGTAAATTGGGGGATTACCAATGCGTGGCATGATATAGGGGATACCACCGATGTGGTCGAGGTGGCCGTGGGTGACAATCATACCCTTGATCTTTTCTTTTCGTTCTTCGAGATACTTAATGTTGGGTAAAATATAGTCAATACCAGGAGTGTCTTCCTCTTGAAATTGAAAACCACCATCGATAATAATGATATCGTCTTTATACTCAACGACGGTCATATTTCGGCCGATTTCTTCTACACCGCCGAGAGGAATAATACGTATATTGTCACCAATAGGAGGGAGGACGGGGCCTTTTTTCTGATCTGACATATCAGTGAAACCTTGTTGTGTTCCGTTGCTGCGTGGACGCATGCCGCCGCGATTTCCTTGTCTGTAGGAATTATTGCCTCCTCGTGAATTGCGCATACCACCTCTACTTCCACCACTATTTCCCATGGGTCTATTGAGACTGTTACTTCTCTGGGGACTGCTGTTGTTGCTTCTTGCTGGTTGTTCGTTCATAAATTAATTGCTGTTAATAATTTTTCTGTTTTTTGTAAATATTGGCCACACTTTTTCTGTATGCTCATACCATGTATTAATTCCAATAAATCTGTCTGAAATTTCTTTAAGAGGACCCTTGTAGTATCCGGACAAATTCCACGGTAACACGTGTGTATATACAGGCGAATAGAGCATCACCGCTGGAAGATCTTTTGAAAACTCACCATCTAGTTTTGCAAGTATATCACGATTGTCCGTTGAAGTGCTATATTTGAGATCGCTAAGGAAACCATCTACTTTTATATTTAAATATTGCGCTATGTTGAGCCCCGGATCTTTTCTTTGAGAAGAATTCCAAAATGCATTGTAGTCGGCTTCTTGTGTTATGACTTCACCAAAAAGTAATGAGTCGAACTTTCTTTCTCTGATAATAGTTTGGTTAAGTTCTCCCGATTCAAAAATATTTACGGTGATGTTGAAACCAAGCTGCCCCCATGTCTTCTTGAGTAGTACCGCAGAAGCTTTGAGATCGTTGGCATCGGACGTCGCTATTGAAAATTCTAATTTTTTTACATCTCTTGGATCTTTGCTCGTGCTTTTTGAACGAATACCGTCGCTACCAATTTTCCAACCTGCCTTATCCAGTGCTGCCGAAGCATCTTCAACTGTCATTGGTACTGGTAAGGGACTATTGATGGGATCAAAAGGCGAATCAATAGCGATTGCGAATCCTTTAAAGACATCGGCGACGATCTGATCTCGTGGTGCGGTCGCGTTTAGTACTTTGCGTATTGTGGCATCAGCGAGTATTGTGTTCTGTGATTGATTAAAAAATAATCCAAAGACTCTTGGAAGTGGATGTTTATCCACCCTATAACCTTTTGCTACAAGTGATGCTGCTTGTTCGGCAGATATTCCACCCACACTGTCAATGGTGTTGTTTATAATGGCACCAACAGCTTCTTCTTCGTTTTGATATACGTGAAATTCTACACGTCTAAGTAATCCGATACCTTGAGTATATTCTTTAAAGGGTACGAGATTGTAGACAAGAGGGAGTCCTCCTTTGCCACGAGTCACGTTTGAAATCCTGTATGGTCCAGCACCTATCGGTTCACTATTGTATTCAATAATTGAGAATTCAGCTGCTTTAACTGAACTCCATATATGTTGTGGAATAATACCGATAGTCATGTCTGCAAGAAAATTTGGATTTTGCCTTGGAAGGGTAAATGTTATAGTTCGATCGTCAATTACTTCCATTTTTATCTGGTCAAACTTTATTCGTTTAGGGCTTCTGATTTGAGCATTCTGTACTGTTTTTATCGTAAAAAGAACATCACGGCTCGTAAGTGCTGCGCCATCATGAAAGGTAAGATTGGGCTTAAGCATGAAGGTGTACGTAAGTGTATCTGCAGAAACTATATATGTTTCAGCAAGTTCTTTTTCTATTCCGCTTGCAGTTTTATGCATGAGACCCGCATAAACAAGTGCCCCTATATCTTTCCCCGTGTCGTTTTCAGTAAGTACTGGATTGATAAGTCGGGGAGTACCTATGATACCCACTTTGAGTACTGAGCCCGATGCGGGCACTTCTACTAAAAAATGAGTGTTTAGTTGGTAAGTAATGATAAAAACACTCACCGACATAATGCAGGCTAAGATAGTAAATATAATTTTGCTCGTCGTCGAAAGTGATTTGAGCGTATGTGCGATCGGTTGTTTAATCCGATCGGGAAGTACATTCATGTGTGCTATTTAAGGAGTGCTAAGAGACTTAATGTTACGAACAAGACACCCACAATAATGGTAATGTTAAAAACTATTTTTTCTACGCCACGTCGAGCGTATCGTGTGCCACCTCCGCCGTCTGCGCCAAAAGCGCTGCCTAGGTCAGTATCTGATCTCTGTATGAGAATCAGGATTACTAGGAGAATGGATACCGCGATCTGTGCATACGGTAGTACTGAGGCAATGCTGCTCATAAAAGACAGCTTATCATACCTCTGTCTAAAAGCAATATAATAAAAAAGCTTCACCAAGTGTGGTGAAGCTGTGATCGGGCGAGGTGACAGTATTTATTAGCTGTCAACTACAAAAGTAGATCTCCTGTGAAATATAAGTTACAAAAATGCATCATCTCGCGATAATGCTACTAAAATATAATAACACGTTTTATATATTAGTGTCAAAGACATTTAAATAAAAATATGATAAAATCACATAAAATATGGCTTCTACAAAAGAATTCAAAGAAGAATACGGATCAGACCCTCAAAAAATCACAGTCAAAGGTGCTCGCACCCACAATTTAAAAAATGTGACGGTAGAAATGCCTCGAAATAAAATGATCGTTTTTACTGGTCTTTCGGGATCAGGTAAATCATCACTGGCATTTGACACTATTTTCGCGGAAGGTCAGCGACGATACATTGAGTCTCTTTCTTCCTATGCACGGCAGTTTTTGCGACAGATGCAAAAGCCAGACGTCGATGAAATTACCGGACTTTCGCCCGCCATTTCTATTGATCAAAAGTCTCGATCGAACAATCCTCGATCAAACGTAGCGACAATTACCGAGATCTACGACTATATGCGCATTCTGTTTGCTCGTGTTGGTAGGCCGCATTGTTTGGTTTGTGGTCGGGAAATCAAAAAGCTTTCCCAGGAAGAAATAATTACTACCATAATAGAGACAGTGATGTCGCTTGATACATCAAAAAGCAAAAAAAGCGTCATGGGTGTCGAAGTGAGTGGAGAGAAAATCGGAATTTATGCACCAGTAGTTGTCGGTAGAAAAGGTGAATATTATCAGCTTTTATACGATCTTTTAGGAAAAGGGTATGAACGCGTCCTTGTCGATGGTGTAGAAAAGAAACTCAGGGAGCAGATCGTGCTTGATAAGAACAAAAAGCATACTATTGACGTACTTGTCGACGAGTTTTTTGTATCTGATTTTACGTCAAAACAGAACAATGATTTTAAAGAGCGGTTGTCAGAAAGCGTCGAGAAAGCGCTTCAGGAATCCGAAGGACTAATTAAAATAAAAGCCTCAGATGTAGAAAAACTTATTTCGTCTAAGTTCATGTGTCCTTACGATGGATTTTCTTATCCAGAAGTAGAACCCCGTCTTTTTTCATTTAATTCTCCGTACGGAGCGTGCCCTACGTGTAATGGTCTTGGTACTAAGTATTTTATGGGCGAAGAAGTGTGTCCTGAATGCAATGGTGCCCGTTTACGAAAAGAAGCACTTCATGTATTTCTTGGTGATGAAAAACATAAAATAAATATTGTCGATCTCGTTGCAAAGTCTATCGAAGATGTTGCGATGTATTTTGCTGATATCAAGTTCACACCAAAAGAAAAAAGTATTTCAAAAGTAGTGTTAAAAGAAATTGATGCACGATTGCGCTTTATGATCGACGTGGGTATTGAATATCTCACACTTGATCGTCGTGCAAACACACTCTCGGGTGGAGAGGCGCAACGCATTCGTCTTGCGTCACAACTTGGCTCTGGACTAGTGGGTGCACTCTATGTGCTCGATGAACCAACTATTGGTCTGCATCAAAGAGATAATGATCGTTTGATCAAGACACTTATATCGTTGCGCGATGCAGGCAATACAATAATTGTTGTAGAGCATGATGAAGATACTATTTTCGCGTCTGACTATCTTGTTGATATAGGACCTGGTGCAGGAGTTCATGGTGGACATATTGTGGTTGCTGATGATCTTCAAAAACTTCTTAAAGCAAAGAAAAATGATTCTGGATCACTTACGCTTTCGTATTTGCGAGGTGAAAAAGAAATAGAAGTACCTCGAGAACGTCGTAGTGAAGAAAAAGGTAAGCTTATCGTTCGCAACGGTAATGCATTTAATATAAAAGGAATGGATATCGATTTGCCGCTCGGTAGACTTAGTGTTGTTACAGGTGTTTCTGGCTCGGGTAAATCGACATTAATGTATGAGATTATTCACAAAAATCTTGAGGCACGATTTGATCGACGAAAAAGAAGTGCAGAAGTATATAACTGCTCAAGTTTTTCGGGTACCGAATATCTTGGTCGTGCGATTCTCATTGACCAGTCGGCTATTGGTCGTACCCCACGTTCAAATCCTGCAACATATACTGGCGCGTGGACATTTGTACGTGAATTGTTTGCGTCTACTTCAGAAGCCCGTTCACGTGGCTGGAAAGCAAACAGATTTTCTTTTAATGTTAAAGGTGGTCGATGTGAGGCTTGTCAGGGCAATGGCGAGATTGCTGTTGAAATGAGTTTTTTGCCCACGGTGTATATACCTTGTGAAGTCTGCCAAGGAAAGCGATTTATGAAAGAGACTTTGGAGGTTAAATACAAAAAAAAGAATATTCATGAGGTGCTTACGATGACTGTAGAAGAGGCATTGATTTTTTTTGAAGATATCCCCGCAGTTGCCGATCGACTTCTCTCACTCAACGAAGTGGGTCTTGGATACCTTGAGTTGGGGCAGTCAGCAACGACGCTTTCTGGAGGAGAGGCGCAGCGTGTTAAAATTTCTTCTGAACTCTATCGACCTCATACTCAAAAGACTATTTATCTTCTCGATGAGCCTACCATCGGTCTGCATTATGAAGATGTTCGAAAACTTATCGAAATACTTCAGAAACTCGTTGACAAGGGCAATACGGTGCTAGTAATTGAGCACAATATGGATCTTATAAAATCAGCAGATTACATTATTGACATCGGTCCAAATGGCGGTGTGGGTGGAGGTAAAATAATGGCAAAAGGAACTCCAGAAGAAGTGGCGCGCAATGTCAAAAGTTATACAGGTGCGTATCTTAAGAAAATTTTAGATAAATAAAAACCCATAGGCTGTAATAAGACATGAATAGTCAAGAATTATCGAAATTAGACATTCCCGATTTGCCAGGGGTATATGAATTTCTCGGTAATACCGATGAAATACTATACGTCGGTAAGGCTACTTCACTTAAGGACAGACTCAAGAGCTATTTTAACGAAGACTTGATTGAAACTCGCGGAAGAAAAATTGTTGACATGGTCGCTCTTGCGAAAACAGTACGTGTGACCTCACTTCTTTCGGTGCTCGAGGCAATGATCCTTGAGGCAAAAAAAATTCAGGATATTCAACCGTATTACAACACCATTCAGAAAGATAATAAAAGTTTTAACTTTGTGGTTATTACCAACGAAGATTTCCCTAAAATTTTTTCTATCCGTGAACGTACGCTTGATGTTGTGTATCCGAAGAAAAATATTAAATATTCCTTTGGGCCATTTACCAACGGTAGGTCGCTTCAGGAAGCGCTCAAGATCATACGACGCATATTTCCGTATCGAAACCAGAAATGCATCAGTGCGCAAGAGCAAGTAGCGAAAGGTCTTACTCCGCGACCCTGCTTCAATAGACAGATTGGCCTTTGTCCCGGAACGTGTACTGGTGAAATTTCAAAAAAAGACTATGCAAAAACGATTAATCACATTCGTTTATTTTTCGAAGGTAAAAAGAAAGAACTTATACGTGTACTAGAAAAAGAAATGAACGCGGCTGCAGCACTGTTAAAATTTGAGGACGCACAAAAAATAAAAAAGACTATTTTTGCACTTGATCATATCAACGATACTGCGCTTATTAATAAAGACGATAAAAAGCACGATGCTGCTGAATTTTCTTCTGATTTGAATTCTGAATTTATTCGTATCGAGGCATATGACGTAGCGCATATTAGTGGTACTAGTACGGTAGGAGTAATGACTGTTGTAGAAGATGGTGAACTTAATAAAAACGAATATAGAAAGTTTAAAATTAAAGGTGCAAAAAAGGGCGAGGTTAATGATATTAAAAATTTAAAGGAAGTGTTAGTGAGGAGATTGCGTCACCTCGAATGGCAGCTGCCCGATATTATAGTAGTAGACGGGAGTACAGCGCAGATCAATGCAGCAAAAGAAATTTTGGCTGAAAAAAATTTAAAAAATATAAGTATCATTGCTCTCGTTAAGAACAATAGACATAAGGCTCGTGAATTAATGGGAGACAAAGATCTTATTGAGAAATACGGAGCTGTCTGTATGTTGGCCAATGCAGAAGCGCATCGATTTGCTATCGCGTATCATCGTCTTCTTCGAAGTAGAAGGTTTGCATCGTAAGGGAATAGGGTATAATTATCAGATGAAACAAAAGGTCGCAGTGCTCCGTGGTGGCCCTTCACAGCAATATACTCGGTCGCTCGAAAGTGGTGCCTATATACTTAAGAATCTTCCTGAAAAATATGAAGGACGAGACGTTTTTATCGACAAAGCAGGTGATTGGTATGTAAACGGTATTAAAGTAAAACCTCAACACGCACTCGATCATGTACAGGTAGTGTGGAACGCACTTCATGGCGAATATGGTGAAGATGGTAAGGTGCAACATCTATTGGAAAATATAAACATGCCTTATACTGGTTCGGATTCAATTGCATCGGCATTATCGATGAATAAAAAACTTTCTAAAAAATCATTTGCTGATCATTCAATACTCACACCTTCATATATCGTTGTGGAAAAAGGTGATGATCTCGAAGGGCATGCCCGCCACATTTTTTTCAATTTTCACATGCCTGTGGTTATCAAACCCTCTACCTCTGGTGGTTCTGCGGGTGTAGGTGTTGCTCGGGCAAAGAAAGATATCGTGCCACTTTTAGAGGCCGCTTTACTTATCTCCACCGCAGTAATCGTAGAAGCGTATATTTCAGGTAGGGAGGTTTCGTCTATTGTTATCGAAGATATGCGTGGTGAAAAGTACTATGTTCCTATCCCGGTTGAAATCAGATATCCGAAGAATAAGGATATTTTTGACAAAGAAATAAAGCATATGAAAGCCGCACAGGACGAGTATGCGTTTCATTTTACTGATGAAATTAAAGCACATATTTCTGATGTGGCACGAAAGGTGCATGAAGCACTTGGTTTGCGGCATTATTCACGCACTGACATGAAAATCACCCCAAACGGTAAAATTTATATTCTTGAGGCAAATACCACACCTGTCCTTCATCATGACGCAATCACCATCAAGTCCTTAGAGGCTGTTGGCGTGACATTGGGCGCTTTTATCGACCATATGCTTTCGCTTGCGCTAAAGGTAAAATAAGGTAATATTCTAACGTTGATGTATATACGGGCCGGTAGCTCATCTGGTAGAGCGCCTCACTTGCACTGAGGAGGCGGGGGGTTCGAGTCCTCTCCGGTCCACAAAAAACTATTTATATAGAATGATGTACTGCGTGCAGGGCGTCGAGTCTAACTTTAATCCTTGATATGATCAGATCCTGATTTTCAATAAAATCTTCTTCAAAATGAAGATTCTCTGCCACTACTTCATTAAATACTTGCCTAAACTCGTCACTGTAACCTCCTTCTGCGGTCCAGAGTTTACCTTTTTCTATTGAATGTTGCTGTGAATCTGAGGGTTCGAAATATCCTTCTGCCTGCATAACTAAAAGCTGTATTTTTTGGCGAATTTTAAATATACGCGCCTCTTTCGCTTTTTGTAATCGGCTTTCTTTTTCCTCTTCAGAAAATCCTTCGTTTGTTGGTGTTTGTTCAAACATTCTCTTAATACTACTATAAATCGTAATATGTTAAAATTACAACATGATACTTACGATAGACATTGGCGGCACCAATACACGTGTTGCTATTTCTGAAGATAAGAAAAATATACTCAAAAAAGTCTCATTTGAAACAGCTAAAAATTTTCACGATGAAATTTCCCTTATTAAAAAACATACCGATGAATTGCTTGCGGGAAACAGTATTATTTCCGCGGTAGCTGGTGTACCGGGTGTTGTTGACGTGTCGGGTACGATAGTTTCTTCCCCGAATCTTACTCAATGGCAAGGTCAAAATATCTCTCAAGCACTTTCTACGACACTAGGAATAAAAACAACTATTATTAATGACGCAGAACTTGCAACACTTGGTGAGGCAGTATTTGGCGCAGGTAAAAACTACAATGTTGTTGCATATGTCACTGTAAGTACGGGTATCGGAGGAGGAAGAGTAATTAATAAAAAATTTGATATTGCTTTTTCAGGTTTTGAACCAGGTAGACAAATTATGGATTATAAGACAGGACAGACGTTACAGGATCTTGTTTCAGGTGCTGGCGTAAAAAATGAGACTGGAAAAGTTCCACGAGAAATTGTTGACGAAGCATTTTGGAAAAATAAAGCTGATATATTGGCAGAAGGAATGTGGAATACTATTGTGCACTGGTCACCTGAAATTCTTATCCTGGGAGGACCAATGATATTGCGCAAACCAGGTATTAAACTCGCAGACGTGATTGCAAAAATAAAAAGTATCGATGCAGGCACGGTACCTGTTCCTGAGATAGTGCTTTCGACTCTTGGTGATGATGTCGGTTTATATGGTGGTCTTGCTGTGAGTGTCTAGTAACTGTCTAGTTTTCTTGAAGTAAGATCGCTTCATGTGGACTTAGTATAAGCTCATGCTTTATTTTTTCTCCAGATTCTTTTTGAAAATCTGTAGAAATGTATATCTTGTATGTTCCTTTAGGAAGATTGATTTTTTGCATTTCTCCAGAAAAATTAATGTATATCAGGCATCGTGATGTACTCGTGCTACGAACGTATCCTAAAATATTTTTCGATTCAGTACTAAATGAAACGTAACTGCCACCTTGAAGTTCTGGAAGGGAAAGCTTTGCGTTGATAAGGTTTTTATACAGAGTAAGAAGGGAAGCTGGATCATTTTTCTCTGACGCAACATTTATAGGTGGAGAAATGGTTGAAGGTAGCCAAGGTGTACCCGTGGTGAAGTCTGCTTGTGTACCGGCAGACCACTGCATGGGTGTACGAGATTGGTCTCGGGTAAAGCCAGAATTTTCGTGAGTAAAAGTGTCACGCAAATTTTCTTTGCTAATAGAACTGTTCTCCATACCGATTTCTTCTCCATAATAAATAAAGGGCATACCAGGAAGCGTAAGTAAAAGTAATGCTGCTGCGCGTGTATGTTCTTTGCCAATACGGCTAGCAAGACGCGGAAGATCGTGATTACCTAGTGCATAGACACGCATATCTTCAGGATCAAGAATCTTTTCGTAGACATCGATTGCGGCTCGATATGATTCTGCATCCCATGGAAGATTGACAAGATTGAAGTTGAAAGGGGCTTGGTTGTGATAGGGGCAGATTCGATAGAAATGCAGTAAATCTTCAGGTCCTAGATACACTTCACTTACTATAAATATGTCTTTGTATGCGTGTGCGATTTCCGAAAACATAGCCACTACTTCATTGAGTTCGGGGCGGTTTTTACTGTAGAGATGTAAAAAATTATCATATTCGGGTTTTGATAAAAGTCGTGATGCGGGATCGAATGGTTCATTTCTAAATTCTGCGTCCTCAATCATGTGGCTTACTGCATCAATTCTGAAACCATCAACACCTCTGTTAATCCAGAAGATCATTACTTCTTTCATGACCTCTCGTACTTGTGGATTTCTCCAGTTTAAATCAGGCTGTTCGGCAAGAAATTGATGTAGATAGTATTGTCCTGATGGCTGGTCGTAGTTCCACGCAGGACCACCTGACACTGCAAGCCAGTTATTGGGTGGTGTACCTGCTTCTGTGGCATCTTTCCATACGTACCAGTCGCGCTTAGGATTGTCTTTTGAGCTTTTTGATTCCAAAAACCATGGGTGTTCTGATGAGGTATGGTTAGTAACAAAATCAACAATAATTTTTATATTTCTAAGGTGTGCTTGTTTGATGAGTTCGTCAAAATCCTCAAGTGTTCCGAATCGACTGTCGATATTATTGTAATCAGAGATATCGTATCCAAAATCTTTTAATGGAGAAGGGTATATGGGAGTAAGCCAGACAGCAGTAATACCGAGCCACTCTAAGTAATCTAATTTCTCGATAATACCTTTGATATCACCAAAGCCATCGCCGTTACTGTCCTTGAAACTGAGGGGATATATCTGGTAGATAACCGCATTGTCGTACCAAAGTATATCTTTTTTTTCAGGCTTCATGATTCTATTCTATCATGATATTTTTCCCCTAATTCTCGTATGTGTTTGATATGTGTAGTTGGATCAATGCCTTTTGAAAGATTGTGTTTGTGATAGCGATGTAGATGGCTAATAAAAGGCATGTATGTAGGCATATTGCCATTTATGAGAAAACGTATGTAAAGATCGAGATCTTCGGCCATGCGCATTTGAGTGTCAAATTTTCCTGCTGAAAGCCATAAGTCTTTTTTGAAAAATACGTTGCTTTGAATAAAAGTTTCTCCTTTAAAAATCGAATCGAGCATTTCATTTGTATTTTTAAAGTTCAAACCGTAGTAGTCCTCACCCACAAGATAGCTAAGCTTTTCATTTACACGAATAAAATCAGCAATAAACCAATTTGTTTCCAGGTTTTTTTTGGCAAGTGCAGCGAAGTTATAAAGTGTTCTTTGAAGAATTATGTCGTCACTGTCTATCATAAAAATATATTCGCCAGTTGCTTTTTCAAGTAAAAAATTTCTTCCAAATGACGGTTCTTTGTTTTCTGTTTCTCTAAAGTAAAAAACATTTTTATAAGAATGGTTGATAAATAGCGTATCCGTATCATCAGTTGATCCATCATCATAAATTAGGTGTTCAAGAGCGATATCATCAAAAGGAGCAAATATGCTTTTCTGTACACTTTCGATAGTTTCTTTTAAATACTCCTTTTGATTGTGTGTACAGGTAATGACTGATATTTTCATTTTTTTCGTTCGGTGAGTATTTTTTTGTAATATGCTTCATACTGGTCAACCATGCGCTCGACACTAAAATTGTCTTCAACCCATGCTCGGCATTGTTTTCTGTCAATCGTGTGAATCTTTTTTACTGCTTCACCCATACCCACTTCGTCCTCGACGACAAAACCAGTAATGCCGTCATTGATAATTTCAAAAGCTGCGCCTTTGTTGAATGCAACAACAGGTGTGCCGCACGCTTGTGCCTCTATGATCGTGAGTCCAAATGGTTCGTCCCATTGGATCGGCGCTATTTTAGCAACAGCATTTTTATATAATTCAACTTTAGTCTTAAAATCAACCGGGCCTACATATTTAATTTTATTACTGAGGTATGGTTTTATATGCGTATCAAAAAAAACTTCTTCTCCAAAATTGTTTCCCGCCAAGATAAGTTTCATATCTAGTTTCTTAGCGATTTTTACTGCCACGTCAGCACCTTTATTGGCATTTATGTATCCAATATAGAGTAAATAATCTTTTGGGGTAGGATTAAATTCAAATTGACCAATAGGAACACCATTGTAAATACATGTGTGTTTTCTAAAATAATTTGCTTCGCTAAATTGGTCTTCTTGTTTTTTGCTTACGGCAACATAATTGATTTCACTATATGAATCAAGAACAAATTTCATTTGTTTTGCATACTGTTTTTCTTTGAAGAAGGGAAGCCAGAATGAATGCTTGAAAGGATGGTGGAGTGTTTCTACTATTGGAGTTTTAATAAAAGGTGCATGCGATGCCAGGCTAAACGTATGCGAATGAATAATATCAAATTCTTCAGACTTAGAAGCAGCATATGCACCGTTCCAGTAGCTAGCAACCGGTTGGTTCCACTGAAATCTATGCTCCTCCCATATTTTCTGAGGTAAAAGAGAAATAAGTGTGCCTTTGGTGCTTGAATCATCAGTTCCAAATAGCGTAACCTCATGACCCCTGCGAACGAGCTCTTCAGTAATCCACGAT
>Ga0163144_10016887_pt1 | contig 14922 bp, 13 predicted proteins | sample OliLak19BULKMAT1_FD_123175 | JGI IMG/M metagenome (GOLD analysis project Ga0163144, IMG submission 123175) | Freshwater microbial mat bacterial communities from Lake Vanda, McMurdo Dry Valleys, Antarctica - Oligotrophic Lake LV.19.BULKMAT1 | ecosystem: Environmental > Aquatic > Freshwater >... | reverse complement strand
GACACTAATGATCATTAGTTGTCATTAGTGACTAATGACAACTAATGATGATGCTAATGATGCCAGCATGACTTGTCATTAGTTGCCAATGACAAGGCTAGGGATTGCCGTTACCAAACACTACTACGAACTACCGCTCACTGTAGTATCAGTGTCTTGCCCGTCTGCTCTTTTTTACAACTTCTATGACCAAAACTGGCATTTGCAAAACACTTAAAGGAGATCAGCGTTCGTTCAACATAAAAGCTTAAATGTTTCTGACCCGAGGCGTAGTTGAAAAACATCAGAATGACCCGTCGAACGAAAGGGCATTTCCGAATCAATCAACCACCATCTTTTTTTTGTCATAACTTGAGCACTTGGCCTAAATAGTTCACCAATCCGATCCTGCAACACTATTAGGTTGAAAAATATTATCATTGACCATGACGTCGTTAACTTCGTTTGAAATATTTACCAACAATCTCGATTCTGATGATTGCAGCGATTGTTCCTGCTCCTGCACATCTTCCAGCAGCGAGCATTGCAGCGAGCGCTGGGAACAACACAAGCCTTCCGATGGTCGTCCAGGAATCCCACATCGACAAGTAAGCAGCCCGAGTCTGTTCTCCGACCCGGACGACTCGGACTCTGAAGATGAAGACGAAGAAGAAGAGTCTTGTATCATTGTCATTGAGAACTTGCAAGAGAGCTTAACCAGTCCAATAGTAGCGAGAGAGCGACCATTGAGAGCCGCGAGAGCCGGAAGGACGAGGGCAGGACCCGTTGTGGCGCGAACCATTTCGACCGATAGTCTTCCCTGCCTTCCGAAACGCCAAGCCAGTGGTCGGCAAATCAATCTTGGCAGCAGCAACCACACCTCTCCTTGTCCTCCTCGAGGTAGAAGAATGCGCACCAAAAGGACACAGGCCAAATCACCAAGACCTCTTGCTCGCACCACTAGGAATGGTCCTCCTTCTCTTCCCCGTCGTCAAGCAAGCCGTGCCAAGTCGTTAATGGCATCAGTTCCCCAGACATTCGCAGCATGTGAGAGCCCGCTTTCGATGCAGTCTTGTGCTGGGTCTGCAGCTTAGACTGCAGGAATGAATATGGATGAAGGGAGGGAAAACAGAATAATACGTGTACTTGCAGAACTATTTTTGCTACTTATTTACTTACTTGCATACCAACAAGGATGTGATTGTATATTCACATGTCCCAATTGTGGCTACAGGCCACCAGAACTCATAATGCATCATGCATAAAAAACATCATAAAACTATAAATTCATAAATCATCACTATATCCAATGCTCCATATAAATAGTTACTTCTTTATCGTAGCGTGTGTATCCAGTCAGAGTTCAGCTCGTCTTCTTGTCGAGGTGTGTTGTACTTTTCAGTGAGTTCTCGAATACCCCAAGCTAGGTCTTGCTTTCTAGCAATGGGAATAGTCGCGACCTCTCTAGTATTGCAGTGAAGGAAGTGATCGAATTTGTACTTCAGATTCTCTCCTCTACAAATAAAAACGTATAGATTACCAGGTAAGCGGGGCAACGTACTTGGGCCAAAACTCTTGGCACGCCAATAGCCATAGTTGTAAATTAGCGTAGTACCTCATCTATCAAGTCGGAGCCTTGTTCGTCTACTTTTCGGTGTGTCGCCAAACACTTGTAGCTAGTTGATGGTGATTGGGAATGGTTTTATCCTTTGAGAGCCAACCTCTAGTGTTACAGTGAGGGTAGTGATCGACTTCGTACGAACACAAACCTACAAAATTTACATCAGAAGTAGAGATGTTTTTATATTTGAGAAAGTTTGCTTATTTACTTTGGCGTTCATAGTCCCTTATAAAATGTATCTATAAAATGTAACGTGTATGAAAGTGGGTCATCCGGCTGTCGCTCATGCGGCTGCATTCGTGAGGCTGTTGCGAAGTAACAGATTCTCTCCTTCATCTTCTTCGTGGAGTGATTGTCTTCGTTTTAGATGTGAATATCTGTTTGTTACATTGCCAAGTGTCTTTCTTTCGCTGTTTCCATTCCGGCTGTCTTGGCTTGGGCTGGTCTCTAACCCGTGATTGTGGGTAGCGCCACCTGTGGAACGGGGACGGGGTAGCTGCCACATGGCTCCCGATTGTCTGTTATTCATAGGGAGATAAAATGGGTTGGTAGATGGATTAGTAGATGGAGACAACATTATTGCTTGCTTGTTCGGTAACGGTATATAGTGCTGTTCGTCTCCTCTAGTTGGTGGGATGATTTTAAATTATGAGAGTTAGAATGATGATGCAAAGTTGCCGTTACCTTCGTGCCGATCCTCTCGGAACGAAAGAATAGCCAACCGGGAACGGCTGATCGTGCTAACAAATGAATGCGTGGTGATGCTGGTTCCACGCAATCGTACAAATCGCCAATGAATTCAGTCTTGCGAGGCAGCTTCAGGAGCGTTACCAAAGCCGTTATAAAAGAGGATGTGAATCCGGGACTGAATAAAGCAGGTTTGAATGAAGGCGCACTACTCTGCCGCAGGCAAACAAACACGAATGAACCCTACCTTCGACTCAGCCTGACTCATAAAAGTATGGTACCTGTTAGCTACTCTGCTAATAACCAGACCAGCTAGTGTAGAGGATAGAATAGTAGCTGCTGCCAAACGAAGGTCCACCCAATATACATGCTGAGGGTGGCAGAGCTGACTAGGAATCGCTACATGCTGCAGCTAACAAACAAGCCAGTCGCCGGTTAGAACACTGGAAGAAACTGAAGCTGGTCATTTTGGTCCACGCGCCAGACCTTTCATATCTTGGCATTCCCTTCTGACGGGTCTAGTCCCAAGACTTTTCGCCAGAGTAGCTAGCAGGTGATGGCTGACTTAGCATAGGGATGATCGCACCGGTTTAGGCTCTGCAGATTTTCCCAGCAACTCTGAAGAGGATAACCCCCCAAAACTTCCAAACTATGTTGGATTTGAATGAACTCCTGCGCCATTCACTGTTCTTGGTCTTACTTGTAAAGAATTCAAGCAACATGAAATTTGTTGAAGAACGTAGGCATTCATCCTGGTTCTTGACATTTTTACTACGGCACATCCTGGTTGGTGTTGAAAAAAAGTCCACTATTTTTATCCTAACTAGGCACATGCCTGTGTCAACTATCTACAGTACATGATGAGTGCTCAATTTATTTGCAGTTTATTATGTGTTAGGACATCCCAAACGTTGTTGGTCGTTCAATTTCTACTGAACAGTAGTAGAAACAAGGTGCCCTTCCTTCATCCTGCCCAGACTTGTTGGAGACGTCTTGACTCGTCTGGTGATCCTCCTGCCGCTGGGCAGTCGTCTCCCCATTTGTTGCTCTCTACTTTCCATACTGGTATTCTCCGTACTATTTAGTCGTCGTGGAATTCTCGGTAAGGACATGCCACCCAAGTTTTGGGCCAAGTTTTGGGAACTGTTTTGTCGGCGTGGAAGTGATGGGCGGGAATCCCCTCGGCTTCGTCTGCTATCAACACTATCGGCGCCATTAACACTCTCACTGCCATCGTTTAAGGAAATGGACATGTCAAGTTCATCGTCTTCTAGATTGGATGATGACATGAGGTCTTCGTCGCTATCTTGGCGCATGGGAATAAACAAGGGGATATCATCCTGCTTTTCGCGACGGCTACTATCGCGACAGGCACGGCCACAGACTGTTTCCACGGATTCCCATCGCGAGCTGCTACAAGTGCTACTGCAGCTTCTGTTTCGGCTTGGTGGTCGTCGACCTCCCCTCCTCGTTCTTCTACTGCAGCTGCGTGTAAGACTGCGGGTGTTGCTGTTGCACATAGCAGAGTTCAAGGATCGATCACTGGCATCCAAGGAACACCGAGAGGACGAATCACGAAAGGACATGGATAAACTGTTGCTGGAAGAGTGTGCATTATCTTGGACAATGGATATCTCACTGCAGCTCTCTTGCAATGAAGTTGCCTTCAAGTGCATGAGGAAGATCTCGCTGAGACTGCTCATGGTTGGTTGGTGGTGGTTAAAAGCGTGACAGGTGAAGTGCTTTTTGTGAGAAATTGCTGGAAACTACTTTTACCTAGTTTGATGGATACCTCTACAACAACTACTAGGTACTGTACGAGAGCGCGTATTGCCTTCACCTTTGCGTCAACACCACTTGTACGCTGGTTTGCTAAAGAAGCATGGAGAGCCCTTTCACCTTACACTTCAATCCAATAACCCTTGTTGCTCGTGAGGCCATCACGGAACGACTCACGAGAAAACCGAAATAACAGGAGGTTCACCTTTCCGAGCTTCAATGGTCATAAATACTCATAAATCCAACGAACAAACAGAACCATGACCGGACTGTTCATCATGGTAATTTCTGAAAAGAGGGTTCTTTATGTACTAGTAGTACGGATTGTACTCTGGAGAAAAAAGGTCGCATGCGACGAATGGTCTTTCTGCATCAGACTCTGCATACAGCGATACATACAGGATCTCAAACGATATATCAAAGACAATCGTACTTCGCATCATTATCATTCTTGGTGGACGAGTCATAGCGCATACGGAACAAGGAGCACTTGCCAGGTTCTTCAAGTGTACTACCTTACCACAATGAGTACCCTTCACAACACGGTTTACAAGAGCCTTGATCACTTCGCTTTCCCACTGGGTTGAAGCCAAGAAGCTCTTTGCGCTCACCCACTGGTTTGAAGATAAGAAGCAAACAGTCGTGTGAGCTCACACTGGTAGTATTGGCTTGCAGGCAAGATAGAAGCAAACCGTCGCTTAGCTTGTGCGATAAAAGCGGGATCCAGCGAAGCGAGGTTAGTTCGGTTTACTACTTTCCACCATAGCTGCTACTCTAGCTAGCTAGTAGTAGCAGTAACAGAGGCTAATCGCCGTTTGTGCGGGGGTTCGTTGGCTGTCTCGTTTCCGGTCTTGAGCTGGATTTTGAAAGCTAAGCGACGAGATTAACTGGCTCATCCCCCAAGAGCGCCAAAGCTTCATTTATTGCCGTGCACTCCAGCTACTACTAGTTGTCTGCTCTCTTTGGTTGTAAGTTGCATACAGGATTGCTTGCCTGTCGGTTCATTCAACTGAAGATTTGTAATCGTCAATTGGATAGAACTGTTCTGCCAGTCACTGCAGTGTCACAACTACAGTAATGTTGCTATCAGCCTATTAGCTTGACAGTAAAACTTGTATGAGCCGCTAATTCAACAATACATTGGCCCAATGAGTCTTTGTAGCTTAGTGCTTAATCCCCTTCAACATCTATGTTCTGCTACTACTAGCTAGCGGGCTAGCTAGCTACTACTGTAGCCATAGTAGGGGAGATCTACAGCTCACTCTCATTCTGTGTCAGTGAAATCAACGAATCTTGCTTGGGTTGGAAATTGAAGTGTGGAGCAAGTGAGCGAGGTTTAAAAATTCTACACATTAAGTACTATATGTACACGCATCATTTTGGATCTTTTCAGATACTAGCTAGCTAGAGTCTAGTAGATAGATGACGACGTCGGCAAGAAAAACCGTGACCATGTTAACGTTTTTTGTGCGGCTGGCAGCACAATAGTTTTTGCGATAAATAGTTATTAGTTGCTTTTGGTTTTAGATTTTAAGGTCGGCCGAAGCAACTCCCTACCGTTATTAGACATAGCCAGCCAGAGCAAAGGACGAGAAAAGCAGTTGCCTGGATGAAACTGTATCGAACGCGATTCCAGTCCATTCGCCGTTGTTTCCGTACCAACAAATTGGCACGTTTGTGCTGGATATCGTATTATTGTTACTGGCTTCCACAGTTGCCGCTGTCCTCCTACAGTTTCTCACTAGCGCCTATCAACTGCGCACCCGTTGGTCGTCTTTCCGTTCCGAGTACCTCCAGCACAAGTTTGTATCATTACGGGCCACCACGTGAAATTATTCCAAGAGCCTTATTCGCCGCCGATACTACTGGTACCATCATGACAAGCATGCAGACGCGCCGATCTACTCGACTCGCAGTCACAACAAGCACTGCTGCTACTGTTATTTGCACGCCAAGGATTGCACGTTCTTTATCCACCACCGCCACGACAACGGCATTGTCTGCGAAGAAATCGCCAGCAGATTCCAGCCATGACCGAAATGACAAGGATGCGAGTCAAAATACAAAAACTATTACTACTAGGAAATCACCCGCCAAACGCATCAAGGTGGAAGAAGAGGATGCTTCTCCTGCCGTAACGCCGTCTCCTGCCAAGCGACGAAAGACGACGAGTCCCAAAAAGGAATCTGCAACAGTAACGAAACGTACCACTGCATCTGCATCGGCAAAAAAGACAACCACAGCCAAAAAAGCCTCCACTCCTGCAAAAGCAACAACTAGTAGCAGTGCCAAGAAAAGACCTCCACAAAAAGCATCCAAACCAAAACCAAAATCCGCGTCATCGCCAACTGTCAAGGTGGTAAAACCTCCTGACGATTGGCAAGAGACGTATGCTCTTGTCAAGGAATTACGACAAGACAAAACAGCACCCGTTGACGATGCCGGAGCCGAAGTATTGCCCGAACGATGTCATGGCGACAAGGTCTTTCGATTTCAAGTTTTGATTTGTCTCATGCTCAGCAGTCAAACCAAAGATGCGGTGGTCGGCGAAGCAGTCCGTGGGCTTCAACAACACGGCCTGACCTTGGAAAACATTGCCCATCATACCACTCCAGAACAACTCAATGCATTGATTCAGAAAGTGGGATTTCACAACAACAAGACCACCTACATTAAAAAAGTCTGTGATATTCTACTGCAGGATTATGAGGGTGATATTCCAAAGACGGCACAAGAAATGATTGACAATCTGCCAGGGATAGGCCCCAAGATGGCGTTTTTAATAGAAACCATTGCCTGGGGAACGACATCGGGCATTGGCGTCGATGTTCATATGAACCGCATGTTTAATCAAATTGGTTGGGTCTCGAGCAAAACGCCGGAACAAACCCGCCTGCAACTAGAGTCGTGGTTGCCCCGCGAACTCTGGCCCGAAGTCAATTATATCTGGGTCGGATTTGGGCAAGAATCCCAACAATTCAAGCCCAAAATGTTGCGCAAGGCATTGGATTGTAGTCGGCCTCACGACGCGCTAAAGTTATTGAAAAAAGTTGGCGTCGACGTGAAAAAAGAAAGTCAAAAAGCTGGATGGGAAGACGAAGTGAAGGCGGTCATGAAGCCACAATAAGGAAAGGAATATGCAGCTTAATAGCGTGTTGTTTATCCTGGAGGCGGCAATTAGCTATAGTACCCTAGTACTAGTTCTCTTTTTTTCTTACTAATAGAATAACTAAAAATGTGGCACAAAAAATGTAGTAATATGTTTATAACATTAGTAGTTGCAGTCGGTGGCAAGAGAAATTGTACAATAGGACGACTAGCATAGCATTCCATTCGTTTTGATTATCATGCATCATAATCCTTGTTGTCATCATGTTCGTTGCATTCGTAAAAAAAGCTACTTGGAACCTGTAACTTTGTGACGTGGCAGTGTATGCCACTCGAAGTGGTGGTCCGGTAGGATCCTGCATCACGTGAATCAACCTCCTGTATCACATCCAGGTCATCGTCGTAGGTACCACCATAGGTACTGGCTGTGAAAGCAACCTCAGGATCCACGACAATATCTTGGTCGAAGCCAAGTTCCCCTAACCGTTCCTCGGCAACATCTGGGAGGGCTATAAAGGCGGGAGGAAAGGGGGAAAGTCAGCAAACATCGTCGACGACGACGAACGACTACCAAACTCGACACGCTTTCATACCTTCCGGTTCACGCATTTCTGGTTGGAGATATGAGTCCTTGAACGACAAATTCAAATGCTTATTCCTTCTATCCGTACTTAAGCAGAGCCTAGTAGGCAACCGTTCGGCTACAACAAAGTGTCGCTGACGAACGTATATTGAAAAACATACCGTGCCAATCAACAGCGGAATTAAAAGAGTCGAGGCAATGCTTTTCTTCAGGACCATCAGAGCGAATACTGTCATCTCCGCAATGAGCAAGCAGTTCGTAAGAACCTTGATAAAGTCCATAAAGATTTTACCACCACTGTCCGGCTTCTTCCGGTACACATACACAAAGTGGTGCCGATACTAGCAGTACCAAGAGATATAGAGAGGAGATTCGCTTTTGAGTACATAAAAAAAAAGCGCGCCTCATTCTCAAGTCACAATGGAACTTCAGGACGGCACTATCTGATATTTATGAAAAGCACTTACCATACTCCCCAACGCCACAAAAGAAAAGGCCACAACAAAGGTGACCATAGGTGCAATGACGCTGTACACCAGATAAACCAAAAAGAAAAGAACCTGTAGAATCGGAAGATATATAAGGACAGCCGCATCCATTGAGCAAGTGTTGCATCACTAACTTGGGATCGACGACTGATGATACTCAGTGCTACACACGTGAACCTACCAAACCGGACATGTGGATGCCAAACCTAAAGTCCTCCGGCATAGCCAATGGTTTCAAGGAGACAAAGGGCTTTTTGCGTTCCCGAGCGGTTAGATTTGGTCCCACGTATGTTCGCAGAATACCCATGCCCACGCGACTTAAATGAAGGCCATCGATAAGCCAGGTGGAAAAGACCGAAATGAAACATAGCTGAATGAAATAGGCAGATTGATCGGCCAAAGATTTGGCCAAAAGGTCTATCAGCAACTCCGGTTGGTATACGATACTGCGAATCTCTTGCCAAACTGTCCCTGAGATCGCACTATAGTGCAAGAATGAAAGAGGCCAAGCAAGACAACATGGCGGGTTAAGTTACTCGTGTCCATGCGATTCGTGAAAGTATCCTGATCTGAATACGTACCTCATAAAAAAGGTTTGGATGATCGAGAAATATGCCAGCTTGACGAACAATGAGCTCTGAACGACAGAACCACTAATCGAACCCTCGAATGTCGTCACCCATTTTAAAATGATGGGGAGTAGAGCGTTGAGAATAATCAAGAGCTGGGGAGCAAAGACTTGGAGAATGTTTTGAAGCATTGGCATGGCATCCAACATGGCATCCAGAAAGGGCAAGGACTTGCGCAATTCTTGTACATTGGACAAACCCGTGACAAACGACACGGGGAAGGACCAGAAGACACAAATGACAAAGGTTGCTGCCAGCGACAAAAGTGTCCCCATTTGCAAATCTTTATGCTCTCGGCCGACATTGGACCAAAGGACATCGTCCGGATCGGGAGCTTCAATGGCTTCCATCTCGTATGGTTTTTCATGATGCACCATTTGGAGAACGGCTTGAGTCGTGGACAGTGTGCTAAAGACAATAAATCCAGCAGAATAAATTTTCCCGTCCGCATCATGCAATACCAACTTGACGGCCCCCGTGGCGGCTTTGGCCACTGCACCCGTGGCCTCTTCGGTAAGACGAATGTTTTCATGAACCGCTCGTTTGACCACACCGCCGGTGTTGGCCTTGACAATATCGAATAAACTCCCCGAACTCTTACTTACGACGGACTGTGAGTTCATGCTCATGGAGGACGAGTCGGAGGATGACGCATCGGCATCGTCGTCGTTGTTGTTCTCTGCGTCACTGTGTTCATAATTTTGATCTCCACGCCGTTGGCGTACCTTGGCGTCTAGTTTGGCAATGGATTCGGTAATATCCCGATTGGCATTTTTCAGTTGAATGTTATAGTAGTCAATCGAGTCGACCCGATCCGATTCGGCGCCTCCCACAAGCATGTGTTGTACATTATGAAGCTGTTTGAGGATTCCCTTGTCTTCTTGATGCGTCGGTCTCTTGCCGGATTCATCGGCTTGTGCCACGGCATGCTCGAGCGCCGTGACAATTTTTTCACGTTCCGCGACCTTCTTTCGGAGATTTTTCGTCTCCAAACAAACATGACTGCTTTGAACTCGGATACCTCCAATCGAGCGTTCAAAGAACTTTTGGAGACCACGATTGGTTCTCCATGCCGCGGGAATGTTTCTCACATACACGGAAAAATTGCGGGCCCGCGGTTTTCTCAAAAACTTGTGTCGCAAACTGGTAAAGGTTTTGATTTCTTCCGTGATCACATAAATTGCATGACCAAAGAGAATGTAGGCGGCAAGGGCCGTGGCCACAAACCTAAACGATTCAGATGGAACGTGGCCTGTCGTTAGTTCAAATAAGGGATCACTCACATTCTCCAATTGGCCGGTGGCTCCTTCTTGCATGACGCCATCTTCGGCTGTGGCATAGATTGGCATCAGCCATATAGCGTTGAACATTCCACTAAGAGTAAGGCGATAGCCCATCGAGCAAATGCGGACAAAGCAGAGTGCGTCCAGTCCACATTCTTCCATCATTTCTTCATCGGGAATGAGAAAGAGTTTCCACAACCAATTGAGAAATCCATGTTGATTGTCAGCCAAATGGGTCGGCAAGTCTTCGGGTAGAAATTTGGTGGACGTTTGATGATGATACTTTCTGGCACTAGCATTGTTTTTGTTCTTGTCATTGGATTCTTGTTGCTGTTTTTCCTGGGTTCGTCGTACCGCATACGCTTGCGGCAGAGACCGACGCAAGACACAGAAGACAAAGAATGTTGCCAGAAACAACGGCCCGTACACAGTAAAGGTGTCCTTCAAGACACCGGCATGATCAGGCTTCGATCGAACGGCAGTATTCGTCGTCATCACGTCGGCATCAGCAAATGATGGTGTCTCACCAATGTCGGGCCAGGAAATGGCAATGTGTTCGTCTCCGCCTAAGGCATCCCAAATGCTATCGAGTGTTGGGGTGGTTTGATTGTCGTCTCCACCTAGTAATGCATCCTCCCAGGTGTTGTTAAATGCTGTGGTCGTTTGATTGTCGCGGATTGTGTCATTCTGGTGCGGGAAAACCGACAACGACAACAACGTCACGCTGACGCCGTCCTCTCTCTCAGTCATTCGTCTGTCTGCTTTCTTGAAGAGAGAGAGAAAAATCTTGATGGCTGGACTTGCTTGCAGCGAGCCGACAGAGACGCTGATTTGGAAAGGCGACACTTACGTAAGGAGAGCACAACTGGCTACCTTTTGGCTAGCAATTAATATGTGAATGAGTTTGAGTAGTAGGATTGTTATATACAGTTACTTTACATGATTCATTTACACATGCTAGCTAGAGTGTAGGTATCGTAGGAGCAATGATTATGATAATTTTTGAACACAATTCTGTTACACCAAAACTGGGTGTGATTTCACTTGTACATGTACTGTGTGGCAATTGCGCTGTGTTTTTAGGGTTTTGTGTTCCCCATCGCCAGATAGCCCGGAGTCGCACCTACTATCGTATTTATTTGAATCAGAAGGAATTAATCCATCCGTATTTACTTAGGCGCACTGACACCTACCAAAATTCGAATCCTTTGTTGTTTCTTTTGGACAGCACACGGAAGAGTCAGCAAAACGGATAAGAGTAAGTGTGCATCTATTAATATTAGTAGCGTTAGCCTTATTATTATCGTATCTGTCACCTCTCGTGCCTTCATTCATTCATCATTGATTCAATTGATGATTGCATGACTCACTCCTTCTTATGGTTCTTGCCACTTCACATGCAGTAGTATGCATGTGTGAAGTGGCAAGAACACTTCACATATGCATGTGTGAAGTGGCAAGAACTTCCATTCTCGACCACGTTCAACATGAGATAGGTTTACTGCTGGCTCCAAGCAGCAAGCACAACTAGCAAGCGATTCATTGAACTTTCCCTCATTGATTGCTGGACACAGCTGCTCGACCAAGTCGAATCCATTTATCCATACTACAAGAGGGTGAAGGAGAGAGGCAAGAATCATCATGGCATTGGACCAAGAAGGAACCGAAAACTCATGGAACATTTTCAATGTGGCTGTGGTGGTTGCTGGATCTACGGCGTTGTTGCTCTGGAAACACTCGTCTGTCGCTACTACTGCATGCAAGATCACCGAAACCAACAACAAGCCACCCCAATGCGATCTAAGCCTGAAGGAATGGCTTGGAAATTTCTTCTCGCCACGTTTACCCTTGTGGATTGCCGAACTTTTATTTGATCAAATGAAGTGCAATGTCATTCAAGCACCTAAAATTCCCTTGGCTCCTCCTTTTTACGTCGTGGGCGATGGCACTACCGCGAGACGCGTTCTCGAAGCAACCTGTTCTACCAAATGGGCTCCGGCCAATCAATTTTTTATTGATACCACCAATGGCATGAATTTTATTGCTGCCGAAGGGCATCGTTGGAAACACGTTCGCAAATCGTTGGGCGTGTGTTTTCATCCCAACAATTTATCCAAAATGGTAGACCGGATTCAAATCATTACACAAGAATGGATGAAAGATCGATTGGAACTTGAGCCGTCGGACAAGATTGATATTTTACAAGAAATGAATCGCATTACTTCGAGCGTCATTTGTGATGTCGCTTTTGACTATCCCTTGTCCGCCGCCGAACGAGCGATCACTCTTCAAAATTTGGAAACGTGTTGGCAAGAATTTGGAACCAACGATGGAAAAAATATTTGGCGGCAATTTCGTATCACGGCGTGGATGTTTCCCGGCAAACGCAAGGCACGTGCCGCGGCTCGTGGCATGTACCAACTCTGCCAAACCATGTTGGATCAATACCGTCAAAAATCTACTCAACACCAATTGGAAACGCAACACAAGATCATTCATGCCGTTCTTCACGACAGCGACTATGAGAATGATCAAGAACGTATCGTGGATATGGTGGCTCTGGTCATTGCCGGATTTGATACGACGGCCAATACGCTGGCGTTTTGCTTTCGAGAATTGGCACAAGATATAAATTTGCAGCAACAATTGCGAAGGGAATTGTTGAACTCGTCGACCAATACTGGCAGTACTGTTTCTAGTACCAGTACTAGCGGCACGTATCCTCCATTACTCCACAACATTGTCAAAGAAACGTTGCGTCTGTATCCCGCAGCAGCCGCAGGATCCGTTCGTGTCCTTGGAAAGGATATTCCCACAACACTGACAAGAACAACCAACAACGATGTTCCTACAAGCACTACCGCCAGCGAGAAAACCAATGCTACGATTCCTGCAGGATCTCTCGTCCTCACTTCGTATTATGCCATTCAACGCAATCCCAATGTCTACCCACACGCCAATGAGTTTCTTCCCTCTCGTTGGGATGCCGATTCCACCGTCAATCAAGGACTTACACCAGAGCAAACCAAACAGCAAAGCATGGACGTCATGACGTTTTCCTTGGGCAAACGAAATTGTTTGGGACAAGCCTTGGCCACGGCTGAATTGTACGAAGTATTGGCACAAATTATAATGCAATACGAATTCAAGGTCGTGGAATTGGGACAACCGGAAAATTTGGTGCTCTTCAAGCCGGTCGGAACCATTTTAGCGGCGACCAAAATTGTTGAATAAATCACTGTCCTTTTTTTTAGAATTGGTTTTTGAAACAGTGAATTGTGTCTTTTCTGTGGGATCTACATTTTAGAGCAGAACGTATCACCGTGCGTCAGGTGCGTGCTTGCAACAGCATTAGCACAATTCATTCAGATTCCGATATGAGATGTCATCCAAGAAGTAGAAAAAATGTGTTGCCCCCAGGAACGTTCCCAGTCGTGCATTTCAAAACTGTGACATTGCCACTGTTTCATTGCACGATTTTACTTAATGTTTTCATCACAGGATTGTTTGTCACATGTTTCATCACAGTGTTTGAGCACAATCATGTGATGAAAATGTCACAGGATTGTGCCAAATAGACTGCAGCAACCGTCAAGAACCGTCACATTTTTGTCACATGATTTGTCATCACATGTTTTGTGACAGTGTTTGAGTGCAATTGCATGATGAAAATGTCACATGTTTTCATCACAGCATTTTGGCACACCGTGACAGTTTTTTCATTGCAGGCACGACTGGGAATGTTCCAGCACCTTTGTCATTGTCTGGCAGCTCAACAGCATCCTCAACATGGGAATGCTTCAAATGACAATGATGTCAAGAACATGAGCAGATCTGTTGAGTCACTGAATGCAGCTGGCCACAACAAGAGCAGCAACTTGCACTGAACTTGCATTGTGGCAAATGGTGGTTCAGAGGTTGATCCGCGAATCTTGGCTGGAAGTGAATCTGCTTGACCAGATGAGAATGAGTTTGCAACTGAATCTCCCGCAGGTTGAAGTGCTCACTGAATCTGCCAGCGTCAGCAGACTGGTGTGACAAGCACAATTTGTTGCTTCAGAGCACCAGGCTGTCAGCAGACGCCTTTTGTTTTCTCCATTTCGAGAGTGCAGATGCTGACAGCAGTTGAAAAAGTTTGCAATTCAGACACCGCACGTCATTCAATTTGTTCTGAACATTGCACGTTGCCTTCTGTCAGAGTCAGAACTCACTTGAAATTGGTTGAGAAAGAACATGGGATTGTGTCACGAAAGGCATGGTTTGGCAGAATGTTCTCTTCTTGACAACAAAGTGCTGCTCAGACAAGGGCAACGTTTGGGGACACGCTGAGGTGCAAAAGTGTGCGCTCCTATTGGCAAACTATTTCCATTGGGTCAACTCCCGTGTTGGCCAGCAGCTCACATGACAATGGCGCGCAGCAGAGCTTTCCAGATGGCTTCAAGCTGGCAGCCTGACAAACAAACATGAATCGATGTCACAGGTTTTGACACCCTGCGCTGTCAGCTGCTGCGAGTGCATGACGGAAATGGCATCGAGTAGCTGACTCAGCATTGCAACACAACTTTTTGCTAAACTTTCAGGTGGTTGCAACAAAGCTGGTGCAAAGTTTGTTCACTTCGCATCAGGGGCATTTTCGTTTTTGATTGAACCTTTGTGAGAAAGTTCCTTGGGCTTTTCTGTGACTCTCGTGATGGTTGCGTGACTGCGTTTCGTGCTGCTGTCAACCGAGGGGACAGTGTGCGTCCGTGGATGACCGCGGCGCCAG
>Ga0163144_10016886_pt1 | contig 14923 bp, 11 predicted proteins | sample OliLak19BULKMAT1_FD_123175 | JGI IMG/M metagenome (GOLD analysis project Ga0163144, IMG submission 123175) | Freshwater microbial mat bacterial communities from Lake Vanda, McMurdo Dry Valleys, Antarctica - Oligotrophic Lake LV.19.BULKMAT1 | ecosystem: Environmental > Aquatic > Freshwater >... | reverse complement strand
GGGCCGAGAAAATGTCGAAATTTTCACTACGCGCTAGACGTGGGGGGGGGGGCGCGTTGTTAAAATGGCGACCATTCAGAGACTGGATCGGTTCCGGGCTCAAGCCATCTGGGAAATGTCGGTCAAGAAGAGTTGAATTCCATTTCCTTACGCGTCCCCTCCAAATGGGGCCGCTGACACCTTCACCCTAACTTTCGGCCCAGAAAATGTCAATCTTGTGGCGGCAGGTCAGATTCCGAAATGCTTACGACGTTTCGTAACTTCACCACTCGCCGTGACGGCGGGTCGGTTCTGTGGCGACATTTATCGAGCCCTGCGTTCCTCGCGCAGACGCTGGTAGAGCTCCTGAACCGCTCCCAGGCAGCTGCGACCGTCCGCGGCCAGTTCCTCGCAGCGGGCGGCCGTCTTGGCTCGCGCCAGATTGGCTCGGATGCGGGTCGGCGTCCCTGCCGCGGCATCGGCGGCGACGTCGTCGTAGTTCAGGCCGAAGCAGGCGCAGATGGGGGCGTCGAGGTCTTTCGGGTAGACCGGCGCGTTCAACTCCTCCACCCGGACGACCGCGTTGAAGAGGTTGAAGTACGCCGCGTCGCAGCGGGGAAAGCTGCAGAACCAGGCTGAATCGCCGACGAGGCCGCGCGACGCCTGGCGGATGTGGCGATCGAGCGCCGTGTGTTCGACTGGCGAACCGAGCGAGCCGCAGAGGGGACAGAACGCTCGGCCGTCCGGTTCTGGCTCGCGGACGAACGCTTTGTTCATGGCCTATGCCTCGTTGGTTTCCGGGAATGCGCCATTTTCGTAGCAAAATCAAATCTAAATATAGTGCCGTGACGTCGCCGTTGGAAAACGTGTTTTGTCGCGACAAAAATGACGGCGGCGGCGTTTGGTAGGGAACGGCGGGAGTAATGGATTGCTTGCCGGCAGCCCGCAGCCCGGCGGCGAGGGTGCTGGCGGCGAATTTTGTCGCGACGATCGTTTTCCGCGACAGAATGACTTTTGTCGTTGGAATACGGCAGGAATACGGCTGGAATACGCCGTGGGCGGGCACGGCCATTTTGTCGCGAGGGAGCCAATTCTGTCGCGACACGCATTTTTGGCGACAGAATTGACCAGGGCGACGGGTTCGCCGGCGCGAGGGAGTGATCGCCCGACAGCCAAGGGGGCGTCGACTTGTTCGTTCGGCGGAGCGTGTTTTGTCGCAGCGGTTGTGACAATACCCGCCAGTGAACGGCGTTGGCGGAATATGGCAAAACTCTCCGGTCGCACATCCATCTGGTCGCTCCCTAGCGGGGAGCGGCGACGTACGATGTAGTGAACTTTAGTTCACATCATCTTAGCAGACTAGGTGGCCATTTTCTGTAGGGTAGTTCGAAGACGATTCGGGGCGGGCTACGACCGCGGAGGGCCCTTTACGTCAAAGTCGATCGTTTGCGAACCTGAAGCGATTTCCACCTCTTTGCTGTTCCCCTCTGCATCTTCGGGGACGTAATCGGCAAGTTCCGACACTTGCCCCGCCATTTGACTTCCTGACGCCTTCAACTCGTCAGCCTTCCGGGTTGCGTCGTCGGAACTCATCGTAAAATCGATCTTTTTTGTGCCGATGATGACGGCTTTCCAAGTCCCCGTTTGAGCTTCCTCAACTGCATATTTACCGTTTTCGATTCGTCCAGCGAATGAGCGACCAGTAGAGCCAGTAGGTTTGAATGAAATGGCGCCATTCTCAATTGGCTGACCGTTATAAGTTACCACCCCGGAGACGCTCGTTTTCTGCTCGCACCCTACAAGCAAAACGAAGTTACAGGATAGGACTATTACAAATGATAACTTGCGCCACATAACTCGCTTCCCTAGAAGTGTGCTGCTGTTCTCGGTTCGTTCGTTAACTCGATAAGGCATTTGCCTAAGGCCCCGAAATGTTGCCGAGATCGCCGCGATCTCTCGTTCCTAGATATCTCCAGGTAAGCTGGTCGATGCCATCGGAAACAAACTGAACGGAACCATCGACGATTGATGCGCAAACTCCTCCGGGATGAAAGCTTCTCGCCGCTGTGTGAGCACGTCCGCCGCGCCCGGTAGATCCGGGGTGCGGGCCGAGCGATTCACACGGCGCGTTGTATGTATCATCCAGCTGATCCTTTTTTGGGCAGGGGCCGATGGGACGATCGAAATCAGAACTGTTTGGGGTCAGCATGTTGCTGAAGAGCGCTCCACCCATGTTTCCATAAATCATACCGCCAATCGGTCCTCCCCAGTGAGGGACAGTGGGAGCTAAACCTTCCGAGATCATGACGGTGTTGGCCGTGCCGTCAGCGATCTCAGCGAGTTTGGCGGCCGGAGCCAATTTCGGGGGCGCCACTTCTCGAACTGCAAATGCGCCCATCAATTGATTCGCAGTCGTGATGCCCTCCAGATTGTCGAACTTCGTTCCATACATATCAGCGCTGCCCACACATCCGCGGTAGCTGCCGCGAATGTGTCCCCAGCCATCAAGAGTCCCCGTGTTGATTTCATTCTGGCTTGGTACGCCCGTATCGCTGGGACAGTAAAACATGGGAATGGGCGTTTCGCGCGCTTGCTCCATGCGAAGATCGGCTCCGGACGGCCCATTGGGGCCAGCTGCAGGAGGAGCAGGGGCTACATATTTTGCGTCCGGCAACGTCCAGTAGAGATTGTAAACCGCCTGCTGCTCAATATATGGCAAGACTAGTTGCGTCCAACTATAGCTATCCCAAACATCATATTTCCTACCATAGGGAAGCTTCTTATTGCTCGATTCGTAGTTTAGACAGGCAAGCGCCAGCTGTTTCGTATTGTTTAAGCAAGCAGCCCGCCGGGCCGCTTCTCGCGCCGCCTGAACAGCGGGCAGCAGCAGCGCGACGAGTACGCCGATGATGGCGATGACGACGAGGAGTTCGACGAGCGTGAAACCGGGCTGACGTCCTGGGGGGCAAAGACGCTTCATGATGGGCCATTCCTTTCCGAAAAAACTAGCTCTTGAATCTTATGCCTGGCGTTGTGGCCGGGCGAGGCGGCGGCGTGCGGTTGCTGAATTGGTTACTCGCTTGACGCATCTGACTGGCAAGATACCCGTGGCACGCGCGTCGCGAGCGACGGGGCTAAATGGTCTTAGTGGACAGGTGAGTATTTTCGCGCTGCATGCGATGCTTGTTGCCGTTCGTCGCCGTCGCCGCCGTTGGTGTGTTGGGGTTGCTGGCGGACCGCAGCGGCCTCTTGCCGCTGCGATCCGCCGCAACTGGGATGCGCGTTACCGCTTGCGGCGCGAGGCCGCGAGGGCGGCTCCGGCCATGGCGATCAGGCCGATCGTCGCGGGCTCCGGCACGGCGCCGGCGACCGCTTCCGCTGCGCCTGCGCCGAAATTGGCCTTCCACTGGGCGAGCGATGCGGCGTCGAATCCTGGCTGGCCGAAGTTACGCTGCCAAAGGAGGAAGTCGGCGCCGTCGACCTTACCGCTGCCGTTGAAGTCGCCCGACAAGCCGCCGCCGACGTAGGCGACGGTGCTGGTGATCAAGGCTCCGCCGTTCAATCCGAACTCGAAAACCAAGTCCCCGTCGACGCCGGCGCCGAAGATGGCCGTGTTGAAGGCGTTACCAAGGCTGATCGACGAGTTGGCGGCGATCGTCGAACCAGCGCCGCTGAGGAACTGCTCGACGAGTTGATTGGCGTTGGAACCGCCGGCCTGATCCCAACCTTCGCCGGGCGTATCGCCGGCGACCGAACCGCCGTCGGGGCCGTCGATGGCGCCGAAGTTTTGATCGTCGAGGCTATTCCAATTGGCGGTGCTGAGGGCGCCCAGGGCGCTGCTGACGCGGAGAAAGTCGATCGACAGAGGCGCCGTGGCGGTGTTCTTCAGCGAGACGGCGCCAGTGTTCTTGTTGACTTCGATCGACAGGAGGCCGCCCGGATTGAGGATGTCTGGGCCGAAGACGGCGTGCGACAACGCGTCGGCCGCCGACAGGCTGCTGTCGTAGATGCGGAGTTCGTTGACCTTCCCGTCAAAGAGCGAGTCGGGCCATTGCGAGCGGCCAATCCTGACGTTGTTGTCGTTGATCGTGCTGAGATCGAACCCAGCGGCGATCGGGTTGGTTCCGATGAGGGCGCCGTTGACATACAACGAAATGGTTCCGGGCAAGCCTGCGGTCTGGTCGTAGACGGTGACCAAGTGCGTCTCTTCCGTGGTCGACATGGCGGCGGTGTAGTCGACGAACCCTTCGGCGCCAACGTTAGCGGCGTGAGTGGTCGTGCGAATGCGGCCGTTGGCGCCGTTTTGCGGAATAATCTGGATGTAGTCAGCGGCGCCGCCGCCGGGCGAAACGTCTTCGCCGCCGTTGCTGGTGCTAGCCGAGAAGAGGGCGGCCCAGTTGCGGTTGGTCGAGGAGGTGGCCCACAGCTCGATCGTCAGTTGCCCGGCCGTGCCGCCGGCGGCGGCCGCAGAAACAATACTGTTGGGGAAGTCGACAAAGGCATCTTCCGTGATGTTGTTCGAACCTTGTCCCGTGTTGGCGGAGAGGTCCAATTGGCCGCCAGCAAAGACGGCGGTCGGGACGTTGGCGTCGACGACCGTGCCGTGGGCCGTGCCGATCGAGTCGTTAGCGTCCGCGGTAAAACTGTAACGGTGGGCGACGGCGGCGAGTGTCTGTTGCGGGCCGACGGCGGACATCGCGCCAATGAGGAGGAGCAGGGCTCCGGGGATCAATCGACGTTGCATGTTTGGACTCCAGATATTTGATCGTTGGTTGATTGCGTGAGTAGGCGAATAGGTGAGTAGGACGCCGATCAGTTCTTCGCGACGCGCCGCCGGGCGGCAACGAGGGCGAGGGAAGCGAGACCGCCCAGGGCGATGGTCGCCGGTTCTGGAACGGCGGCGCCGAGGGCGGCGAAGGCGGCTTCGCCGTTGGCGGCGATATAGTCGGCCTTGAAGAGCTTGAAATCTGCGAAGTCGTTATCCTTATCGTCGTCGAGGTCGCCCTTGAGGTAGGCGGTGACGGCGGGATCGGCGGCGAACGCCGTGAAGCTGTTCGGCACGAACACGGCCCAGTCGGCGGCGGTGACGAGTCCGTCCCCGTTGAAGTCGCTGCGCGCCGGAGCCGTGCCGGTGTACTGGATCTGGCCCGCGCCGGTCGAGCCGTCGCCCAGCGTGAATGTGAAGGCGAGATCCTGAATGGGGGTCTTTCGCCAGGCGGCGCCGATGGAAGCCGAAGTGTTGCCCGCGATCGTGCCGCCGTCGAGAGTGCCGCCGGTGACCGACTCGGCGATGCTCATGCTTGTAGAGGATAACGATGTCCATGTTCCGTTGGGATCGAAGACATTGCCGGCGTCGATCGAGGTCCAGGTCGCGGGGTTGAGGGCTCCGCCGGCCGAGGTGACGAAGTAACCCTTCACGTTGATGCCGCCGCCCGATTGGTTGGCAAGCGAGATGACGCCCGTGGTGCGATTGACGGTGAGGACCGGCAACGGCGCAGGATCCGGACCAGTCGTGAAGGAAGCCGAGACCTCGGCTTGCGTCATGGCGTGATCGTAGATGCGAAACTCGTCGATGAGGCCGTCGTAGAGCGGATCGCCCCATTGAGCGCGTCCGAGCCAGTTGTTGTTGTCGGTGATGATGTCGAGCAACATGCCAGGCGCGACTGTCGCCGTAACGGGGGCGGCGTTGTCGACGTAGAGCTTGACCGTACCGTCGACTCCCGCCGTCGTATCGTTCTGATCAAGCGTGAAGACGAGGTGGTGCTTGACGCCGACCGAGAGAGGGGCCGGGCCGGCAGCGAAGGGCTCGCCTTGGGCGTTATGCGTAGAACCGGCGACAGTTCCGGAGTTGCCGGCTTGGGGGAGGACGAGGATGTAGGAAGATTGGCCGGCGCCGCCGGAACTGTTTTCCCCGGCGTCGCTCGTCCCAAAGTCGATGAGTCGGGCCCAATTGCGATTCTCTTGCGGAGTGGCCCAGATTTCGAGCGAAGCGGCGCCGAACGTGCCGCCGCTAACGGCGGCCGTGAAAACGCCGTTCGGCAAGTCGACGTAGGCGCCGACCGTCGCCGGATTAGCGAAATCTTGATTTGAGTTGGCGTTGTTGTTGGCCGAGAGATCGAGGGCGCCGCCGGTGTAGCTTGAAATGCCCGTGTTGTCGACGACCGTGCCGTTCTGGCCGCCGACGGAATCGTTGGCGTTGCCTTGGTTGAAGGTGTACTTGTTCGTTAGCACAGCGCTGGCGGGCGATGCGACGCTAACCAGCGCGCCGGCGGCGAGTAGCAGCCGGCAGGCCGCCGATTTCGGAGAGAGTCCTACGGAGTTCATCAATCGTCCTCCTGCAAAGAGTGTTCGAGAGAAGGTGCGCGAAGTTGGTCTGGCGTGATGCGGGCCGCGAGGGCTCATGAAGGTTCCTTTCATGGATGATGCGTCCTAACTGAATTGACGAGGGAACGCGGCGACGCCGAGGGCGACCGGCCGCGAGTTTGAATTGCGAAGCGAACGAACATTGAACGAAGCGATGACAGCGGCGAAACCGGCGAGTAACGCCGTGTTCGGTTCGGGCACAGCGCCCGTCATGGCGGCGAAGGCGCCGACGCCGTTGGCTGCGTCGTAGTCGGCCTTGAAGATTCGGAAGTCGGTGAAATTGTTGGCGTGGTCGGCGTTGAGATCGCCGAGTTGGTAGGCCTCGGCCTTGCCGAGGCTGGAGAGATCGGCGTAGGCGCCGGCGATGAAGACCGCCCAATCGCCGGCGGTGAGGGCGCCATCGAAGTTGAGATCGCTGCGAGTGAACGCATGGCCGTTGTTGCCGGCGTAGCCGATCGACGCGCTAAGCGGCGAGCCGTTGACCAACAGGCTGAGGCCGAGGTCTTCCGTGGGGGACTGGAGCCAGCCGCCGCTTGGCGAAAGGACAATTTGTTGGCCCACGTCGAGCGTGCCGGCGTCGCCGTTGCTGACTTCGGTGAAGGTGACGTTGTTGCCGGCGACCGAGGTGATCTGCCATGTATTGTTGTTGTCGACCGAGCCATTGCCGGCCGTATCGTAGTGGCCAGTGATTGGAGTCAGCGACGCGGGGTCGATCGCGCCGAAAGGAGAACTAATCGTCAGCGAGGTAAGGTTAATCGGGGCGCTGGTGTTATTGGTAAGCGTGACGGCGCCGGTGTCGCGGTTGATGACGACGTTGATCGCGGCCGCGGGAACGATGCGGAAGATTTCGCCCTGACCAAGCGACGGGAAGAAGCTGTTGCCGAACTTCACCATGTAAAGGTTGCCGGCGTTGTCCTCGGCAAAGGAGGTGAGGTACCGAATGTCGGCGCCGCCGCCGATGGCGGACTCGAACGCGGCGGTGTGGTTCTGGAAGTCGGCAAGGTTCGTGCCGTCGTAGTTGGCCGTCGGGGTCGACGTATTGAAATTGCCGGAGTAGACGTTGCCGTTGATGAAGTCGGAGAAGAAATAGCGGCCTTGGAGTTCAGCGACTGGGCCGCGGTAGACGTAGCCGCCGGTGATGGAACCGCCGGTGTGGAGCGACGGGTGGGGGAGGGGATTCCCGCCGTGGGCATAGTCGAAGATCGGGTTGAGATCGCCGGGGGAACCGGGGCCGCCAATGCCGGGTTCAGGATTGGCGACAGTTCCTTCACGCGAGGTCCAGCCAAAGTTGAGCGGCGGATTCGCGGGATTCGAGAAGAAGCTGTTTGGAATGAAGTCGACTTCTTCTGCGATGTTGAAGCCGACGTCGCCGATGTAGAAGTCGCCGGTTTGGCGGTCGAAGCCCGATCGAAAAGGATTGCGGAGCCCCATCGCGGCAACGCTGACGCCAGCGTGCGTGGCGTCGGTGGCGGGGGTGGGGAAGCTGGCGGTTAGATCGAAGCGGAGCATCTTGCCGTAGACGGACGACGTGCTTTCGATGAGCGCCGGATCAAAGTCGTCGTCGTCGGCCTGAGTGCCGCCGTCGCCCATCGTGACGAAGAGCTCGTTGTTGTTGCCGTTCGGGCGGAAGTGGACCTCGTTGATCGTGTGGAAAACGTTGTTGAGGTTCTGATACTGCAGCAGGCGACGCTGCAGCGTCGGCGTGCCGGCAATGACCTTGTACTCGTCGAGGGCGTTCGTGCCGTTGTCGTTGGTCGTGGTGTAGAGGAGGCCGTTGGTTTGGTAGTCGGGGTGGAACGTCATCCCGAGCAGGCCACCGTCGGAGTTAATGGATCCGGCGACGTCGAGAAAGGTAGTGAACGTTTGCGTCTGGAGGTTGTATTTGCGAACGCGGCCGAGTTGATTGCCGCCGTCGTTGCGTTCGACGATGTAAAGGGAGCCGTTCTCGCCGGGAGCTTGCGTCATGCCGACGGGTTGATTGAGGTTGCCGACGACGCGCTCGACGGTGTAGGCAGCGCGCAGCGGGCTGCTGGTGAGGGCGATGAGCCCCGCAACCGCAGCGGCGGCGAAGAAGTTTAGATTCAGACGAGGCATGTTGACTCCACGGACAAGGTGCTGCTTCTCTGTGCCGATCTCAATTCGCGATCTGTTCCGTCGGAAGGGGCGCCGCTGTCGAGCGTGCCGTCCTGACTGCCCCCCAGGCAGACCGGCAACGCATCGACAGCGGCCCCAAAATACTGCTACTTCAAACTGCACTCTCAAAATGTTGCGGAAGCTTTCGTGGCGTTTACTTCGTCACCTTGCGACGACGGCTCGCCGCGACGACCGCCAAACCGCCGGCCGCGAGGGAGAGGCTGGCAGGTTCGGGCACCACCGCGTCGGCGCCGCCGCGGAAGTTGGCCGTCACTTCGTTGACCGACAACGCATGGTCATAAATCCGGACTTCGTCGTACCAACCGTCGAACAACGAATCGGGCCATTGCGAACGGCCGAGCCAGTTGTTGTTGTCGGTCATGGCGGCGATATCGAGACCGGCGGCGATCGGGTTCGATCCGATGAACGACCCGTCGACGTACAACGAAACGGTTCCGGGAAGCCCGCCGTTCTGGTCGAAGATCGACACGACGTGGGTCGTCTGCGTGGTCGACATGGCCGTACCTAAATCGACTAAGCCTTCCGCGCCGACGCCCATCCGATGGGTCGTCGTGCGAATGCGTCCGTTCTGGCCGTTCTGCGGAATCACCTGGATGTAGTCGGTGTTGTTGCCGCCGGACGAAACGCCCTCGCCGCCATTGCTGGTGCCGGCGGAGAACAGATCCGCCCAGTTGCGGTTCTCGGCCGATTGGGCCCAGATTTCGACGGTTAGCTGACCGGCCGTCCCGCCGCTGGTCGCGGCCGTGACGATGCCGTTCGGCAAGTCGACGAACGCGTCTTCGACGATGTTGTTCGAACCGTTGCCGACGTTGGCGGAGAGGTCGAGCTTGCCGCCGGCGAAGACCGCCGTCGCCGCGCCCGCATCGACGACCGTCCCATTGGCGCCGCCGACCGAGTCGCTGGCGTCGCTGGTGAAGCTGTAACGATGCCGCAAGGCAGCGTCAGCGGTTGAACTCAGGGCAACGACCAAGCCGATTGCCAAAAACCACCGTTGTCGTCTCATTAGATCCTCTCTCAGAAAAGTAAAAGTGACCCTAAACTTGAACTTAAAGTTGACGCACGCTCTGACGTTGCCTCGTCTCTCTTCGCTGCTGCTCAACTTCGTCGGCGTTGGCGTTGGCGGTTCCTAGTCGCCGCCGCCGATTCGATCTCCCCCTGACGTTCAGCGGGCGATCACCCTCCGCTTCCCGAACCCGACGACGGCGAATCCCGCCGAGACCAGGACGAACGAGCTCGCCTCCGGCACCGGCGTGTAAACCACCTCGAACACGCGGTACGAGGCGGTCGACGTCACGTCGGGGTTCCCTTGCGTGTGGGGCCCGTTCGTGGCGATGCCGCCGAAAATGAAACCGAGCGACGTCTTCCCCGTTAGCTGGTCGAGGTCGATGACGCCGTTTTCAAAAGCCGGAATCCCTGCGGCCGCAAAGAACTCGGCATTGGCGCCGAAACGCCATTGCTTGTTCTGTGCGTCGAAGATCTCCGGGAAGAAGCCCAAATGGTGCTGGCTGTAGTCGCCGTTGGCGTCGATCATGACCGAGGTCATGTCGTTCACGAACGGCATACCGTCGTCGGTGACGACTTGGCCCAGCGCTTCGTCGTAATACTGCAGGCTGATGCCGCCGAAGAGGACTTCGTGCATCGAGCCGGTCGTTTCGGAATACATTCCCAACTTGGCGGAGTGATAACCGTTGAACCCTTGCTTGAACGTTTCGGGGGCGTTGGGATTCGCCATCATCGGATTGCCGGCGGCGTCGATTTCCACCGGCACGGTCCAGATGCCGAAGCTGGAAGTGAATACTCCGGACAGGACGACCAGTCCTTCTTCGACGCCTCCCATACCATCTGGCTTGAGGCGCGGAATGACATTTAGGTCGCGGCGGCGATAGGCCGAGACGATCGGCGTCTGCGTCACGTCGGCAATCGCGAGCGTCGTGCCGTCGTCGACGATGTCGAAGCTGCGCACTTGCCGGGTGTACGCTCCGTCGGCGCGGGCGCTGTAGGGGCCTTCAAAATCCTGGCCGAACGCCAAGTGCAGGCGGCCTCCCATTTCGTACATCGCCCCGCCAGTGACCGAGGCGACCGGCGTTTCGAGTTGGCGAATGTGATCGACGGCTTGCCCCGAACCGGTTTGCACCCAGTCGACGATGCCGGGCAGGTCGATGGCCGTCAGCAGGTCGAACGTCGTGAACTCGTTCGCAGGATTGAGTCCGTAACCGCCGCTGACGTAGAGGCGGTCGTCGATCTGCGTGAACTGGTTGTTCGTCGCCGACAGCGAGGCGATCTGGAACGGCGTCAGGCCGGAGTTAGGGTCGTTCGCGCCGGTCGTGAAGTCGCCGAGCGAGCGATGCCACGACTGTTTCGCTACCGGGTCAATCACCCACACGTCGCGGTTCTGCGTGGCGAGCGGGAAGCTATCTTCACCCGCTTGTTCGAGATCGTGGACGCCGTTGCTGCGGCCCGACAACAGAATCCACTTGCCGTCGTATTCCGCCGCGGCGTAGGAGTGCAGCAGCGGCATCTGCGTGGCGCCGAAATCGACTTCACGCAGTTCCATCTTGTAGGGAACGTTACCGGCCAAGTCGATCGGCGTCGTCGCGGGCGTTTGGTGCGCACCCCGCGCCGCGCACGGTGCGCAGAGCAGGGCGCTCAAACCGCAGACCCATTTCAGATTATTGATGCGCCGAATCATGTGTCGTGATTGTCCGAAATCAAAAGCTGTCGCGTCTCGGTCGCGAACAACGCCCTCATTCGAGGCCTAAGGACGTTGGGAATATTCTTGATGCTTCAGTGAAAAGTGCCGCCAAGCACTGCTGAAAAGTGAATCCTGCCGACCATTCGCCAACGGCGATGGTCATCCTGCCGCCTACGCCGCCAACTCCACCTCCACCGCCGTGACTGACGCCGCGGGAAACTCCCACGAGCCCTCCGCGGCCAACTGCCGTTCCTTGATTTGCATCACCTCGCCGCTGTTGAGGTCCGAAACCTCGACCATCGGATCGTCGGCGATTTCAAATGCCGTCGCCTTGGCGATGTTCGCGCCCGAAAGATCGAGTCGGGTCGCCACGCTCCGCTCCCGATTCGTGTTCACGACGTGAAGGAACAATTTGTTCCCCGTCCGGCTCGCGACCACGTCGAGTCCGTCAGGCGTGGTCGTCACGTCAACCGATTGCTCGCCGATGTGATGGCGATAGAGTTTCATCACCCGCGCCAACGGCATCAGGTACGACCGGCCATGCGGCACGGGAATCATCACGGCGTTCACTTGCCAGCGCGTGCCGCAGAAATCGGCCGCCGTGGCGATCTTCAGCACGTCGCCATGACGTTGGTGATTGTTCAAGATTCGCCCGTACGACACCCCGGTCGCCCAAGTCGACAGGACGTCGCACCGATTGCGTCCCGGGATGGCGAAATGGCACTCGGTCATCGCCAGCGGAACGTTGCGGCCACCGAGGCTTTCGCGGGTTTCGCGAATCTTGGCGTCGTTGATGCGCCAGGCGTTCATCAGGCAATCCCACGTCGCCGCCGGATCGCGTCGATAGAGCTCGCCCTTCAACACCGACTCTTTACCATTGTCAGGGTTGAACATCTGGTGGAACGCGAGCAGGTCGACATGTTCGCCCGCTTGTTCATGCATGTCGGCGGCCCAACCCGAGTCGCCCCAGCCGATCACCTTGATCGACGGATCAACGGCCCGCATCGCCTTGGAGAACTCGATGGTCTTGGCAATCGCTTCGGCCTTGTTGAAGCCGCGGTCGTCGTACGACGTTTCGTTGCCGAGTTGCCAGTAGCGAATCGTCAGCGGATCGGCGAACCCGTGCCCACGGCGCTCGGCGTTGTCGGGATCATTGCAGTAGGCAACCCAATCGGCCGCTTCCTGCACGTCGCCCCAACGGATGCTCCCCTTCGCCTCGCGATATTGGCGGCGTCCGTCCCCCTGAAAATTGACGCACATCAGCGGTTCGGACTTTACCTGCCGGCAGAAGTCGATGAACTCGGCCGTACCGATCTGGTTCGATTCGAGGCCGCCCCACATCAGGTTGATCATCGGGGGACGCTTGTCGCGCGGGCCAACCCCCTCGCGCCAGCGGTAGAAGTCGGTGAAGATGCCGCCCCAACGCATCATCGTGGGGGCGAGCTCTTGCGTCGCTTCAATCAAATCGGGACGCCAGCAATCCTGGAGGTGGTCCCAGGACGCTTCCACGGAGCTGTCGGTAACGCCGAGCGGCTCCATGAACTGCATGTAAAGATAGGGAGAAAGCTCGAAACGCGGAGCCAAGTCGATCTGCAACAACGCGGCGTCGGCCGTCGCGGCGATGGCCGGGCGCGCACCAGCAAGCGCCGTCGCGGCGGTTCCAACAACCAGCGACTTCACCGCATCGCGGCGGGTGAGATGCCGACTCATAGGGAATAAGCTGATGACTTCTAGCTGAATAAGCCAACAGGAGAGACGAAACCGAATGCTCGTCGCCGACGCTGGTTGATCAGCAGGGAAAAGGACTACAAGAACTGCCTGAATAAGTTTGCCGCCGCCCGTCGAACGTCGCGGCCGGAGCCGCATCCATGAAAAGTAAGACTTCCTTGTCGACCGCGAGCTTGTCGGCCGCGCGAGCGCGGTTCCTCTGCCTCTACTTGCTCGACGTTGAGTCCATTCTGTTTCTCGTTCCAAATCCCAACAATGAGATGGAGCGTCCCTTTTGCTGAGATATATTGCTTAGTCAAATTGAGATATATTTCGCCTTCGATTCCCTTGGTTGACCGGCTGGCTCGGACTAGAATTGAGAGAGGTTCGCCGCTCTCTTAACCATTAATGGTCTAATTGCGGCAGCCCTTTGAGAATGGACGGCGGCACTCTTTTCGCCCGTTCGGCACGATTCTTGTCGCACCTAGTTGAGAAACCTGTTTCTGACCGCCAAACTCCTTGTTGGCAGCGTCAGGAACATTCAGCGGAATTGGGCCTATGTCCGAACGCTTACGCGTCGCCCTCGATATCGAAACGTCGCTCGTCTATGGCCGGCGGCTGTTGGAAGGCGTGTCGCGCTATCTGCGCGCCAATCGTCCCTGGTCGATTTACATCGAACAGCACGAACTTGGCAGCGACCTGACCGGGTTCCTCAAACGCTGGAACGGCGACGGGATCATCACTCGGCAGGCGAGTCCCGAGTCGATGAAGCTTCTCAAACGGCGCCATCTCGCCGCCATCGACCTGGGCGATATTCACCCTCACCTCGGCCTGCTGCGGATTGGCTCGGCGCAAGTAACGATCGGCCGGCTGGCCGCCGAGCATTTGCTCGAACGGGGGTTCGAGCACTTTGCCTGCTGCGGCTTCGAGGGAGAACACTGGTCGCAACGGCGTCGCGACGGCTTCATCGCCGAAATTGGACACGCCGGCTTTCAGACCAGCGTCTTCGAGTCGCCGCGCGCCGGCTTGCAGGTCTGGAAACGAGATCAGCAGCGATTGGTCGAATGGATCAACTCGCTGCCGCGCCCCGTGGGCGTCTTCGCCACCAATGATATGCGCGGGCAACACATCCTCGACGCTTGTGCGCGACTCGATTTGGCCGTGCCGGAGCAGGTCGCCGTCATCGGCGTCGACAATGATGAACTGGTCTGCAATCTTTGCAATCCGCCGCTGTCGAGCATCATCCCCAATCCGGAACGGATTGGCTTCGAGGCGGCTGGCTGGCTTGATCGATTGATGCAGGGCGAAACGCCGGCCGCGCTTGATATCGAGATTCCGCCGCTGGGGATCGCAGTGCGGCAATCGTCCGACGTCTTCGCCGTCTCCGACCCGACGCTCGCCTCGGCGCTCCGCTTCATCCGCGAACGGGCCTGCGACGGCGCCACCGTCACTGATCTGCTCTCGCACCTTTCCGTTTCACGCAGTTGGTTGGAACGGAACTTTCGGAAGCTACTGAATCGTTCGCCGCAGGCGGAAATTCGGATGGTGCAGATTAAGCGGTGCAAAGAATTGTTGCGGACGACGAATCTCTCGCTGGAGAAGATTGCGGGACTTGCTGGGTTTGAGCACCCCGAATATTTGAGCGTGGTGTTCAAGCGCGAGACGGGGCGTACGCCAGGACAGTATCGGAGCAATGGCGCCGGCCCGAATGGCGGCAATGTCACTGCGACTAATGGAATCGTTGGCAACGGAGGCGTGGCCGTCGAAGTGAAGAAGCGGAACGGCGTAGGAATATGAGCAATTGGCGGCGGCAATTCGATGGCAGGCTCATGAGCAGGCTCGCGTTATGCGCTGCGGTGATCGCCGTCGTCTGTTCGCCACTGCCGGCATCCGCCCAGCCGGTGAACTTCTCCCGCGAGGTGAAGCCGATCCTGGCTCGTCGCTGTTTTGCGTGCCACGGTCCTGAGTCGGGGGAGGGGGGCTTGCGGCTCGATGGCCGGGATCATGCCTTGGCGGAGCTTGATTCGG
>Ga0163144_10016885_pt1 | contig 14924 bp, 12 predicted proteins | sample OliLak19BULKMAT1_FD_123175 | JGI IMG/M metagenome (GOLD analysis project Ga0163144, IMG submission 123175) | Freshwater microbial mat bacterial communities from Lake Vanda, McMurdo Dry Valleys, Antarctica - Oligotrophic Lake LV.19.BULKMAT1 | ecosystem: Environmental > Aquatic > Freshwater >... | reverse complement strand
CCGGGTCCCTTATGTCCCTCGGCCCTATGAAATTCCTGCAACTGGGACGCATTACCCTGCATCCGGCAGTTCAGATTTACCGCGGATGATACCGATGGCATGGATCCAGAGAATTGCAGATCAAGGAGCACCTGACACCCAGTTGCCCGCCAGGTGCAGAGTCCGAAATGCTGCATGCCCTGCTAAGCTGGGTCCATCGGTTAGATCTGTGGATCCAACTGCGGCTTCAAAGGGGACGGGACCCGGAGACGTCTTGCTGGATGGATAAATTGGCTCCGGGGGCCGGCCTGATCGGGTTTCTCTCCCCGTTGCGGGCACCAGCAGCGGATTGTGCTCATCGTTAATTTTTTCAATCTCCGCCTACCGCCGGGTGTTTTGGGGAGGACGCCGACTGATTGTTTTTAGGACGATCTCCCGCTCGTGCATGTGGATCAGCTCGACGCGCCGCCAACCGATTTCTTTTTCCGCCTCCGCCAGCGCCTGAGGCGCCGGCCCGCTCGCTCTCGGTCGCGGCGCCTGGAGCTTCCGCTTTTCATCCAAGGTTTAGGCCGGCGATCGCCGTTCCTTTGCGACGGTCTTGATCGTGAGATCGTCCTGCCGCGTCAGTTCCACCGCATGGCGCTTTTGGGTTCGTCCTAGTTGCGCCGAACCGGTTGAATCCGAGTTCACCGCCTTTTGGTGGTTTCCGGCGGCGAGCTTTCGGTTCCGGTCCTTGGAGGCGATCCAACTGTTCCCCGTCAAAACGGTTGTCGATGGCCACTATATCGAGGCAATTTCAAACCTTACGATCCGTCAAAGAAGGACGTATGCTTTGTGCTCTGAGCGTGGGAGATCGTGCTCGGTTCCCTGATCGTTGATCAGGTTTTGAAAAGCCTGTCGTGATTGAAGTTCGCCGCCGCCACCGTCCGCGGCTACCGGAAGCCGGTCGGGCAGTTGAGTCGACAAGGGGCGCAGCCGGGTTACGTCGAGTCCAAGGGGTATGGTTGAAATCCTTACGCGGCCTTCGTGAGACCGGGAGCGACTTTGTCGTGCACGGTAACCGCTTCATTCGTATCAATAATGAGCAGCAACGAGTCCTTAAGTTTATAAACACCCTGCACGATCTGGCGGGCCGCCCCCGTCAAGGTTTCAGGCGGGCGTTCGTAGGTGCTCTCATCCACTTCCAGGACATCGCCGATTTCATCGACGAGTAAACTGACGGCGCCGTCGTCAGTGCGAACCACGACGTTCATGGGGAGTTGGCCAGGGGGCCGATCCGTAAGTGCGAGGCGACGCCGCAGATCGATCGCGGTGACGATTTGCCCCCGCAAATTGATCAGCCCGCTGACCATCGCGGAGGCGAGGGGAACTCGCGTCATTTCCTGGAACCGAATCACTTCTTGAACCCGAAGCACGTCGACGCCGAAAGTCAGACCATCGACGATAAAGGTACAAAATCGTTTGTGTGAACTCATTGTCAGTATTTTAGTTTAAGCGGCGGATTGGGCGGAAGTGGCTTCCGCGGCGGCGATGAGTCCGGGAACGTCGAGCAAGTCGGTGACTTTTTCATGAACAACGGCGGAGCCGAGGATTCCCCGGGCAGTCGAGGCCCGCTTGATCGTAATAGCCTCTTCCACGATGTCGTTGATTTGACTGACGACCAGTCCGTAACTGCGGCCCTGATCCGAGTAGACTACAACTTGGAGGATGTCGGTGGGCGCCTCCTGAGTGACGCGCCCCGGGATGTAGTCCGCGACGCGAATGAGCGGGAGAATTTGTCCACGATATTGGACCACATCAAGGGCACCCGTTCGTTCGATCTTCGAAATTGGGAACTCCTCAAGCCGCGCTGCGAGCGACAGGGGGATGGCCATCCGGCGATCTTTTCCGACACTGAAAAGGAGCAGGGTTTGGCGGTTATCGACGCTGTCCTTCGCGCGGGTCTGAACGTTGGCGGCACTTCGATCACGTGTTTCGGCAACGACATTCGCGTGTTGAGCCAATCCGACAACGTCGAGGATCAAGGCAACGCGGCCGTCTCCCATGATGGTAGCACCGGCGAAGCTGGTAATCCCCTTCAATTGTTTACCGAGAGGCTTAACCACGATTTCCTCCGTATCGTTGATCTCGTCGACCACGAGGCCGAAGGGGCGTCCGTCAGCTTGGAGAACAATAATATTGATCACGTCATCCTGTTCGGGTCCGCCTTTCTTCGTGCCGGCGGCGACTTTGAATTGCTGGTTCAGATACGCGAGGGGCAGCAATTGTCCGCGTAAACGGTACACTGATGCACCATAAAGTTGTTCAATTCCTTTGCGGGCTTGCGCTCCTTCGAGTCTGACGAGTTCCAGGAGGCTGACCTGTGGAATTGCATAGCGATCGCCGCCGCTGGTGACGATCAGGGCGGGAATAATGGCGAGCGTGAGCGGGATTTTGATCTTTAAAGTCGTTCCCTGCCCGGGCTGGGTTTGCAGGTCGATCGAGCCACCAATTTTTTCAATATTGGTTTTAACGACATCCATGCCCACGCCCCGTCCCGAAACATTCGTGATTTTATCGGCCGTCGAGAGACCCGGCAAAAAGATCAAATTCAGCGACTCGCGTTCCGAAAGGTTGGCGGCGCGCTCGGCCGAAAGGAGATTTTGGGAAATCGCCTTGGCCTTCACCCGCTCGAGGTTGATACCACCGCCATCATCCATGATCTCGATGTTGACCTGCCCCCCCTCGTGGTAAGCGCGGAGTGACAGCAGCCCCTCCTCGGCTTTGCCGGCGGCGCGGCGTTTCTCCGGTGATTCGATCCCGTGATCGATGGAGTTACGCACGATATGGGTGAGTGGATCCTTGATCGCCTCGATGATGGTACGATCGAGTTCCGTGCTCTGGCCCTCCATGACGAGGCGCACCTTCTTGTGGAGCTCGTGGGACACATCGCGCACGATCCGCGGGAACTTGCCCCACACGTTCCCGATGGGCTGCATGCGGGTTTTCATCACGCTTTCCTGGAGTTCCGTCGTGATGATATTCAAACGCTGCGACGCGGTAATCAGGGCGGCCTGATCAAATTGAGCGGTATTGGCGATGATCTGGTTGCGGGCGAGTACCAGTTCGCCCACGAGATTCATCACTTTGTCCAGCTGGGAGATGTCGACGCGGATCGCATTGTCGGCCACGCTGGATCTGTTTCCCCCCTCGGGTGCACTCGCAGCCGGCCCAACGTCGTGGGCGTGGACCGCGGGCTTCGCGATCTGAATTTCGGGTTGGGGCGCTGCGGCCGGAACGGCGGCCACGCTTGGTTCATGGCCTTCGGCGGGAGCGACCGGTTCATCATCGGAGAACAGTCCGTAGACCGCTTTGGTCGCCGGCGGAGCCGGCACCGTTGCGGCGGACGCGGCGGGAATGACCTGAAGTTGTTCCAATTTTGCGAGGAGCTCGCTGTGGTCGGCGGTGCCGTCGGTCCCGGTGGCCTCGAGGGTCCGGAGCATGCCCCGGAGCGCATCAGACAAAGCGAGCAGCGACGTGATCATCGCTGGGGTGATGACGAGTTTACCGTCGCGGAGAAGGCTCAGGAGATTTTCGCCCGCGTGGGCAGTATGCTCAATATGGCTAAGGCCGAGACAGCCGGCTGTGCCCTTGAGGGTGTGGATGACCCGAAAAATATTGTTCATCGAATCGCTTCCGCCCTGCCCTTGTTCAAGGACGAGCAACTCGCGATCGAGGCGGTCGAGGCCCTCGTGGCTCTCGAGCAAAAGGTCTTTGATCAGCTCTTGCTGTAGTGTTTCAGTCATGACGATGGGGTTTTAGGCGGGCAGCACTTTTGCGATGATCGCGAGGAGCTGTTCCTGGTTGAAGGGCTTTACAATCCAGCCGGTCGCGCCGGCGGCACGCCCCAGCATTTTTTTTGCCGGATCGGATTCGGTGGTGAGAAGAATGATGGGCGTTCGGGCGAAAGCCGGGAGGGCGCGTAACTGACGGGTCAGTTCCAGACCATCCATGTTAGGCATGTTCACGTCCGTGATTACGAGGTCGACCGAGCGTTGGCTAAGGACGGCGAGCGCCTCCTGGCCATCGCCGGCTTCCAAAACCTCGTGACCCGCGCCCTTCAGCGTGAAGGCCACCATTTTGCGCATCGTGGCGGCATCATCGACAGTGATGATTCTCTTACTCATATACAGTCAGTGGGGACCGGGGTGATAAGTTTGTATTCGCAGCCAATGGGTTTTGCGACGCATCGACGGGAATGGTTGAGCAGACGAGTCCGTTTGATTCGGAATCGGTAGAAGCACTATCGACTAACGTTGTACTCACTGAACCCCTATTAAGCGATTGGTTGTAGAGTTGTGTATCCGGGGGGGAAATGGTCGCTGCCGTGGATGGCTCCGGGCAAGCGGGGGGCGGCTCATCGAGCCAGAGGTCGACCTCCGCGCCGGGCGGGGTGACCACCGCTGCCGCAGGCGCGGGCTCGTCGAATCCGAACAGTTCAATATCGCCGACGGCCGGGGCGGACGTCTCCGGGCCAAACAAGTCGATGTCGCCGCTGGCCGCTGCACTGGGTGGGGCCGCCAGAATGGCCTGGCCGAGCGCTTTCCGATGCGCATCGACCTCTGTACTCATGGTATAAAACTTGAGGAAGTGGTCCGTCAGGCCAGTTGTTTCCACTTGAACGCCCGTCCGGTCAGCTGCTGATGTGGCTGTGACGGTAAGTTCGGAAATTGTGGCCTGCAGGCTCATCAAGGGTCCGTTCGCAAGCGTGACGAAATCAGCCTGGGCGAGGGCGGTCTGCGTCTGCCTTTTCAACTCCGGCAGGATTTCGCCGATCTTGAGCAGGACCTGTAACGAGCGATCGCGATAGCAGTGGAGCGCTGCTTCCGCGGTCATTGTATTAGCCGACAGGGATTGATTAAAGGCAGTGCTACGTTCCCGGATCTCTTGAAATGCTATAACGATGTCGCTCAGACCAGCGGTCAGGCCGTCGAGATGAGCGGCGAGTTTCACGCTCAGTTCGGTGGTTTCCCGCGAAATCGCGCTTGTTTGAGCTGACAGGACTTCGAGGCCTGTTCCTTTTCCGATGTGGGTGGACTGCACTTCGGCATTGAGCCCGATGAGTTGAATTTCGAAGGAGAGGTTATCAATGAACCGCGTGAAATTCGTGGTCTTTCCTCCGATCGGCTCGATGGTGGCATGCGATTCCGTGGCGAAGTGAGCGGCATCGCCGACCAAACGCTGCACGTCCTTTAGAGAATCGAGGAGTATCTGCACCGCACCATTCACGCCGGAACTGACGTTATCAATGTCACTCAACGTAATACAGTTTTTATCGAGTGCGGTCATCTGTGTCACGATGCCCTGGATGCCGCTGTTTACAGTCACACCTGCGGCGCGAAGTCCGGAAGTCATCTCATCAATCTGGGCGCAACAGACTAGTCCGGATTGCTGCAGGAAACGAAGGGTTTGGCACGCGGCCTCCCGCTGCTTCGGAATTGACCCGCCGCGAGTTTTCATCTCGGCCAGGATTCGTTGGGTATGCTGAAGTTTCTGGGTGAAGGCATCGTAGAATTGGAGCGACATCACCACTCGTCCCGTCTCGACCGCGACGGCCCGGCTTACCTCGGAAAACTGACTATCACGCGCGCGTGTCCGACTGTGGCTCGCCTGCATCGTTTTGAGCGATTGGGTGAGATCTGAACGAAGTTCGAGGATTCTTGTCTTCGCCTCGGTGGCCCGGGTTCGGAGTTGCTCGATGGCACGTTTCAAGATGAACTGAATATCACCAATCAGCTGGAATTTTTCCCGAAACTCGTTTTCGACGTTAAGGCGAACCCGCTCGATATCGAGGACGAGAGCATTGAACATCATCTGGAACTCTGGTTCCAGGCGGGACGACTCCACGCGGAACAGCGATTGCACGAAGGTGAGTGGCCCCAGGGTTCTTCCCAATGCTTTTTCCGCTAACAACAATTGGTTGAGTTGTTCACTGCTGGCGACGAGTCTCCCGATCAGCTGGTCGCTTTCCTCAATACTGCTTTCAACGAAAGCAATGGAATGCCAGATGTGCCTGGCGGTGTCGTCGATGCAGATTTCGCCGCCCCCCGGGCCGAGGGCGAGCGAGGTGAGCGCTTCGCCCAATCCCACGAGTTCGCGGCCGATCGTAGTGGTGCTTTCTACCGTGGTGCTGATGTCGAGAAAGCGCGTTTCGATTTCCAGGACGATCTCATCAACCGCGATCGCGGACTTGTGGACCTGCGCCAGAGGCAGCGGCAGCTCACTCCCGGGATTGCGGAGCAGCCCTTTTAAGCGGGCGAAACGCGATCCAATATGATTCCGGACTCTAGCGCCTTTTTCCGCGAGCCTCATGGGTGACTGGTATTCCCTGCGTGCTGGTAGACCGTTGTGTTGCCAAAGGAAACGGCGGCCCAGGCGGGATCGAGATTGAGGGTCGTTTCCGCGGTACCGAGAAAGAGCGTGCCTTGCGGTTGGAGACAGGCACGAATCCTCTTGAGAATAGCCTGTTTGGTGGGGACATCGAAATAGATCATCACATTTCGAATCAGGACGATGTCGAAGGGCATGAAGATCGGCCAGGGCTCGATTAGATTCATGGGCCGGAATTCAATGCCCCGTTTGAGGTCGTCGTTCACATACCAGCGCTCTCCCTGTTTGTTGAAGTGCTTTACCAGCAATGGCGCCGGCAGGCCGCGGTTCACTTCGAATTGATTATAGCTGCCCTCTTTGGCCTGGGCGAGGACGGTGGGCGAAATATCAGTGGCGAGGATGGAGACGTTCCAGCTGGCCAGCTCGGGAAAGTTTTCCCGCAATAACATGGCGAGGGTATAGGGTTCCTGACCCGTCGAGCAGGCGGCTGACCAGATATTGAGGGTCCGCTTCGAAGCCCGTTGCTCGATTAACTTTGGGATGATATCCTTGCGGAGCGCTTCGAAGGGTTGAAAGTCGCGGAAGAAGAAGGTCTCATTGGTGGTCAAGGCATCGATCGTCCTGGCGTGCAGTGCGCTGGCGGTCGGATTTTTTCGGATTAGCGCAATCAGTTCCGTCAGGGTCTTACATCCCTGGCTGGCGATCAGCGGTGCGAGGCGCGACTCGATGAAGTATTCTTTTCCTGGATCGATGACGATGGCCGCGGTGCGACGGGCCAGGTCGCGGACGTAGTCAAATTCTTGTGCGGTGATTGCCATTGATGGAAAGGGTTTAATGCGACCTAGATTCAGCAGTTTATTTTAACCGCAGATTACACCGATGAGTACGGATCGAGGAGATTACTAATAAAAGAAACCGTGCCGCAATTCACCGAGAAGGTGAAGGGACAGTAAGCTATAATGATTTGTTTGGCTGTGCGCATCGGTGGATTCTGTGGTTTCGACGGTACTTTGCAGGATTAAACAAAGTTCCGGAGTTTAAGGGAGAGTCGGCGCATGATCTCCGGGCCCAGTTCCGGGAGCGGCAGTACTTTTTCGGCCAAGCCCGCCTGGGCCACATATCCGGGCATGCCCCAGACGACGCTGGTGGCTTCATCCTGGGCGAGGACCCGGCCCCCGCGCTCCCGAACCAACTCACAACCTCGCAGGCCATCCTGGCCCATGCCGGTCATGATGAGGGCCAGAATATCGGCGCCGTAGACAGTCGCGACGCTGCGAAATAATACGTCCACGGCGGGACGGCAGGAATTCTCCGGAGGATTTTCGGTCAAATGTAGACGGATATTTACGCCGTCGCGTCGCACCTCCATATGCAGACCGCCTGGTGCTATATATACACAACCAGGCTCAACGAGTTGATTTTCGGAGCCCTCAAAAAAGTTATTAGGCGAGTTTTTTCCCAGACGCTCAGCCAGCATCCTGGTAAACAGGGGGGGCATGTGCTGCACGATGACGGTGGGTACCGGGAGCGGACTCGTGATATCAGCGAAGAAGGCGGCGAGGGCGTTGGGTCCGCCCGTCGAGCAGCCGATGGCGAGAATTTTTGGCTGGGAGCTGGTGAATGGCGGGTGGGCGGCAAGCGGAACCCCTTTGGCGGCGGCGGCGGGCGGGAGCAGTAGGGTGGTGCCGGCCGGCGGCAGGATGTGCCGGCAATGCAACTTGATCTTGGGCATCAGCTCCGACTTCAGTCGGGCAATTCCTTCGACGATGTTGCCGACATTCGCGGGTTTGGTGACGTAATCGGTGGCTCCGGCCGCGAGCGCGTCGAGCGTACTTTCGGCGCCTCGCATGGTCAGCGTGCTGAACATGATTACTGGCAGCTTCGGATAGGTTTTGCGTAGTTCCCGAACGGTTTGGAGCCCGTCCATTTCCGGCATCTCGACATCCATCGTGATGATGTCGGGATTCACCTGGGGGATTTTCTGTAGCGCGATTTTGCCGTTGGCCGCGGCACCCACGACTTCGATTTCCGGATCAGAGCCCAGTGCCTCCGTGATCATCCGGCGGATGACAACGGCATCATCAACAATTAAAACTCGAATGCGTGGCATGGATCCGTGGGCTTTGGGTTCACGGCGCTATGCCGATCATCTGGAGCTTGTCGTGTAACATTTCCTCGGTCATCGGCTTCATCAGAAAATCCGTTGCGCCGGCGGCGAGGGCTTCGCCAACATCCTCAATTGTGTTGTGGGAGCTGATCATGAGGATCTTCATCCCGGCGTAGTCGGGATCCGCGCGGACCGCCTTGATAAAATCCAGACCGCACATGCGGGGCATATCCCAGTCGACCAAAGCGAGTTCGGGCACGTCGATCTCCTGTAACTTCTCGAGTGCGTTTAGACCGTCCTCAGCCTCAACCACGTCGATCGAATAGTTTTCAATATAGGACGCGAGCAATCGCCGCATGGTGCGGGAGTCATCAATGATCAGGGCTTTCATGCGGATAGCTCGGGCACCAAACTGAACTCAGGATGAGTCCGGGTTGGCGTGGGGTGTTATCGACACTCCCGGGCGGCGATTTAGGTGGTTGCTGGCCTCAAGCACTCACATTAACCTCACATCTCACGGCCAGTGGATGAGGCACGCAGGTGGAGATGATTCTCATGGGCCAAGAATTCCCCGGGTTCGTTTTTCCGATTCCTCGCCATGGAGTGGCCGATGAACAGTCCCATCTTCCGACGTTAGGCCCCGCGTCGATTCCGACGATCAACCGTTGACCTGGGGGTTTTTCCTATACTTGGTAAAACGCGTCTGATCTTTAGTTTTTTTTAGTTGAACCCGATTTTTTAACATGATCCCCACCGAGCCGATTGGCTCCATTCCCCGACCGCTTGAGTTGATCGAAGGTATCCGCGCCCGAGATACCGGCCGAATCACCGAAGCTGAACTATCGATTTTGACCGATGCGGCCGTACGCGACACGATCATGGGTTTTGAGCAGACTCTCGAACCCGGCCAACGGGTGCATGTGGGGGGGGACGTGTTGGATCCGCGCTTCGAAACCGCCGAAGAGGTCTGTGACCGCGTCCGGGAAGCGGCCGATTACATCCCGCTCGATCAGTTGGGCACGACCGACGATTGTGGATTTTCTCCGTTCTGTGACGATGTGTCGAGCACGCGCGAGTTGGCGTTTGCCAAGATCAAGGCCCGCGTAGCGGGCACGGCTTTGGCTTCCGCGGCTCTCGCTCGCCGTCGATAAGAGGTTCCCAGGTTCCAACCCCAATGTCTTCCTCTCCCGGATTGTCCAATTCCGAAGGTCGCGAATCGTTGGGTTCGGCGGCGGATCGCGAGCAGCGGCGGTTCCTCGATGGGCTGGTCGCGAATCTGCCAGGTATGGTCTACCGCTGCGTCAACGATGAGAACTGGACGATGACGTTTGTCAGCGACGGTTGCCTGGCGTTGACGGGTTATGCGAAGGGAGAGTTGGAACACAACCGCGTCGTGGCTTTCGGCAATCTGATCCACCCCGACGATCGCGACGCGCGCCGGCAGGCGTGTCAGCGCGGATTGGCCGACCGGGTCCAGTGCGACCATGACTACCGGATTATCAGTAAAGCCGGGGTCACGTGCTGGGTTTGGGAGCGTGTGTTTGGGTTGTATGCGCCGGATGGGACTCTGCTTTCAATCGAGGGATTTGTGACGGATATAACGGCACGGAAAGAAGCCGAGTCCGGGTTGGAGGCGACTGAGCGGCGTTATCGGAGCCGTGAAGCGGCGCGGCGTCTTGATCTGGCGCTGCGAGCGGGTCGATTTGGGACCTTTCAACGTAATCTCGCCACGGATCAGGTCGGGTGGGATGAGCGCGCCGTTGAGATCTTTGGGCTCCCCCTGGGTGCCGTCGCACCGACGCGCGCCGAAGTGGAGGCGCTGGTTTTACCCGGGGACTTGGACACCTGGCGGCGTGGATATGACGAGGCGGATGATTGCCGTGACGCTACCTTGAATGAGATTCGGATTCGCCTGCCTTCGGGTGAGATTCGGCACATCCAGATGCACGCGGTGGTGGAGCAGGCGGACGACGGCACCGGCGCGGTGATGACTGGGCTGTTGGATGATATTACGGAGCGGCGAATTGCCGAAGAAGAGCGGCTCGCGGTCTTTCAGCGGTATACGACCATCTTCGCATCGGTGGCGGAAGGCCTGGTTCTGCAACGGGCAAGTGATGACGTGATCATCGACTGCAATCCCGCATCAGAGCGAATTCTCGGGCTCACTCGTAGTCAGTTGCTGGGTGCAAGGTCCATGGACCCCCAGTGGCATACGGTTGATGCGTTGAACCGACCTTTGAGTGGGACCGACCATCCGTCGATTCGGGTGATCCGCACGAATCAACCCGTGCGCGGATTCATCATGGGCGTGCACCGCTCCGATGGATCGTTAGTGTGGTTGGCGATCAATGCTGAGCCGATTCGAGACCCGGCGGGTTGCATTTCACACGTGGTGGCGAGCTTTACCGACGTGACCGCGCAGCGTCAGGCGGAGGAGGAGAGTCGGGCTGCCAACGAACATCTCCAAGCCGCCGTGAGGGCCTCTCGCATCGTTTGGTGGGAGTGGGGCATTGTCGGCGACGATTTCAAAATCAACTCGTTTGGTCAGCCCTGTATCCTCGGGTATTTACCGCACGAACTGGCTGCCATCAACGGTCAGCGGTGGCTGGAGAAAACCCATCCGGAGGACCGCCCGATGGTGGCGAAGACGCTGGCGGATGCTCTCGCCGGTTCCACTGATTCCTGGGTGAGCAGTCACCGCGTCGTTGCCGCCGATGGTTCGTGGCGCTGGGTACGGCACATGGGAAAGGTGCGCGAACGCTCGGCGGACGGTAAGCCGCTCGTCATGGACGGCACCACCCAGGACGAACACGATCAGTACATGGCTGAAGCCCGCGCACAGGCCGCGGCCGGGCAACTCCAGCTCACGCTCAATGCCTCCCGGATGGGGATCTGGCGCTACAATCTACAGACCGAGGTATATGATTGGGATGACCGGACGCTGGAGATCTTTGGTTGTACACGTTCCAACATGCCGGTGACGGAGTCTGCGTTTATGCACCTGGTACATCCCGGTGACCGGCTCCTCCTGGAAGAGGCGCGGCTTGCGCTCCGCCAGGGCAAACGGAGCTTCGAAATCGCGTTTCGCATCGTCACTTCGGAAGGGGAGACCCGGCACGTTCGCTCCGTCGGGACGGTGCAGCCTAATGCCGCGGGCAGGGCGGAATGGGTCTCCGGTATCAACGAGGATATTACAGAGTATCAGGTTCAGCAGGACGTCCTGCGTGACCTCAACGAGCGTTTGCAGATGACGTTGCGAGCCTCACGTTTCGGAATTTGGGAGCTCGACCTAAAGACTCATTACCTTCACTGGGACGAGACGCTTCACAGCATTTACGGCGTCCCGCAGGAGCAGTGGAGGGGATCCCACGAGGACTTTAGGTCTTACGTGCTCTCCTCGGATCGGCCGCAGATGGATCGCGAGTTTCAGGGCATTCTCAAAGGGATTCCAGTGGAACATCTCGAATTCCAGATCACCCGCCAAAGTGATGGCGCGCTAAGAACGATTGAAGCGAATGGGCATCTCTTGCGCGACGCTGCCGGTGCTCCGTCGCGCGTCGTCGGGATGAACCGTGACATCACCGAGCAAAAAGAAGCGAAGGTGAAGCAGCGCCAGCTCGAGAGTCAGCTGATGCAATCCCAGAAGCTGGAAACACTCGGGACCCTGGCTGGTGGTATTGCCCACGACTTCAATAATCTGCTCACAGGCGTGCTTGGGTTCATCGATCTTTCCCTCCGCGCGATGCCCGCGCAGGACGTGACCGCGGATTATCTGCGGAATGCACGCGAGGGTGGGATGCGGGCTCGCGAGTTAATCAAGCGACTCCTGCTCTTCGCCCGGCAAGCACCTACCACCGCGCGGCAACCGGTGCATCTGGGGCAATTGGTCGCCGAGACGATTCCGTTGCTGTCGGCTTCGCTGCCGGCGTCCATCGATATCTACTCCGACCTTACGACGGCGGTCGGTCCCGTGTTGGCGGATGCCGGACAGATTCAACAGGTGCTGATGAACGTTTGCGTCAACGCGGCCCATGCCATCGGCACGAATCACGGGCAAATCACGCTCGGGTTGTCCCTTCGCGATGAAAACCCGATCCACCCGGAGCCGGGTGCGGTCGGTACCTTCGCCTGCCTGGCGGTCTCCGACACCGGATGCGGCATGGATGAGGCGACGAAGGCACGGATCTTCGATCCGTTTTATACGACCAAGACCCAAGGGGAGGGAACCGGACTCGGGCTCTCCATCGTGCACGGGATTGTGCATGATCATGGGGGCTACGTGCGGGTACGGAGTGCTCCCGGCCAGGGGAGTCGTTTCGAGATTTATCTGCCGCTGGGGACCGGAGCCATGAAGGCGGTGGTGGCAACCGCGCCCGTGACCATGGACGTGGTCGGAGGCGGGAGACGCGTGTTGATTGCAGATGACGAGCCGCAGGTGCGAATGCTCGTCGAAGTCGTGTTGCGGCGGGCGGGATTTGTGCTCGAGTCCAGCGACAACGGCGATAAAGCCTCGCGACAATTCGCCGCGGCACCGGCTGGTTTTGCCCTGGCGCTCATCGATCTCTCAATGCCCGGGCGCACCGGCTTTGAGCTCATTAAAGAGATGCGGGTTAGTCGCCCTGATCTGCCGGTGATCCTGATGAGCGGCGATCACGATCGCTATGGACGCATGGGTGGGCCGGAATTGAGCAATGTAGTGCGGCTGGCCAAACCGTTCTCGGTCGACGAACTGTTTGCGGCCCTCCGGCAGGCGCTCGACGGCGGCACGGGCGCGACGTAGTCTGAATATTTCACCCTCTGGCGTGAACGCTCTACCCGCTGTGATGCGGTCCCTTCAGCTGCTCCGCCTTCCGAGGGTTCCTTGAGTACCTATGAACCTAAATTCCGCCGTTTATTTTAGCCACAGATTACGCAGATGAGCACGGATACAGAGGATGACTAATGAAGAGGCACCTCGCCGCAATTCACCCGCAAGGTGAAGTGCCCGAAATGCAGAATGCCTTGGTAATCGCTATCTATCTGTGAAATCTGTGGATTCAACTGCGTTTTTAAGGATGAATCCTCAGGCCTTCTTTTTATAAACCGTCGCGGGATCGAAGACGCGTTGCGCGGCGAATTGAAGTTTCATTGACGCCGGGTCGTCCGGGTTCGCGCCCGTGGCCAGCTTCCGATAAAAGCACGAACGATAACCATTGTGGCAGGACGCTCCTCCGACGTTCTCCACCTTGAGCAAAATGACGTCCTGATCGCAATCGACCAGGAGCTCCTTCACGAGCTGCGCGTTGCCGGACTCCTCGCCTTTGATCCAAAGCTTGTTGCGGGAACGGCTCCAGTAGGTGGCCTTGCCCGACTTCAAGGTATGCGCAAACGCTTCCTCATTCATGAACGCGAACATCAAAACCTCATTCGTCTGATGATCGCACGTGATGCAGGGAATCAGCCCGTCAGGGCCGAACTTTGGTTGCAACGTCGTGCCGAGTTCGATGTCGGCTGTCGTCGTGCGGGCAGGGAAGATGAACGAGGACATAGCAGTGAACTTCATTGCGCGTCAGCGGCGGCGAGGCAAATCAAAGGTGAGCGGCGCCGCTTTTCCGAGGGGCCCAGCCGAAATGGATCTGACCCTCATGTGATACCACGCTACGGCTGCTGCCCGCCCAGCGTGCGCAGGAGGTCGAAACTGTAGAGACCGGTGCGGTGGCCGTCACTGAAATCGAAACGCACGGCATAGTTGCCGACGCGTTCCCAACTGATCACGTCAACGCCGGGAAATTTCTTCGGACCGTCGCCGCCGTATTGGTTACCCATGATATCGCGCTCGCCGATGTTGGCCGCGCTCGGGGAAGCCGCGCGGAGGGCTTCGAACTCGTGATATGTTTCGACGCCGTCGTCCCACACGATCGCGACTTCGCGACCGATGAGCTGGATGTTAATGGGTGAGCGCATGGTGGTCCCACTAGATTTCAATCGTGACGGAAGAACAGAAAAATGTGCCGCGGGTCTGAGGGCGAATGCCTCCAAACGAAACCGCTCCGCTGCTTTATGCCTGGTACCGTTGATCCGACCCTGCCGCATATTGTCGTGGTAGGCGCCGGATTCGGAGGGCTGACGTTCGCGCAGCGCTTTCCGCCGCACCTGGCGCGAATCACTGTCATTGACCGGCAGAATCACCATCTCTTCCAGCCACTGCTGTATCAGGTGGCGACCGCGGGATTGTCGGCCATCGATATCGCGCAGCCGGTACGCGCGGTCTTCGGGCCCCGGCCGAATTTGCACGTGATCATGGGTGAAGTGACGGGCTTTGATCTCGCGAACCGCCGGGTGCATTCGGCGCGCGGTGACCTCAGTTACGATTACCTCGTGATTGCGGCCGGCGGGCGGACGAGTTATTTCGGCCATCCGGAATGGGAGGAATTCGCGCCGGGATTGAAATCACTCGACGACGCCCTGCGGATTCGGCGCATGATTCTCT
>Ga0163144_10016884_pt1 | contig 14924 bp, 14 predicted proteins | sample OliLak19BULKMAT1_FD_123175 | JGI IMG/M metagenome (GOLD analysis project Ga0163144, IMG submission 123175) | Freshwater microbial mat bacterial communities from Lake Vanda, McMurdo Dry Valleys, Antarctica - Oligotrophic Lake LV.19.BULKMAT1 | ecosystem: Environmental > Aquatic > Freshwater >... | reverse complement strand
TCACCGCCACCAATGGCACCCTAAACTGGACCAGCGGCGATAGGACTGCAAAAACGATTACGATCCCAATTACCAACGATACAACAGTTGAGCCCAACGAGACGTTCTCCGTCACCCTTTCGAATGTGCAGAACGCGACATTGGGAACGATCACGGTTGCGACGATCACGATTACCGATAATGACACTGCTCCTCCCCCGCCGCCGCCCGAATCGACTGGCTATAGCCTGTTCTTACCGAATGTCATCCATAATCCGTTGCCTGATCTGGTGGTAAGTAGCATTGCTCTGGCACCCAACAAAACGAGCTTTGCGGCAGGTGAACCAGTTGAGATTGCCGTCACGATCACCAACCAGGGCACGGCTCCAAGTGGCCCATTCTGGATCGATATGTACTTGAATCCATCCGAAGAACCAACAGTCAACAAAGCCTGGCATGTGATCTGTGGTATCACCCCGTGTTATGGGGTTGTCTGGGGTGTCGTTCAAACATTACAGCCTGGGCAGAGTGTGACTATCCGATCAACCGTTGGCTCGTACGCTCCTGAATATACCAGTTGGCAGGGTGCATTTGCCAGTGGAACGAACCGGATTGTGGTGCTGGCCGATAGTATCAACCGCGGTGTCGCAACCGGTGCTGTGCTTGAGTCGAACGAGGCGAATAATAGCGGAAGCCTGAATATCAGTGTGACTGGTGTGAATCCGCCGAGCCTGAATAAAGCACCGGAAAGCGTGGATACGACCGAGCGACCGCTGCTCCCAGAACGATAGTTAGGGCAGTCCAGCCCAAGGAATAATCTGGTTTTAGCAGGGCTTTAGCCCTCTACAAAGCGGAGCGCGATAGCGCAACATCTACGCTTCAGCATACTAGGGCTGTAGCCGAGAGAGGAACTCATGCGACAACTGAGAACATTACTCGTGATTGGCGGAATGCTGACATGCTTGCTTGGTATCGGGTCGTTGATGCTGCCCATCCACCCAGCAATCGCACAATCGTTGCCCTTGCCAGATCGACCGACGCTTACGCCGCGGCCGATACCCGCGGAATCCAAGCAGAGCAATCCGATTGTGGCGACAAGCCGGATTGCCGGAACGGTGATTGATACACGAACGGGTGCGCCAACAGCAGGCATCACCGTACAAGTTGGCGACACGATGGTAAAAACCGACGCCAATGGCAATTATGATCTCAATGGGTTGGTAGCAGGCACGTATACGATTGCGTTGGTGCTCTCAGCCGATCAGGGGGTTGCTGAACAGGGAGCACTGACAATTAGCGTTGCTGAGGATGCAAGTGTTATTCAACACCTATCGTTCCGCAGCCCGGCACCGCCAGTTGAATCAGCACCGCTGCCAGTACCGGCGACACTGCCCGTGACTGGTGGCAATGAGAGTTCGATCTGGTTGTTCATGGTTGGTGTGCTGATGATTATCTCTGCGGGTCTGGTGCGGCGTCAGGTTTAATCTTTCACCTTTCGCCCTCACCCCTTCGCCCCTCTCCCATACGGTGGGAGAGGGGCTTTTGTATTGATAATGGACATCATGCACTGATCGGTGTGCTAGAATGGCAACCGGCGTTGTGGTTCCCGATAATGTACGCCACAATGCTAAACATGGATTCTTGTGAGGTGCAAGGAGGCACAGGCATGGACATGTTCAGTGGGCAGGGGCTTTCCGGGTTAGCGTTGCTCTCGAATGCCGAGACGCGCTCGATTTCCGCCGAGAATCCAACCGGTGCGCGTGGCGGCGGGGCGCGTGAAGTGCCAGATCCCCAGAGTCCATCCGGCCAGCTTGGGCGTGGCTGGAAGGTGCGACCCTGCATTCGGCTCGAAGCGGGTACAACCACGACTCTTGCCGATATCAGCGGGCCAGGAATCATTCAGCATATCTGGATCACAACCTTTCCCGAGGCCTATACCGACACCGTGATCCGTTTCTATTGGGATGATGAAGAAACCCCATCGGTTGAGGTCCCGCTTGGCGATTTCTTCTGTAATGGCTTCGGTTTGCGCTATAATGTCAACTCCATGCCAGTGGTCGTCAACCCGGTTGGCGGGTTCAACTGTTATTGGCCGATGCCATTCCGCAAGCACGCTCGAATCACCATCGAGAACCAGCATAGCGGGCCGATCAAATTCTTCTTCTACCAGATCACCTATGCTCTCACTGACGTTCCTGATCAGTCAGCCTATTTCCATGCTCAGCACCGCCTCTCGACCACCTCACGCGAATTGCCCGAGCATACGATTCTGGAGGGAGTGCGCGGCCAGGGACACTATGTTGGCACATTCCTGGCCTGGAAGCAGCATAGCAATGGCTGGTGGGGTGAGGGCGAGATCAAATTCTATATGGATGGCGATGGCGAGTTTCCAACGATCTGTGGCACCGGCACCGAGGATTATGTTGGTGGGGCCTGGTGCTTCGAAAACCAGACCTACTCAACGCCGTTTCTGGGCTACCCACTCTTTCGGAAAGAGGCTGGGGAAGTACCCCGCCATGCACTCTATCGCTGGCATATCCCCGATCCGATTCGCTTTCGTGAAGACCTACGTGTGACCATCCAGACCCTTGGGTGGTGGCCGAACTGGACCTTCCAACCGCTTGCCGATACGATCAGTTCGGTGGCCTACTGGTATCAGAGCGAACCGCATGCGCCCTTCCCGGCACTCTCGCCCGTTCCATTGCGCTGGAGCGACCCACCAACAGCACCGCCACCATTCGGTTAAGCGCTCATTATCCCCCTCTGCCGCCCCTTCTCCCATTGCTGGGGAGAAGGGGAATAATGAACCACGTATCGCCATGAATAGGTTGAGCGATGACAACGCAACGCAAGGGCATCATCAAAACCTGGAAAGGCGATAAAGGCTTTGGGTTTATTACACCAGATGATGGCGGCAAAGAGGTCTTTTTTCATATGAGCAATATTGCCAATCGCCAAACGCGCCCATCCGTACATGCATCAGTTCGCTATACGTTGACGTATGATCAGCAACAACGGCCACGGGCTGTTGATATTTATCTCGAAAATCAATCAGTTGCAGCAGCGCCAATCGGGCCGGTGATCATTGCATTCAGTATTGTATGTGCCTTCTTTTTAGTACTTACCCTCGCAATTGTTATGTTTCATCTTTCACCAATAGTATTTGGTATCTATGCGCTGTTTAGTATGATCACCATTGCTGCATATCATATCGATAAATCGAGCGCCTTGCGTGGTGATTGGCGTATTCCCGAAAATATGCTTCACCTCCTTGAGCTTTTCGGCGGCTGGCCCGGTGCATTGATCGCACAGGCATATTATCGCCATAAAACAATAAAATCATCATATCAGATGGTGTACTGGATCATTATTGTGATCAATCTGATTGTATTGGTCGTGTATGGTCTGCTGGTTAATCCCAGAACAAGCATAAATGGTTGATGGAACCTTTCGCATCTGGGCATTAGGCTGTGTTTCATCGCTTGTAGATATAGTGTGAGGAGCTTTGTATGGTTAGGCAACCAGCAGTCGCACGGATTGGCGTCTTCGGTATTGGTTTGGCCGCCTACTGGGAGCAGTTCAATGGCTTGAAAGCGCGGCTCGAACGCTATCAGCGCGATATTGAGGCGCGGCTGAGCGAGTATGGCGCTCAGATCATATCGGCAGGGTTGGTCGATACTGCCCATGCTGCCGTTGCTGCTGGCGATCTGTTCGCCCGCGAGCAGATCGACCTGCTTGTCTGTTATACCGCGACCTATGCCACATCAGCGCAGGTTCTGCCTGTTGTTCAGCGTGGCCGTCGGCCTGTCGTCGTGCTCAATCTGCAACCAACCGCACAGCTCGATTATGCCAACACCGATACAGGCGAGTGGTTGGCCAATTGTTCGGCCTGTTGTGTGCCAGAAATATCGAATGCGTTTGCCCGCAGCCGAATTCCATTTCAGGTCGTCTCGGGCCAATTGTATGATGATCCACGGGCTTGGGGCCAGATCAATGAATGGATTCGGGCTGCGGCAACGGTGCGATCACTCAACAACAGCCGCATTGGCTTTCTTGGCCATACCTACCCTGGCATGCTCGACATGTATTCCGATTTGACGATGCACCAGGCGCAGTTGGGCACCCATATTGAAGTTCTAGAAATGGACGACCTGGCCGCCCGCGTTGCCACTATCAGCGCTGCGCAGGTGAGCGCCAAACACAACGAAATCGTTGCGATGTTTGAGTTGGCCGAGCCAGGAAGTGACAAGATCTCTATGCCAATCACACCCGAAGCAATCGATTGGAGTGCCAGGGTGGCCTGCGGACTCGATCAACTGGTGGCCGATTTCCAGCTGCATGGGCTGGCCTACTATTATCGTGGGCTGGATGGCAACCCATTCGAGCAATTGGGTGCCGGGCTGATTGTTGGCAACACACTACTGACGGCCCGTGGTGTTCCATGCAGCGGCGAGGGCGATCTGAAAACCTGCATCTCGATGTTGATCATGGATCGGCTTGGCGCAGGCGGTTCATTTACCGAATTCTATGCCATGGATTTTATTGATGGGATTATCCTGATGGGCCACGATGGGCCTGGCCATGTTGCGATCAGTGACCGCAAGCCAAAACTGCGTGGGCTTGGGCTCTATCATGGGAAGCGTGGCCATGGCCTCTCGGTCGAGTTCCAGGTGCGCCCAGGGCCTGTTACGATCTTGTGTACCACCCAGACTGCCACAGGCCAACTGAAATTCATACTTGCCGAGGGCCAGGCCGAAGCAGGGCCAACCATGCAGATTGGCAATACCAACTCGCGATTACGCTTTGGCCTGCCGCCAGCCGAGTTCATGGATAGCTGGTGTTCGCATGGGCCAACCCATCATGTTGCATTGGGTATTGGGCATCAGCGGCGGGCAATTGAGAAGGTGACCCGTTTGCTAGGTGTTGAGTGTGTGCTGGTCTGATCGAAGGAACAGATGAACTGATTTTACAAATCCGGTAGGATTGCTATAGAGCCTACAATGCATTTGGAAGATAATCTTCGAATTTATGGGCAATCGTCTGTATTTCAGAATCGTGTGGCCGTAGATGACGTAACACTATCAGTGCTTGAATTGGGTCACGTTCCATGAGGAGTTTAGCTTTATCTGGAGTCGCAAGATATTCCATCGTCATCGATACGACTTCAGTTGAACCAATTGCCTCATAGACTTTTGATGTATATTCGCCTGTTGCTGGGTATTCTCCCTGGTAGCGGCCCTGTCCCCCTTCGTCTGGTTCTTGATTCGCAGGGATTGCACCGGCCTTCCGTTTCGAAAACATAGAAGCAGACTGGCTATGACGATACTCTCTGAGAAAAGCCACATCATTCCATAATGCTGGTGAGAGGTTATCTTCAAGATAGTGCCCTACCTCATGAACGATAATCTCTGGCTGATCATCGCTTGCAATAAAAATACCATCGCCTCGTTTATGAGCGCGATATTTGGGGAGATCACGCCTTTCGCCACCAATTATTACTTTTGGCGCATTTAATTGCTGAAGAATTTCTGGATCGACAATTTGGCGAATGATATTATCGGCTTGTTTAAGTGCTGCTTCGTAGAGGTTTCCTCCATCTCCCATAGCAACATAACCGGATTGCCCGGTGATGGTTCTTCCTACTTCTTGAATGTTGGTTTGCAGGAGCTTCTTATCGCGCCAACGGGCATCTCGTGCAGCTTTCATACGCTGGTGAGCATCGAATTCAATATATTCATCGTGAAGATTTCCTGTGATGCTCTTTCCAAACAGTGTCCCGAGTAAGAGAGCACTCAACATCTGTTGTTGATCTAGCGGCAATGTTCCTTTGATGCGCTTATTATGGAGTGGCGTGTGTGTTGCCCGCTTATGTGCTTGGTCTGCGAGGCTCGGGATTTCCTCCCCTGGCTTAAGGCGTTGAATGGATCCATGGGGTTTTGATAGCTGTAGCATGCGTTGCACTGCTTGGTTCCCATGTACTTGCTGAAGCTGTAACAGCAGTTCAGGCGTTCGCAAAAGTGGCGGTTGTTTTGCCGGAGGTGCAATTCCCGGCGGCACGAAGAGTGGTTGGCTTTTTTCGCCCTGCTGGACAGTACGCAATGATGTATGGCTCTTCTGCTTTGCTTTACTGCGCTGCGATATACCCATTGCTGCTATGCCTCATTGATACACTATCCACCATATGTGGGAACGTCAATCAACGCATCAATCGCGCTAGTATATAGCGGTAATGCCTGCGGGTGCTTCAGGCAATACACTTCTCACGATTGCCTTGGATGGCATTGGCTTTCATCGCAATGATGTATGATCGGCACAAATTATTCAAGTGGATCGATCCGCTCTTCTGCTAAAGTGCCGCTGGCATAACCACCCGGCCAGCACGCTTACCCCAAGCGCAAGAGCGCTATTTGCCAATAGCGTACTCACCGAAAACGATGATCGATAGGCCATACCGCCTTCTTCCCAGAACTGTAATGGAAACCCTACCCGGACGATGTCATCGGCGCAGCCTGATCGGCCAATTCCCATGTGCTCAAGCACGGCCACGATCCCACAATCGGATTGCATATGGGCGACGATCAGCGTTATAACTACAAAGAGCAGGAGCGTGCCGATCATGCCAACCACAAATAGAATCGTTCGATGGAGCATGCTGTTTGGCCTTCGGTTTTTTGGTTCTCGGTTGTTCTTGGGCGGACACCTAGATCGGCACCCTCCAGCGGTTCTTGGTTCTTGGCCTGGTATTCTGGCTCCTGACTCCTGACTCCTGAATACTCGTTATTGCAGCACCGAATAGGTCGTTGGTGTCAGGATTGTGCTCACAACCCTGGTGACGAGCGAGCCATTGATTTCACTGGCAGCCCGACCTTCTTGCCAATCTGGGTCGGCACGAAAGGCAGCCCATGCCTGTTCAAGGGCCTGTTGATCGGCAAAGGCCATGAGGTACACGAGATCGCCAGTTTCTTCGGTGATTGGGTTTGGCACCCAAAACCCGACAACCTGCATAGTGTGGCGAGCAAAAATGCCAAGGGTCAGGTTCTGGAAGCGATGATGCAGCGCCTCCTGTTTGCCTGGTGCGGCCCAATAGGTGCGGAGTTCGTAGATCATTGGATGCTCCTTATCATGCTGATTGGCAGAAACCCATCGCGATCCAGTGCATCCTTTTCCTCGTTCGTCAGGGTATCCTCGCGGACGCCAAGCGCCACCAGCGCCGCCTGCATGTCCATAACTATCTCCCTCATTATCCTCGAATCCAATGACCATCCATTGCGGAGGGGCGAGCCTCGTGTTCGCCCGCATTGGGCTCATTGTGTTCACCCACGAAGCGCCGCCGCCAATCCGCCAAGATCGCGCCATATGTACCGCAACACTGGTAGTGCCACATTTCCGGGCATGTGTTTGATCATACGCTCAACAACCTGACCCTTGTAATTGTCGTAGAAGCGGCGAGCCTGCTGGTTGGCTTCGAAAACGAGCAGATGCAGCGGCCATGCTGGCTCGCTGGACATCACCCAATCTGTGGCATGGGCAAATAATTGCCGCCCGATGCCATGGCGCTTATACGCAGGATGCATGTGCAGATTATCCAGGCAGGCACCCCATTCTGGCTCTTCATCCAACAGAACGCACACAAACCCGATTGGCTGCTGCTCCAATTCGGCCAGTAACACATACTGGCGCTGCGGATCGGGCCTGTTCAATCGTTGCTGCCAGAGCTGCAATCGTTCATCATCGATTTCCTGATCCAGATAGGAATCTGGCAACATGCCACGGTAGGCATTCCGCCAACTGGCGCTATGCAGTGCCGCAACTCGGGTACTATCGTTTGCTGTTGCTGTGCGAAAGATGATCTGGTTCATTGTGATACTCATAGGAATTATCGGCACACCAACTGGATCTGGTCGATCAACCCGCCGCCATGGCCCTGAACGCCGGTTACGAATCGATTCGTAGTTGGGCAGTTCAGTGTGAATGCTAGTGCTCCCGGAAAGACATTGCCAACCGCTGGGCTGCTTGTGACGCCAGTTCCGTTCAGTGGGTTCAGCGGCGTACACAGGATCGCCAGTTGATCGACAACACCCGCGCCGTTGTTTCCAACCATGCCAATTGCTCCTGTCATGCCAGAACCAGTAGCGCAGAGTAGCGTGAATGGCGCACCCTGCAGCGTGCCAGCCAGTTGGGTTGTTGTCGATGGGCCAACAACAAAATTGCTCGATACACTATTACAGATCACCTGAATGCCACTGACGCTACCGACCTGCGACCCGCCTGCTCCGCCAGTTAATCCCGTTGCGACAGAACCATCCGGGCAGAGAAGGGCATATGGTGAACCGCCAGGGCCGCCGGCTGGGTTGGTTGTTGTTGGGTTGCCAAGGCTAAAGATCGGCCCTGTTGTTGGTGTGGCTGTGTTAGTCGGTGTCGGCGTTGGCGTGAGCGTGCTTGTTGCAGTCGGTGTCAGTGTCGGCGTGTTGGTCGGAGTCGCTGTTCCAGTTGGTGTTGCTGTACTGGTTGGCAGCGGCGTTGCGCTTGGTGTCGCTGTTCCGGTTGGTGGAATCGCTGTATTCGTGGCGGTTGGCACGCGAGTTGCAGTGGCGCTGGCCGTCGGTACGCTGGTGAGTGTTGGCGTATTGATTCCCTGGAAGAGCTGGGGCGTGCTGGTTGGCAGCAGCACAATCGTCGGAACCGGCGTGCTGGTCGGGCTTTGGGCTGCCACTGGCGATGGCGATGGTGCGATAGTCGGGGAAACAGCGATTGCCTGGTTTGGTGCGCTGGTTGCGGCCTGCTCCACTGCTGTGGCAGTTGGCAGGAGTGGCATAGCTGTAGCTCCCACAATTGTTGCTACGCTGGTTGGTGGGATAGTGCTGACCTGGCTTGGGCTTGGTACTGGCGATGCCGAAATAGCCTGGGTGGCGTTTCCAGCCTGGCTTGTCTGGCGGGCTTGTTCAGCAGTTGCGGCCACACTCGTACGCAGATCGATTGCCGAGCTTGCGACAGTGGTTTGGTTGCCAGTATTGAGCAGCGTTGCTGCCCCAGCAATTCCGCCGATCAATAGTAATGCCAATAGTGCGAGCATCCAGCCAGATATGCGTGCCTGACGCATCAGCCGTGCAGATCCACGAGCCGCAATACTACCATCATCATTGCGTAGCTGAATCTCAAATGGGCTTGTAGTCTTTCGCCCGATCAGCGGCACACTGCTATCGATCTGCAGTTGTGCGTTTTCGGTCGCGCCCGGTTCAATCATCAGCTGATCCGGCGTGAAACTGAAGCGTGCCTGTGCATCTTCCGCACTGCCACTCAAGCGGAAGCGAGCCGCGCTATTGCCATCATTGCGAACGGCAATGTGATAGTTGCTGCGGCCACGCCCCTCATTCTGTTGGGTCGTCACAACCACACCAGCCTGGATGAATGGTCGGACGGCCCAACGCGCCAGCACCATACCGCCCTGTTGTGGATGCAGTTGCGATGTGGCGCGCACCTCAACCGGGTATTCGCCTGCTGTTGCGGCACTTGATGGTGGCACACGAATGGTTATTTGAACATAGGCCTGGCCCCATGGCCCGATCTGTTGCGCTGGCGGCAGCACCACCCATTCCCTTGGTACGCCATTGACACTCAGCAGCAGCTGATCGGCGGTGTTCGACATATTCGCCAGTGTGACATCTACGGTTGTATTACTGCCTGGTGTGAGTGTCAGAGCTTCGGGATTGATCGAAAGGCCAACCTCACCAGTCGTCACGAATGATCGCTGGCTGTTGAACATCGCGCTGAGCGCGGTACTTTCTGGTGGTGCAGGTGCGGCAAACGGCAGATCTGCGCCCATGGCCTGTTGGCGCGTGGTTGGTGCATCAATACGCAGCCAGTATGTCCCGATTTGAAGTAGTGTTCCCCATGGCCATTCAGTTGCTACCTGGGGTACCAGAGCAGTGCCATTAATCTGGCTGCCGATGCGTGAGCCAAGATCGATCACCTGAACGCGAATGCCATCCCAGGTGACTTGTAGGTGGTGGCGCGAAATATTTATCGCATCGAGTTGTAGATCGTTTGCTGCAACGCGACCAACGCTCATCCCACCAGGCCGAACGGCCACAACCTGGAGCAGCGTACCGCTTTCATCCAGCACCTGAATGCGCGGTAACGCCGTTTCGCCGATCAGCGAATGAGCCTCTGGGGCTTGCCGTGCCGCACCGCCCAGGAGAACGGTACCAATCTGAGTATGGCTACCAGGCAGAATGGCCGCCCGTGCTGCATCACTCTCCGATGAGAAGGTGCCGGCCACCTCGCGCAGCGCCACTGAAAGATCGGCGGCGCTGGCAAAGCGCTGTTCCGGCAGCTTGGCCAGGCAGCGCAGGATCAGGCCTTCGAGTGCTGCGGACAAATCGGGGCGCTTATCGCGTGGCATTGGCGGCGGAACAAAGGTATGCTTGAACACCGCCTCGGTGATCGTCTTGATCACAAATGGCGGCTCGCCAGTGGCCAGTTCGTACAGAATAATGCCAAGTGCATACATATCGGCACGCCCATCGAGTTCCTTGCCAGCCGCCTGCTCAGGGGCCATATAGGCCAGTGTGCCTAGGGCCATCCCGGCCTGCGTCGCAACACTATCATTCGTCGATACTGTCATGCGTGCTAGCCCGAAATCGCCAATTTTCAGGATCAACCCCTGCTGTGCATCCTCTTGTAGAAGCAGATTCTCGGGCTTGATATCGCGATGCACCATGCCCAATGCATGCGCATAGGCCAACGCATCGGATGCCTGGCGGATCAGATCAAGCCCACGCACCAGCGACCATTGTGGATCGCGGGCGGTTCCATCGCGCAGGAGTTGGCGGAGTGTGCCACCACTGACCAGTTCCATCACCAGATAGGCATAGCCATCGGCTTCATCGAAATCGAACACTTCGACAATATGCGGGTGGCGCAGCGCTGCTGCCGAACGGGCTTCCCGGCGGAATCTGGCCTGAAAGGACGAATCCTGGGCCATAGACAGGTGCATGACCTTGATCGCCGCATAGCGATCCAGCAGCCGATGGCGCGCCTTATACACCTCGCCCATCCCGCCAATTCCCAGCGTGGCTTCGATAACATAGTTGCCAATTGTTCGACCAATCAGCGAGGGAGGTTGTGCGCTCTCTAGATCAGCATCGCCCATCGTGTACCCTTAACTCGTGCTACGACATCGTCCAATGCAGATCTGTCAGGTCTGCGTTTGTGGTATTTCAGAATTCGCTTGTTTATCACCTGTCGCATGTTCGCAAAGAGACCTGACAGATCTTAGATGAAGTACAACGAGCCTCCTGAAATTACTCTTGTAGATCAGATCATAGGTGCAACGATACGGATGTGTCAAGCGTTGCGGGATCACCAGATGTGGCGTATGTTCTTGCTACACAATGACGTTCGTAAAGGCGGTTCGCGAACCGCCCCTACCCCGAATGGCGTTGTAGCAGCCCGCTCCGAAAGAATACGTCGCACCCCGTCTACCCCTACTTGCCGAGAACGTTCAGAACCCATGCTATACTCAGCCCGCAATGGCGCTCGCATCGCGGTTTCGATATGATGAAGGACGAACTGTGGGGATCAAGCAATCGAGTGCTGCGCCAATAACGATGCAGAGTGGGCAGCAATCTAGTATGGCCAAACTCGCGCTGTATCTTGCCTTGGGATGCTCGGCACACTTCTGAATAACGTGCCGCTGATCATTGCCAGCCTGGTTGTGCTGTGTTTGGGGATGTTTACCGCGCAAGCAACGGCACCAGCCTTTGTCAATGCAACAGCACGCACCTCCAAAGGTGGCGCAAATGCACTCTATCTGGCCTTCTATTATATCGGCGCAACCTTCGGATCTGTCGTTCCCGGCTTGGCCTGGCAATCGTGGGGCTGGCCAGGAGTTGTGAGTGTGTGTGTCAGTGCGCTGATATTGGCATTGGTTTCGGATTGGGTGTTCTGCTGGGCGTGATGAACCATTGCCCTCGGAATCCGCAGGCTGAAGCCTGCGGCAAGGGTTGGAGATACTATGAGTCAATTGATCCGCCCCTATAAGCCAACCGATGAATCTGCGGTTGTTGCTGTGTGGCATCGCTCTAGCCAAGCGGTGTATACATTCCTGCCAAATTGGGAAGCATTCACACTCGACGTGGCGCAGGAGGTATTCCACGAAGTAATCGTGCCACGCTGTGACATCTGGGTCGTCTGTGATGATCAGCAGATTGTTGCGTTTCTTGCGCTGAACAACAGCTATATTGATCGATTGTATGTCGATCCATCAGCACAACGGCAGCGCTGGGGCAGCCGTTTGCTTGCTCATGCCAAATCATTGCATCCGGGCGGCCTGGAATTACACACCCATCAGCAGAACCATGGCGCACGGGCATTATATGAGCGCCACGGGTTTGTTGCGGTTCAGTATGGCATCAGCCCACCGCCCGAATCGGCTCCCGATGTCGAGTATCATTGGCGGCCAGAGAACGTGAGTTGACCTCACCTCTGGCCCCTTTCCGATCCGGAGCGGAGTCCCTGTAGGGCGTCATCCTGGTGTATGGGCGGTTCGCGAACCACTCCTGCGTATATTTTGGCTACGAGAGAATGAAACCTCATGCTTTTTCTGACAATAGCTAGCTGGATGCGAACCCAACGACAATCATTCACACAGGTTCGGCGTAGCGCTGCAACTGTTGCTATCATTGGCTTCCTGGCGATACTCGCATTGTGTGTGTTTCTGGGATTTGCCCAGCGTTCGGCCAGATTGAGTATTGCGGCATCGCCACTGCTATTGCCCCGCGATGGCGTGTATCTGGTTGAGTCGTTTCCAGAGAATGCTGGTTTCTATCAATGGGCTGCCGACAAAAGCTGGTTTCAGATCCCGAATCCCGGCGGCCCACTGCTGCTACGGCTGGAATTACTCAGCGGGCCATCTGGCGCAACCCCGATTGTATTACACGCCGGACAAGCAACACTACACATTGTTGTTACACCCAATCTGCGAACCTATCACATGTTGTTACCTGAATCGAATGGCCCTGGTATGTGGCTGGCGATTGATGCACCCACCGTTCGCGTTGGCCAGCGTGATCTTGGGATTGCCGTAAGTGCGATCAGCATTGCCGGTGGCCGCTCTCTGCCACTATCAATGGTGATCATCTGCCTCGCATTCAACCTGATTGTGTCTGCTGTGGTTCGTTCGCGCTCGCTGATGGTTATTATTGGATTGATCCTGATTCAGGGTGTTGCACTATGGTGGTATCTGTCGAGTGGCTGGATCTATACCGGTATTGGGCTTACGTTGGCTGCCGTTATTGCAACATTCCTCACGGCTATGATCCTACATCCCTGGTGGCCCACCCGATCAACACAACCATCGCCTGATACTGGAGATCATGTGCTGGCCCTGGCTGGCATGGCTGGTGTGCTGATCATTGCAATCAGCCTGTGGTTGCTGCTGATTGTGGATCGGCAGGTTATCCCGTTGGTTATTCCATGCGGGTTGGCGATTGCAACCGTTGGCAGCTATGCCTTTGTGCGTCAGGCTGGATGGAGTGTTTCGCTTGCGATCATAGCCGTTGTGATCGCCCAGATTGTGCTGCTTGGCATCCAATCGTGGTTGGGCTGGCAATCACCGCTGGTCGCGCTGATGACTGGCATTGGCGGCGTGCTGTGCCTCGTGGCAGTGATCTTCGAGCGCTGGCTACCACCTGCGATAGCGATCAGTGTACGTTCGATCCCCTGGACGCGCCGCGATGCATGGATTACAGGTGCCCTGATTGGAGTTGCATTATGTGTGCGGCTGATCTGGATGGCAGCGCCAGATCCGGTTGGCGATATTGAGCTGGCTGCGCGGCGGATGGGCTTGCTACAAGCCAATGGGTTGGCAGGGGCCTATAGCTATGGTGGCGATTATATGCCGCTCTGGCTGTATACACTCTATGGCATGAGCTATAGTGTTGTGCCGCTTGGTGGGCAGTTCTTCGATCCACTGCCAGCCATCACGCGGGCGATTGTGAAGTCCCCCAGTATCGTTGCCGATCTTGCGACAGCCTGGTTGATCTATTGGTGGGGGCGACGCTGGAACAGCCAGCGCGATGCAGCACTGATTGCGGCACTCTACACACTCTCGCCGCCCATCTGGATCAATCCTGCTTGGTGGGGCCAGGCCGATACGCTGCTCATGCTGCCGCTTGTTGCAACACTGCTGCTGTTTGATCGAGCTGATGGCCGCTGGAGCTGGTTGTTATGGGCGATTGCACAGGCCACCAAGCCGCAGGCAATTGTGCTGTTGCCCGTTCTGGCAGTAATGACCCTTCGGCGCTATGGGTGTCGCGGTATTGTTCAGGGCCTTGGCATTGCTCTGGCCACGTTTTCAGTCGCAGCATTGCCGCTTCTGGCGGCAGGGCAGGCCGAAGAACTGTATCATGCAATCTTTACATCGGCGGAGCGCTTCCCGATTGTGACCAATGGTGCCTATAATGTTGGCTACCTGCTGACGGGCCGCGCACGCATTCATGATACCGATCTGTGGCTGGGCGTGATCAGCTATCGGTTGTTTGGATTTTGCCTGTTGAGTGGCACCACGCTGCTGATCTGCCTTGCGCTTCTGCGCCGCACCGACATGCTGGCTCGTTTCCTTGCCGCTGCAACAACTGCACTGGCATTTGCACTCCTGCCAACCCAGATTCATGAACGTTACTTGTTTCTGCCGCTGGCCTTTTTGGTATTGTGCGTATGCCTGGATCGTTCCTATCTGGTGTTGTATGTTGTGTTAATGGTCAGTGCAACGCTGAATATCTTTGGTGATCTGAGCGGATTCTGGCCATCTGCTGCCACATTCATCCGCGCAACACCACTGCCATCTATTTTGGCAATTGGGAATATTATTATGTTGTTGGTGCTATTGTGGCGGCTGATTACTCCTGCAAAGGCTAATAATTTGCAGATACTTTGATTGTTGG
>Ga0163144_10016882_pt1 | contig 14928 bp, 12 predicted proteins | sample OliLak19BULKMAT1_FD_123175 | JGI IMG/M metagenome (GOLD analysis project Ga0163144, IMG submission 123175) | Freshwater microbial mat bacterial communities from Lake Vanda, McMurdo Dry Valleys, Antarctica - Oligotrophic Lake LV.19.BULKMAT1 | ecosystem: Environmental > Aquatic > Freshwater >... | reverse complement strand
GGCGGGGGAGGCGGAGGGGGAGGGGGGGGCGGGGGGGCGGGGGGGGAGGCGGAGGCGGGAGGTGGAAGGAAGGCGGAAGGTGGAGGTAAGGCGGAGGGCGGAGCCGGAGGCAGAGCGGAGGGCGGCGGTATGGCGGGTTGGGAAAGGCGAAGCAGGAGATCGTCCTGGATGGATCGGGCCTGGAGGAGGTGCGTCGGGGAGGTCTTCTGGTGCCTGCGACTCGGAGATCACCGGCCGGTTGCGCCAACGGGCGACTCCACCGAGGGCGCGATCGGTCGCGCCGTTGGTGGGAGAGCGGCGTTCGCCTATAGTCGCCGCGGTGACGGCGCTGGATTTCCTCGACGACGAGCTCCACGAGCTCGAGCGGCTCGGCCGGCTGCGCGAGCCGCGAGTCGTGGCTGGCCGGCAGGGGACGAAGGTCCGGATCGATGGCCGCGACGTCGTTTCGTTCTCGTCGAACGACTACCTCGGGCTGGCGAGTGACGGGGTGCTGCGCGAGGCGGCCGTTGCCGAGATCGACCGTTCTGGGGTTGGCGCCGGGGCGTCGCGGTTGATCGTCGGGAACCGGGAGGCTCACGTCGAGCTCGAGGCGGTGCTGGCGCAACACTTCCGATGCGAGTCGGCGCTCCTGTTCAACTCGGGGTACGCGGCGAACACGGGGCTGTTGCCGGTGCTGGCGGGCGAGCAGGACTCGATCTTCTCCGACCGGCTCAACCATGCGAGCCTGATCGATGGCTGCAGGTTGAGTCGCGCGCGGGTGGAGGTGTTCGAGCACCTCGACTACGAGCAGCTCGACGAGCAGCTCGCGCGGTCGAGCGCCCGGAGGAAGGTCGTGGTGACGGAGTCGGTGTTCTCGATGGATGGAGACCGCGCTGGCTTGGCCGCGCTCCGGGAGATCACGCAGCGCAGGGATGCGATCCTGGTCGTGGACGAGGCCCACGCCGTCGGGGTGCTCGGTCCGTGTGGTGGTGGGCTCCTGGAGGAGGTCGGAGTGGACGCGGACGTGGTCGTCGGGACGCTTGGAAAGGCGGTCGGAGCGGCGGGAGCCTGTGTGGCTGGCTCGAGGGCGCTGACCAGCTTGCTCTGGAACCGCGCCCGGTCGCTGGTGTTCTCGACTGGGATCCCGCCGATGGTGGCCAGCGCGGCGAAGGCCGGAATCGCCCTGATTCGTGGTCCGGATGGGGCTAGCCGACGCGAATCTCTCGCCCGGAACATCGCGTTGTTCTCGTCCAGGCAGCGCTCGCCTATCTGTCCCGTTCACGTGGGTGACGATCGAGAAGTGATGCGGTGGACGTCGGTCCTGCTCGAGAGCGGGCTGTTCGTCCAGGGCATCCGGCCGCCGACAGTTCCACCAGGGACGTCCCGGCTTCGAATCGCGCTGTCCTCCAGCCACGAGCCTGCGGAGATTGCGCGCCTTCAGGTCGCGCTCGACATGCTCACCGTTCCACGTGGAACACGATGAGTCCGCACGTTCCACGTGAAACACACCGCTGGTTCGTGACAGGGACCGACACCGGCGTCGGCAAGACCTGGATCACCTGCCGCCTGCTCGAACACTGGCGCAACCAGGGGCGAACGGTCGCAGGTCTCAAGGCGGCCGAGTCAGGGTCGGGCGGAGATGACCAGGCTTTGGTGAAAGCGGCAGGCGGTCACCAGTCCGAGCGCTGCCTGTACAAGTTCGATCGAGAGGTCGCCCCGGGCGTCGCAGCCGACGATCTGGGTACGCAGATCGACTTCGACCTCATCGCCGCGCAGCTCCAGCGCCTGCAGGATCTCGACTTCGCCCTGGTCGAGGGCGCTGGTGGGTGGAAGGTCCCGATGGGCGGTGGACGCACGATCGAGGACCTCGCCCAACGGCTCGGGCTCCCCGTGATAGTCGTCGCGAGGGCGGGCCTCGGCACGATCAATCATTCAGTCCTGACCGTCGAAGCGATCCTGCGGAGTGGGCTGTCCGTCGCCGCGGTGGCGCTATCGTCGACACCTTCGGATGACCTCGAGCTCGCGACTCGCAACCGAGCCGAGATCGCGGCGATGATCGACGTGCCGATCGTCCTGGTGCGCGAGTCCGTCGCAGAGCTCGCCGGCATGCTCTAGGGCGAATAGACGATGATCGCGCGGGTCCGATCCGCGAGGTCGTAGGACCGCCGGACTGCGCCGGGCGGAAGCTCGACCTGATCGACCGCTTCCATTCCGAGCACCACGCCGCCAGGACGGATCATCGAAGCGCCGATCGCCAACCACTGGTCGAGCACGAACGTCGCACGGGAAGACGCGGCGTCGTAGTCGCGCCGTTGGTGGTCGTCCGCTCGGTCGGGCGACGGCTCGAGGTTCGACAGCGTTCGAGCGAGGGTCTGCAGGAACGCGAGCTTCTTGCGGACCGGCTCGAGCGCGGTCACGCGGATCTCGGGGCGGAGGATGGCGATCATCGCCGCGGGAAGTCCGCCACCACTCCCAACATCAACTAACATTCCGATCTTATGCGGTATTTCTCGTACCAGTGCGCACGAGTCGATGACATGCTGCATTGCGTCATCCTCCGTCCGTGCAGCTGTCAGGTTGATCCGAGCGTTCCATCGGAGGAGCTCGCTCACGTACGCCTCGAGCGAGGCGAGCTGTGCACTCGTCGCCGGAACACCGAGCCGCGCGAGGGCCTTCGACAGGACGCTCACGTGACGATCAACTTGCTCGCCCGCGGCGCCACCACGATCCGCGCGGACGGATCCACCACGTCCTCGATCCGCGCCGCCCACTCTGCGTAGCTCGGGGCGACCTCCTCGCGCGTCAGCGACGACACCAGCACGACGCGATGACGTGCCGGCAGCCGCGGCCGGATGCCGAGCTCGTAGATCGCCTCGTTCACGACCTGCACGGGGCCGATACCTTCGACACACGGCGCGACCAGGACCACGGTTCCTCCGTCTGCGACGAGCGGCGCGATCGCGACCAGCATCTTCGACGCCTGATAGAGGCTCGCGGTGACGGCGCCCTCGTCGGCGACTACCACGAACGCGGCCGGTGCGGCGGAGACCTCGAACCACGGCCTCGCGAGATCGGCGCCCGCGCGGAACGCCTCGACGACGTCCCCGGCGACCGCTGCGCGAGGTCGCGCGAGCGGATCGAGCACCAAATTCAGCAGGAACGCCCGACCGGGGATCATCCCGACGGCCTCCTCGAGATCGTCGCGGCAAGGGTTGCCGACGACGACGCCGGCGCGGGCCCCCGGTTCCCGCTTCAACAGGTGGTTGACCCGGATGCCGACCGCGTCGCCGAGCCCGGGGTAGATCGCCTTGGCGCCGGCGCCGAATCCGGCGAAGTAGTGAGGCCGGATCGCGCCCGTGGCGACCACGACGTCGGCTTCGACGGCACATCGATGGACCCGGACCGGGGTGCCGCGGACCGTCACGCCGAGGTCGACGAGGTCCTCCGCGCCATGGCCGTCGTGCATGACCAGCGTGAGGTCGCCGGGCAGCCCGAGCGCCTCGGGCGCGCACGGGCCATGGGTGCCGGTGGCGACGGCGACGGTCAGCCGCACGGCCGGAAGCCGCGCCCGGACCGCGTCGAGGAGCTCGCCTCGTGGCTCGTCCCGGGTGGAGTCGCTGACCACGATCGTCACCCGATCGCCCGGGCGGACCAGCGCTTCCAGCCTGGGGCTGCCGATCGGAGCGTCGAGGGCGGCGTCGAGCAGGTCGCGCACCCCGGCGACCACCCCGTGCGGCCCGGCCGCCTCGACCACCTCGACCTCGCCACCGTGGCGAAGCCGGTAGGCCTCACGCCCGAACGGCAGCTCGATCTCCATGGAGCGAGGGTACCGGCGATTTGAAGGTGGGCACCAGGCCCGGTACCATCGTCGCGCGCGGGCTCGGACGCGCGTGGACCCCGTGTCGAAACAGAGCCTCCTCCTGGTCGACGGCGACCCGCGCAGCTTGCGGGTCCTCGAGGTGTCCCTCAAGAAGGCGGGCTTCAACGTCACGACTGCGGTCAACGGCACCGACGCGCTCGAGAAGATCGCGCTCGCGCTGCCGGATCTGATCCTGTCCGAGACCAAGCTCGATCAGGTCGATGGCTTCGATCTGTGCCAGCGACTCAAGGCGAACTCGGCGTGGCAGGCGATCCCGTTCGTGTTCCTCACCGCGCAGACGGAGATCGAGCACAAGATCCGCGGTCTCGAGCTCGGGTGCGACGACTACCTGACCAAGCCGATCTACATCAAAGAGATCGTCACGCGGGTCCGGATCCTGCTGCAGAAGCAGCAGCGGTCGCGGATCGAGCAGAAGCGCGAGGGTCGCACGCGGTTCGCCGGTCAGCTGTCGGACATGGCGGTCGTCGACCTGATCCAGACGATCGAGCTGTCGCGCAAGTCGGGGGTGATCCAGTTCCACGGTGAGAACCAGGACGTCGCGACCGGCCAGCCGGTGATGGCCGCGATCTATTTCCGCGACGGCAAGCTGATCGACGCCGAGATGGGCTCGCTGCAGGGCGAGGACGCGGTCTATCGCTTGCTCACCTGGAACGACGGCGAGTTCGAGGTCGTGTTCCGCACCGTGCGGCGCCGGGACGTGATCGAGATGACCACGCAGGCGCTGCTGATGGAGGGCATGCGCCGGCTGGACGAGTGGGGGCGCCTGCTCGAGCAGCTGCCCAACCTCGAGGCGCGGTTCGAGGTCGACGTGAAGGAGCTGGCGTCGCGGCTCGGCGAGATCCCCGACGAGCACAACGCGATCCTCAGGCTGTTCGACGGCCGCCGCACGCTGATGGAGGTGATCGACGCGTCGGCGTTCGGCGATCTCGAGACGCTCGAGGTGATCGCGAAGCTCTACTTCGAGGGCCTGCTGTTCGAGGTCAGCCCGCCGTCGCGCGCGAAGGCGCCGACCGGCGAGTGGTTCCCGCAGAGCGATCCGACGCCGGCCGAGCTCGGCGCGGTGACGTCGGTCGACGCGACCGACAGCGGCCCGATCTCGGCGGCGATCGACGACGCGGTCCCCGAAGAGGTCAACACCGACGACGAGCCGTCGGGCGCGGCGGCGTCGCGCGCGGCGACCGCGCGAGGCAAGGGCAAGTCCGGGCCGAAGTCGCGCCCCGCGCCGGTCGCGATGGTCGAGGGCGCGACCACGCTGATCTTCGACGAGCTATTCGAGGGCGAGGACGCGACGCCGCTCCCTGGCCCGATGGTCGAGGCGGTCGACGACCTGTCAGGCCCGACCGGGATCGTGGGCTCGGGCGGCGCCGACACCGCCACGGCGTTCGGCGAGGTGACGACTGGCGAGCGCAACCTCCGCGAGGCCACGCAGCGCGAGCTGGTGACGATCCAGCCGCGGCGCTCGGCGCGCGAGACGCCGATGGACGAGCCGGACGCCGAGCCCGACTCCGACTTCTCGCTGGTCGCCGAGCGCGTGACGGGCGAGCTGCCGATGGCCCGGCTTCCCGTGGCGGAGCGCGCACTCGACGCCGACGTCGAGCCGCCGAGCCGGCGCGCGCAGGCGCGTCCCACGATCCCGCCGAGCCAGGCGCGGCGAATGGCGGAGGCCGTCGACGTCGAGCCGACGCCCGCTCGCAGCAAGACGCTGTACGGGTTGGCGGCGGTGCTCGCGCTGGTCGCGCTCGCGATCCTGTGGCTGGTGGTCCGTGACAAGCGGCGCGACCGCGCGTCGGCGCCCGGTGATGCGTCGGTCATGGCGGCGCGCTCCGTCGACGCCGGGACGGTCGCGATGGCGCCGCTGGACGCGGACGTGCCGCCGACCGACGCGGTGGGGGCCTCGGACGCGGCCGCCGAGGTTCGCGATGCTGCGCCCGAGCGACGGATCGACGCGGGGCCGCCGGCCGGCAGCGCCGATGGTGGCGTCGACCGGGTCGACCGCAAGGCCAACGCCAAGGCCTTGCTCAAGAAGGCCAAGGCCGCGCTCTCGAACGGCTACCCGGCGCAGGCGTTGTCGCTGATCAACGAGTCGATCCGCGAGCGGGCCTCGGCGGACGCCTACGTCGTGAAGTCCGACATCTTGCGTCGCGAGGGCCTGATCGAGGAGGCGGTCAGCGCGATCGACCTCGCCATCAAGATGAAGCCGCAGTATGCCAAGGCCTGGAAGATGAAGGGCAACATCCTCACTGGGGCGGGCCGTCCCGACGAGGCTCGCCCGGCGTTCGAGGAGTTCCTGCGGCTCGACCCCGATGACCCCGACGCCGAGTCGATCCGCCAGCGGATCGGAGCGCCGTAACATGCGCGTGCTCGGGTTGGAGTCGAGCTGCGACGAGACCGCGGCGGCGCTGGTCGTCGACGGGGTGCGCGTGCTCGCCGACGTGGTCGCGTCGCAGGACGAGGTGCACGAGCGCTATGGCGGCGTCGTCCCCGAGCTCGCGTCGCGGGCTCACGTGGTCAACGTCGTGCCGGTGATGCGCGGCGCGCTCGAGCGCGCGGGCCTCTCGCTCGACGACGTCGACGGCGTCGCGGTGACCTGCGGCCCGGGCCTGATCGGCGCGCTGCTCGTCGCGGTGCAGACGGCCAAGGCGCTCGCGTGGGTGCGCGGCCTCCCGCTGGTCGGCGTCCACCACCTCGAGGGTCACCTCGCGGCGGTCTACCTCGAGCCCGAGCCGCCGCCGTTGCCGCACCTCGCGCTGGTGGTGTCGGGCGGCCATACCTCGCTGGTGCGGGTCGAGGACCACGGCGATCTGCACGAGCTCGGCGCGACCCGGGACGACGCGGCCGGCGAGGCGTTCGACAAGGGCGCGAAGCTGCTCGGCATGGGCTATCCGGGAGGCGCGGCGATCGATCGGCTCGCGCGCACGGGCGATCCGGCGTCGGTGAAGTTCCCGCGGCCGATGACCCACGCGGACACCCGCGACGACTTCTCGTTCAGCGGGCTCAAGACGGCGCTGCTCCACCACACGCGAGCGCACGGCGTGCCCGAGGGCCAGGCGCTCGCCGATCTGTGCGCGAGCTACCAGGCCGCGATCGTCGAGGCGCTGGTGCGCAAGACCCGCAAGGCCGCGCGCCGCGAGGGGCTCGCGCACGTCCAGGTGTGCGGCGGGGTGGCCGCGAACTCGGGGCTGCGCGCCGCGATGCGCGCCGCCGGCGACGAGGACGGGTTCCGCGTCCACATCCCGCCGCCGGGCCGCTGCACCGACAACGCGGCGATGATCGCGGCGGCCGGCTACCACCGCCTCGTTCGCGGTGAGCGCGCCGGGATCGAGCTCGACGCCCGCGCGGTGATGCCGATGCCTCGGCGGAGCGCGGCGTGATCGAGCCCGACGCGTTCCCCGATGCTCGCAGGCTGCTCGACAAGTACGGCCTGCGCGCGAAGAAGTGGTTCGGGCAGAACTTCCTGACCTCGACGCGCACGTTCCGCGCGATCGTCGACGCGACGGTGGTCGCCGACGACGACTGGATCGTCGAGATCGGCGCCGGGCTCGGCACCCTGACCGCCCGGCTCGCCGAGCGCGTCTGCGAGGGCAAGGTGATCGCGCTCGAGCGCGACCGCGACATGGTCGACGTGCTCAAGGGCGAGCTCGGACACTTCGACAACGTGCAGATCGAGGAGGTCGACGCGCTCCGCTACGACCTCGCGATGGCGGCACGGTGGCGCGGCGATCGCATCACCGTGTGCGGGAACCTGCCCTATCACATCGCGGCGCCGCTGATCTTCAAGTGCCTCGAGGTGCGCGCCCACGTCTCGCGCGTGGTCGTGATGGTGCAAAAGGAGATGGCCGACCGGATCGTCGCGCCGCCCGGGGGCAAGGACTACGGCGCGATGAGCGTCATGGTGCAAGCGTTCGCCGAGACGACGCTCGTGACCCGGGTCAGCGCCGGCTCGTTCGTGCCGCCGCCCAAGGTCGAGTCGGCGGTCGTGCGGATCGTGCCGACCCCCGACGGTAAGCCGCGGGTCGACATCGTCGACGAGCGACATTTCGGCGCCGTGGTGCACGCCGGGTTCGGCCAGCGACGCAAGACCCTGCGCAACGCGCTCAAGGCCGTGTTCGCGGTCGAGTCGATCGACGCGGCGCTGAGCGAGACCAAGATCGATGGCCAGCGCCGCGCCGAGACGCTCGCGGTGCCCGAGTTCGCCGCGCTGGCCCGCGCGCTGCCCGCCGCGCCGGGGACGCCGCCCAAGCTCGACGACCTCGACGCGCTCGTCGGTCCCGAGGAGTTCGACGGAGATCCCTGATGCCGGAGCTGCCCGAGGTGGAGACCGTGCGCCGGACGCTGGCGCCCGCGATGAACGCGAAGATCACCGCCGTCCGGTCGAGCGGCAAACCGCTGCACATGCGCCGGCCGGTGCCGATCGTGGCGATCCGCGAGGCGCTCGTCGGCCATCGCATCGTCGGGCTGCGCCGGATCGGCAAGTACCTGCTCGTCGACATCGGCCGCGACAGCGCGTTGCTGGTGCACCTGGGGATGAGCGGCCGCTTCCGCCTGGTCAACGCGCGCGCCGAGGAGGCGCCGCACACGCACGTCGTGCTCGCGCTCGACCGCGGGCGCGAGCTGCGGTTCAGCGATCCGCGCCGGTTCGGGCAGGTCGAGCTGGTCCGCCGGGGTCAGGAGCGGGAACATCCCGCGCTCGCCGACATCGGACCGGACGCGCTCGAGGACGAGATCACTGGCGGGTACCTGTTCGAGCAGGCGCGCCGGCGCAAGGTCTCGCTCAAGTCGTTCTTGCTCGATCAATCGGTGCTCGCCGGCGTCGGCAACATCTATGCGTCCGAGGCGCTGTGGCGGGCGAAGCTCCGGCCGGCGCGGCGGGCGAATCGGCTCGATGCGGCGTCGGCCAACACGCTCGCCGCCGCGGTGCGCCGCGTGCTCGACGACTCGCTGACCCACGGCGGGACGAGCCTCAAGGACTTCGTCGACGCCGACGGCAACGAGGGCGAGAACGCGGACTATCTCCAGGTCTACGACCGCGCCGGCGAGCCCTGTCCGCGCTGCCGGACGAAGATCCGTCGGTCGGTGATCCAAGGACGGGCAACCTATGCCTGTCCAACGTGTCAGTCCCGCTGAGGGATCTGGGCGCGGCGCCGTAACCTGAAAGATCGTCGCCGGCACAACGTTGTGGTCGGGGGCGGCCGGTTTGCTCCCAGGTCCGCCATTGGGGTACTGTCATGTCGCACTCGCGGGCAACGCTGGCCAACTCCGCGGCTTCTCGTCGCATCACGAGGCAACGAGTCATGGCCACGGACACGCCCGACGAAGACCTGATGGTCCAGTACCAGCAGGGAGAGGTGCGCGCCTTCGAGCTGCTCCTCGGGCGGCACCGCAAGCCGGTGTTCAACTTCATCCTGCGCTACGTCGGTGATCGCGAGACCGCCGAGGATCTGCTGCAGGAGACGTTCATGCGCGTCATCAAGGGCGCGGACGCTTACAAGCGACAGGCCAAGTTCACGACGTGGCTTTACACCATTGCGAGGAACCTGTGCGTTGACCAGACGAGGAGGCGCAAGCATCGCAAGCACGCCTCCCTGGACGCACCGATGGGACAGAGCGACGACAGCGGCACGTTGATGGACGTCATCCCCGGCACGGAGATGGCGTCGGACCGCAAGTCCGTCAACAAGGAGCTGCACGAGACGATGCAGCGCGCGATCGGCGCGCTGTCCGAGGAGCAGCGCGAGGTCTTCCTCATGCGCGAGTTCCTCGACCTGCCGTTCAAGCAGATCGCCGATGTCGTCGGCGTCCCCGAGAACACCGTCAAGAGCCGGATGCGCTACGCGCTGGAGAAGCTGCGCCTCGAGCTCGACGAATACAAGGACCTGGCGAAGGCCCTGCCGTGAACGAGCCGCGATCAGATGCCGGCGACGCCGAGCTGATCGATCGACTCTACGAGGTCGGCGACGACGCGGAGCTCGACGGGCTGCGCATGGTCCGCGGGCTGGTGGCACGCGTGCGCGACGAGATGCCGGGCGTCGAGCCGCCGCAGGCGATCTCCGCGCGGCTGCTGCAGGCCGCCGCGCTCCCGACGCGGGCTGCCGCGGTGGAGCCGGCGCGCGAAGGCCTGTGGGCGCGATTCCGCGCGTGGTTTGCCGGCGTGGCGATGCACCCGGGCATGGCGGCCGCGGTGACGCTGGTGATCGTCGCGGGTGCCGCCGCGATCTGGATGCGCCAGGGTGGCAAGGCGGCGACGCCGACGGTGTCGACCGAGCCGACCGCGGCGGAACAGGACCGTGGCGTCGATGCGCCCGAGCCACCGGCGCCTCCCGCGCTGGCCGGATCGAAGGACGTCGCGCCGGTCGAGGTCCAGCGCGAGGCCGTGACCGACGACGGCGACGAGCGGGACGTCCGGCCGGCGGACAAGGCGCCGCCGCGCAAGGCGCCACCGCCCAAACCGAAGCCGACAACGCCCGCGCCCGACGATGACTCCACGGGTGGCGCGTCGAGCGGTAGCGGCAGCGGCGGGTTCGTCGACCAGACGGACAAGACCACCGTGACCACCAAGGTCGGCGGCAAGAAGACCACCGAGGACTCCGTGCGTGCGCCGCCCGCGCCGCCGCCGTCCGAGGGTCCCTCGCCCGACTCCGACGACGAGGGCGGCGCACCGAGCGACTCCGAGATGGCCCGCGCGCTCACGCGCCAGGCGACCGCGGCGGCGAAGAAGCAGGACTGCGAGAGCGTCGAGTACTTCGGCAAGAAGGTGAAGGCCCTCGACCCCGACTACTACGCGACCAGCTTCGTCACCCAGCGCGACATCGCCGCGTGCCGCCCGGTCTCGAAGTAGCGGCGCGCGGAGCTCACCACAGCCGGAGCTGTGGGGTCTCGGGGGCGAAGCGATCGCCGAGGAGGTCGTGGAGATAGGGGTGCGGCCAGGACCGTCGCGCCTCGGGGAGCAGGCTGTTGTGACGCTCCGCGTAGGCGCGGAGAAACCGGCGGGTGCCGTCGTTGACGTAGCCACCGCCGGTGATCTCACCGAACACGTCGGCGTAGCGAGCGCGGATCTCGTCGAACAGGTGGTCGCGGAGGGTCTTGGCGACGACGGACGCCGCGGCGACCGAGGCGTGGCGGGACTCGCCCTCGTCGAACGACTCGAGGTGCGGGTAGCGCGCGCGCAGCGGCGCGAACATGCGGGCGCCATCGGCGACGATCCGGTGGCAGGGCGGCGCGGCGTCGATCATGCGCGCCGCGACCTCGCGCTCGAGGACGTTGAGCTCCTTGCGCGCGACGCGGGCGTCGATCTCGGCGGGCTCGATGATCGCGGCCTCGACATGGAGCGCGAGCTCTCGGACTCGGGCGGCGAGCTCGGCGCGAGTCGTCCGGGCGTCCTCGCCTGCGCCGTAGCTCTTGGAGTCGGCGAGCCCGGCGCGGGTCAGCGCGCGCGCGGCCTTCGTGTCGAGCAGCACCGCGGCCATGACCATGGGGCCGATCGCCGGCCCCCGGCCAGCCTCGTCGATCCCGAGCGTCACGCGGCTGAGCACGCCGAGGAAATATCACGAACGCCTGACGTGGGTCAGGACGACAGGCGAGAGGTGACGGAGTCGAGGGCGCGTCCGAGGCCGACGTCGAGATCGAAGCCGGCGATGTCGGCGACGGCGGCCCAGTGCTCGAGCCGGCGGGCGATGGCGTCGAGGGCCGCTGCGCCCGCTTTGGCGAGGGGGACGGCGAGCTGGCGTTCGAGGTCGGGGCCGCTGCGGACCAGGGCGTGGTAGGTGGGGTCCTCGGCGAGCTCGAGGCGGGGCAGATCGTTGCGAAAGAACGACTCGACGTAGCCGCCGTCGAGGAAGCCGCGGAGGTAGGCGCGGGCCCGTGCGTAGACCTCGGCGGTCACGATCTCGACGCGATCCTCCCCGAGCCGAGAGAGATCGCCGCGCACGTCGGCGCCGAGGGCGTTGGCGGCGTCACCGGCGGCGGCGGCCGCGGACGCGGCGTCGCGCCGGAGATCGGCGGCGACCCGGGCGCGGGACGCGTCGAGCGCGGTGGCGAAGCCGTCGTCGAGCAGCGCGATCAGGTAGTCGCGATCGGCCGGCGTGGCGCTGTGCGTCCCGAACGGCAGGCGGCGCGGGCGGACGAGGTCGAGCACCTCGCGCGCGGCGTGGCGGAACAGCTCGGAGGACGCCTCGGCGAGGTGACGGCGCTCCCGGGCCACGACCTCGTCGACGAAGCCGAGCGCGCGAGCGTCGACGGTGTTCGCGGCGGCCGCGAGCCGGGTGGACGCGTCGCGGGTGACCGCGGTCGAGGCCTCGAGCGTCGCGCGGGCTGTGGCGAGCACCGCTCCGAGGCGCCGCGCGCAGGCGGAGCGCTTGAGCTGGCGAGCCTGCGCGAAGAACCGCTCCTCGAGGGCGCCGATCAGCCCGCCCCAGTTGCCGTCGTCAGCGGTGGTCTCGGGCGCGGCCTTCCACGCGAGCGCGCGCCGCGCCGAGAACGGCACGACGATCTCGACCAGGCCGTCGAGCTGGCTGGTGACGTAGCCGACCAGCTCGGCCTCGTCGCTGGGCGTGAGCTGGTCGCGCTTGTTGAGCACGCCGAGGACGCGACGGCCCTCGTCGCGGATCGCCTGGAGCGCCTTGCGCTCGCTCGCCTTGCCGCCCTGCGAGGCGGTGAACACCCAGACCACGGCGTCGGATCGCGCGATGAACGCGCGCGCGGTGGCCTCGTGCTCGGGGAGGATCGAGTTGAGGCCAGGCGTGTCGACGATGTTGATGCGCTCGAGGTGCTCGAGCGGCAGCAGGATCTCGACGCGATCGACCTGCGCGGCGTCCTCCGGGGTGAGCTCGCGCAGGCGCGGAAACAGCGCGTCCCAGCCCAGCGCCTCGGCGCTGCCGTCGCGCCGGAGGATCCGGCCGCCCTTGTCGCGGCCGTACTTGACGACGTTGATCGTGGCGGTGGTCGGCGTGATCCCGGTCGGCGCGACGTCGTGGCCGATGAACGCGTTGACGAACGACGACTTGCCGCTCGAGAACTCGCCCATCACGGTGACCAGCAAGGGAGTGTCGAGATCGGCGGCGGCGCGCGACACGTCGCCGACGAGGTGGGCGAGATCGGCGCGCGTGGCCAGCGCGGTGCAGAGGTCATCGCACACGCGCTGGATGTCGCGCGACGGCGCGACGTCGAGGCCGAGCTCTCGGGCCCGCGCCGCGGCGAGGACGGTGCGGGCGGCCGGATCGGCGGGCTCGGCACGCAAGGCCGCCAGCGCCGCGAGGGCGGCGCGCTGCCCGGCGCCTCGCGACGGATCGGCCTGCAGCTCTAGCCGGGCGAGCACGACGCGGGCGTGCGCCTCGTCGGGCGAGGCGAGGGCGAGGGCGAGCATCGCGCGGGCGGCGTCGGGCTGGCCGGCGTCGATCATGCCGAGCGCGCGGGCGACGAGCGCGCGAGGATCGCCGGGCTCCGCGGCGAGCACGTCGTTGGCGAACCTGACCGCGCGCGCCGTGTCCGAGGCCGTGACGGCGGTGTCGAGCGCGGCGCGCAGCACGTCGAGGCCGGAGCCGAGGGCGACCGCGCGCTCGTAGCTGGTGAGCGCGGCGTCGTGGTTGCCGATCGCGCGGTGGGCCGCCGCGATCCGGGCGTGGATCGCGGCGCGGCGAGGGTCGAGCTGCAACGCCTGGAGGTAGAGCTGGTGCGCGCCGAACGCGTCGCGCTCGGCGAGCGCGGCGTCGCCGAGGCCGGTCAGCGCATCGAGCAGCAGCGCGCGCGAGGCCGGCGTGTCCTCGGCCGACGCGAGATCGCGCGCCCGGGTGAGGTGTCGCGCCGCGGTCGCGGGCAGGTCGTCGGCGAGCGCGAGCTGGCCGAGCGCGAGGAACGCGAGCGTCGGCGGGGCCTCGGCCTCGGCCGCCCGCTCGAGGTGGCGGCGGGCCTCCTCGGTGATCGCGCCGTCGGCGACCAGGGCCTCGCCGAGCGCGGCCCGAGCCAGCGGGTCGCTGCCGTTCTCCGCGACCGACTTGCGCAGCTCGCGGATCGCCTTGTCGACCTCGCCCTTGCGGCGCCACGCGAGGCCGAGCCCACGGTAGGACTCGGCGAGCAGCGCCCGATCGCCGCCGGCCGCGTCGACGGCGCGCTGGAGCGTGTGGATCGCGACCTCGTTCTGCCCGAGCGCCAGGGCCGCGGTGCCGAGCCCGACGAGCGCCTCGGGATCCTCGGGCCGGGACGCCAGCGCGTGCTCGAACGCGGCCAGCGCGAGCTCCGGCTCGCGACTCTCCAGCCGCGCGGCGCCGAGCAGGAGCCACGCCGGTCCGTGCTCCGGTCGCTCGCGCAGCAGCGCCTCGAGGATCTCCTTGGCGGCGGTCGCGTCGCCGGCGTCGAGGTGCGCGCGCGCCTGCTGGATCTGGTCACGGAAGTCGTCGAGCAGATCGACGGCGAGATCGCCGAGCTTGCGCTCGAGCCGCGACCACAGCGACATCCGGCGTTCAGCTCCCTGCCGTCGCCGGCGACCACTCGGCGTCGGTCTTCCACAGCGTCTCGCGGAGCTGGCCGAGCGCGAGCCGGGCGGCGTGGACCGCCGCGATCTGGTTGCTGGTCGCGGTTCGCATCGCGCCGATCTCGGAGCCCTTGTCGCGACGCTCGGCCATCGTGCGATCGAGGATCTCGGAGATGCCCTTGTAGAGCGTGTTGCCGGCGTTGTTGACGAACTCGCTCAGGCGCTTCGCGAAGTCGTCGATGCATCGATCGAAGTGCGGCTGCATCGCCTCGGACGCCTTGACGATCGCGCCGGGGACCTTCTCCTTGGCCTGCTGCCGGATGTCGCCGGCGATCTTCGAGCGCAGGACGATCGCGAGCACCGGCGCGGCGAGCGTGAGCAGGCCGCCGACCAGCGTGTTGACGAACAGGAACACGGTCGTGCCGAGCGCGCCGATCGCGTAGACGCCGACGTCGTACTTGAACGTGTCGACGGAGATCTCGACGCTCGTGTCCTCGGGCCCGAGGCGATCGGCGAGCGCGGCCGACGCGGCGGCGACGTTCTCGTTGGTGATCGCGATGACCTCTTCGGCGAGGTGCTCGAGCATCGACGCGAGCTTCGCGCCCTC
>Ga0163144_10016881_pt1 | contig 14928 bp, 11 predicted proteins | sample OliLak19BULKMAT1_FD_123175 | JGI IMG/M metagenome (GOLD analysis project Ga0163144, IMG submission 123175) | Freshwater microbial mat bacterial communities from Lake Vanda, McMurdo Dry Valleys, Antarctica - Oligotrophic Lake LV.19.BULKMAT1 | ecosystem: Environmental > Aquatic > Freshwater >... | reverse complement strand
GACAGTGGCCACTCTGCTCCCGGTTTCAAACCAGGTGCAGCCGCGCTCCCCGGGAACGACCACCATCATCTCATCCTTTGCCGGCCGACGGGTCGAGCAGCAGTTGGTGGTGGATCCACCGCCGCCGCCGATGCCCTGCGAGGCCACCACGCGCCCCGTGGTGGTCGATGGCGACTTATCCGACTGGCCGGATCGTTCCATTAAAGTGAATGCCCCGCGCAAGAGAGAAGATGGCCCCTACTGGACTGGCCCGGCCGATCTCTCGTACCGGTTTGCCTGCCAATACGACGAGCAATTCCTCTATATCGCCGTCGAGACGGTCGACGACCAGCTCAGGAGCGACCCAGCCAAAGATCCGTGGTTACAGGATGGGATCGAGGTGCGCGTGGATGCCCGGCCGGCAGACCAGCGGCTCTTGGGGAAGGGCTATAAAGAAGGACAGGACTTGTTGCTGGTCGCCATGAGTCCTGCGCGTGCGGAGGAGAAGCGTCTCCCGTACCAAGCCGCGCAGCTTCCGCAGGGAACCCAGGCGGTCTGCAAAGCCACGCCACGCGGCTACCTGACGGAAATCGCGATCCCGGTCGCCTACCTGAGCGCCAAGGCTGGCAAACCATGGACTGACTTCCGGCTCAACATCGTGGTCAATGATTTGGACGACAATCCGACGGGATCCAGGGGCTTCCAGACCGACAAGCTCTGGTGGCAGCCTGACTGGCGCTATTCGGGAAACATCTGGGGATCCGGCACTTTCCAGCGGCAGCCGGGATCGCGGTAGACGCGGCCCCTGATTGGCGGCCTGGCCTGTCGACCAGACCGCGTGGCTCCCATGGCCGTTTGATCGGCCGCCTGGCGCAAGCGTAAATGCATTGAACGCCAGCGGATGGTTGCAGTCGGGGCTCCGCTGTTTAGGTCACTTGTCCAACTTGACCCATGCCTCGCCACCGGCGACGCAGATGCTTTCGATGCGCAACTCTCCAGCGGTAGACGGCGCGAAGATTGGCTCAATCTCCAGCGTATGCGGCACGCTCGGGTCCAGATCGTCGCTTAGGAGGGTATCAAGATGGACGTTGCCATTATTCTGGCGGGCGAATTTGCCAGGGTCAAAGAGGTTACGATCCGGATCGTCAGCCGAGGCTCCCGGGCGGACGACGGCCTTTCCGTCAATGTATGCGCGAAACGACCCGGATTGAGGGGTTGATTCTCCGAATAGCGAGACGTGTTTACCGCTGAAACTCACACGCAACCGCTCGACGCCCTGAGGTGATTCCGTAAGAAGATTCTCGGGGGAGATGACGCGATTGGCGGCGATCACCTCATCATCCAACCATCGGCTCATCAACATGTCGAAGTAGGCGCTGACGCGATTGGGCTGGCCGACGCTCCAGCCCTGGGGCAGCGTTCCGAGCGAGGAGATGCGCACGCGGGCGGTCCGCATATACGTCTCTTCGTAGAGCATCTTAGAAGGAACCGCGCACACAGTCTTCTGTTCGATCGCGCCCTTGAATGCCTCCCAAGCGGCGTCGGCGAAGAGCTGATAACCCTTTTCACAGGGGTGGACGCCGTCGAGTGGCCATATTTCTTTAGCGGTCACCTCCCCGCTGGCGATGCGATCCTGGGCCAGTTTGATCGCGTCTCCGACCGCAGTGTGATAGGCCGCAGCCATCTTCAGGTGGGCATCCCTGCGGTGCATGTTGGGCAGCTCGGCCGGGCTCGTGTTCCAGAGGAATGGGAAAATCACCTGCACCACGGGCGCATGGGCCTCGATAATGATGCGACGAATAATGGCTTCATAGGAAGCGAGGGACGCGGGGTGGGCCGAGAAGATGTCGTCGTTGGCGCTGAAATCGACGAAGACCAGGTCCGGGTGATGGGCCAGAACATCGCGATCAAGCCGAAAAACGCCGAGGCGAGAGCCCGTACCGCCGATGGCCGCATCATGGAACGCGAAACGTGCGTTCGGATATGCCGCTGTCAAACGCTGCATCATCTGACCGCGGTAGCTGGAGACATTCGGGTTGGCCGCATTAGCGCCCCAGGTGAGCGATGCCCCGAAGAAGACGACTCTCAGTTGTTCCCCCGCCCTGGCGCGGGCGTCAAAATCCGCGAAACCAGGTGCGACACCCAGGCAACCTGCAGCCATGCCTGCAAGCATGACGAAGAAAGCAGAGATACTGAAGTTCATTAGGATAGTTCCGTTCCACCAAAGTAAATGAGAGCGTTTTACACCAACGAGATCACCCGAGCGATACGCATGTCGAGGGTCAATCCAAGCCCACGCCATTCTCGTGCAACGCGACGGCGGCGCAACGCCAAGACAACCAGCCCGATGAGACAAATCGCTCATCGGGCTGATGCGGCCTCAAGTGATCACGTCGCTGATTCTGTCACACGATGCGGAGAATGCGTTGTGCTATTGCATGAACAATATGCTTGGATCAAATGCGCCAACCGTGTCACTCAATCAATGTCTGGCTTCATCGGCCTCGGAAAGTAGAGAGCCGGGTCGTCGATAGAATAGTATATGCCGCTCTGCCGCCCGCGGACTTTGCTGATATCGTAGACCTCGACATGGCCGTCAGCGAAGAGAGATCGCCCGGTACCGACAGGTTTCCCGAGCATCGCAGTTCCGTTTCTGCTATGGATGCTTTGCTGATAAGGTTGATATGCGGCGGATGTGCCAGCGTCATCCGAGGACGGTGGCGTGGACTCGACCAAGAGGGCTTTCTTACTGGATGGCGAAATTTGTGTGAGTTTCCACGCTTTACCCAGCCGCGCGCTGCCATCAGAAGTATGGGCTCCGACGCGGATAAAGTAGGGCATGTAATAGCTTGACGCGAAGTTGCTGTCCGCTTTTGCGCCAGCCAGGGCCGCCGCGCTGCCATAGGGGGCCGAAACGAGCGACCAACTGCCCTGAACCGAGAAGTTCGATCCCCATCTGGTGGTATCGCTGGGACATTTTGCCACGTTGCCGGTGATGTTATACGGCCGAAGGTCGTACCATAGCCCGTATGCGGCATAGGCAGCGCTGTAAATGAACACAGGAAAGCCTCCACCCTCACCAGCATACGTGTAGGTGAACGAGCCCGGACCGGACGCACCGGTATAGTTGTACGTCACCGTCGTATTGTAGGGTAAGCAGGGCAACTGGTTCTTGTTGTTTCCGGCATACAGCATCATGGCCAGCCCAATCTGGCGCATGTTGGAACTGCACGCGACCGCACGCGCACTTTCTCTCGCTCGGCTCAGCGCGGGCAAGAGGATACTGATAAGTAGCGCTATAATGCCAATGACGACCAAGAGTTCAACCAGCGTAAAGCCAGCACTCTTAGCATTGCGACGTGTCTTCTTCATACTAAGCTCCGTGATTAAAAGAGGTGTTGTCCTGTTCCGCAGTTTGTAGCGGCAAGCAACACCAATACTTCTACGTCTCAAACCGTGCTTACGCACACTCAAAAGCTAGAAAAAATCTTTCGTCCAGTCATTTCATGTGAGCCGTCCCCCAATTTTCGGGGTACAGCGATGCTTCAGTAGGTACGTCGTCAGTCATGCTCGTGGCCGCAGAGTCGGGCGTGAACAAGTAGTTGCGCGAGGTCGCCTGCAGACCGCGTGCCCCCTGACCTGACAGCAGGACTTCGAACTCGGCGGCGATATGCCCGCCGGGCGTGAGCGGCACTTCAATGAACGATCGCGGGATGGACAGCAGCGCGACGTACCCCGCACCGCCGGGGTCAAGGGAAAACACCACTGTGCCTCCCGGTACTTCGCCGACAAATTCAAATTTCCGTTCGCCGGCGGCAGGCGTGACGTAAATCTCGGGCTTTTTGGTCAGGCCAGTGAAGGGTTTCATAGCGACCAGCATAGGCCTTCCACCGACTTGAGCGGCGAGGAAACGAACGTCGCCCAGAATGGGCTTGTCATTGGGCTTGCGCACCGAGCCCACATCCAGTCCGACGCAATCGCCGCCTTTGAACAGCAGGTTTGCACCATCAGCGGCGTTCTCAAGGGGGGTGTTGTCGATGACATGCATACGAGCAAACAGACGGTCTGCATTGTATGCGAGCTGGACCGTCGCGAGCGGTTGTCCGGCACGCGTCATTTGGCGTTTGGGAATGTCCAACCAGGCAACCTCGACATGCGGGTCTGCGTCCGCAGGTAGAGCCACGATGGTCAAGGGAGAATTGTCCTTGGCGGAATCTGGCTTGGCAGCGTCATACACCTTGTCAAGCTTCACGCTTCCCGACTGCCGACTCTCACCGGCGACCTTGCCATTTTCAAAGCCGAGGACTTTGAACGACCGACCTGAGGAGAATGCCCAGACTTCATTGCGATCAGGGAAGTCCTGAACACGTCCGCCAAATGTTTCGCCGCCGAAGGTATAAGGGCCAGCCGGTGGGGCAAGCCCCGGATTATTCATGATGGCATCGACGAAGAAGCCGTCGTGGGTGTAGAAATACATCTGGCCCCACTCGCTCGCCCCCGCGATGTAGTCACCATCGCCGACCATTCCAGCCAGCACCCAGAAGTGGTACATCTCACCCGGCTTGGCTGCGGCCAGCGCCTTTCGCCCGGCCATCCACAGCAGTTTGCCGTCTGACCCGTATTTGGCGAACTTCACTGCGGACACACCGGCGGTGTGTCCCAAACCCTCCCTGTGTTGCTCGGTCAGAACTTTGGTCGCATAGTCTACTTTCGCATTAATAGACGTGTAAACGTTGCCTTTGCTATCGGCACGCACACCCAGTATCCCCTCGCGCCACCCGCAATAAAGGGATTGGCCAACTTGATCTATCACTTTTGGTACTGCGTACGACGCGTGAGACATGTCCCATTGGATCGCTCCGCTGTCGGTAAACCCGCTTGCGGGGACTTTCAGGATTGCGTTGGCCCAAGTGACAAGATAAATGTCCCCATTTGGCGACATCCACATGGAACCGGTGGTTCTAACAAGTCCCGGCACGGGTTGGCCTGCGATGCTCTTGAGCGTCGTGATTTCGTTGGCCTGCTGGCGATGATCGTTGTTCAGGTCCGACCAGAAATCGACGCCTCCCTGCGAGTTCGCAATGCGACCGATGGGCAGCAGTTTGTCGCCGTCGACAAGAAAGATGTCGTGCAAACCCGTATCGGAGTAGAGGTATTTCTTGCCGTTAGTGCCAAGCATCACCATGGGCGCGCCGATCTGATCATACGGATTGTTAATCTTGTCCAATCCGAGATGAGACATCTCCCAATAGGCTGTGGGTTCGCCGACCCCTCCAGTTTCAGGAACACGCCCCCGCGCGAAGCCTTCGCTGACGGGGTAATACTGAGTGAACGGGTCTTGCGGATCAGGAATGTTCAAGCCGCTATAGGCGATGGATCCGAACCAGCGATTGAGAAGTTTCCCGGTACTGGCGTCGAACCGGCTCATAACTTTCGGAATTGCTCCCTCGGCCAGCAGCAATCCTCCGCGATTATCCGCTGCGACTCCCAGAGGATTGAGAAAACTATCGGTATCGTACTTCCCGATCCAGGCCCGCCCGCCGGGTTTTCCGGCGGTTTGCAAGAGCATTCCATCGGTGCCAAATGTCTTAATCTGCTGGCTCGTTCCGCGATCCGAGACGTGCAAATGTCCCTGAGCATCCACAGCGACATCATATGGAGCGACCAGTCCCTGACTGACAATCACCTTGGCCGGCCCGTTGGCCTGCGGAAATTGAACGACGGTCCTGGCTTCGGAGGTGTCAGAAACCGCGTAGAGATCGCCGCGTGAATCCAGAGCCAAACCGCGTGGACCATCGCACTGGATCTCTCGGACGATGCTACCGTCCGCGGGGTTGATCGCCTTGATCTTGTTTTCGCTATAGAAGGATGCGTAGACCAGATCCGCTGATGCCGCAAGGCCGCATGTCTCCGGCAGTTCGCCTCCGGTTGCATTCGACGAAGGCGAGGAAATTAGCACGGTGGCTCTGCCATTGGCGAAAGTCAGAAGTTGTCCCGTCGCCGCATCCATCCGCAGCAGCTCTGTCTGGTTCCTGCCTAGGGTCGCAAAGACGCGCTTGCCATTGGAGGCCATCGCATAATGCGGCCCAAACCCGCCGCCCACAAACGGTGTCTTGCGCCAGATGACTTGCCCGGAGTAATCCGTCTTGACAACCGCGCGCCCGGCCTCAGCCGTGACCCACAGGAAGTACAGGCCGCTTTCGTCGGCAGCGACGTCTGTCGCTTCGCCGTGATCGGCTCCCCATCCTCCTTTGCCGTCCGCCGTGTCATAAGGCGGATTGCCGGACGTGCCCACGGTCCCGACATAGTCGGCCTTCAGGCCCGGCGAGGTATATGCACTCCATTTGTAGTCGCCGGCAGACATTGGCGTTCCCCATTGGTCTCGCCCGTCCCAGTATGCGGTAACGGCGCCTGCATTATGGGGTTCGCCACCCATCAATTCGCGGATGACCCGCCCATCAGCTTCGACGATGTTCACCGACACTTTGGCCGATTTCTCTAGCGTAATTGTGATCGGAACGCCCACTGGCTGCACCTTGCTCTTGGCAAGTGCTTCGGCCTTCGTGCCATGACGTTTGGGAATGTTATTCGTCGGACTGAATTCGACCTGTCCCCAAGTTTGAGCTTGCATAAAGGCGAACAAGCCCGGATTGACGCGGTAGAGCGCAGGCGTCTGATTCTCCGCACCCCAATGGGCTGCGATCGTCGCGGTCATCTTCTTATCGGGCCCAAACGGATTCTTCCCGTCCGGTACGTTCATCGCCGACCAGGGAATCCTCGCTTCCATCACATAGGACTTATCACCGTTGGGCTTGACGGCGATCGACGAGCCCGGAGGATTCACGGCACTGCCCTTGTTGAAACCGACTCCGTAAGCGAGGTTGATGTAATCCTTGTTCGTCTGCGTGTTCTTCCAAAACGAAAGATGCACGACGCGATTGCTCTCTTTGACTTCGGTCAGTTTGGGGTCCAGCGGATAGGCAAACGAGGGATCAGACACCAAGCGGAGTTCGAGCATGTCGCCTGCCCAAAATGCATCTGTCGGGTTGTTAACGTTCAGCATGGCGCGATCGGGCATTGTCACCCGCACGCTGAAATAGATCGCGTCAGAATCGTAGGCAATCGAGGCATCGGCCGACATGCGCTCGGCCGTCTGGTCGGCAATCCAGAAAGGCTCGGAAGCGGAAAGATCCCAATCGTCAAGGTTTCCGTCGATCAACGGCGAGACACTACCCACCGTCGGCACCGCGACCATAGTGCCCTCAGTCAGATCCACTGCCTGCACCGTTGAGGCAACGGCCAGTACCGTCGCCATGAGGATGGCCAATGTTCCTGATATGAAGTTCGTGCCCGACTCCTCACGGGACACGCGATTCATCCCTGCGCCAGCCTTGTACATTCGGACCCTTTCGTCCTACAATGTTTGTATTACTTCATGAAGGTCTTGAAATGGTACAAATATCTTATCTCCGCAGTAGCAAATGGCAAGCGAAAAATTCTTTATCGTAGACAAAGTATCGCCGAATTTGTAATATATCGACGCAGTTGAAGGATATTTCGAGAGGATAAGAGAGATGTCCATGCAGCCAGCTGAGCCTTCTGATATAGTCCTGACCCATATGGTCAGGCAACCTAAAGTGCGCCGCAACGTCACGCGCAACGAGATCTTGCAGGATTTGAGGCGAAAGATCACGGACGGTGATTTAGCGCCCGGTGACCGCCTGCCCACCCACCGTGAATTGAAGCGACAGTTGAGCGCCAACATCGTCACCCTTGGGCGTGCCATTGGCCAGCTTAAGTCGGAGGGCTTCGTTGAAACGCGAGGTTCGCGCGGAACGTTTGTCTCGGAACGCCCTCCGCATTTGTGTCTGTATGCACTGGTGTTTCCCTCACATTCCGCGACCTCCAATTGGCCACGTTACTGGGAGGCGTTGGCAAAAGAGGCCGAGAGAATCGAGCGGGGTGGGTTATTTCAGATGCCCATTTACTATGACATCGCCAATGACCTGCGGAGCGTGAGCCCAGACTTTGATCGACTGCTCGATGATGTGCATGTACATCGGGTGGCGGGGCTGATATTTGCCAGCGATCCGTGGGTTGTCGAGAACACGCCTCTCCTGACCGAGCCTGGCATCCCGCGGGTTGCACTGATGCTGCCGCAGTCCGGTGCTCTCTCCAACGTCGGCGTGGTTATGACAGATAGTGATGCGCTCATTGATCGCGCGCTGGATTATTTCGTCGCAAAAGGCCGGAAACGACTGGGCGTTATGACCATTCCCAGGCTGCTTGGCGAGGGGCTGCAGAAGATTCGTCAGAAGGCTCATGCCCGGGGCCTGGAGACTCGGCCTTACTGGATGCAGTCCGTCAGCGGGACGGAGCCTCGATCTGCACAGGCGACCATGCACCTGCTGATGTCTGGGAAAGATGGCGAGCGCCCCGACGCCATCTTTGTGACCGACGACAATCTTGTGGAGTATGCAACGGCCGGGATACTCGATGCTGGCGTTCGAGTTCCAGGCGAGGTTGAGGTGGTCGTTCACTGTAACTTCCCTTGGCCGGTACCCAGCATCATCCCTGTTCGTCGCATCGGCTTTGACGCCCGCCAGTTGATTACTGCGTGCATTCGCAGCATAGATCAGCAGCGGACCACCGGAACAATCCCCCCACCCATCGTGATTCCCGCGCAGTTTGAAGACGAACTCACCTAGGGTCACACGCAAAGCCAGGAATAGCGCCTCCAGCCCGGGAAGGTCGATCTTCGGATACATCGAAGTGTTCTACAATCTCGTCCGACGACACAGTTTGCTAGGCTATGTCAGCCCCGAAACCTTCGAGGCGGTCTTAAACTGACATAAACATCGAGCGTCCACCACTCGTGGGCACGGTCAGTTAGCGATGATGACTTACCCTCGCCATCATTACAGATTAGTCATTTAGTTGTCATCCTCAATAAATCGCATTTAGGCATACTTCCTACGTCGATTTGCATGTGGGGAAATTCGGATTAGACCGGAACGGCCCAGGCGGTATGCCCATTCCCTTTTTGCACTGTTTGTTTGCCACGATTGCCGCTCTTTGTGTTCTGTCGATGGGCAGTCCGCAATACGCCCATGCCGAACAACCGACGAGCGAGTCGCGTTTTCACGTATCGGTCGAAGGAACCTACCTCATTGGACCGGTCGGTGGGCAATTGCAGACACCCAGTGGGGGAATGCCGGGCACGACCAGTGACGGCCGTCCGACGCTTGAAGAACTGGGTCTTGATACGGCCCACATCTACGACGCAATGTTGCTCCTGGGTTTCAATAACCATGAACTGTACTTCGGTGGTCAATGGATCGGCATGTCCAATGACGCCGCGCTCGACGAGACGCTCGTCAGCCAGGCCAATGTCTTCACGTCCGGGTCGACCGTCGAGTCGGATCTGACGCTGGACTGGTACCGTATCGGCTATCGGTACCGCATCGGACTGGGTGATGGGCCTGGTGAAGGATCGGTGGTGCTGCTCTATCCGGCCTTCGGCTTTGCCATGCTGGACTTCAAGTACAAGCTCGATGGTGAGGACGGCTCAAGCGTCGATCGATCGTATCGCAAAGGATCAGTGCAACTCGGCCTAACAGGCGAGTGGCGGTTGACCGAACGGTTTTCCCTGGCAGGGGGCGTGCTTTCATCCGTGCCGACCGACAGCACCGCGCTGATCATCATGGCCGATCTGACGGCCCGCTACCGGTTCGTGCAGACGCACGCTGGCAGTGTAGTTGGGTTCATCGGCATCGCCTACGAGAAGATCGCGTATGACGATGAGAACAAGCAGGAAGTCGGCAACGACATCAACGTCGACCTCGGTCCACTGCTGAAGGTCGGACTGCAGTTTCAATTCTGACCACGACTTATTCCAACATTCTGGCGACACGTGAGGGCACGCAAAAAACACCGATGTGCTCTACAGGAACAACTGCTTGGCAATTAAAGAGGGACCGACGGTGTCAGGAATCGCAATGACCGCGACGGGACGGGGGGTTCGTTTAGTTACAGCATCCAAGTGAGAAGATTTACTTCGGGCGGAAAAGTTCCAATCGGAGGGAATGGAACCTCTGGTGCCTGGCATGACTTCCGACAATGGGCGATACAGGCCTCGAACACTATGCGAAAAGCCCTAGAAAACAGGGGATATCTGACGAAGGCGGCGCAGAATCCGGCGCACTTGGCGGCGAAAATGCCCCTGAGCTGGCCGAACTAGTGCGACTTTGGCCGACGCTGCCGGCGGACGTGCGGGCGAGCATCCTGGCACTGGTGGAAGACGTGAGGGGTGACGCCCGCGCGGTAGACGATTCGCGAAGGTAGAATCAGCAATTCGGGAAGATGGAACGCCGGCCAGCGGACCATCAAGCGATTCGGGCGGCGGTGGCGTTCTCACCGTCCGCTGCCCCGCCCGGATCGGCCCGATCAAAGCACGGTGAACCATGTCCAAGCCTTTCCACGTCCCTATCTGCCGGCAGGACCGATCCGCCCTACACCCTGACATTGCGGCGGCATTCGATGCCGCCTACGCGGCGCTGGCGGCGGCAATGCGGGTGTGTGCGCACGGCATCGACCCGGAGTTGGGTAGCTTTTCGACCGCACGCGCATTCTGGGTCTACGGTCTGGAAGAGTGGTGGAAACGGGTTGACCGTTTCAGCCCGCTGGTGACGGCGGCGCGGATGGCGTTGAAGCCGGTTCACGCCACGCTGACGCTGGCGCAGCAAAGTGCCAAGGGCGAGCCGCTGCCGAGCTTCGCCGGGACAAGCGGCGACTGCGCGCATGACGTAGCGGTGAAGCTGGCGGGCAACGTGGTATCCATCTGCATCGCGCAGCCGGCGTTCCTGAAAATGGAGCTTCAACCGAAGGGCGATGAGCCGGCGGAACTGCGCGAGCGGCGGATGATGGAAGATAAGTGGCGTTTGATTCATCCGCACCTGAGCCGATTTGCAGTGGTGGACGGCGAAAAGCTGGTGGCGAGCATGTGGATTGAAGCGGTGCTGGCGTCTGCCGCGCCGGCGACAGGACCGCTGGAGGAGTTTTCGCGGACGGCGGCGGCACCGATGCCCAGGCCGCTGATGAGCAAGGCGGCTAAGGCATTGGCCGCGCTGGCGGAACATCCCGACTGGACCGACGAACAGATTGCGGACGCCGCGGGATGCAAGCGCACGAGCCTGTACCGCATGAAGTCTTTTAAACAGGCGCGAAGGATTCTGCGAGGCGGGCTTGAACAGATGCCGGCGGGAACAAAGGACGGCGAAACCGGCGACGTGGAAGCATGGAACGATGACTGACGGCGGCTGTCGCATGTGACATTTTGCGCGACAGCCGCAGACAGAAAACGCCCGGCAAACGCGGGCGTTTCTGCATTTCTGAGCGCGACAACAGCGCGACATAGGGCCATCCGGTAGAGGCACTAACCGGAGATTTGGCCCATGCTCAATGAGGAACAGAAAAACCCCGTAAGCCGCGAACCGAACGATTCGCCGGCGGCGTGGTTCGTGGTGCTGGAACGCGCCAAGCGGACCAACGATTTTGATCTGGCGGCACAGGCGCAGCGCGAGCTTGAACGCCTTGGCGTGAAGGTGACGTACGCGACGACGCCGGCCAAGACGCGGAAGGCGGTGCGTAATGACCGCTGAACCACTTGCAGCGCTGTTAGTCGATGAGCGTGAAGCCCGCCGGCTGCTGGGCGGGCTATGTGCGAAGACTCTGTACAACCTGCGCCGCGCCGGCGAGCTGCCCGGCGTGAGAATCGGCAGCCGAATCATGTACGACGTGGCCGACCTGCGGCGGTTCATCGAACGCCAGAAGGGAGCCGGCCATGAGTAACGATCTATTGGCCGCTGCGCTGGCGTGCATTAAGGCTGGCGTGTCCATCGTCCCTATCAACCACAAGACGAAGAAACCCGCGCTGAAGTGGAAGCAGTATCAGACGGCCATTGCCGATGAGGCGACGGTGCGGCGGTGGTTCGCATCGGGCATCCAGAGCTTTGCGGTAGTCGGCGGGAAGGTATCGGGCGGGCTGCTGGTGCTGGATTTCGACGCGCCGGGATTCTGCGAGCGCTTCGCCGTTGCCGCCGGCAACCTGGCGAACGGGCTGCCGACGCAACAGACGGGCGGCGGCGGCTATCAAGTGCTGTTGCGTTGCCCCGATCCCGGTGGCAATAACAAGCTGGCTTGGACGCCGGCCGAGCAAGAGGACAGCGGGCGAACCATCGCCATCGAAACCCGCGGCGAGGGCGGCTACGCGGTGGTAGCGCCTTCCCTGCACCCATCCGGCGAGCGGTACAAGTGGCTGGGCGAGCTGACAGCGGCGGACGTGCCAACAGTGACGCAAGCGCACGCCGACAAGCTGTTGGCCGCGGCGCGGGCGTTGGATGAAGCCCCGTTGACGCGGCAGGAACGCGAACGCACCGAAGCCCAAGCCCGGCAGTCGCATCGGCAGAGGCAGGCACAGGCAAACGGGCAGGCCAGCGTAATCGACGCCTTCAACGCCGCGCATTCCATCGACGCCATTCTGAGCCGGTACGGTTACGCCAAGGGAACGCATGGCCGGTTCATCCGGCCCGGCGGTGAGAGCGAATCGGTATCGGTGAAGGATGGCCGAAGCTGCCATTGGTCAAGCGACGATCCGCTGAATGATGGAAGGGGCAACGGCGGGTGTGGCTGCCATGATGCCTTTGCCTTGTACGCCCACTTTGAACACGGCGGCGACGGCAAGGCCGCGGTGAAGGCGGCGGCGGAGCTTTTGGGCATGAAGCCCGCGGCGGGCGTCAAGGCTAAGAGCAAGCTAGCCGCGCCGGTGAGCATTGAACCCTATCGAGCCTTCCCGGTGGAGGTACTGCCGGCGGTGGTGGTGCGGTTCATCCGCGAGGCGTCAACGGCGATGGGGTGCGATCCGGCGTACCTGGCGCTGCCCCTGCTGGCGGCGCTGGCGAGCGCCATCGGCAACACGCGACGTATTCGGTTGAAGCAATCGTGGGCCGAACCGGGGGTGCTGTGGTGCGTGATTGTCGGCGACAGCGGCACGTTGAAAAGCCCAGCCTTTGACCTGGCGTTGAAAGCCATCCGCTTGCGGCAGACGCGGGCGATGAAGGAATACAAACGGGCGACGGCTGAGTATCTGGAAGCGAAGGAACAGTATGACGCGGACCTGAAAGCATGGCGAAAAGCCAAGCCGGATGATCGGGGCGAGCGGCCGGACGAATTGGAACCGCCGACGTGCGAAAGGCTGTGGGTGTCGGATACGACGGTGGAAGCCTTGGCGGATCGGCTGAGCAATGCCCCGCGCGGGCTGCTGGTGGCGCGGGATGAGCTGGCGGGATGGCTGGGATCATTCAACCAGTACAAGGCCGGGCAAGGCGGCGACGTGGCCCACTGGCTGGAAATGCACCGGGCCGGGCCGGTGCTGGTGGACCGCAAGACCGGCGACAAGACGACGATTGACGTTGCACGCGCCGCCGTCTGCATTGCCGGTGGCATTCAGCCGGAAACCCTGCGCCGCTGCCTGACGCCTGAGTTTTACGCCAACGGATTGGCCGCACGCCTGCTGCTGGCAATGCCGCCGAAGCGGGTGAAGCAATGGACCGAAGCCGACATTGGCGGCAATACCTTGGACGCGGCGGGCAAGCTATTTGACGAGCTTCTGAGCTTCCAGCCTTCAACCGACGTTGACGGCGAACCTGAGCCGGCGGACGTGGCGCTGACGGATGAAGCGAAGGCGGCATGGGTGGTGTTCTACAACCAACACGCCCAGGAACAAGCCGAGCTTGGCGGGGAGCTGTCGGCGGCATGGAGCAAGCTGGAAGGCTACGCGGCACGGCTGGCGCTGGTGGCGCATTGCGTCCGGCAGGCCAGCGGCGAAACGGTGGACCCCTGGCGATGCGATGAGGCGAGCATGGCCGCGGGCATCGCCCTGGCGGATTGGTTCGGGCACGAAGCCAAGCGGGTGTACGGGGTGCTGTGCGAAAGCCAAGAGGACCGGGACCGGCGGCGGCTGGTGGAACTCGTGCAAGCCAAGGGCGGGCGGGCGACGGTGCGGGAACTGTCGCGATCTTCCCGCCAGTACGCCAACGCGGCGGCATGGGAGCAGGCGTTGAACGAGCTGGCCGAAGCCGGCGTAGGGCGATGGCAGAATCCCAAGCCGGGCGCGGCCGGCGGGCATCCGGTGCGGGTGTTCCACCTGCTGACAGAACCGGGCGCAGGGGCAGGCGTTGACACGTTGACAGTTGACAGAACCCCGGACGGCGATAGCGCCAGCGGGGGTAGCGTCAACTGTCAACACGTCAACAGCAGACCCGATGAGGCTACTGTCAACGAAGACGATGAGTATGAGCGGCTAGAGCGTGAAGCCATGCAAACGGGGGGCATGTGAGCAGCCCTACGGCCCGGACATTGAAGCTGTTGAGGGATGAAGGCTGGACGTGCCAGACGGTCGAATCGTGGATACCCCGCATGAACATCCGCCGGGATTTGTGGGGCATCGGCGACGTGCTGGCGATGAAGGTGGGCGAGCCGCTGCTGCTGGTGCAAACGACAAGCGCCCCGAACGTGTCGGCACGCATCGGCAAGGCCAAGCATGAGCCGCGGCTGCGGACCTGGCTGGCGTGTGGGCATCGGTTTGAAGTGTGGGGCTGGGGCAAGCGCGATGAGCGATGGGAATGCCGGCGGACGGTGCTGACGACAGACGACGTTGCCGGCGTGATTGCCAAAAGCCCGCCGCGGCGGCGGCGAAGGCCGCCGGAGCTGTTGTTATTTTCTCCTACAGCGTGCCCGCAAAAGGAATCCTGACCGGAGGCCGTCATGGCGTACAGCACGAAGGCGAAAGAGCTGAGGCAATGCCGACACGGTGTTGCCGATGGCCGGCGATGCAAGGCATGGGCGGTGTGGGGCGATGAACTGCAACGCTGCCGGTCGCACGGTGGCAAG
>Ga0163144_10016878_pt1 | contig 14929 bp, 8 predicted proteins | sample OliLak19BULKMAT1_FD_123175 | JGI IMG/M metagenome (GOLD analysis project Ga0163144, IMG submission 123175) | Freshwater microbial mat bacterial communities from Lake Vanda, McMurdo Dry Valleys, Antarctica - Oligotrophic Lake LV.19.BULKMAT1 | ecosystem: Environmental > Aquatic > Freshwater > Lake... | reverse complement strand
CCATCGACGATGCCATCGACGATGCTCTCGACAACGCTCTCGGCAATGCTCTCGACCGCGACGCCCTCCTCCACCTCGATGCCGACCCCACCGCCGCGCCGCCCGATCCACACCCCCAACCCCACGGGCCCGACCCGTGGGCCGACCCCACGTCCCGCGCGCCACAGCCGATCCCCACCGACTAGCCCACCCCGTGCCACCAGCCGCGGCCCTGAGCGCCTGGTCACTCCCCCTCCCACCAATCTCGTCCTCTCCCAGACGCGAACCCGCGTGACGATGCCGCGCGCACACATATCGCCACCCTCGCACTCGCCCCTCACCCCTCACCCCTCGCCCAACGGTTAGACTCAACACCGTGCCCGGCGACACCCCCCTCATCACCGCCTACCTCGCCGACCGCCATGTGCCGTGCCCGGCCTGCGGATATGACCTTCCGGCTCCGCCAAGCGCGGGTGAGACTGTCGCGTGCCCCGAGTGCGGCGGGCGATGGACGATGGGACTGGTGCGTCCCGGAATCTCCCGAGCGCACCGCCTCTTGCTCATCGCGGTGCTGGCGTTTCTCGCCGCCGCGGCCACCACCGCCGCCACGCGGCGCTTGATCGTGGTCTACGAAACCTTCGTCGGGCCCCAGGTCGTGTTCGTCCGTGCGACGCCGGGCGGACCCGCATCGTCGATAAGCATCAGTGCCAACGCAACCCCGGCACAGATCCAGCGGGCGGTTGGTGGCGGCACGCCCACTTGGGGTTGGTCATCCGTGCCGGGGACCAGTTGGGTGTCCTTGGGACTGTTCTCAATGATGCCTGCGGCGGCGTGGCTCGCGCTCGCGCTGGTGGTGTGGCGCCCGCAGATCACACAGCGTTGGCTCGTGAATCTGACCGCGATCATTCTGGCGGCGATGACCGCCGTCGCGGTGGTTGAGGTTGTGGTCGTGGCCAGGGATGTGATGCGACGAACGTAGGCTGCGCGCGGCGCACATCTTCGTGGGTTCAGTTGATCCCAGACCTCGTACGCCCCGTAGAGTGGTATGGAAATCCGACCGATAACAGGGCAGGAGGCCCACATGCCGCGCACCTCAACCGACCTCTCTCCAGAACTCCTCGCACACATGAAGCGCATCAAGGCCAAGGCCGTCGAGTACGGCCTCGACTTCTTCGAGGTCATCTACGAGGTTCTCGACTTCGAGACCATGAACCAGATCGCCTCCTACGGCGGCTTCCCCGTCCGCTATCCCCACTGGCGATGGGGCATGGAGTTCGAGAAACTCTCCAAACGCGACGCCTACGGCATGGGCCGCATCTACGAGATGGTCATCAACAACGACCCCGTCTACGCCTACCTCCAGGAATCAAACTCCATCACCGACCAGAAACTCGTCATGGCCCACGTCTATGGCCACGCCGACTTCTTCAAGAACAACTTCTGGTTCTCCAAAACCAACCGCAAGATGATGGACGAGATGGCCAACCACGCCACCCGCATCCGTCGCCACGCCGAACGCCATGGACTCGAAACCATCGAGCGCTTCCTCGACGCCTGTCTCTCCCTCGAGCACCTCATCGACCCCCACTCCGTCTTCGTCCAGCGCGAGGAGCGAATCCAGAGCGCCGAGTCCCGCGGCACAGGCCGCGGCGGCGGCATGCTCCACGACCCCTCCGACGACTCCGACGGCCCCCGCAGCACAACCCCCGGCGGCGGTGATGGACGCTTCAAGCCCCAGAAACTCCCCGCCAAAGACTACATGGACCCCTTCATCAACCCGGAGTCCGAACTCCGCCGCCAGCGCGAGGAGCACGAGGCCCAGGCCAAGGCCGAGCGCGGCGCGTTCCCCCGCAAGCCCACCCGCGACGTCCTGCTCTTCCTGCTCCGCTACGCCCCCCTCGAGGAGTGGCAGCAGGACATCCTGGGCATCATCCGCGACGAGGCCTACTACTTCGCCCCCCAGGCCCAGACCAAGATCATGAACGAGGGCTGGGCCACCTACTGGCACTCCAAACTCATGACCGAGCACTTCCTGGAATCCAGCGAGATCATCGACTACGCCGAGCAGCACTCGGGCGTCGTCCACATGCCCGCCGGCGGCTTCAACCCCTACAAGATCGGCGTCGAGATGTTCAAGGACATCGAACGCCGCTGGAACCGCGGGCAGCACGGCCCGGACTGGGACCGCATCGACGACATCGGCGCCAAGGACCGCTTCGACGACAAGTCCATGAAGGGCCGCGAGAAGATATTCGACGTCCGCAAGATCTACAACGACGTCAACTTCGTCGACGAGTTCATGACCCAGGAGTTCGTCGACCGCCACAAGATGTACCACTTCCGCAAGGACCCCCAGACCGGCGAGACCAAGATCGTCTCCCGCGACCTCCAGCGCATCAAGCAGACCCTGCTCTACCAGATCACCAACATGGGCCAGCCGTTCATCTACGTGGTGGACGCCAACTACCTCAACCGCGGCGAACTCTACCTGGCCCACCAGTGGTCGGGCCTGGAGGTCGAGGCCGCCAAGGCCGTCCAGGTCCTCCGCCACCTCCGATTGATCTGGGGCCGCCCCTGCCACCTCCAGATGCGCTTCAACGACGAGATGTGGCTGATCTCGATGCTCGACGCCGAGGGCGAGCCCAAGAAGCAGAAAGTCGCCGAGGACACGCCCCGCCCCGCCCACATCGTGGTCTGAAGCCAGCCGGGGCGTCCCCGCCCCGACCTATCCACAGAGTCCGCTCTTTGACAACACGATGCCCTCAGCCGTCCTCGCCACGCTGAGCTGGCAGGCCCACGTTCGGATCCGACCTCACCCCTTGGCGAGCGGCCCCGTGTCGTCGCCCTCACCCTCCTCCGCCTCGTCCAAGTCATCGTCGCCCTCGTCATCCTCGTCATCCTCGTCATCGAACCCCTCGTCGTCCTCGTCCTCATCGATGGGCGGCAGGGCGCGGTCGTTCCAGTAGCGCGGGTCGCCCAGCACATGGCGGGCCGCGTTCTTGTCGGTCTTCAGGTCGGTGTGGGGCAGCGTGGCGAGGTCGTGGGCCGCGAACAGCCCGTCGAACTCGATCCGCCCCTCGTAGTCGGTCGGGATCAGCACGCCGTCGAAGTAGACGTACTCCTTGCCCTCCTCGATGTCGACCAGCATCTCCTCGATGGACTCGCAGCAGCCGTCGATGAAGTCGCGGTCCTTCATGAGTTCCGGCGGGATGTCGCGCTTCTTGAGGTCCTTGAGCACGAAGTCGCGCAGTTTCATGTCGACGCGGATCGCCTTGCCGAAGGTGAACGCCTTGCCGCAGGAGTGGCACTGGCACTGCCAGCCCGAGCCGTCCCACGGGGTTTCGGACTGGTCTGGAACGGCCAAGAGCGAGTTGCTGCACCGGCAGGAAGCGGTGTTGTCGGAGTCGGAGCGTTTGAGGTGGAGCATCGTGGGTCTCGGAAGGGGGTGACAAGGTCGCGCGATGGTATGCGGGCGGCCTCGAATCCGCCCCCCGGGTCCTCAAGGTGAGCCGCCGCCCGATCACCTGAGCCTCAGCCGATCGCGCCCGCGGTCTCGTCGAGCAGCGCGGTGGCCGAGGCGCTGGACCGGGCCTCGGCGATGAGGCGCATGATGGGTTCGGTGTTGCTGGCGCGGATGTGGACCCATGCGGGGCCGTCGGAGAGCTCGAGGTCGATGCGGACGCCGTCCTGCGTGTCGGCGCGGGCGCCGCCGCGATGGCCCGGGCCCGTGGTGAAGTGGCGGAGGGCGGCGTCGCACGCGGGACGGGCCGCGCCCTTGCTTGGGATGTCGAGCTTGCGCTTCTCGATGGCGTAGGGCGGGATCTCGGCGATGAGTTGCTGGAGCGACTTGCCGGTGAGGGCCATGAGGGCGAGCACGAGGCCCATGGAGCCGAGGCTGTCGCGGACGTAGGTGACGGCGGGCCAGATCACGCCGCCGTTGCCCTCGCCGCCGATGGGGGCGTGGTGCCGCTTCATGGCGGCGACGACGTTGGCCTCGCCGACCGCGGTCCGCACCACCCGCGCGCCGGAGGCGGCGGCGATGTCGTCGATCATGCGGCTGGTTGAGAGATTGGCGGCCAAGGTGGGCCGGCTCTCCGAGCCGGCGACGGGCCCGAACGATCCCGGGCGATCAGACCTGCCCAACTCGAGCACCGCCCGCGTCGCCAGGGCCAGCGTGTACTCCTCGCCGATGTAGGAGCCGTCGGCAGCGAGCAGTGCGAGGCGGTCGGCGTCGGGGTCCTGGCAGAAGCCGATCGCGGCGCCGGCGGTGGCGACTTGCTTCGAGACTTGGGCGAGGTTGTCGCGCGTCGGCTCTGCGGGGTGCCAGAAGATGCCGGTGTCCGCATCACCCAGTGCGATCACGATGCAGCCCAGACGTTCGAGAAGGACACGCCCGGCGTGTCGGCCCGCGCCGTTGACCGAGTCGAGCACGACGGTGAAGTGTGCGGCGCGGATGCGGTCGGTGACGGTTGGACGTGCTCCGTCCCGCAGGGCGTCGAGCGAGCGGAGGACGAGGCCGATGTGGACGGCGGAGGCAACGTCGGTGGTGGTCGCGGAGCCGATGGCGTCCCAGTTGGCGAGGCGGCGTGCGCCGCCGGACTTGTAGTGGGCGATGATGGCCTGGGCGGTGGCGGCGTCGGGGGCGGCGGCGACGGCTTGGGTCAGGTGAGTGGTCTGAGGTGATGAGGCAGGAACTGAGGGGGTAGGGAGTCCGGCCCGGAGAGCCGGCCCACCCGCACCGAGCAGGAACTTCATGCCGTTCCAGTTCTGGGGGTTGTGGCTGGCGGTGAGGATGACGCCGGCGTCGGCGGCGAGGTGGTCGACCATGACCCCGGCGGTTGGCGTGGCGCAGATGCCGGCGTCGATCACGTCGCAGCCGGCGGCGAGGAGGCCCGCGCGGGCGGCGGCGTGGACGGCGTGGTAGCCGGCGCGGCCGTCGGCGGCGAGCAGGGCGCGCGGGCGTGCTCCGCCAGAGCGGGCCGCGAGCCACGACGCGAAAGACCCTGCGAACTCAACGACGACGGTGGGTGTGAGGGAAGCACCGACGATGCCGCGGCATCCGGAGACGCCGAGCATGAGGGGGGCGGGGGTGGTGGACATGGAGGGCTCCGAGGGGATGGAGGGTATCAATGTGGTGGGGATTGAGTCGGGCCTGTTGCACCGAGCGGAGTTCCGGTCAGCGCTGACGCTTCGGCGATGCTGGACGGGCTGGAAAGCCCGTCCCCCCCGTTCGTTGGAATCGCGTCTTGGGCTCGAAGCCTGAGCTTCGGCGCAGAGCCTTCTCAGGTCCAGCCTCCGCGTGGGGCGAGTGGTGGAGCGGGACGGCGGAGCAACGGGAGGTCAGGGTTCATCGATTGCCCCCCACCCTGCCTCCCCCCACTGGCGAGGCGAGATTGGGGGGAGGGGGGGCTGTGGGTTCCATACGATGCGTCGACGACAGGGAGATGACCATGGCTTATCGCGAACTGGAGGCGGGGACGCACACTGATCTGGCCGGGCGGACGACGTATGACGGGTACCTGTGCCTGGACCAGTTGCTGTCGGCGCAGAAGCCGCTGAGCAATCCGGTGCACCATGACGAGATGCTGTTCATCGTGCAGCACCAGGTGACGGAGTTGTGGTTCAAGTTGATTGTGCATGAGTTGAAGGCGGCGATCGCGCACATCGAGCGGGACGAGCTGGAGCCGTGCTTCAAGATTCTGGCGCGGGTGAAGAGCATCCAGCAGCAGTTGTTCAACCAGTGGGCGGTGCTGGAGACGCTGACGCCGACGGAGTATGTGCAGTTCCGGCATGTGCTGGGTCCGGCGAGCGGGTTCCAGAGCGTGCAGTATCGGATGGTGGAGTTTCTGCTGGGCAACAAGGATGGGCCGATGCTGCGGGTTCACAAGTATCACCCCGATCAGCTGGCGATTCTGGAGGCCGCGCTGCGGGAGCCGAGCCTGTACGACCATTTCCTGCGGTATCTGGCGCGGCATGGGCACGCGATCCCGCTGGATGTTCTGGAGCGGGACGTGAGCGAGCCGCACGCGATGCGGCTGGAGATCGTGGAGACGTTCAGGAAGATTTATGCGGAGCCCGAGGGGCACTGGGACGCGTATGAGATGGCCGAGAAGTTGATCGATGTCGATCAGTCATTCAGCCTTTGGCGGTTCCGGCATCTCAAGACGGTGACGCGGGTGATCGGGATGAAGCGGGGGACGGGGGGCACGTCGGGGGCTCCGTTCCTGCGGAAGGTTGTGGATCACGTGTTTTTTCCGGAGTTGTGGGAGGTGAGGACGGTTTTGTGAAGAAGGGGGAGCGAGACGGAGCGAGGAAGGGGGGAAGGGAAGGAGGTTGCGATGCGGGGTTGGATCGTCGGGGCGCGAGCACAAGGCGTCCGCGTTGGGCGAGTTCGGATGCGGCGGTTCGGTGTGCGGTTGCCCGACCGCGCGCGGGGTCGGCTCCGCCGTGAGTTAGCGGCGTTTTTTGAAGCGGCCCTTTGGGGCCGCGCCGCCGGTGGTTGAGCCTTTCATGCGCATGTTGGGCATGCCTTGGACACCCGGGACAAGGCTGCCCAGGCCGCCGGCGGCGCCGAGTTCCTTGACGGCTTTGATCTTGGAGGCGCCGCTCATTCCGGCCATTTCCTTGGTGAGGCGGTTGATGGTCTCGAACTGCTTGACGAGCTGCGCGACCTCTTCCTGCTTGGCGGCGGCGCCGCTGGCGATGCGGCGGCGGCGTCCCGGATTGATGAGCGAGGGCTTGGTGCGTTCGTCGGGGGTCATGGAGTGGATGAGGGCCTCGACGCGGCCGATCTGGCCGTCGTCGATGGAGACGTCCTTGAGCATGGGGCCGACGCCGGGCAACATGCCCAGCAGGCTCTTGAGCGAGCCCATGCGGCGCAGGGCGCGGAGTTGACCCAGGAAGTCCTCCATGGTCATCTCGCCCTTGGCCATCTTGTCTTCGAGTTTCTGGGCTTCTTCCTCGGTGACCTCGCGCTGGGCTCTTTCGACGAGCGAGACGACGTCGCCCATGCCCAGGATGCGGCCGGCCATGCGTTCGGCGTGGAACTCTTCGAGGGCGTCGATCTTCTCGCCGACGCCTACGAACTTGATGGGGGCTCCGGTGATCTGCTTGACGGAGAGGGCCGCGCCGCCGCGGGTGTCGGAGTCGAACTTGGTGAGGATGATGCCGTCGACTTCGAGTTTCTGGTGGAAGGCCTTGGCGGAGCGGACAGCGTCCTGGCCGGTCATGGCGTCAACGACGAGGAAGATCTGGTGCGGGCGGAGGGTCTTGTTGACGGAGGCGAGTTCGCCCATGAGGTCGTCGTTGATGTGGAGGCGGCCGGCGGTGTCGAGGATGACGGTATCGACGCCGAGTTGCTGGGCCTTCAGGACGCCGCGCTGGCAGACCTGTACGGCAACGCCGACGGCCTTGCCGTAGGCGGCGGTTTTTTCGGGCTCGGCGTAGAAGTGGACGGGTGCGCCCTTGACCTGCTCACGGACGGTGGCGGCGACGATCTCGAGCTGCTCGACGGCGGCGGGTCGCTGAAGGTCGGCGGCGACGAGCATGACGGAGCGGCCACGGCGTGAGAGGTAGGCGGCGAGCTTGCCGCAGGTGGTGGTTTTTCCGGAGCCCTGGAGGCCGCACATCATGACGATGGTGGGCGCGGGGCTGACGCGCATGATGGCGCCTTCGGGGGGCGCGGGCTTGAAGGGTTGGGGCTGGCCGTCGGGGGAGAGTTCGCCGCCCAGGAGTTGGACGAGGCGGCGGTGGCAGATGCCGATCATTTCCTGGCCGGGCTTGAGGCTCTTGGTGACCTGCTGGCCGATGGCGTCTTCGAGGACGTTCTGGGTGAATGCGTTGACGACGTCGAGGGCGACGTCGGCTTCGAGCAGGGCGGTGCGGACGTCGGCGACGGCGTCGCGGACGTTGGCCTCGGTGATGGTGCCCTTGCCGGAGAGTTTGCGGAAGACGTTGTTGAAGCCTTGGGAGAGACGGTCGAACATGGGAGCCCCTTGTGGCGCGACGCGAGCGCGTCGATGGCGGTCCACGGAGAGTGGTCGGGGCTGTGACCGCAGCCGAGTGGATTGTAGAGCGGCCCACGGGTGGGACCCGTGGGCGTCGAGTGGTTGGCAGTGCGTCAGTCTGAATCCTTGGTAGGGGGTTGACCCACCGCTGCCGCCTCCCGCGTGGCTTCCGCCGATCTCCGGAACTCCTCCCGTATGGCCCTGTGCGCTCGGTCAGTTGCTGCGTGGCGTTCGGCCTTCTGGCGCAGATTCTCCCCCTCGAACATTGGATTGCGAGATCGGGTGCGGATGTGGTGGCGTGGGGTGGGGTTGGCCGCGGAGGGCGCGGAGGGAGTCGGGGCGATGTTGTGATGCGCGTTGGCTTGGCTGGAACGGCGGGGCGCTGGTGTTCCGACGGTGCGTCGGCCCCGCGGGGTCCGGAGTTCGAGATGCTGGGTTGTCCAGAGGCTTGCCGCTGCGCGGCCGCGCCTCTGGCAACGACCGTGGGCTGCTGCGCAGCCGGAGGCAGTCCGGGTCGAGTTTTGTGATGAAGGCCCGGGCTCTGGCGCGGGGGGCGGGAGTTGAGGGTTGAGCGTGCGGGGGAGTGAGGGCGGGGATGCGGGTGAAATCGGTTGTTTCGGGTGGTTAAGGGGTGGCCGACCGCTCGCGCGGTCGGTTCGGTTGAACGAGGCGATTGGCTTCGTTTATTGGGTCGCTTGCGCGGTGTGTTCGACGTTGTTGATCGCTTGCGCGATCGGGTCCACCAGTTCGATCGCTTGCGCGATCGGCTCTATGCCGGGGGGGAAATCAGGCCTCGAAGGAGGGGCCGATGTTGAGGTCGATGTCATTGATGGACTGGATGTCAGCGGGGGATTTCTTGTCGAGGTTGGAGAAGCGGGTGATGAGGGCCGTGTGGTTCTTCTGGACCAGGCCGGCGAGAAGGGCGAACTTATGGGCCAGGATCGCCTTGAGGTCAACGGGTGTTTCCCCGAGGTGGTTCCGCGCGTGTCCGCCGGGGTACATGACCAGGCCCGAGTCGTGTGATTTGGCGGCGCTGTCGGTGATGACGACGGAGGTGGGGATGCCGTCGGGGTACCGGCGGTCGTAGTCGGGGCCGCCGTGGGCGAACTCGATCTTGTCCATGAGTTTGCGGGTGAGTGCGTGCTCGATGGCGCGGGGGGAGTAGTCGTCTGGGGCGAGCATGAGCTCGGTCCAGCCAGCGCGCTTGGACTCGATCGCCTTGCGCAGGAGCGTGGCGACGATGTAGACCATGGAGTGGTCGGCGGACTGGCGCGTGGTGGGCTTGCGTTTGGCGGGGTCGCCGATGATGCCGAAGGCGGGCTCGTAGGCGACGATCCTGATGGACTTGATGGCGTCGGGGGAGGCGAGGAGCGAGGGGGATTTGGAGAGCAGGGTGATGATGGCCTGGAGCGCGCCGGCGGACTGGTGCTCGTAGAGCCCGAGCTTGAAGTGCATGCCCATGACGGTGAAGTCGTCGCCGTGCATGGCCAGGTGCAGGTCGAAGGGGGAGGCGTCTTGCTTGGCGGTGGCGGCCTTGGTCGCTGCGGCCTGCGCTGCGCCGACCTTCTGGAACATCTGGCCCGGGCCCTCGAAGATGCGGAAGATGGCCTCGGGGTTGCGGAAGATGTCTCTTGGGCCAAGGAAGCCGGCCATGGAGCGCTTGACGCACATGATGGCGGCTTCGGTGGAGATGGCGGCCGAGGAGCCTTTGGAGTCGGAGAGTTGCTTGCCGGCGCGGATGGCGCGGAACGGGATGTGGTGGGCGACAAACATGCCGATGGCGGACTCGATCTGCGCGGCGGTGGCGCCGACCATGGCGCCGAAGGTGGCCGCCGAGCCGATCGCGCCGTGGACGACGTGATCGACCTTGTAGGACTTGAGGCTGAAGACCTCGGCCAGGCGGCCGCGGATCTCGTCGAGGCAGACCATGCCGCGCAGGGCGAGGGAGCCGTCGGCGCCGAGCATCTGGGCGGCGGCGATGCAGACGGGGTAGAAGTCGTTGTGGCCGAACTCACCGGCGATGTTGTTGCGGGCGGGGTCATAGCCGAAGTTTGTGCCGTTGGAATCCCACTCGCGGACGGCGGCGGAGTTGGCGAGGATGGCTTTTTCGGCCTTGACGCGGAGTTGCTTGCCGTCGATGAGTGAGCCGAAGAAGGTGGCGCCGTGGTGCCTCGAGTTGCCCAGACCCGGGGCGTGGTTGCCGGGGGGGACGGCGTACTGCATGGCTTCGCGGCGGAGCAGGACGGGGGCGTTGGTGCCGAGCGCGAGTGCGGACAGGCCGCAGAGGGTGGCATCGGTGTGGAAGAGGTTGACGCGGTCGAGGACGGCGGGGGATGGGCGGCCATCGCGGATGAAGTCGATGGCGTACTGGGCGAGGCCGAGGGCCTGGTTGGTGTCGCGCGGGAGCGAGCGGAAGGTGGACATGGATTCCTCCGGAGGGGAGGAAGCATAGACGGATTTGGCCTGATGGGGTGGAGAGGGAGAGTGTGCGCGTTGGGTTGATCGGCACCGAGTAACGCCTCAGAGCAGGCGTGACTCGGTGGCACGGCTCAGCGGTTGTCGTTGGCTTCGTGCTCGGAGTATTCCCAGGCGGCGGAGGCTTGGCCCCAGTCGTGGTCGGCGGGGGTGGAGTCGTCGGCGGGTTCTGGGGGAAGCGGTTCGCCCCATTCCTCGGTGGGTTGGTCTTCGTGTTCAGCGGCGGCGTCGGCGCGGGATCTGGCGGAGGTGACGTGCAGGACGGGGAAGGAGGCCATGACGGTGCCGAAGACCAGTTTGAGGGCGTAGAGGACGAAGATGGAGAAGAACATGGCCATGGTGGTCTGGAGGAGGAAGAGGGGCGTGTCGCCGCGGCTCATGGCGATCATCTGGCCGAGGGCGGAGCCCATGACGACGACGAAGTAGGGGTTGTCGGCGCGGAGTTGGAGGAGGCGGTCGGCGATTCCGAAGATGAAGCCGAGGAAGACGGCGTAGTAGATGATGCCGATCCAGCCGGCCTCGGCCCAGCCGTGGCCGATGATGCCCGGGCCGAGGTTGGCTTGGATGTTCATCTGCCGGCTGATTTCGAGGCCCAGGGCTTCGGGCTTGTCGGGCCAGAGGTTTCGGGGGATGGGGTTGGTGACGAACCAGTAGAGGCCGTGAAATGGACGCTGCTGATAGACCTCGCCGTAGGAGTCCATGATCCACATGGAGTTTGTGGCGGCGTCCTGGTAGAAGAGATCGCGGCCGAGGGTGTCGCGGGAGAGGTCGGCGGAGGTGGCGGATTCAACCAGGGCGCGGGAGAGTTCGCCGACGGACTTTGTGGAGGTGCGGAGCGAGGCGCGGACGCCGGAGTATCCGACGAGCAGGACGAAGCCCAGGAAGAGCAGGACGCCGGCCTTTGGGGCCCAGGAGCGGATGGTCTGGTTGCGGAGCGAGGTGTAGTACCAGACCCAGGGGATGACCATCATGACGCCCAGGAGCGAGCGTCGCCCGGATTCTCCAGCGATGGAGGCGATGAGGCAGATGCCGAGGGTGCCGAAGAAGACGACCCAGGAGATGGGGTTGAACTTCTGGGTGAGGAGCCAGTAGGTGGCCAGGCCGCAGGCGGTGGCGCACATTCCGCCGCGGAAGAAGGCGGCGAGCGCGGCGGTGAAAGACTCGCCGGAGGCGGGGAAGGCGAGGGAGGCCACAACGACGCCGAGAGAGGCCACGAGGCTGATGAGCGCGCCGGGGGTGGTCTTGGGGAGTTCGACCTTTGGGAACCACTTGTCGGCGAAGCGGAACTTGCCGCCGAGGTTGAAGAAAGCGAGGAAGAGGATGAGGAAGGCGACGGCGGCGACAGCCATCATGCCCTTGGCGTTCTCGGAGGCGACGTGCATCTCGGAGCCGATGGAATAGATGACGGTGAAGATGAGGCCGGTGCCGAAGAAGACGACGTATCCGGCGAGGAAGAGGTATTTCCAGGAGAGGGGGTCGTGCTTGCGGAGGTAGATATCGCGCGCGAAGACGGTGCCGACGATGACGACGACGAGGAAGCCAGAGAGGTAGAGCAGGCCGTCCATCCGGGCACCTTGGGTTGGTGGGAGTGGCTCGCGCGGCGTTCGGGCACGGGCACGACCGCCGGGAGGACCACCAACCGCGATCCGACCATGGTTGTACGCCCCGGAACGCGGGTGGTGCGGGCCGGGGGAGGGAAATCGTATGGGGATATCGGGCGGAAGCTGGGGGGGCTGGAGGGGAAGGTGGGAGAGGGACGGGGGGATGGAGTCGGGACGGGAGTCGTTTGTGGGCGTACTGCGGGGTGGGGGCGTGGAGACAAATCGGGCGTCGGGCCGGAGGCCCGCCACCCCTAGTTAGGAACGGGTTCGATCTGGAGTTCGAGGACGGCGTAGCCGTCGAGTTCGAAGTGCTCGACGGTGATGCGGGTGGGGAGCGGGGTGGCGGTGGAGCGGTCGGGGTTGAGTTTGAGAGGGATGTCGAAGTCGGCGGAGTCGCGGGTGGGGCCGTGGTGGGTCCAGTTTTCGAGAATGGTGTGGTCGTTGACGATGACGCGGACGCCGTCGTCGGAGAGGGTGGAGATGCGCCAGCGGCCGGGTGGGAGGCGGAGGGTGGTGTTGGCGATGGTGCCGAAGTAGTTGGAGCCGGGGGATGGGGTCATGGGTGGCGGGGACGCGTGGTTGATGAACACGGCATCGAGAGTGTGAATCGTGTCGATCCCGCCGTGGGCATAGCGGAGGACGAGGTTGGATCCGGAGTTGCGAGAAGTGCCGAACCCGATGCGGCGTGCCCGCCACGCTTCGAGGTCTTCGCGCGGGTCAACGGCGGAATCGAAGACGTCGATCATCCATTGGGCACGGATGAGCACACCCTTGAACGCGCCGTGGGCCGGGCCGGCGAGGGTGAGGGTGTAGGCGGTGACGTCGGAGTTGGCATTGGGCGAGACAATCGCGCGGATGGGGCTAGGGAGGTGCGGGACTTGTTGGACGGTTGGCTGCGTTGATCCGGGCGTTGGCGTGTCGGGGGAGGGGGCGACGACTCGGACTGAGCCGTGGTTGACGGTGGCCTGGACGAGGGTGTGGTCGGGGACGCCGAGGATTTCGTAGATGTGTTTGCCGTCGTCGTCCGGGGCGCGGCGGACCATGGGGGATTGGTGGTTCCAGGGGAAGTACTCGCCCATGATGATGTTGTGGCGACCGGCGAGGGCGGGGCGGGCGCCGACGGTCGCCCGCGCGCCGAGCGCCTCGCCTCGGCGGTCCATGGGCGCGGTACGACCCGGAGGGTCGGTCGGCGGCACGTCGAGGGCGATCGGCTCGCTCGACACGCCCCCGGGCGACGCCTCGGTCTTCACGGGCGTGGCCACATCGGTGAACTGGTTGTCCCACGTCCGCGTGCTCTCGACGGCGCGAAGATGGATGCCCACCGCGTCACCCGTGAAGCGGTTGGCGACGAGCAGGTTGTCGCGCGTGCGCTGGTGGTTGGCCGCGGCCCACTTGCCGGACATGAGGCCCGGGTCGGCGTCGTGCCAGAGGTGGACGCCGGCGGCGTTGGACGTGAAGGTGTTGTTGGCGATGGTGTTGCGTTCGGAGTGCTCGATGTTGATTCCGCCGCGCTCGAGGCCATAGCCGGCCTCGCCATTGCGTGCGAACTGGTTGGACGCGATGAGCGTGTCCTGCGAGTATCCCCCCCAGATGCCACAGATGGCGTTCTGGTTGAACAGGTTGCCTGCAATCACGTTTCCGAAGGAGAAGGTGAGTTCGAGGCCGTGTGCGGCGGCGTAGGAGAAGTCGTTGCCGATGAAGAGGTTGTCGTTGCAGCCCTTTCGTTCGTACGTCCACGGGTTGCCTTCGGAGTCGGTTGCGGGGGCTGGGGTGTCGCCCATGGCCTCCTTGCCGCCGAAGCCGAAGACGCCGTCGCCGCCGTGGGTGGCGGAGTTCTCGATGAAGAGGTTCTGGTTGCACTGCTCGAAGAGCAGGATTCCGGCGGAGTCCTGGCCCCGGTTGTAGACGGCGTGGGAGTAGCCGCGGATGCAGAAGTCGAGTGCGTTGCGGCTGATGACATTGCGGCTGGAGCGCCACATGGCGATGCCCCAGCCGGAGAGGAAGGAGAAGTCGTTGTCGTAGATGCGTGAGTCGGTGACGTTCTCGAGGATGAGGGCGTTCTGGGTGCGGCGCGCGACGCAGCCGGACACCGTCACGTTGCTGGAGTCCTCGATCCAGATGCCCGCGCCGTAGTTGGTCGCCCACTGATTGTTGTCGTTGTCGTGTGGCCAGAGCCAGTCGGACGAGTCCTCGGCGGCGGGTGTGGAGCCCAGGCGCATGGCGTAGCCGTCGGAGACGTCGCAGTCTTCGAGGACGAGTTTGTAAGCGTTGGTGGCCCAGATGGCGTGCTTGTAGCGGTGGATGTGGGCGCCGCGGATGGTGACGTGGTGATGGCCGTCGATGCGGATGCCGATGCCGGTGAAGGTCTCGTGGGGGTCTGTTCCGTCGCTGGCGCCGTCGCGGGCGAGCATTTGGCTGCCCGGCTTGTTGGTGGGCCACTCGATGGTGATGTTGTCCGCGGCGACGTGGATGACGCCGTTGTTGTCGGGGTCGGGGATGAAGAGGCCTTCGGGGATTCGGATGCGGCAGGACTCGGTGATGACCACGTTGTCGCGGTCGATCACGAGTTCGGGCAGCAAGGGCGATGGTTGTGGCGACGGCTCGGGTTGAGCGAAAAGGGCGAGCGCGAGAAGGTGCGTGAGCATCGGGACATGGTACAGGAAGGTCCACCGCGGCACGAACAGAGCCGGCCGCGCCCGCGGTCGGGCAACCTTCCGAGAGTCCGCGGGGGCGAGCTCACGCGGGACGGCTGGAGGGTGCGCGCTGCGATCCCGACGAACCGAATCGGGGCAGGGCGCGAGGTCCGGGCGTCCAAAGAGTGGTCGATCAGACACGGTTGCCCGACCGCTCGCGCGGTCGGCTCCGTTG
>Ga0163144_10016875_pt1 | contig 14931 bp, 13 predicted proteins | sample OliLak19BULKMAT1_FD_123175 | JGI IMG/M metagenome (GOLD analysis project Ga0163144, IMG submission 123175) | Freshwater microbial mat bacterial communities from Lake Vanda, McMurdo Dry Valleys, Antarctica - Oligotrophic Lake LV.19.BULKMAT1 | ecosystem: Environmental > Aquatic > Freshwater >... | reverse complement strand
TCGCGGTCGCGAACATCGGCCGGCCATTCGGGCCATGGCCGCTCTCCCGATTCGGCGCGCAGCGCCCGGTAGAGCGCGTATTCGTCGAGCCACCACGATTCCCGCGCACGATACGCGCGGAAGGCGCCAGCTCTCGGGGTCTCGAGCTGCCATTCGGTCTGGAAAAACCGCTCGAACGACGCACCTAACGCGCGCGTCTTCAGCGACCGCACCCTCGCATAGTCCACTCGCGGCGACTTCCTGACCAACGCGATCTCCTCCGCCATCACCTCCTCGAACACCGACGCATCATCCAGCATCCAGAGGCTGATGAACTGCGGATCGATGGCCATGGCGCTGAGGGCCGAGTAGGGGGATGACTCTCCAGGCGCGAGCTCGTTGAGCGGGAGAATCTGTAACACCGACTGGTACGCGGACCGCAGCCAGGCTCCCGCGGCCGGAATGTCGCCGATCTCCCCGATGCCCCAGCTGCGGGTCGAGCGCAGCGAGAAGAGCGGCACGCTGATGCCCGCGCGGCGCAACCTCAACGTCATTGACGCTGCCCGATCTCGCGGAAGATGGCCTGCACCGCGGGGACAAGGACGGAGGTTTCGGGAAGAAGGCTGATCACGAGATAGGCTTCGCGCTCGAAATCGAAGAAGTACCCGGGATGCACGAGCACGCCTGTCCGCTCGAGCAGCTCCACGACGAGCGCTTCCTCCGGCGTGATGGCCGGCACCTGCACGACCGCATACCACCCTGCCTCCGCCGGCAGCACCGAGCAGAAAGGATAGGCGGCCGCCACGCCGCTGATCGCCGCAACGTTCTCACGCACACGCCGCTGAATCTGCGCGCGGATCGGCGCGCCCGCGGTCAGCAGCTCCGCAGCGGCGGCCTGCACGGGTGTTGACACCGAGAGGTACGCGTCGCATATCGTCTCGAGTCGCTCCATCGCTTCCGCTACCAGCGTAGCCGGGCCGCCGACGCCGATCCAGCCCAGCTTGGCCTGAGGGAGTCCGGCCGATTTCGACAGACCGCCGAGCGCGAATGTCAGCGCGGCCTGCTGTGCCAGCGCGCTCGCGCACGCCGTGCCGGCGAGGGGGTAATCGGCGAAGACCTCGTCAGAGATGATCGCCAGCTCGTGTTCGCGCGCCAGTGAGGCGATCGCGTCGAGCTCGACGGGTTTCACCACCGAACCGGTCGGATTGTTCGGGTTGATCAGCACGATCGCGCGGACCCGCCTGTGCCCCTCCGCAAGCCTCTCCCGCAGGGCACGAATATCGATGGCCCACTCACCGTGACACTCGAGGCTGTAGTGCTCGAGGCACACGTCATCGAGCGCCGTAAGGTGCTCCACCAGCGGGTAGCTCGGCCGCGGCGCGAGCACGGCGTCGCCCGGATCGCACAGCAGTTTGAAGAGCAGCGAATACGCTTCGCTCGTGCTGGCCGTCAGGACGATCTGGCTGGCCGGCAGGGCCACGCCGCGACGGCCGAAATCCTCCGACACCGCCTGGCGGGCCGCTGGCAGCCCGAACGGCTGTGGGTCGTAGCACAGCCCGCGCGCGTGGGCGAGTGGCTGAAGAAGGGCCGGAGGATACACGAATCCGGCTCGTGTCGGGTTCGACAGGGTGAGATCGACGACCGCCAGGCCGGCCGCCCTTCGCGCCTCGAGCGCGATCGCCAGCCGATTGCGCCCCTGCGCATGCCGCAGACGCGAAGAGAACATCACTGCCCGGGGATGAGCTCGACCTGTTCCAGATGTGTGGGCGTGTGCACGTTCCACCGCAGCCGTGACTCGATCGTCGCCTTCAGCGCGTCCATCGGCGCGGGCTCCCCGTGGACGAGATAGGTCATCCTTGGCGGCGTCTTGAAACCGCCCAGCCATCGCAGCGTCTCCTGCCAATCGGCATGCGCCGACATCGAGTCCAGCTTCTCGATGCGCGCGTGTACTCCGACGAGCTGCCCGCGAATCTTCACTTCGCGCGCGCCGTCAATGAGCTGCCGGCCGCGCGTGCCGGCCGCCTGATACCCGACGAACAACACGGTGCTTCGCTTGTTGGGCAGCGCTCCGAGAAGATGATGAAGCACACGCCCGCCTGTGGCCATGCCGCTCGCCGACACCACGATCGACGGAATCTTCGACCGCACCAGATCCGACGACTGCTGCGCCGACGACACCGGCTGAAACCGCGCCGTAAAGAACCGGCGCATTTCGTCGTCTGCCTGAACATCCGAGTCGAGCTCAGCCGCGCGGCTCGAGTAATAGCGCAGCGCATCAAGGGCCATCGGGCTGTCGAGAAATACCGGCAGCGTCGGAATCTGGCCGGTGTCTTCGAGGCGCTTGAGCCAGTACAGCACTTCCTCGACGCGGCCGATGGCAAAGGCCGGGATGATGACTTTGCCCCCGCGCGCAACGGTGTCCTTGATGATCGCCGCGAGCCGGGCGCCCTTATCGTCGGGCTCGTGAATGCGATCGCCATAGGTGGATTCGAGCAGCAGGACGTCTGCCTCCGGGGGCACCGAGGGATCGGGGAGCACGGGCCGCCCGTAGCGTCCGAGGTCGCCGCCAAAGAGGATCGTGCCTCCACCTTTGATGGTCATCTTGATGAACGCCGAGCCGAGGAGATGCCCTGCGTGCAGAAACTCGATGTCCACACCGTCGATCAACGACATCGGCTTGTTAAAGCTCACGGCCTGGAGCTGAGACAGCGCGCGAAAGGCATCCGATTCGCGGTACAGCGGCAGCGCCGGGTGGTGCTTCGAGTAGTTCATCCGGTTCGCCTCGCGCGCGTCCTCTTCCTGCAGCCGCGCGGAGTCGGGTAGCACCAGCTTGCACAGATCGACCGTGCCGGCGGTGCAGAACACGCGGCCGCGATACCCATTCGCCACGAGCCGCGGCAAGTAGCCGGTGTGATCGAGGTGGGCATGGGTGAGGACGACGGCCGACAGATCGGCGGGGTCGACGGGAAGCGGATCCCAGTTTCGCAGCCGCAGTTCCTTGAGCCCTTGAAAGAGCCCGCAATCGATGAGGATCTTTCGCCCGTCGATGTCGAGCAGGTACTTGGAGCCGGTCACGGTTCGCGCCGCTCCCATGAAGGTCAGCTTTGTCATACTCTGATCTGTATGCTACTGCGTTCCCGATGGTCCGGCGTGGCGCTGCCGGCCCTGTTGCTGCTGACACTGGAGGTCCGGCTGAAGCCGGAGGCGACGGGCACCGCCGCCGCGCAGCAGAGGGCGCTGGTCCCGCTGACCATCGACGATATTTACGGATACGAGGGCTGGAGGCGCTTCAACGGCAGTCCGGACGCCCCGATGAGCTGGGCGCCGGCCGTGGGACCGTGGCTGAGCGATACGCACTTTCTCTGGCCGGATACGGACGCGCCTGGAAATCCCTGGCTGCGGGTGGAGGCACTCACCGGCAACAGCCAGCCGCTGTTCACGACCGCGCAGCTGGAGTCTGCCCTGCTCAAGGCCGGTGCCTCCGCGGCCGTCGCACGCGGCGCAGCAGGAAGACGGCCGTCGACGTTCAACACGAGGCGAGACGCGTTCGTGGTGACGATCGACACCGATCTGTATCTCTACGACATCGCGAGCGCGTCGGCCACCCGCCTCACGACGTCGCCAGGCGCCAAAACCGAAATCACGTTCAGCCCCGACGATCGCGCGGTCGCCTTCATCGAGGATTACAACCTGCACGTCAGCACCCTGCGTAGGCCGGGTCTTGCCGAAGGTAGGGCGGGTCTTGCCGAAGGTAGGGCGGGTCTTGCCAAAGGTAGGGCGGGTCTTGCCAAAGGTAGGGCGGGTCCTGCCGAAGGTAGGGCGGGTCTTGCCGAAGGTAGGGCGGGTCTTGCCAAAGGTAGGGCGGGTCTTGCCCTTCAAGACCCGCCGACGGAACGCGCGCTGACGACCGACGGCAGCGCCGAACTGCTCAACGGCACCCTCGACTGGGTGTATTCCGAAGAGCTGTACGGGCGCGGTCACTACCGCGGCTACTGGTGGAGTCCCGATTCGACCCGCATCGCCTTCATCCAGCTCGACGAGACGACCGTCCCGGAGTACACACTCGCGGACGACCTGCCGTATCGTCCCAGTGTCGAGCGCTGGGACTATCCGAAGGCCGGCGATCCCAACCCGGTCGCGCGGCTCGGCGTCGTGACGGTCTCTGGCGGCGCTCCACTCTGGATCGACACCTCGAAGTACGCCGACTTTCTCCTCGTCAACGTCGGCTGGGCGCCGGACAGTCGCGCGGTGGTCTACCAGATTCAGAACCGGCAGCAGACGTGGCTCGACTTGAATCGAGCCGAGATCCTGTCGGGCGCGGCCAGCACGCTTCTGAGGGAAACCAGCGAGGCATGGGTCGAGCGCTGGCAGGACCCCAGCGTCGATCCGGTGTGGCTGAACGACGGATCGTTTCTGTGGCTCAGCGAGCGGAGCGGGTGGCGTCATCTCTATCACTACACGGCCGGAGGCTCGCTGATTCGGCAGGTCTCGTCCGGCGAGTGGGAGATCCGGCGGATGCACGGCCTCGATCAGACCGAAACGGCCGTCTTCTTCGACGCGACCGCACGCAGCCCGATCGGTCTCGACTTGTACCGCATCAATCTGGACGGAACCGGCCTTCGGCGGCTGTCCACGCAGGACGGACGCCATCTTCCCTTCCTCAACCACTCGCGCACGCTGTTCCTCGATTCGTGGAGCGATGTGCGGACGCCGCCGCAGGTACGGCTGCACCGGACGCTGACGGGCGAGGCGGTTCGGATCGTTCAGGCGAACCCGGTACCCGCGCTGAAGCAGTACGGGTTGCCGCAGCCGGAGTTGCTGCAGGTGAAGGCGCGGGACGGATTCGTCATGGAAGCGATGATGATCAAGCCGCCGGACTTCGATCCGTCGAAGCGGTATCCGGTCTATCAGTTCACCTACGCCGGGCCGCACTCCCAGCAGGTCGTCAACGCCTGGAGCGGCTCCGACCTCGTGTACCACCAGCTCCTCGCGCAGCACGGCGTCATCGTCTGGATGATGGACAACCGTACGGCAAGCGGCAAGGGGATGCAGTCGGCATGGCCGCTCTACAGGAACTTCGGCGAGATCGAGCTGCGTGACATCGAAGACGGCCTGGCGTGGCTCACGCAGCAGCCCTACGTGGACGGGTCCCGCATCGGCATCTCCGGCATCAGCTACGGGGGATACATGACGCTGTATGCGCTGACACACAGCAGGAGCTTCGCGATGGGGATCGCCGAGGGGGCTGTGAGCGATTGGCGGAACTACGACACCATCTACACCGAGCGCTACATGGGACTGCCGAAGGACAACGCGGAGGGCTATCAGCGAAGCTCGCCGCGGTTCAGTGCCGCACGCCTGAGCGGCCAGTTGCTGCTGATTCACAGCACGCTCGACGACAACGTGCACGCGCAAAACACGTCGCAGTTCGCCTACGAGCTGCAGAAGGCCGGGAAGCAGTTCCAGATGATGCTGTATCCGAGGTCCCCGCACGGTGTGGGCGACCCGCAGCTCGCGCCGCACATGCGCCAGATGATGCTCGATTTCACGCTGAAGAATCTTCTGCGATAGGATGTCCTGATGAATCCGGCCGTTCGTACATGGGTGGAGGACATCCGGGCCCTCACGATGCCGTCCGCCGTGGTGTACTGCGACGGATCGACCGTCGAGCGGGATCGACTCGTCGCAGAGTGCCTCTCGACCGGAGAGCTGATTGAGCTGAATCAGCAGAAGCTGCCGGGCTGCTACCTCCATCGCAGCGCCCCCCACGATGTCGCGCGCACGGAGCATCTGACGTTCGTCAGCACGACGGAACAGGATGACGCGGGTCCCACCAACAACTGGATGGCCCCCGACGCTGCCCGCGACACACTGTCGCCGCTCTTCCGCGGATCGATGAAGGGCCGCACCATGTTCGTGGTGCCGTTTCTGATGGGCCCCCCCGGATCGCCGTATTCCAAGGTCGGCGTCCAGATTACCGACAGCCGCTACGTGGTGCTGAACATGCGCATCATGACGCGCGTCGGTCAGGCGGCGCTCGATCACCTCGGCGCCTCCGACGACTTCACGAAGTGTCTGCATTCGCTCGGCGACCTGAGCCCCGACCGCCGCTACATCGTGCATTTTCCCGAGGACAACGCCGTGTGGTCCATCGGCTCGGGCTACGGCGGCAACGCGCTGCTCGGAAAGAAGTGCCTGGCGCTGCGGCTGGCGAGCTATCGGGCGCGCCACGAAGGCTGGCTGGCGGAGCACATGCTGATCGTGGGCTGCCGGTACAAGGACGGCCCCGTGCGGTACATCGCCGGCGCGTTTCCATCGGCGTGCGGCAAAACGAACATGGCGATGCTCGTGCCGCCGTCTTCGATGCCGGATTGGAACACCTGGACCGTCGGCGACGACATCGCGTGGATTCGGCCCGGCGCTGACGGTCGCCTGTGGGCGGTGAACCCCGAGGCAGGATTTTTCGGCGTCCTGCCGGGCACCAGCCACCAGACGAACCCCACCGCGTACGACATGATCCAGCGCGACACGATCTACACGAACGCCGCGCTGCGTCCCGACGGAACGCCCTGGTGGGAAGGGCACGACGATCCGCCTCCTTCGGACGCGCTCGACTGGCAGGGGCGCCCCTGGACGCCAGCGTCGCCCGAAAAAGCCACGCATCCGAACGCCCGCTTCACCACGCCTGCGGTGAACTGTGCATCCCTGTCGCCGGAATTCGAAAACCCCAACGGCGTGCCGCTCGACGCGATCATGTTCGGCGCGCGGCGTCAGCAACGAGTGCCCCTCGTGTACGAATCGAAGAACTGGCAGCACGGGGTCTTCCTCGGCGCGACCCTCTCCTCGGAGACCACCGCCGCCGCCTCCGGGAAGACGGGCGTGCTGCGGCGCGATCCGATGGCGATGCTGGCATTCTGCGGCTACAACATGGGCGACTACTTCCAGCACTGGCTCGAGATGGGCCGGAACGTGTCATCGCCGCCGAGAGTGTTCCGCGTCAACTGGTTTCGCACCGATGCACACGGAAAGTTTCTCTGGCCCGGCTTCGGCGAGAACCTGCGCGTCGTGAAATGGATACTGGAGCGCTGCGACGGCGTCGGCAAGGGCAAGGAGACGCCCATCGGCATCGTCCCGACGCCGGACGCGATCGATCGGACCGGACTGGATATTTCAGACGAAGCGCTGGAGACGCTGGTCACCGTCGAACGCGGCGACTGGGCCGAAGCCTCGGCGGATCAGGCCGCCTACTTCAAGTCGCTCGGGCCCCGCGTGCCGAAGGAGATGCTGGAGGAGCAGAGGAGACTCGCGAAGGCGTTGGGGTCCACCCCTACCTCACATGCCTTCCCCCGTCCACCCTCACCGTTTCCCCAGTGATGAAATCGCAGCTCAACAGCGCCAGCACGGCGTCCGAGATGGCCTTCTCTCCGCCCCAGGATCCGAGCGGCGTCGCCTTCTCGACCGACGCCAGTTCTTCGTCTGTCGTCTCCGGCGGGGCCAGAATCGGCCCTGGCGCGATCGCATTCACGCGAATCTTGTCGGGGGCGAGCTCCAGGGCGAGCGCTTCGGTGAGACCGATCACACCGGTTTTTGCGACGTAGTACGGCAGGTATCCCGTGTAGCGCGGCCGCCCGCTGCGCGACAGCCAGTCGGAAAAATTGATGATGTGGCCTTCGCCGCTGCGGCGCATGTGCGGCCATGCGGCGCGGGAACAGATGAACGCCGACCGCATGTCCACAGCGACGTTCTCGTCATACTCCTCGACCGTCAGCTCGCTGAACGGCTTGCTCACGTAGATCGACGCCATGTTGACGAGCACGTCGAGCCGGCCCAGCGCAGCGGCGCTCTCGTTCACGAACGCCTCGCACTCCGCGGCCTTCGTGAGATTGGCCTGCTTCACGAAGACGCGCCGGCCCAGAGCCGCGATCGATGCAGCGGTCTGTTCGGCTTCCGTCCGGGAGCGGTTGTAGCAGAGGCCGATGTCGGCACCCTTACGGGCCAGTTCGATCGCCACCACAGCGCCGATTCTTTTCCCACCCGTCACCAGCGCGACGCGATTCGTCAGGTCCATCACAAAATATTAGCGCGTCTGTGATGATGCGCCCACTGTTTGACATCCCCCTGGATGGGATGTATGAATGTCCCATCCAATCTTTGTAATTCCCACGAGCACTGGAGATGCGCATGTTGAAGAAGGCGTTCGGAATGGCAGTGGTACTCACCGGACTGGCCGTGGCACCGGCTCTGGCCCAGGCACCTGCGCCCGCCGCGCCGGCGGACGGACAGGCGCCCGCTCCTGCTCGTGCCGGCGGCGGTGGCCAGAAGGTGGGCCAGACGGGCAATCCCGATCCCGGCGTCAATTTTCTCAACGTGGTCGAGAACCCGCACGTGCGCGTGCTCCAGGTGACGCTGCAGCCGGGCGCAGTACGGCGGGCCCATCTGCACAACGACGTCACCTTCCACATGCTGGTCCCGATCACCGGATCGCTCGATCTCACCGTGGACAAGGATCCCGTCATCACCACGATTCCCGGCCAGGCGTACTACATGGTGAAGGGACAGATGCACACCTTCACGAACAAGAGCGCGGCAGCCGTGCAGGTGATCGAACTGTTCATCAAGCCGGATCCGGCGACCATGCCGGCGGCGGAAACCACAGCGCCTGCGGCGGCGCCAGTGGCTCCAGCCAAATAACACAAAAGACCAGGAGCAACCGCCGAAGCCGTACTAGTTGCTGCTGCTGCGCTTCACTTTCGACGGGTTCTTCGCCGCCCAGTCCCGCGCTTCCTGCGACGCCGCCCACTTGATCGAATTCCGCATCAGCGTCTGAAACGCCGGGTTCCGCCATGCCACGCCGTCGTGGCCGTTCTGCAGGTACACGAGCGGGCTCTTCTCAGCCGATCGCACCCAGCCGGCGAGGCTGCTTCCCACACCGGGATACCGCCAACCGCTGGCATACCGGCCCGGGAAGTTCTTGTCCACCCCTTCGAAGTCAGTACGCAGGAGGGGGATCAGCCCCTTGGCTTTCTCGTCAACCGGGCAGAGATACGTTTCGTCCACGATGTCGAAGCCGTCGCCGAGGCCTTGGGTAATCGGATGGGCCTTGTTGACGACCGTGATGTGCTGCTTCACGTTCGCCTGGGCGCCCGAGTTCGGATACGTCTTGCCCTTGAACGTGACGGGATTGCCCCAGTCGCACGCCATGCCGATCATCTCGCCGTACTCGGGCCAGGTGTGGTTCCATGCGGCGGGCGAGTGGTGGAAGAACACGAGCCCCTTGCCCTTCTGCAGAAACGGGATCAGGTTCTTCTTGGCCGACGCGTTCGGCTGTTCGAACGTCGGCTTGCCGTCCGAACCGGGAGTCGCTGTGCGGCCAGGCGCGTCGAAGAACACGTACACGTCAAACGTGTCGGCGATCGCGGGGTCGAAAAACTCGAGCGCCGCCGGATGCTGCAGATGGGTCCAGGTAATGTCCTGGCCGAGAGAGTCCCAGAAATTGAAGAACCCGTCTCTGTCGAAGTTGTGTCCCTTGGTGACGATGGCGACCTTGATAGGGCCGCCGCCCCACTGTCCCTGCGCGAGCAGCGACGCGGAGCCCGCAACGATGGCCAGCGCGACCGCGAGCCGGATGAACTTGCTGGAGATGTTTTTCATGATCGTCCCTCGAGATTAATTCGACGAATTGAAAATCTTCTTCGGGTTCGCTTTCGCCCAGGACAGTGCCTCGGGAGATGCGGCCCACTTGATGGCATTGAGGACGAACTGCCGGTAGGCAGGCGTCGCCCAGGCCGTGATGCCATGGCCCACCTGCGTGAAGAACACCGGGCTGTTCTCCGCCGTCTTGACCCACGCGGCCAGGTTGCTGTACTTGACCTTCGGATTCAGGTTCTTCGTCGCGTCGGCCGGCTGGAAATCCGTGCGCGCCAGCGGCTGCACGGAATCTTCGAACCAATGGCACGCGTAGGCCTCGTCCGTCACGTGGAAGCCGTCGCCGAGTCCCTTGGTGATCGGGTGCGCCTTGTCCACGAACGAGATGAACTGCGGCGTCATGCCGAAGTACCCGTGATTCGGGTTGTCGATTCCGCGCACGCGCTGCGGCGCGTACCAGTCGCAGGCGCCGCCGATGACTTCAGAGTATTCCGGCCACGTGTGCGTCCAGGCCGCCGACGCGTGGTGCGGGAACACGAAGCCCTTGCCTTCGCGGAGCAGCTTGGGGAACTCGGTCTTGAGCTGTTCGGACGGCGGCGGATAGAACCGGTTATTGGCGGTCTTGAAGGAGCCTGGCGGAATGTTCGGCGCCGGCGCTCCCGCGCGGCCCATGCCGACGCCGGGCCCGCCGATGTCGAAGAACGCGTAGACATCGAACAGCTTGCTGTACTTCGGCGAGAGCATCACGTCGGCCGCGGGGTGCTCGACGTGTGACCACGTGATGTCGTTGCCCCACGAGTCCCACATCTGGAAGAAGGGCTCGCGGTCGTAGGTGTGGCCCTTGGTGACCACCATCACCTTGATCGGGCCGCGTCCGCCCTGCGGCACGTTGCCACCGCCGCCACGTCCGCCGCGCGCCGCCGGCGCGTCTGGAGCGGCGGGCGCTCCCCCCTGCCGGTCCGCTTGCCCGGAAAGCTGCGTGCTCGCCGCAGCGGCGACGAACAAGCCGCCCACGGCCACGACCATCAATTTCCTCAGTAGCGTTGTCTGCATACGGGCTCCTGTTCGAGTCAGTGCTTGAAGATGCGCTTCGGGTTAGACGAGGGGGGCGACAGCGAGGCCCGTGCCGCCACGGCCGGGAAAGCGAGGAAGTTCCTCATGATTCTTGCCTCGCAATCTCTGTCGGGCGTAGATTTTTTGAAGGGATGACAATCATACTACGGGGTCGGAGTGCGACTCATGACTGGTTCTCCAGTACGTCCAGCAGTTCTTTCAGATTCTCGAGCTCGTCCTTCGCGGCGTGGATGATGGCGCGCCGTTCCTGAACCGACGGCGCCGCCCATCCATCCTTCTCCAGCCGCACGCGGCCATCGTTGTCGAACTCGACCAGAAACGCATCCATCGTCGGGATGAATAGCTTCATTCCCCTACCCCTCACCCCTTCAGATCCCGGTCGCGTACGAGGCCTTCTGCGCGTCGGCCACGCCGATGACCACGCCGACCATCGGCAGGCGATCGATACCACTCGCGTAGGCGTACTCCACGTTGATGCCCGCGTCGGCCAGCAGCTTCAGCGCGCGGCCGAGCGCGCCGGGCTCGTTGGGCATCGACGTGTAGAGCACGTCCCGCTCTTCGACCTGGTAGTGCTGCTCGCGCAACGAGGCCGCCGCGTGGAGCGGGTTGTCCACCACCATTCGCAGCGCGCCCGAAGCGTCGACGGTCATCGCGAGCATGTTGATCCGTTCGGCGCCAAGCAGCTGGGCCACGCGGCTGAGCGTGCCCGGACTGTTGGCCAGCCGTACGGTTATTTCTCTCTGTATCGCCATGGGGGGACTGTAAGGCGTGGCGGGTCTAAAGAGCAAGACCCGCCAGTTTGCTAAACTCCACCCCATGGGTACCCCAAGGACTACCGCGATGATTCCGCCGGCCGGCCGCATGAGCACCGTGACCTATTCGATCCGCCGTGTCGTGGCGGAAGCGCGCAAGGCCGAAGCCGCGGGCAAGCGGATTCATTACCTGAACACGGGGGACCCTGTCGCTTTCGGCTTCGCGACGCCCGCGCACATGGTCGAGGCGGTGCACAAGTCGTTGCGCGATGGCGAGAACGGTTACGGGCCTTCCATCGGGCTGCTTCCGGCCCGCGAAGCGGTGGCGGCAGAGAACACGTCGCGTGGGTGGACCATCGACGCCGATCGCGTGCTGCTGACGTCTGGTTCCTCGGAAGGAATCGATTTCGTGCTCACCGCTCTGGCCGATCCGGGCGATGAAGTGCTCGTGCCGCTGCCGACCTATCCGCTCTACACGGCGGTCCTGCACAAAATCGGTGCGCGGGAGGTGTACTACCGCACCGATCCGTCGAACGGCTGGCAGCCCGATCCGAACGAGATCCGGCGCCTCATCACACCTCGCACGAAAGCGCTCGTCGTCAACGATCCGAATAACCCGACGGGCACGGCGTACCCGGTGTCGCTCCGGCGCGAGCTGCTGGACATCGCCGATCGGCACAACCTGCCGATGATCGCCGACGAGATTTATCAGGATGTCGCTTTCGAGGGCCCCGTGGCGCCGATCGGATCCCTCGATCCGGAGGCACCCGTCATTTCGCTGTCGGGACTGTCGAAGGGCTATCTCGCGCCGGGATGGCGAACGGGCTGGCTGGCCGTGGGCGGTGGCGATCGCTTGAACGATGTCCTGGCCGCGATGACGAAGCTCGCGGAGGGTCGATTGTGCTCGACGATGCCGATGCAGCGCGCGATCGTGCCGGCGCTGACCGGCGACCGCTCGCATCAGGCCGCGTTCCGCACGGCGCTCAGCGAGCGCGCCGACCTTGTCTACCAGCGCGCGAATGCGATTCCCGGCATCACGTCAACGAAGCCGCGGGCGGCGTTCTACGCGATGCCGAAAATCGATCTGCCGGCCGGCAAGACCGACGCCGACTTCATCATCGACCTCGTCCACGCGACCGGCGTGCTCTGCGTTCACGGATCGGGCTTCGGCATGGATCCAGCCGACGGCTACTTCCGCATGGTGACGCTGGCACCACCGTCGCACCTGAACGAGATTTGGGATCTGATTGCCGGCTTTGTTGGTGGATACAAATAAGGCGGCCGGTCTCTATCTTCTGATTGCCTTGGTCTTTACTTGGCCATTGGCCGCAGGGTTAACCCGCGACATCCCGTGGGATCTCGGTGACTCGCTGCTGAACGCGTGGATCCTCGCGTGGGACGCCGATCACCTGCTGCGATTCTTCTCCGGCGATTTCAGCGCGCTGACAGGAGTCTGGAACGCCAACATCTTTCATCCCGAGCCGCTGACGCTGGCGTACTCCGAACACCTGTTCGCGCAGGCGGTCCAGATCCTTCCGGTCTACGCGCTCACGGGCAACATCATCCTTTCGTATAACCTGCTGTTTCTCTCCACGTTCGTGCTGTCGGGCCTGGGCACGTACCTCTTCGTCCGCGAGGTCACCGGCAACCCGCGCGCGGCGTTCGTCGCCGGCGTCATCTACGCGTTCGCGCCGTATCGGGTACCGCAGTTCGCGCACCTGCAGGTCATTTCGTCGCAGTGGATGCCGTTTGCGTTGTACGGACTGCGAAGATATTTCGATGCGTACGCTGTCCAATCCTCGGTCCGTCTACAGCCGGACACGACGTACCGGTGGCAGACCTACATGCCGTTGCTCGGCGCCGCAGCGGCGCTGATCGCGCAGAATCTGTCCAGCGGCTACTTCCTCTTCTTCTTCTCGCCCATCTGTGCCGCGTATGTGGTCTTTGAGATCGCGACGCGGCGGCTGTGGCGCGATGCTCGCGTCTGGATCGCGGTCTCGGCCACGGCTGCGGCGGTCACGCTGCTGACACTTCCGTTCCTGTGGCCCTACCTCGAGCTGCGGCGCCTCGGGTTTCCGAAGCGCGCGCTCAGCGAAGTGGTGACGTACTCGGCCGACTTCTACAGCTACTGGACGGCGCCGCCGGAGTCGCACGTGTGGGGACGGGCGATGCGCGCATTTCCCAAACACGAAGGCGATCTCTTTCCTACGCTCACCGGGCTCATCCTTGCGGTCATCGGACTCGCGGCCAGCATGCGATCCGCCTGGATGAGGTCCGCCGGGTCTACAAAGCAAGACCCGGCCTACGTGCATGACGTACGTAGGGCGGGTCCTGCTCTTTGGACCCGCCAGCATGAAGTACGTAGGGCGGGTCCTGCTCTTTGGACCCGCCGGCATGAAGTACGTAGGGCGGGTCCTGCTCTTTGGACCCGCCAGCGGCAGACTGTCGTGTACGTGGTGCTCGGAATCTTCGTGGTGTACACGATGTTGCTGCTGCTGGTCTTCACCGGCACCCGGATCGACAGCCTCGGGCCGCTTCCGATCAGAGTCAGGGGTATCGGCCGTCCCGCGCTCGTGCTGACTCTGGCCGCCGCAGTGCTGCTGGGCGTGTCGCCGCGTGCTCGATCGTTCGCGCGCGCATGGCTCGGGACCGTCGCGGCGTTCGCCTTCCTCGCCGCCGGCGTCGCCTTCGTGCTGTCGCTCGGTCCGGAGATCCGCACGAACGGCCGGCTGATCGGATCGACGGGGCCCTACGCGCTGCTCTATTCCCACGTGCCCGGCTTCGACGGGCTGCGGGTGCCGGCGCGCTACGCGATGATCGTGATCCTGTTTCTCGCGACCGCGGCAGGCTTCGGCGCAGACGTCCTCGAGCGGCGCGTCCGGCGCGGCGGCGCGGTGGCGGCGATCCTCGCGCTGCTCGTGCTGAGCGAAGCGTTCGCGGCCCCGATCGTGACGAATGGCAGTTCCGCGGAGAGCGGCTACGCGGCGCCGCCACCGCGCGTCTACACAGGCGGTCAGATCCCGCCGGTGTATCGCTTTCTGAAAACCCTCCCCGCCCCCGGTACCGTCCTCGTCGAGTTCCCGTTCGGGGAGTGGGGCTACGAATTGCGGTACATGTTCTACTCGACGAATCACTGGCACCCGCTCCTGAACGGCTACAGCGGCACCTTTCCCCTCAGCTACAGCCTTCGCGGTGCCTTGCTCCGGCACCCCGCGGACAGCCCCGATCTCGCCTGGAAGGGGCTGCTCGAAGACGGCGCCACGCACGCCGTCGTGCACGAGAGTCTGTATAAGGATGATGAAGGTGCCGCGATCGGAAGATGGCTTGCCGAACGTGGAGCGACGCTGGTGTCGGACACCGACGGCGACAAGGTGTTTGCATTGCGCTAGGTCCGCCTAAAGGCGGACACTACGTACTATCCGGGCAGTACGTTACTATCCGGGCAATACGTACTGGTCCGTCGTATTGGTCCGTCGTCCGT
>Ga0163144_10016872_pt1 | contig 14934 bp, 15 predicted proteins | sample OliLak19BULKMAT1_FD_123175 | JGI IMG/M metagenome (GOLD analysis project Ga0163144, IMG submission 123175) | Freshwater microbial mat bacterial communities from Lake Vanda, McMurdo Dry Valleys, Antarctica - Oligotrophic Lake LV.19.BULKMAT1 | ecosystem: Environmental > Aquatic > Freshwater >... | reverse complement strand
CGCGGCGAGCTGACTGCCGTCCACATCAGCGGCTTGCGCCATCGCCGGCAACCCCAGGCCGGCGAACATGGCGACTCCGCGAAGCAACGGCCAGGCACTCATGCTCATTCCAGAAAGCGCGTGAATTCGGCCACTGCCGCGCGCTCGGTACACAGCGTATTTTCTATCGCCGCCGGGTCGGCATGGCCCAGCGACATGCCGCAGACCACCATCTCGCTTGCCGCCAATCCCAACTGGTCGCCGATGATGCGGTGGAACTGCATGAAGGCGGCCTGCGGGCAGGTGTGCAGGCCGCGCGCGCGGGCCGCCACCATCACGCTTTGCAGGAACATGCCGTAGTCGAGCCAGCTGCCTTGCTGCAGCACACGGTCGATGGTGAACATCAGGCCGACCGGTGCGCCGAAGAAGTCGTAGTTGCGGGCATGCTGCTCGTGCATGCGCGATTTGTCGACCTTGCCGATGCCGAGCAACGAGTACAGATCCCAGCCGACCTTGCGGCGGCGGTCGATGTAGGGCGAGACCCACTCGCTCGGGTAGTAGGCGTATTCCTCGGTGTGCCTGGCGCGCTCGGCGGGGTCGTCGAATGCGGCGCGGATGCGGCTTGACAGCGCGAGTTTGGCCTGCCCTGTCAGCACATGCACCTTCCAGGGCTGCGTGTTGGTGCCCGAGGGCGCGCGCGCCGCCACGCTCAGGATGTCTTCGATGACCGCGCGCGGCACCGCGGCCGGCAGGTAGGCGCGGATCGACCGGCGCGAGGTGATCGCGGCGTCGACAGCGGCGATGGACTCAGTTGTCGCGGTGAGTGTCATGGAGTGATCAACAGGGGTTGCAGTGCGCTCAGCAGGGCAGGCGGCAGCGCGGCGGGACGCTGCGTCACGCGGTCGACGTAGACGTGGATGAAGTGGCCGCAGGCAGCGGCCATCGGCGCGCCAGCGGCGAACAGGCCCACCTCGTAGCGCACGCTGGAGCCGCCGACATGGGCCACGCGCAGGCCGGCTTCCAGCGCCTGCGGGAATGCCAGCGGCGCGTGGTAGTTGCAGTGCGTCTCGACGACGAAGCCGATGACGGCGCCGTGCTCGATGTCGAGCGCGCCGGCCTCGATCAGGTAGCGGTTCACCACCGAGTCGAAGTAGCTGTAATAGACGACGTTGTTGATGTGGCCGTAGACGTCGTTGTCCATCCAGCGCGTGTCGATGCGGCTGATGTGGCGGTAGCGCTCACGGGGCTCGGGCTTGGGGCGACTCATGCAGGCGATTGTTCCACCGCCCGGTCACGCCGACCCACGCCGCACACCCCAGGCCCGCCAGGATTCCATCGCCTCGGCCAGCGTGCGGCGCTGCAGTTCCACCGTTACCGCCAGATCACGACCATAGCCGCCGGCCATCGACAGGGCCACCGGAATGCCGCGCATGCGCAGTGCAGCCAGCACGCGTCGGTCACGCTCGGCCAGACCACCGGCGCTGAGTTTCAGCCGGCCCAGACGGTCGTTTTCATGCGGGTCGGCGCCGGCCAAGTAGAAGGCAAGCGCGGGTGGCGCGCTGCCGTGGCGTCGCCAGACTTCGGCGAGCGCGGTGTCGAGTGCCGCAAGGTACGGGCCGTCGGTGCAACCGTCGGGCAGTTCGACGTCGAGGTCGCTGGCTTCCTTGCGGAAAGGGAAGTTGCGTGCGCCGTGCAGCGACAGGGTAAAGACGGTCGGATCGTCGGCGAAGATTGCTGCCGTGCCGTTGCCCTGATGCACATCGAGGTCGATTACCAGCACGCGCAGCGCCTGCGGCAAGCCAGTGGCAATTCGGCGCTGGTGCCGGTGCCACTCGGCCTGCATCAGGCGCGCCGCCACCGCCACGTCGTTGAAGACGCAGTAGCCAGAACCCTTGTGGGCGTAGGCGTGGTGGGTGCCGCCGGCCAGGTTGGCGGCAACGCCATCCCCGGTGCCGGTGCCGGTTCCGGTTCCGGTGCCTGTGCCGGTGCCACTGTCACCGAACAAGGCGCAGCGTGCCGCGGCAATCGTCGCGCCCACCGAGCGCCGCGCCCGCTCTACCAGCCGCTCCGACCAGGGGAAACCGATCTCGCGCTGCTGTGCCGCGCTGGTCGTGCCCTCGGCCACCGCGGTGATCCACGCGGGGTCGTGGGCCAGCGCCAGTTCGCCGTCACTGGCCGGTGGCGCCTCGGTGACGCGCAGGCCAGGCAGCGTGGCGTCGGCCGCCTCACGCAGCAGCCGGTACTTGGTCATCGGGAAGCTGTGGCCGGGCGGCAGCGGCAGGACGAACTGGTCTGAATGGAAAACGCGCATCGGGTCGATTCTAGGAAGCTACCCCTAGTTTGCTGCAGCGCAACAAAAATCGCTTGCATTGCCTAGCGCAAACCCTATACTTCAGTCCATGTTGCAGCGCAGCATGCAGTATAGAGCAGCGCGGCAGTGAGTTTCCCAGCCACCCCCACTCTTACGGAGAAGCACCATGACCAATTTCACCCCTGACCAGCTGTTCGCCGCCCACAAGGCCAGCCTCGAGACCCTGTTCGGCCTGACCACCAAGGCTTTCGAAGGCGTCGAGAAGCTCGTCGAACTGAACCTGCAGGTCGCCAAGACGACGCTGGCAGAGACCGCCGAAACCGCCAAGGCCGCGATGTCGATCAAGGACGCGCAGGAACTGATGGCTCTGCAGACCAGCCTGCTGCAACCGGCTGCCGAAAAGGCCGCCGCTTACAGTCGCCACCTGTACGACATCATGGCCGGCACACAAGCCGAAGTGAGCAAGGTTGCCGAGGCCACCATCGCCGAAGGTCAGAAGTCGGTGCTCGCCGCCGTCGACAACGCCGTCAAGAACGCGCCGGCCGGCAGCGAAAACGCCGTGGCGCTGGTGAAGTCGGCTGTTGCTGCCGCCAACAACGCTTACGAGAGCGTGAGCAAGGCCGCCAAGCAAGCCACCGAAGTTGCTGAAGCCAACTTCACGGCCATGAGCAATCAGGCTGTCAAGGCTTCGCAAACCGCCGTCAAGGCGACCAAGCGCGCTGCCTGATAAACAGGTAACGCAGTCAGGTCGGGACGCTGCCGTATTGCGCCCGCCTGAATTGACTGTTCAGACGGCCCGGTGGCGACTCCGGGCCGTTTCCTTTTTTGGGCAGGGTCATCGCGCTGTTTCGATCACTCAGTGAGTCGCCTTCTCGATGCGCAACCGCAAATCGGGCAGCGCACGGGCCACGGCATCGCGCCCGGCTTGCATGGCCTTGGCGCGCGCGCTGAAGTCGGCGCTCGATACGCCGGGCAACGCCGGGCGCAGCACGATGTCGGCGTCGCGCAGTTCGAACTGGTTGATGCTGCGGCCCATGATGGCGAAGGTCTGCAGCAGCATCTTGAAGGGGTCGCCGGTGGCGTTGCCGTCGGGCAGCGCCGAGATGTCGACGGCGATCACGAGTTCGGCGCCCATCTGGCGCGCAAAGCGTACCGGCACCGGCGACACCAGGCCGCCGTCGACAAATTCGCGGTTGCCGATGCGTACCGGCTGGAACACCGCCGGCACCGCGCTCGACGCCCGCACCGCGCTGCCGACGTCCCCGCGCTGGAACAGGATGGCCGCGCCGCTGTCGAGGTCGGTGGCGACGATGCCCAGCGGCATCTTAAGCTGTTCGATGTTGCGGCCGCCGGTCTGCTCGCGCACGTAGCGCGCCAGCGCCTCGCCACGAATCAGCCCACGGCCGGGGAAAGACCAGTCGGTGATGGCCGATTCGTCCATCGCCTGTGCCAGCACCGCCATCTGGCTGCCGCTCTTCCCCGACGCGTAGAGAGCAGCCACCAAGCTGCCCGCCGAGGTGCCGACGACGAGGTCGGGCCGGATGCCGGCTTCTTCAAGCGCCTGGATGACGCCGATATGGGCAAAACCGCGCGCCGCGCCACCGCCAAGGGCCAGGCCGATGCGCGGCGGCCGGGGCGGCGGCTTGGGCGGCGCCACCACCACCGGCGGCACCTCGATCGGCGGTGGCGGCACCGGCCCGGCGGGCGGCACGGTCTGGCACGCGGCGAGCAGCAGCGCGGTGCCAATGCCGAGCACCCGGCCGAGCACCCGGCCGAGCGCCCAGCCAAGCGCCCGGCGCGGTGCCGCCCGGAAGGCGCGGCCGGTCATGCGAACGACCTGCCGGCGATCAATTCAAGATCAAAAAGAAATAACCAACGTACTTCTTTATTGTTTTCAAACATAAGTGATTTCCATAGAGTCCGGCAAAGGTCGATGTCCGACCGCCTGCCCTGCTGCATTGCCGCACCTTCATGTACCGATACACCGCCTTCGACCGCCAGTTCGTTCACACCCGGGCCGCGCAGTTCCGTGACCAGCTCGGGCGCCACCTGGCCGGCGACCTGCCCGACGACGACTTCCGCGCGCTGCGCCTGCAAAACGGATGGTACGTGCAGCGCCACGCGCCGATGCTGCGGGTGGCTGTGCCCTACGGCGAACTGTCGAGCCGCCAATTGCATCAGCTGGCGCGCATCGCCCGCGAACACGACCTGCAGGAAGCCGGCACCCCCGCCGAGCGCGGCGGCTTCGGCCACTTCACCACGCGGCAGAACCTGCAGTTCAACTGGATTCCGTTGCCGCAGGCCGCCGACGTGATGGACCTGCTGGCCGACGTCGACATGCACGGCATCCAGACCAGCGGCAACTGCATCCGCAACATCACCACCGACGCGCTCGCTGGCATCGCGGCCGATGAGCACATCGACCCGCGGCCTTACTGCGAGATCCTGCGCCAATGGAGCACGCTGCACCCTGAATTCGCCTTCCTGCCGCGCAAGTTCAAGATTGCGGTCAGTGGCGCACTCGAAGACCGCGCGGCCACCGCCTGGCACGACATCGGCCTGAATCTGCGGCATGGCGAAGACGGCGCGGTCGGCTTCCAGGTGCGCGTGGGTGGCGGCATGGGCCGCACGCCGGTGATCGGCACGGTCATCGGCGAGTTCGTGCCCTGGCAGCAGATCCTCGTCTTCATCGAAGCCGTGGTGCGCGTCTACAACCTGCACGGCCGGCGCGACAACCTCTACAAGGCGCGCATCAAGATCCTCGTCAAGGCCGAGGGCCAGCGTTTCACCGACGCCGTCAACGCCGAATTCGCCGCGCTGCTGAACGACGATGCACTGGGCGCCGCGCAGCTCATCCCGCAGGCCGAGTACGACCGTGTGGCGGCGTCTTTCACCTCGCCGGTGGACAGGGCGCTCGCCGAGAGCGAAGCCGTCGAGAGCAACCTGCCGCAGGCCTTCAAGCGCTGGCTGGAGCGCAACGTGCATGCCCACAAGCTGCCGGGCTACCGCGCCGTCACGCTGTCGCTCAAGCGCGCCGGCCTGCCGCCGGGTGACGTCACGGCGGACCAGATGGACGGTGCCGCGACGCTGGCCGAGCGCTACAGCCAGGGCGAGTTGCGCGTCACGCATGAGCAGAATCTGCTGCTGCCGTGGGTGGCGCAGAAAGACCTGCACGCGCTCTGGCTGGACGCCCGCGAAGGCGGCTTCGCCACGCCGAACATCGGTTTGCTGACCGACATGATCGCCTGCCCCGGCGGCGACCTGTGCGCGCTGGCCAACGCGCGTTCGATCCCGATCGCCGCGGCCATCAATGAACGTTTCGACGACCTCGACATGTTGCACGACATCGGCGACATCGACCTTCACATCAGCGGCTGCATCAACAGCTGCGGCCATCATCACAGCGGGCACATCGGCATCCTCGGCGTCGACAAGGACGGCAAAGAGTGGTACCAGGTGTCGGTGGCCGGCTCCGACGGCTCCACGCTCAGCGGCGAGGCCGTGCCGGGCAAGGTGATCGGGCCATCGTTCGCCGCCGACGAGGTGCCCGACGTGCTGGAAGCCGTCATCGACACCTACCGCCGCGAGCGCCGTGCCGGCGAGCGCTTCATCGACACCGCCCGCCGCCTGGGCACGCCGCCGTTCCGTGTGGCCACCGACGCCGTGCGCGGCACCACCGCCGCCAGCGCTGCCCGCGGCGCCGCCGTCGCCCTTCCCGTCTGAACCCGCCCGACCCCGCCCGAAGGAAGTCAGCCATGAAATTCATCGACTCCCATCACGACCTCTGGCACCGCGTGTCGGGTGAAGACGGCCCGAAGCCCGACCCCGATCCACAGCGCGACCGCCTGCTCACGATCGAGCAATGGCACGCCGTGCGGGGCTATTGGCCGGTCGGCCTGAACACCGGCCTGGCGCTGCCGAACACGGCCGACGTGGTGCTGCTCGCGGCTGACCTGCCGAAGCTCGCCCTGATCGTGCTCGACTTCCCCAAGTGGACCGACGGCCGCGCTTATTCGCAGGCCCGCCTGCTGCGCAGCCGCCTGGGCTACCGCGGCGAACTGCGGGCCAGCGGCGAGGTGCTGGTGGACATGCTGCCGCTGCTGCAGCGCACCGGCTTCGACGCCGCACGTCTGCGCGCCGACCAGGGCGAAGCGGCGGCGCGGCGCGCGCTCGGCATCTTCGCCGGCCATTACCAAGCCGACACGCTGGCGCCACTGCCGCTGTTCGCCCGCCAGAGCGCCTGATCGCCTGATCGTCGACATCCACATGAACATGAACACGCGCAACGCCGTTGCACTGCACGCCCGCAAGACACCCGGGTTCGAGGCCCGGGTGGCGCACGCGGTTGCCCTGCTGCGTGAAGCGGCCGACGAGCACGCCGATCACATCGTGCAGGCCAGCAGCTTGGGTGTCGAAGGCATGGTGCTGACCGACATGATCGCCCGCCACCGGCTGCCCATCGCGGTGGCCACGCTCGATACCGGCGCCCTGCACGCGGAAACATTGGCCATGCTGCCGCGCATCGAACAGCGTTACGGCCTGCAGGTGGAGGTGCACCGGCCGCGCCAGGAAGCCGTCGTTCACTTCCTGCGCCGGCACGGCGAACACGCCATGCGCGAGAGCGTGGATCTGCGCAAGGCCTGCTGCGCCGTGCGCAAGCTGGAGCCGATGGAATGCCTGTTGCACGGCCGCAGCGCCTGGATCACCGGCCTGCGCCGCGAGCAGAGCGAGCAGCGCGGCAACACGCCCTTCCGCGACAACGACGCCGGTGGGCGCGAGCGCTTCTACCCGCTGGCCGACTGGAGCCTGAAGGACATCTGGCACTACGTCGAAATGCATGAAGTGCCCTACAACACGCTGCACGACCAGTTCTACCCCAGCATCGGCTGCGCGCCCTGCACCCGCGGCGTGGCGCTGGGCGAGGACGAGCGCTCCGGGCGCTGGTGGTGGGAAGGCGACCAGAACAAGGAATGCGGTCTGCATGGGCCGTCACATTCGCCCGAGGGCGGCGTCGAAGACCGCACCGAGCCGGCGGCAGCCTGATATGGGCCAGGTCATTTTCATAGGCGCCGGCCCCGGTGCCGCCGACCTGATCACGCTGCGCGGCGCACGCTGGCTGGCACGCGCCGATGTCGTGCTGTTCGACGCCCTCACCGACCCCGCATTGCGAGACCTGGCGCCCGCGGCGCGCTGGGTCGACGTCGGCAAGCGCGGGTTCGCCGACGCCACCGGGCAGGCCACCATCGACGCGATGCTGGTGCGCTTTGCCCGCAGCCACGCCGTCGTGGTACGGCTGAAAGGCGGCGACCCCAGCGTTTTCGGCCGCCTCGAAGAAGAATTGCAGGCGCTCGCCGCGGCCCACATCGAATGCGAAGTGGTGCCCGGCGTGACGGCTGCGCTCGCCGCCGCAGCAGCCCAGCAGCGCCCGCTGACGCGCCGCGGCCACGGACGCAGCGTGAGCCTGAGCACCGCGATGACGCGTGAAGGCCATCTGCAGGCCGGCCGCCATGCCGACACCGAAGTCTTCTACATGGCAGGCCGTCAGCTGGCCCGCCTGAGCCGCCAGCTGCTGGCCGCGGGCTGGCCGTCCGACAGCCCCGTCTGCGTGGTGTCGCGCGCCGGCTGGCCCGATCAGATTGGCAGCGACCACCAGGTTGCCAGCCTGCCACAAGCCACCCTCCTGCACGCCGGCCGGCCGACGGTGGTGACGGTCGGCGCCGGCGCCGTCGGCACAGGCGGCGCGGCGCCCGCGACGGTTTGCCTGCCGACCGTCACGGCTTTGCAAGACCACCCGACGGCCGCACTGCGCAGTCGGCCCTAAAATCAGTGTTTGAATTGGTGGGCATCGGTTCCCGGGCGTCGTTCGGCGCCGGGCCGGTGCGCCCGGTTCGCACCGTCGTCAACACCACGCCCTCCCATGACCCACGTCGTCCTCGAATCCTGCATCCGCTGCAAGTACACCGACTGTGTCGACGTATGCCCCGTCGACTGCTTTCGTGAAGGCCCGAACTTCCTCACCATCGATCCCGACGAATGCATCGACTGCGCCGTCTGCATCCCGGAATGCCCGGTCAACGCCATCCTGCCCGAAGAAGACGTGCCGACCGACCAGCTGCACTTCATCAAGCTGAACGCCGACCTGTCGCGCAAGTGGCCGAGCATCACCAAGCGCAAGGCTCCCCAGCCCGACGCCGATGCCTGGAAGGACGTCAAGGACAAGATGTCCGAACTGATCCGCTGAAGCACCCAGCTGCGGTTTTGCAGTACCGTTTTTCGGGCCCTGCCACGGGCCGCCACGCACGCCATGACCTCGACTTTCATCTCCCTGCTTGACGCCACTGCCCCGACAGCGGGCAACCCGGACGGCGCCCTTGCCGGCAAACTCGGCGAAACCATCGAAACCGATGCCGTCATCGTCGGCGCCGGGCCGGTCGGCTTGTTCCAGGTGTTCGAACTGGGCTTGCTGGAGATCAAGGCGCACATCATCGACTCGCTCGCCTACCCGGGCGGCCAGTGCATCGAGCTCTACCCAGACAAGCCGATCTATGACATACCCGCCGTGCCCGTGTGCACCGGCAAGGAACTCACAGACAACCTGCTCAAGCAGATCGAACCTTTCGGCGCCGCCTTCCACCTCGGGCAAGAGGTTGTGGTGGTCGAGAAGCAGGCCGACGGCCGGTTCTACGTGGAGACTTCCAAGGGCACGCGGTTCCTCACCAAGACCATCTTCATCGCCGGTGGCGTGGGTTCGTTCCAGCCGCGCACGCTGAAGGTCGATGGCATCGAGAAGTTCGACGAGACGCAACTCTTCTACCACGTGAAGAGTCCGGCGCAGTTCGCCGGCAAGAACCTGGTGATCATCGGCGGCGGTGATTCGGCGCTGGACTGGTCGCTCAACTTCGTGCAGGAAGGCCCCAACAAGGCCGAGAGCGTGATCCTGATCCATCGCCGCGACGGCTTTCGCGCCGCGCCGGCCAGCGTGGCCAAGATGCGCGAACTGTGCGAGGCCTACGAGATGCAGTTCATCGTTGGCCAGGTCACCGGCTTCGACGTGCAGGACGACCGGCTGGCAAGGCTGAAGGTGACGGGTGCCGATGGCGTCACGCGCGTGGTGCCGCTCGACATGCTGCTGGTCTTCTTCGGCCTCAGCCCCAAGCTCGGGCCGATCGCCGATTGGGGCCTGGGCATCGAACGCAAGCAGATCGTCGTCGACACGGAGAAGTTCCAGACCAACGTGCCGGGCATCTTTGCCGTGGGCGACATCAACACCTACCCGGGCAAGAAGAAGCTGATCCTGTCGGGCTTCCATGAAGCCGCGCTGGCCGCCTTCGGCGCCGCACCGGTGGTGTTCCCGGACAAGCGCATCCTGCTGCAATACACCACCACCAGCCCGAAGCTGCACAAGGTGCTGGGTGTGGAGTCGCCGGTGTTCGACTGACACTGGCCACACCGCCGCGGTTCCTTGCCGGTCGACCCCGGCCGCCGCACATCTGATCAGCCCGCTCCCGTGCGGGCTGTTTTGTTTGCAGCGGCGCAATCGACCGCAATCTACCGTCGGCAAGCCGACCATAATCCAGACTGGTGCGCAGTTCGCTGCAACCACTTCGCTAGGGGTGTTGGCGCCGATTCGTTCGGTGCCGACTGAGAAAGTCCCTTTGAACCTGATTGAGGTAATCCTCGCGCAGGGAAGCAGACTCCAGCCGGAGCCCGTTCGCGGCGCCGTGTTCGACATGCCGACCTGCCATCGACCGATGGGCAATCCGATGGCATTCCGACCTTTCAAATACTCCACCTTCCACCGCAGCACGCTCGCAGCAGCCGCTTTATGTGCAATGGCGTTGCCGGCTGCCGCACAAGGCGAAGGTGTCAGGACCGTCACCGTCACCGGCCGCAGCAGCGCTGGCCCGGCCGTGGGCGGGTTTGCAGAAGAGGCGCTGGCGCGCTCGCCCTTGCAGGCCAGCGTGTTCGGCACGCAGCAGCTCAACGACGCCGGCATTCAGTCGATCGGCGGGCTGACGCGGCTCGACGCCAGCGTGGGCGATGCCTACAACGCCGAGGGCTACTGGAGCATTCTGTCCGTGCGTGGCTACACGCTGGACAACCGCGGCAACTACCGGCGCGACGGCCTGCCGATCAACGCCGAAACCGCCATCGCGCTCGACAACAAGGAACGGCTGGAAGTGCTGAAGGGCACCAGCGGCATCCAGGCCGGCACCAGCGCCCCGGGCGGGCTGGTTAACCTGGTGACCAAGCGCCCCACCGGGCCAGTGCGCAGCGCGCGCGTCAAAGTCCGGGACTCGGGCACGGTGCTAGGCGCCGTCGACATCGGCGACCGCTTCGGTGAAAAAGGCGCCTTCGGCCTGCGCCTGAACGCGGCCTACGAACATCTCGACCCGCAGGTTCGTGACACCGTGGGCCACCGTTCGCTGATCGCCCTGGCCGGCGACTGGCGTGTTGGCGCCGACACGTTGATCGAAGCCGAAATCGAAGACAGCCGCCAGAGCCAGCCCAGCGCGGCCGGCTTCAGCATGCTGGGCAACAGCGTGCCTGACGCCAAGGGCATCGACCCGCGCATCAACCTGAACCAGCAGCCCTGGGGCAAGCCGGTGGTGATGGACGGCACCACGGCATCACTGCGCCTGCAGCAACGCCTGAGCGAGGACTGGCGCTTCACCGCGCACGCCATGACGCAGCGCCTGAAGAGCGACGACCGCACCGCCTTCCCTTACGGCAAGTACGACGCCAACTACGAGTGCCCGCTTTGGTGCGACCGCTACGCACCCGACGGCAGCTTCAGCTACTGGCAGTACATCAGCGACAACGAGCGCCGCACGAGCGACGCGCTCGACCTGCATGTCAGCGGCCGGGCAAGCACCGCCGGCATCTCGCACGCGCTGCAGACCGGCGTGCTGCTGACGCGCTACCGCGGCCGCTTCCAGGACCAGGTATTCGACCTGGCACGCGACAAGTCAGGCAACGGTGACGTCGGCATCGGCAACACCGACGGCACGGCGGTCACCTTGCCGTCCGACGGCTACCTGGACGCCAACACCAACCGTGACGAGCGCAGCACCGAGCTCTATCTGCGCGACGCCGTGCGACTGGCCGAGAACTGGCAGCTCTGGGCCGGCCTGCGCCATACCCGCATGGAGCGCGACAGCAGCCGCACCAACGTCGACTCGAACGGCAGCCTGCGCTCCACCAGCTACCAGCAAAACGCCACCCTGCCATGGCTGGCGCTCAGCTACGAACTTTCTGCACGGACGATGGTCTACGGCAGCTGGGGCGAGGGCCTGGAGACCGAGGTGGCGCCGAATCGGCCGCGCTACAACAATCGCGGCGAAGCCCTGCCGGCGCTGAAAAGCAGGCAGTTCGAATTCGGCATCAAGCATGCCGTCGAACACGTCGATGTGGCGCTTACGGCCTTCGACATAGACCGTCCGCAGGCTGTGGACGCAGGCCCGTTGTGCAAGAGCGGCGCCCCTGGCAGCTGCAAGCGGCAGATCGACGGCAGCGCGCGGCACCGCGGACTGGAAGGGCAGCTCGGATGGCAACAAGGCGCATGGACATGGCAGGCCAGCGCCATGCTGCTCGACGCCGAGCGTCGCGGCTCCGATCAGGCCGGCGTCAATGGACTGCGGCCGGTGAACGTGCCGCGGAGCAGCCTGCGAATGACCAGCGGCTACCGTGTTGCCGCGCTGCCAGGGCTGGAATTGCAGGCCGCGCTGACAGCCGAAGGCGACCGCATGATGCTGCCTGACGACAACAGCGTGCGCATCCCCGGCTGGGCGCGCGTGGATCTGGGCGCACGCTGGCGGCAGGATGTGGGAGCGACGGCGTTGACTTGGCGTGTGGGGGTGGACAACGTCGCTGACCGCAAGGCCTGGAAGGAGTCGCCCTACCAGTTCGGCCATGTCTACTTGTACCCGTTGCCAGCAAGAACATGGCGGGGGTCTGTGCAGGCTGCCTTCTAGTCCCCAATGCTCAAGCTATACTCTGAGGCTGTATTCCTCGATAGCTCAGTTGGTAGAGCGCCGGACTGTTAATCCGTAGGTCCCTGGTTCGAGCCCAGGTCGGGGAGCCAAGAAAGCATTTTAGAATCAAGGACTTAGATGCTTCGGCCTCTAGGTCCTTTTTCTTTACGTCGACGAATCGGCATGCCATGTAGCCACCATGTAGCGGTTGGTACACGGTACTCGGACCTATTTGGCTCCCCTCACAGAAATCAGAGGCGATGCGTTTCCTTCGCACGCCCGGGCTGGAACGGCATCTGAAAACCTGCATTTCCCACCCGATGTCCTGCCCGCCGCCGCCGCCCAACGCCAGCAAGCGAGTGGCTTTGCACAAGCGCACCAACGTCGGTGAGGCTTGCCGGCTCGCCGGGGTCCCCCCAAGCTGGCCGGCCCTGGACTCGGTCCATCGTGAGCGATCTGGTCGCGACCGACCTACCCAGCAGGTCGCCGGGGCAGCATCGCAGGGCTGAGAGGTCGACTCTCCGGTGCGAACCAGCGGCCCTGTCAACCAGCAGCATCAGGATGCCCTGGCTACTACCTCAGGCATGGACTTGGTCCGTGTCCGCACCTTGCGGTTGCGCGACGGTGGAGCATTGAAGAGTTCGATGCCCTCCTGCTTCCCATCGCCCACTGCAAGCCCGGGGATGGGCCACAGCCGACAATCGGGTACTGGGCCTTCTGCGTGAAGGACCAACGTCCCGCCGGGCATCCGGTAGTGCAGCGTCTTCCTCCCGCTGACTGTCTTCACCTGCCACACATGGCCCGGTCCCGTGAGGGTTAGTGGTGCACCTGAGGGGAGGCCCATGACCTCAACGAGGTTGCCGAGGTTCTGTTGCTGTTCGGCGTTCACGACGATGGCCAAGTCGCCGATCTTGCAGCGAAGGGTCATGGTCACACCCCCAGCGCGCAGGCTGCGTTGATACGGACCTTCACGTCGGCGCTCGGGTCGCGCACGATCTCCTCGAGCACATCAGCGAGTGCGCATGTCTGGGCCTTGCTCAGGCGTCCGACGGCACGCAAGGCCAACACGACATGCCCAGCCGCCTCCTCCAAAGCAGCCGTCCGACTAAATGCCGCGTTGATGCGCTTATCGATGTCTTTCGCCTCATCGGCGGCGATGGAGTCGTAGAGCAAGTCCTCGGCATAGCGGGTGATGATGTCCACCACCCCGGACTGTCCGGACATGAAGGCATCGCGTTCGACATCGTCTATGGTCTTGTGGGTGGGCCAAACGACCCTCGTCGATCTGCCGCTGCTGCAGAGCGGAAGGTCATTGCCGATGGGCTCGCCGTCGGTGTAGTGGTCGTAGACGCTCATCGCTGGCCCCTGCTGCCTTGGTGGGCGCCGATCCTGCACCCCGCAGCGGCGTGGCGTTCAGCCGCCCAGTCCGCGATCTTGCGCCGGTAGAGCGCACCCAACTGGGGGTAGAACTCCGAGTCCACGCCGACCACGAATTCCTGCATCTCATCCAAGTCGTAACCGTCGTCGGCGAAGTTCATCTCCAACACGTCGAAGATCGACCAAGCTGCGCTGAAGAAAGACGTCAGCTGCCCCAGCGTCAGTGGCCGCGTCGACGTGCGAATGGTGGGACTCGACAAGGTGTCGCCCTGGTACTCATCAACGACTCGGTAGTGGATGCGGCTCTTGCCCCTTCGTGCGTATACGCAGGTCACGTCTTGGGTCGTGGATGCGATGGTGATCCTGGCCACCTGCACCTCGTTGCTCATCAGGTTCGGTAGATATTCCCCACCCATGAAGGCTGGATGGATGCGACCCAGCCCACGCCGCTCGTCGGGGTCGAGGGACGACTGAGCCAGCCAGTCAGGAATTTCCTCCAGCCGCCCGCTGTCGATCAGGCGCTTCAGTGCAGCCTTGCGCTCGGCACCCTTGATTCGGGCCAGGAGGTGGGTCTCCAGGCCAAGAGGCCAGAAGTAGGACTTGGGCCGGAAGCCGAGGTCAACGTCGTTGAGTTCAATAGTTTTCAATGCAGCCGCTCCAGTCCCCGCAAGCCGGTAAAAGTCGGCAGGGCGAGGCGGGGACTCGGCAGCGCGACGGGTTTAGACGGCTGTGACCCGGCGTCAAGTGTCAAAAAGACCGGGGCTGATGCGATTCAGCGAGAAAGATGTTAGCAGTTGGCGTCGCTACTTGACCGCGATGGCCTGACGTTCAGACCGAGGCAGCCGATTCACTCGGTGGGCCATCAACTTTCATCAGTGCCTCAGGCGGCGACGCGAGTGAATGCCAATGGCGCCGAGGCCTGCGATCATCAGTATGTAGATAGCAGGTTCGGGCACTGGCGAAAAGACATCGCCGTCATGAACGGCTACTGCATTCATCAAGGCAGAAGGTCCAGACCCATCTTGATAGCCGCTGTTGGAGAAGAACCACGCACCATCAAGGGATGACAGATCTTTACTCGACCAGTACGCGCCAGCAGGTGCGGGCATGTTGATGAAGCCTGCCGTGTTGGTCCACCCGCCGCCTACCCTGGGTGCGCAGTTACCGAAGGACAGTGTCCCTCCGGCAAGCGAGCTTGAATTGCTGTGAGATTGGTTTCGACGTGAATACTGGGGGGACTTTGACGATCTGATTGGCGTTTTCCCTAGCTTGCGTTCCATATCCGGCGCCGCT
>Ga0163144_10016871_pt1 | contig 14934 bp, 10 predicted proteins | sample OliLak19BULKMAT1_FD_123175 | JGI IMG/M metagenome (GOLD analysis project Ga0163144, IMG submission 123175) | Freshwater microbial mat bacterial communities from Lake Vanda, McMurdo Dry Valleys, Antarctica - Oligotrophic Lake LV.19.BULKMAT1 | ecosystem: Environmental > Aquatic > Freshwater >... | reverse complement strand
GATGTTGGTCATGAAGAAAACTATTTAGTTGTTAATACATGGAATAATCCTCCTATGAGTGCAACTGGTATGTGTGCTCTATCTGGTTCACCGTTTACTTTTTGCGATCCGACTATAGCTGCTCCATTTATACAACATAGAGCAGAATGGCAACTTCCCAAAAGTGTTATAGCAGTTGTTGAAGCTCTTCCCGGTGGATCTGGATCAATAGGTGGATTAACGTGGTTAACGACCGCTCCACGTCAAGATATTATCGAACGTGGTCTAAATGCCGCCGAAAACATGTCCCAGGCTATGTGGGGCAATTTAGGGGGCGGTGGGCCAATTAATAATTCAACTAATAATTATACTGGTATGTTTTTCCCAGGCACGCTTTTCTCTGGTGGTGAATATGGTACCCGTGGTGGAGTTCGTGGTAGTGGTGGTGGTATGGATGTAGTCACCATGGAACTTGGAATGCAATATATGGAGATGCTTAATCATCGTTACCGTGTATCTGTTCATTTAGAGTTCCATAAAGCATCTAGAAAGTTACGTATACAACCACCCCCAAAAACAATGGGGGCATATGTTATTAGATGCTGGACCAGAACTGCTCCAGAACACCTTTATGATGACTACTTCATCCGCCACTATGCATTGGCTGTAGCTATGCAACAGATTGGAAGAACTTTATCATTGTATAAAGGACAGAAATTCGTTGGCGGAATAGAACTAAATGGTGACTTTTATTATACTGAAGGAACCAAGCAAAGAGAAGGTTTAGAGAAGGATCTATTGGATAACAAATTTGGTGATCCTCCCCGAGCATTTTTCATAGGTTAATTTTTTATAAAACTAAAGGAATAATATTAATGGATAAGACACTTGAGTATCTTAAAGAATCGTGGAATACGATACTTATTTTCGAATCGCTTGCGCCCGGTTCTGAACAGATTGTTAGTGATTTAAATAATCTTCCAACAGAGGATGAGTTTAATGGTGTAGGTATTGCTGAAGCATCTCCAGTAGGTGACGCTGAAGTTACAGATATTGACCCAATGAAGATTGCTAGATTAAAAACAGATAATGATAATATCGCTCAAGGTATTGAGTATAATCGTGAAAACCCAGGCAAGGCGTGGCGGGCTGACCAACGTAAAATCAATCCTGATACTGGACGAAAATTTCTTCCAGCAGAACGTCCACATCGTATGATTCATAACTCAGCACTTCTTCGGGTTTTAACACCCGAAGGAACGGAAATTGATGGTGATGAACTTAAAAAACTTATTACAGTTCGTCCTGAAAACCTTATCGGACAAAACTCAAAACTTGCTAGTTCTGGCGCCGCTAGTAATGAAGTATTTTATGATTTAACTCTTCCAGCATATCAAGGTTTATTCTATAATGAACAAGCACAGAAGTTCCAAGTTGTTAAGACATGTCCATCTGCCGGTGCGTGTAAAGCATATTGTTATGCAACTTCCGGTGGATATGTGCAATATGAGGGTCCATGGCTTTTATCCACAAGAACTGTTAATTTCTTAATGAATGATTATGAAGGATTTAAAGCACAGTTACTTTCAGAACTTCAAGTAGCACAGTCTACTATGGATAAAAAAGGAAAAAAACTTGTTTTACGTTGGCATGATTCTGGTGATTTTTATAGTGAAACGTATCTTATGTTGGCGTTTGATGTAGCTAGACAGACACCGAATACTCGTCACTATGCATATACTAAACAAGTAGCCATGGTACAGAAACATGCATCTGATAAGCCAGATAACTTCTTGTTTAACTTTTCTAAGGGTGGCACACAAGATAATGCTGTCAATTTTAATACACAGAAGCATTCTAAAGTAGTTCCATATGTTTTGTTTAAGGATCTTCATATTATAAAAGAACAACCATTGTCTCGTAAAGTTGCCACAGAAATTAAAAAGCGTGTTATTTATCATTATAATCTTGATGCTGAAACAGTCATTACATATAAAGAACTTATAAAATTACCTGTAAACACTAAAAAAAATAAATATAATGTTATTGTTCGCCCAGGAGATGGTGATGATGCCGCTTCTCGTTCAGACGTGTTAGGAACCTACTTACTAGTACATTAATATGATAGACCAACTTGACAAAACACAATATTTCCCACAAGGTATGGGACCACAAAGACAGGGTAATACTATCAACACCTTTGATAAGATGCAAGGTGAAATGATAAAAATTTATGGTGTTCCGATGGACTACTATCCCGTAGAAGTTGATATCAATAAAGATATTGCGTTTGGAGAGGATACTAATAAGCGATATATGCGTTGTCATAAGATGAAGGGTAAGATTGATAATGATGGATTTGATGAAAATTTACTTTACAGTGGTTTTGGTGAACTTAATAGTATAGAGTTTCGTATATTTTTACACCTTCCATCGTTCTTATCAATGGTAGGACGTGAACCACTAGCGGGCGACCAATTCTATCTTCCATTTAATTCAACATTCGTGTACGAAGTATCTCATGCCGTTCATGCCGCGCTTGGTCGCGATGGTAACATATTTGGTTTTAAAAGTTTATTTGTTATCAACTGTCGTGAACGTTCTGTTTCAATTCACTCAGCCGGATATGGAGAACGTTTTGGTGTTATTGATAGCCAAGGAAACTTGCGTCCAGATGCTCCACAAGATGCCACAGTTAACGATAACTCAGGAAGAGTAGCTGCTAAATATGATGTACAGCAACCTAAAATTTCTCCAAATATTATGCATGACAATGATGGTATTAAGAAGGCAGTTGATGGTGATCCTAATGTTCCTGGTTCTGGTATAAGTGTTCCTATATCAACTACTACTCGCGAAAAGTGGGGAAATTGGTGAACCATGTCATTTGATAATACAGAAATTGATCTTACCGAAGAAAAGACTCCACAACTTATAGGCTACCATGCGACTACTTCAGCTAATGCTCATGATATAGCAAAGCATGGTGTTATTAATGCTAATCCAAAGAACTCTAGATGGAATCATGATCGTGGTCAAGGAATATCATCTTTAAAGAATTCTGTTTATATTGAACTAGATCCTGCCCGCGCCCTTCTCTGGTATGGTGATGAATCTTTCAGTGGGTTGGTTATTATTCAGTTTACTGAAAAAACATCACTTTCAGATCCTCAATATGACATCAAGGAATTTGTTTGGAATTTTTTAGAAAAATACTCAAGGGATTTAAAGCCAATACAAGATTTAACGAGGTTAGATAAAAAAGGTGAAGAAGTAGTTAACCAGTTACAAAAATGGTGTGATAAAAAGACTCCAGAATTTACCCAAGAGTTACATAAGTACCTTTCAAAAGATAACCCACAAGTTCCCATAAAAACTCAAGACTTTTCCAAGCTTCTCTTTTATACACTAATAACAAGTCGGTATCGTAGTTATGGTTTCAGCCTCAGTAGTGCAAATAAAATAAAGGCATTAGATACATTGCATTCGCTACTTGATGGTGTATCTCAAGCATATAAGGGATTTAAAAGAGATAAATCAACTGCTATAAGAATACCACATGATATTGGTACATCTGGACGAAATAGAATTATTGGCGTTATGATATCTCATATGGGTACTAATAATCGTACCAATAACACCGTCAACCATACTATGGGCACATCTCCATTTAAAAATGATGCAGATTTAAAGAAAGATGTATATGAAAGCACATTTGATGTCATTTATGGTGATCCAAAAGAGATTCGCGAAAAGACTGGTCTTATTGCACTAGGAAATTACGAAGATAAAATGGATTATTATTGGAATAAAACCAAGAAAGAAAAGGAAGAGAAAATTAAGCAACAAAAAATAGCTCAGAATCAGCGGGCAAAAGAGCGGAGAGCAGCTAAAAAAGTTGCAGGTACAGCACCTATACAAGAAAATATTAATATCCTAAATAGTCTCACACCATCGCTCGTCCAAGTTGCCCAAAAAGTTTACGATGAGTGGCTTCCCGAAGAGGAAGGTGGTGACGTTGAGTGGGGTGGTGGCGGAATATGCCATGATATAGCTGACGCTATGGTTTCTGTTCTTGATCAACATGGTATAGAAGCAACTTCAATGCAACAACAAGTCGGTGATAATCATGTATTTACAGTAGCAAAAACCAATGAAGGTATTTGGACTATAGATATTCCTCCATATGTTTATGAAACAGGTAGTGGATATGCATGGAAAAAGATTCCTGATATTAAATTTGTATCAGATGATGTTGTTATTGAATTAATTTCTAAAGATTTATCAACATGGGAATCATATACTGATGTATATGATGAAAGTTTAGAAACACATAATATATATGATGACCATGAAAAATATTATCAAAAAATACCAGAAGTTAAATTTATTAATCCGAAGTTGATAAAGCGTAGAGATACACATGAGGTATATAAAGTATCTGATGAGGTTGCTAATAGTATGGAATTCAGTAAACCTATTGATGTTACAATTTTCAGTGACGGAGAAATACTTTGTCAAGATGGCCATCATAGATTAGCAGCAGCCAAACAGTTAGGTATGGATAAAATATCTGTTGATTTGACTGCAATAAATGCGTATGGTAAAAATATAAATTCTTTAATACAGTATCAAAATAGTAGCATTATATCTAAACCATCAAAAATAGAAGAAAATATTACTACATATTCCGTGAATATAAGTAGTTTATTTTCTCCAGAATGGAAAATAAAAGAAACGTTATCAGATATCTATCAAGGTAAAGTATCTAAAACTTCTGGACCTATTACAATATCAAAAATGGGGAACGGTAAGTATTATATAATAAATGGTAATCATAGAGTTATAGAATCAATTAATCGCGGTGAAGAAAAGATAAATGTTACGATTGATAAACACATACCAGATATGAATAAAACTGGGGGTGCTTATAATAATATGCTTATAGATGCTGTACAAGTAACATCATTAGTTAGTAAACTAAAAAATAATTCTAATGATAAACTTCAAGAAATGCCAGAATGGAATGACGGTGATAAAGAAATATCTAGTTATATAAAAAATACTAAAAATACTTTCATGGATATGCGCAACGATGCTGGTGAAAAAATAATAGAAAAAGTAAATATTGATGGGTATCAGGGCCTAATATTTGAAAATAAAGATCAAAACAGTATGATATTTGCTTTATTTGATGGCGATAAACAAATAGCAGAATTTATATGGCATAAATATATTCGTAGATGGAAAACTGATTCGGCTGCTGTTCATAAAAATTATCAAGGTAAAGGAATTGCATTTAAAGTTTATGTATATGTTATAGAAAAATACATACATACATTACACTCAGACAAGACATTAACTGGCGAAACTGGTGGTAAAGGTAGTTTTGATTTATGGGTTAAACTCGGCAAGTATTTTCCTTATAATTATATCTATAATAGGTCTAGTAACTCATTTACAAAAGTTGATGAATTTACGAGAGATATGATGGGTTATGACTTTGAATCATTTGTAGTAGCTGACAAATATAGTGAAATTGATGAAACATGGCGACCAGCAAATCAATATGTACCAATAGATCCAAATATTTATGAAGGGTTAAATGGTTTAAAAGGTAAACTCAATAATATATTCTTCGGATAATAGGATATAATACAAATAATATAACTTTATTATAAAGGTCACACCATAAAATCTTGGCTATACAACCATAGTTTTCATACTACAACAATGCTTTTTGCATCCATTTTTGATGAAATGGAAGTGTGGGATTTTGACGCTAATGGAAAAGCGACGGGTCGTATTCCAGTACCAGTTAAATTAACATATAAAGAAAAAGTTATTAGTATGCTTTTAAAAGGCAATGTTGATAATCCATATTTCCGCAGAGATAATGAAAATGTTCTTCCAATGATTTCCATTCAATGGACAGGAACTGAACTTGATAAAGAACGTATGCGTGGTATGCGCGAGAAACGTCATATCTATCTTGAATATGTGGATGGTCAACAACGTCCACACCAAAAACAACATATGGATATGCAGACAGTTCCATATAAGCTAACATATGAAGTTGTTTGTTGGGCAAAATATGTTGATCACTTGGTGCAAATATCAGAGAGTATTGATACATTTATTCATCCAGAAATTTACCTTGAGTATTATGAAAAAGGAATAGGAATAGGTCGTAAAATTCGCGTTATTAAAACTAATGAATCTATGGGTCTTAATCCAGATATTCAAGATAACGAATTACGTTCTAAGTTTGTTACATGGTCATATAACTTTGAAGTTGAATGTAATCTATATAAACCAGAAATGCTTGTAGGTGCTCCTATTAAACGTATTGTTGTAAGACATGCAGCAATTACACCAGATGGTAAAGGATCAACTAATGCAGAACAAACTGTATCACAAACTGTAGATTCAGCCACTACTTCGGGAACTTCAGGAAGTTGTTATTATGATTACGATGCAAATATTGTAGACTATATACGTAAGTTCTCTGATGAGGAACATTCTCAGATTACAGAGCAGTATCTTTCACATTTAAATTGTGGAACTGCTCAAGATATTGTAGCGCCCGCAATTACACCAATTCCTACCCTAGCATTTGGTGAAGTTCCTTTAACAAGTACTATAGATTTGATAACTATTTCAAGTCCTCTTCTATTAAATTCTCCAAAATATATTCCTAATGTTAATATTAATTCTCAAGGAACCGCCCCAAACTTTACTATTATTAATATTGAAAATGTTCAACCAGGAAGCTTCCAAGTTAGACTATCGGCAAACCCAGTTGATAATACATTTAGTTTAGTATGGAATGCTTATCAAAAGTATAATACTAACGAAGGTGATGTGTAATATGGCAACCGGAAAAGCACCATCAACGAGAAATATGGAAAACGCATTAGGAATTGGTGAAGAAATTTCCAAGATATCTGGTATTTCATCTGATGAAGAAAAAAATAAACAATTTGAAGATCGTCAAAAGAAACTTAAAGAAATTCAAAATGAGTTTAAACAAAAACATTCTTCATATCAACATGATAAAGATTATATTAAGGAAATGTACAAGGAACTTGCCGAAACAAGCATGATGGCTGTTCGTATCATGCAAGAAGAAGCAGGGATGACGGGAGATTACAAAAATGTAGAAGCTCTCGCTGCTGCGGCTAACGCAGTATCTACTGCTCTTAATGGTTTGAAAAATGTAGATATAGATGAAGAAAAACTTCGTATTGAACGCGATAAGGTTGATATTCGTAGAAGTGCTGTTATTTCAACACTTACTGGATCAGGATCAAATGGCAACGGAACTACCAATGTTTTTTTTAGTTCTAATGTAGAGTTTTTAAAAGCAATAAAAGATGCCGAGAAATCTGCATTTTTGACTAGTAGCGAAAATTTAAAAAATGTAGAAGTTATTAAATCTAATGACGAAATAGATAAAGAAGAAAAAGATGCCAATTAATTATACTACAAAGGGGATGAAGCGCCCGAATGAACCTGTCGAATGGACTCCGGAGCGTCAGCGCGAATATATAAAATGCGCTAAAGATATTTTTTATTTTGCAGAGAATTATTATACAGTTGTTGAAGAAAAGCGTGGAAAGCACATTATTAAACTATTTGATTATCAAAAAGAAATGATCAATAACTTTATCAATAACCGATTTAATTGTGTTTTGTCAGCTAGACAAATGGGAAAAACTACATGTTCTGCATTATATTTACTTTGGTATGCAATGTTTGATCTTGATAAAACAATTGCTATTCTTGCAAACAAAGAGTTTACTGCAAAATCAATTATTGACGAAGTCAAATTAGCATGGCGAGAATTACCAGATTGGTTAAAGCCCGGTGTTGAAAAATACGATCAATTAGAAGTTAAATTTGATAATGGATCAAGAATCATGGCGGGAGCAACTTCTGAAGATTCTTTCCGTGGAGAAAGTATTTCATTATTGTTTTGTGATGAATTCGCGTTCGTTCCTGACAATGTAGCAAGTGCATATTGGGCATCGGCCTTTCCCACTATCTCACAAGGTGGGCGTGTTATTCTTGTATCTACACCAAGAGGATCGTCTGGATTATTTTACGAGATATATAATAATGCAATAAACAAGAAAAACACATTTCAGCATATTAAAATAAATTGGGAAAGACATCCCGATAGAAACCCGGAATGGAAAGAAAATACACTACAAGCAATTGGTAAGGTTCGGTTTGCCCAAGAATATTCTTGTTCTTTTTCTGGATCAACAAATACTCTCGTTGAGGGTAATATATTATCTACTTTAAAATGGGAAGAACCATCATATACACCAGACCATGGGTATGAAATATGGAAACAACCAATCAATGGGCATATATATGGTCTTGGTGTAGATGTAGCGAAGGGTTCCAACTCCGATTATTCAATCGTTAATGTATTTGATATTACTATGTTTTTACAAACAGGAAAATACGAACAAGTTGCTTTATATAGACGGAACGATGTTCTTTTATTTGATTTTATAGAAAAAGTTTATAATATAGGTAAATATTACAATAATGGTGTTATTGTCGTAGAAAATAATCAATTAGGAGACGTTGTTTGTAAATCATTACATAATGACAAAGAATATGAAAATTTGTTTTTTGATTATGAGCGTAGCGAACATGGAATAAATGCTAATGTAAAAACAAAACCTCTTGCATTATCATATTTGAAACAAGACATTGAAACCGGTAATATGAAAATAAACTCTGATGAAATGGTTAAAGAACTAGGTTACTTTGAAGAATCAAGACCAGGAATATTTGCAGCTAAGAATGCAGCAGGATGTCATGATGACGTAATATCATCTGCTTATTGGGTATCATATTTGCTACGATCAAGATATATGGACGATGTTATGTTTTATGCTGGTATAGTAAATAGGCAATCAGATAAATCTAGACCAGAATCAGAACAAGATGAGGAAATTTTAAGAAACTTTAACAAATATATTCGTCCAACAACTGACCAAGACAGATTTAGGAAATCTCTTTCAAGATGACATATAAATATTGGTATGAAAGCTTTAGGCCAGTTATATAAAAATTATAAAAATTATATAAATGCAAATCCTTAAAGCCATATAAATATCAATGTGTGCTTCTAACAGAGGCTAAATGACACAAAGACATAGGAGAATACACATATGGCACTTCAATCTCCAGGCGTAGAAACCATTGAGCGCGATGCGAGTCTTGTTATTCCAGCAGTAACATCATCAACGGGTGCTATAATTGTAGCGGCAACAAAAGGACCTGTAAATGTTGTGGTTGACCTTGGTAGCCCATCCGACTATATCTCAATCTTTGGTAAGCCTGATGATGTAAATTATAAGTTTGCATGGACCGCCCTTAAATATCTTGAGGCCGGTCCTCTTAAAGCAGTTCGTATAGAAGATTCAACCCGTCTTTGTGCTGGTGCAGTTGTTGGTTTTTCACAACCAACATCATCACAGCCAGCAGGTGATCTTACAGCACAACCAGAACCAATGCAAGTTGTTCAGTATCCGCTTACATATGATGCAGTAGGAACGGCAACAACTACTGGCGGTCTTCTTGATATGTCGGGTGCTTCAAAACTATTTCATGTTTACTCAGTAGGTGCTGGTCCGTTCTATGAAAATATTTCATTCGCTGTTGTTTCAAATTTTGAATTCGTAACACTTCAAAACTTTAAGCGCGATTATACTCAAGCAGTTCTTGATACTGATCGCCAAGCAGTTATTGCTAAATACTGGACTGGTATTTCCGGCGATGCTCTTCTAAGTCGTGCTCCAACTCTTCGTGATGATATCATCATTTCACAACCGCGTGTTGGTGTTAATGTTGATACCACAAATACATCTGCTGGTTGGGCAATTAATGAAGGTATGCTCAGTGTATATACTGGTTTAGAATATGGCCCAGTTCCTGAAGTTACATCATTTGATGTATCTGGAAATCCTGTATACTTCTATGATTCATATCTTCTTTATGTATTCAACGAAACTGGTGGATTGGATAATATTTATTTAGCATCAACAAATCCTGATAAGAAAGATGGATATGGAAATAAGATGTTTGGTCCAGCACTCGTCAATGGAAACAGTTCATACATTTATATGTTTACTGGTACTGGTGAATTGGCATCAAAGGGAATTGAAGTAACATGGTCGGTCGGTCGTACATTACTTATGTCTGCTGATGGATTAGCTGGATATACATCCGCTAACTCAACAAGTCCAGCAACACACAGTGGAGTTATTGATGCTGATCCTGGTCTTTCACAACTTGAGGGTGAAATTTTTGGTGGATGGCAGAAGTATTTTGGTAATAAAGAAGATATCCAAGTTGATATTCTTCTTGACTGCGACTACTCACCAAACATCAAACGCGAAATGGATAATCTTGCTAAGAACATTCGTAAAGACTGTTTTGCAATTTTGAATGTTCCTGATTATGTAATGATGAACACAACCACAAAGAAGCCAGTAGCTCAAGTATATACACAGATGGCTAATTTTGTTGCAAAAGATTTGAACATTAATAGTAGTTATAGTGCTATATATGGTAATTATTTCAAGATTTTTGATAACTATGGTGAAAAGGAACGTTGGATTCCGTGTTCTGGTTTCGTTGGTGCAACATATGCACGTACAGATTTTACATACGCTCAGTGGTGGGCACCCGCTGGTCTAAATCGTGGTATCATTGATAATGTCATTGATATTGCTGTTAACCCAACACAAGCACAACGCGACATTTTATATATTAACAGAATAAATCCTGTTGTTAAGTTCCTTGGTCAAGGTATTGTTATATGGGGCCAAAAGACTCTTCAAGCAAAGCCATCAGCCTTTGATCGTGTTAATGTTCGTCGTCTGTTCCTTTTCTTGGAACGTTCTATTGAAAGAGTTGCACGTTTCTATGTATTTGAATTGAATGATGATATCACACGAACAAGATTTTCAAATCAAGTTAATAGTTTCTTGTCTGGTATCAAAACACAACGTGGAGTTTTTGACTTTTTAGTTGTTGCTGATACTTCAAACAATACCGCAGATATTATTGATCGTAATGAATTTGTTATGGAAATCTTAGTTAAACCAACTAAGGTAATTGAATTCATTAAGCTTATATACACTGCTGTAGCTACCGGGGTAAGCTTCCAAGAAATAGTTGGAAGAGGCTAATTTTAAAAATAACTTAGGAGACACATACTATGGCAGTCACAGGCGGCGTATCATTCAATAATAATCTTGTTGGTTTTAGACAAGTTATTGGCGATTTTGCACGATCATTTATGTTTAAAATGAGTGTTCCAGCATGGAATGCTAATAATAGTCAATTATCAATATTTGCTCGTTCTATAACTCTTCCAGCATTCAAACTTCATTCAGAACAAATTGGTTTTCAAGGATTGAAAATGAATGTTATCACGACTGCTGAGTTTAACGATCCATGGACGGTTAAAATACTTGCAGATGAAAATCAAGTTATTCGTAGTAATATTATGAAGTGGATGTCTGTTGCGTATGATGCTGGAACTATGGAAGCATCAACTTTGAAGGATTATAAAAAAGATAATTATTTTGTTCAACAACTTGATAGAGTTGGTAAGATAGTATCTACATATAAGTTCTATGGTATATATCCAGAATCTGTATCATCACCTACATTAGCACATGATACAGTTACTCCGCAAGATTTTGACGTTACTTTTAAGTACGATTTCTTTACATTCAATCTTGGTGACGAGAAGGTTATTGATATGAAGGCCGATAATGAAGTACCAGCTATCAGAGGTGATAACTTGGTTGTTGGTTCAAATAACACTGCTCCTAAACAAGCTAGTCAGAATGGCAATCTTGTTAAATCCATAACCTAATGAAATAGACAAGCATTATACATTAGTGTATAATGCTTGATAAATAATATGACAACACTACACAATACTAATTTAGTTGGTGTTAGAACATTAGTAAATACATTTGGAAATGACATTTCCAGAGAGTATTTATTTTCTATAAGTATTCCTGCATTATTTGGTAGTAGAAATACAACAGCTACCGTATTTTGTCATTCTGCACGCATTCCAGAATTTTCTCTTAAGAATAAAGTAATTCCGTTTCAGAAAATTAATATAAATTTACCTGATGGTATAAATTTTAAACCATGGAATCCGACATTTTTATCAGATGATAGTAATATATTAAGAACAAGTTTGTTAGCATGGTCATCAACAGCATGGGATGTTCATAGAAAAGCAGCAGCATCACCATCATCTTTTAAAAGAGAAATAAAAGTAACACAACTTAATATATCTGGATTGCCTGTATGTGAATATACATTAGTTGGTGCATATCCAGAAACAATTGGTGGTTATGCGATTGATAATAGTAGTAGAAATCTTGCTAAATTTGATGTTACATTTCAATATGATTATTTTACATTTGTTTCATATAGTAAAAATACACCAACACCTAAACAAGTAAGTCAAAACGGTAGTCTTGTTAACGGTTAATTTTTTTGTTTTTTAATACGGTTTCCTAAAAATAACTATAATTTTAGTGATATAATATAAAAGGAGAACATATGTCTGAAATTACATTCCAAGATATTAAAAAAGCATATTTTACGAAGGCATCTACATCACAAGTAGAACTTTGCTATAGTGGGCGAGTAGTTAATGTTAAGCAAATAAAGATGAAGGATAAGAAGGAATTTTTAAAGTATCTTGAGAAAGAAGATGATAAGTTAATTGACAGTTTTATTGATTCGTTGATTGAGAGATGTGTATCAGATAGTGCAGATCAACAAATAGTTGCTACAAAATTGGTTGATAAAGAGAGACATCAGTTAATTATGAAGATTAGAATGATGTCAACTATGGGCGATACAGCAGACATTGACCATACATGCCCAAAATGTAAAAAAACGGTTTCAGTAAAATTTCCAACAGAAAATATAATAACTACTTCTTTTAAAAAGCCGGAAGAATTTGATGATATTATAATATCAAAAAACGAATCAGTTAAATTTAAAATTGAACCACTATGCCGTGCTGATATAATAGAAATAGAAAAATATATTGATGATAAGAAGTTTGATACTGATATTGAAAAAGAATTTGTATATTTGGCATCAACAGTTAAGGAAATATATCTTGTCATGGATGATATATCTAGCAAGTATACTCCTTCCATTTCTGAACGTGTTGATTTTACAGAAAATTTAAGTTTTGATGATTTTGATAAAATCAAGAATTTCTTTGCATCTATAGGAAATTATGGTATATCATTAAATTTTGATTTTACATGTCCTAACTGTGGTTTTAAAAGTGATAAAGAAGAGGCGAAGATAGTTGATTTTTTTATAAAGTAAAAATTGGCGAGGAAAGTTACTTTTCAACACTATCTGATATTGCCAATCTTATAAAAAATTCCGAAGGTTGTATAAATATACATGAGGCAGAGGAACTAGAATTTTTTGAATTCATGTTCCATTCTTTTTATTTTTATGAAGAGTTTTCTAAAAAACAAGAAAAACTCGAAAATGACAAGAAAGAGATGAATGACCTTATTGTGGAAGGAATAACATCCATTTATACAGCAATGAGAGGATAAGATGGTAAATGTAAGAGTAATGGCACAACAAGTAGGAATAAGCGAATCTGACAAGATTCGTGAAATCTTATTCTCAATGCGTGCCGAATTCAGTGAAATTCGTTCGTCTATTTCTGAAAAACTTGGAGCTAAATCACGTAGTTATGCTAGAGAGCAACAAAAATCGGTTGATATAGAGAAGGTAGTTGATGAAGCTTTTAAGAAACATGCTAAAGGTAACAAATCGGTAGAAGAAATAACCGCTAATTTGGTTGATGAGTTTAACAAAAAAAGACAAAAAGATAAAGATGATCTTAAAGTAGACATCGCATCACATATGGCTGTTTTTAGCCAAAAATATTCATCATCATTAACAAGTGGATTACGTAATGTTGGCGCAGACATAGTAGGATCATTAAAAGCAAATTCTAATAGTTCATCTCGTAATAACTACGAAGAATTAGCAACTGCATCTAGTACAAAAGCAATTACATCTACATATAATGGTTTGCTTGGTAGCATGCAGAAACTGTTAATACCAGATAAGTTATCAAAATCAAATGATAATGGGCGGGATAATCCAAATCACCCAACCAAATCAAATAATTATAGTAGAGATTTGTCAATTAATACTAAAGATAGAGAACAATTAGTAAAAGCACTATCAATAATTAAAGAACATAATAGAGGTAACAAAGAAAAATCAGTAATTATTGATGGTGTCATTGAGCAACTTGGAACAAATAATAAAAATCCAGCAGAAGAAAATAAAATTAAAGATAAAACTATTAAAGAATTATCTGAGAAGAAACAACAAGAATATTACGATAATAAGAATGCTGAAAAGGATAAAGTTTTAACAAATATAGTTGCTAATATATCTATTGCTAGAGAAAAATACACCAAATCTGTATTTGGTGGATTACGTAACCTAGCATCTGATGGTTTAGGAATGTTCCAAGCAAATTCACCATCATCTGTTCGTAATAATTATGAAGAAGCAGCTGCTGAATCACATAATAAAGCAATTACAAATGCGTATACCGGAACGGTTAATCTTGGTCAAAAAGTATTACAAACAAGATACCAGACCGGACAAGATAAAGATAATGGACAAGATAATCCAAATCATCTAAAATACATCGTAGAAAATGGTAATGAGCCAATTAAGAAGAGCATCGTTAAATTAGACAAATATGTTCGTAATGATCTTATAGATGATATTATTGAAGAATTGGAAAAGTTGAATAAGAAGAGAAGAATGGAAAATGATGTTGATGGTTCTTTATCATCTAATCGCTCATATTCAAGTGGGTTGTCTAGT
>Ga0163144_10016870_pt1 | contig 14935 bp, 6 predicted proteins | sample OliLak19BULKMAT1_FD_123175 | JGI IMG/M metagenome (GOLD analysis project Ga0163144, IMG submission 123175) | Freshwater microbial mat bacterial communities from Lake Vanda, McMurdo Dry Valleys, Antarctica - Oligotrophic Lake LV.19.BULKMAT1 | ecosystem: Environmental > Aquatic > Freshwater > Lake... | reverse complement strand
TCAAGACGGCGGCGCTCGCGGCGATGATGATGCTCGCCGCTTCGACGGCCTCCGCGGAATCGGCCGGCACGATGGTCACGAACGATCCGCTGATGAAGCAGATCATGAGCGGCCAGCTCACGCAGATCACGGGCGGCGTCACGGGCGCGGTGCGCATCGGCTCCGGCCAGGCGATCACGCTCAGCATGATCGACCCTCTCGCCCCCCTCAAGCCCGCCGAAGGCCTCGTCGAGAAGCCCGCCCCCGCCAAGACGAAAGCCTCCCGCAAGACGCGGCGCGCCGACGAGCAGCTCAAGAAGATGTCGGACGACAAGCGCGCCGCCGATTGGGCCGGCCGCAAATAGCCCGCTAAGGCTTCGCGCCGAACAACGCCCGAGACACGCTCGACGGGCATTCCTGCTGAGGGAGATGGCCGCAGCCCGGGATCATCTCGACGCGCGCGCCGCGCACGCCCGCTGCGAAGCGCCGCGCGAACGAGGCCGGAAGCACGCCGTCCGCCTCGCCCCAGACGATCGTCGTGTCGGCCTTGACGTCCTTTAGGCGCTTGTCGAGCACGTCCTCGAGCTTGAGCGCCGCCAGGATCGCGCGCGTCGGCCGTGAGCGAATGCCCGCCACCGCCGGCGCCCAGGCGCGCTCAGGCACCGGCCGGGGCCGGCCATTGGCCTTCATGTTGAAGATCTTCATCGCCTCGATCGTCGGCTCGGCCAGGACCTTCGCGGCCTCGAGCGCGTGACCGTCGGGATCGCTGAGCCCCGCCGCGTTAACGAGCACGAGCCGGCGCACCCCCGCCGGCCAGTCCACCGCGAGCCAGCCGGAGATCCAGCCGCCGAGGCTGTTGCCCGCGACGGTCCACTCGGGGCAGCGAGGCTCGAGAGCGGCCCGCAGCACGCGCGCCTGGGCCCTGATGCCGTAATCGGCGGCGGGCGGAGAGCCCTCGGTGCCGGGCATGTCCACCGCGAGCAGCAAGGTCCCCTCGGGCGGCCGGGACGCCCCCCCGATGCCGAGCATGGTCTTGTCCCAGGTCAGCGCGGTGTCGCCCATGCCGTGGACAAGGGCCACGCAGCGGCAGGCTTCTCCGGGACGGCAGCCGTTGAGCTCGTACGCCAGCAAGGGGCCGACCGCAACACGCGTGACGCCGGCGCGCCACAGCGCGAGACGGCGCATGGCCATGTGGGTCTGCAGCGGCGCGTAGTAGGCCGCGCCGGCTGCCGCTCCGGCGACGATCAGGACGGTGAGCACGAAGACGATTCCCGCGCGTTTCACGCCCGCGATCATACTAGAATAGCGTGATGAGCAAAAGCGCCGTGCTGGTGGAGAATTGCGCGCTGTCGCGGCCCGCGAAAGGCGGGTGCTCCTGGTGCTCGACCGCGCTGCCCAAGGGCCGCCGCATGTGGTGCCGCGGCCGCTGCTCGACCGCGTTCTGGAACAACCATTGGTGGCCTCGCGCCCGCCGCGCGGCCAAGCGCCGCGACAAGTACGCGTGCGTGCGCTGCGGGGGCGGCCGCCCCATCGAGGTCAACCACATCGTGCCGTGCCTCGGCGCGCACGGGACGATCAGCTGCGCGCATCACCTGAAGAACCTGGAGACCCTGTGCGCCCGTTGCCACCGCGCGCACACCGCCGCGCAGAGTGCTAGACTCAGAGCATCGACAAGTACGACCTCTACTGCAAATCCGTCCAGCAGCCGGACGCGGACGTCCGCTTCTTCCGCGAGCTCTACCGGCAGCTGAAGGGCCGCGCGCCGAGAACGCTGCGCGAGGACTTCTGCGGCACCTTCGGCGTGTGCTGCGAGTGGGTGAAGCTCGGCCCCGATTACCGCGCGTACGGACGCGACCTGGGCGCGGAGCCGATCGCATACGGAACGGGAAATTTTCTGGCGGCGCTCACGCCCGATCAGCGCTCTCGCGTGAAAATCGAGCGCCAGGACGTGCGCAGGCCGGGCGGTCCGAAGACCGACATGATCTTCGCGATGAATTTTTCGTACATGATCTTCAAGCGGCGCGAGGGGCTCAAGGCTTATTTCAAAAACTGCCTCAAGAACTTAAAGCCCGACGGCGTCCTCGCGTTGGACTGCTTCGGCGGCGGCGGGACCCACCGCCCCAACGTGGAGCGCACGGTCCATCCCACGTTCACCTACTACTGGGAGCAGCTCGACTACGATCCCGTCTACAACACGGCGCGCTCGGCCATGCACTTCAAGCCGAAGCGCGGCAAGAAGATCTTAAACGTGTTCACGTACGAGTGGCGCATCTGGACGATCGCGGAGATTCGGGAGCTCCTGGCCGAGGCCGGCTTCCGAAAATCGCACGTCTACTGGGAAGGCGACGACGGCCGAAGCGGCAACGGCAAGTTCGCCGTCGACGAGAACGGCGGCCGAGAGGAAGTCTGGATCGCGATGATCCTCGCCGAAAAGTAGCTAAGCGGGATTGCGGAGCTTTATGGCTTCTTCAAGGGCCGCGACGCGCTTCTCGAGCTCCGCTATCCGATCACTCGCTTGAGGCGCCGCGCTAGCAGTCGTTGCAGGCGTGATCGCGGCGGTGGGCGCCGGCGTTGCGGCGCCCTGCGCCGCAAATAGTTGCCGCCACCTTGACTCCTTCTGCCCCGCCTGGCGCGGAAGCTTCGAGACCCAGGCCTCGGCGCGCAGGGACATGTCCTGCAGCAGCGACTCCACCTCGGCGGAGCTGACGAACTCGCAGAGGCGGTCCGTGCGCGTCTTGATCTCGCCCGCCGTCTGCGGCCCGCGCAGCAGGAGCACGCAGATCGTCGCGATCGACTTCGCGTCGGCGCCTTCGAGAAGTATCTCGGCGTGGTGCATGAACTTGGGCACGCGGCTGCCGGGCTCGTGGATGCGTCCCGCCAGGCTCCGTTCGATCAGAGTATGAAGCGCCTGCCCGACGGCGGCTTCCTCGAGCGCCATGACCGGATCCCGGCTCGTCTTCTGATTGCAGGCGGTCACGAGGCTGTTGAGCGTCAGCGGATACGCCTCGGGCGTCGTGAGCGACTTCTCGATCAAAGAGCCCAGCACGCGCGCCTCGTTTTCGTTCAGTTCGATCATCATCCCTCGATCTTAGCTGATTTTTCGAAAACGGTCATTTGCGGCGCTTGGGGCGGTCGATGGCGAGGCGCGCCTCCTTGCCCACGTGACGGTTGAAGGCGTCGCGCGCCTCCGCCGTGTCGATGCGCGAGAGCGCGAGCGCCGCGGCGTAGCGCACGTCCTCGCTGCGGTCCTTCAAGGCCTTCGTCAGCAGCGGCACGACGCTCCGGTGAGCCGTGCCGATGTTCCCGAGCGCAAGCCCGGCGCTCGCGCGCACGCGCGCTCCGCGGTCGCGCAGCGCGTCCATCAGCGCCGGCACGGCGGGCGCCGCGTCCGCGCCCAGGTGGCCGAGGTCGTCCGCCGCGCGCGCGCGCGTGCGCGCGTCCCCCTTCTTCAGGGCGCGCAGCAGGCCGGGCAAGGCGTCGAAGGGCGCCTTGCCGCCCGCGTCCTTCATGATGATCCCCGGCGCGATCACCGTGTGGTCGCGCAAAGCCCGGCCGACGGGCCGGGGCAAGGTCTCGGGCGCGGCCGTGCTGAGCGAGCGCATCGCGAGCTCGACCCCGCGCCGGGGCGTGGCGGCCGGGCCCTTCGAATCGAGCAGCGCGTCGAGCTCGGTATGGCGCTCGAACTTGGACGGGGCCGGAAGGTCCTCCGGGACGCCCCGCTTTTTCGCCGAGGCGGGCGCGGGAGGCGCGGGAAGAATGGGATCGCGCGTGACGACGTCGTCCTCGGGATCGTCGTCGGGCTCCGGCTCCGGCGCCGCCGCCAGGACGCCGGTCTCCGGGACGGGCGCCGCGCGACGGACAGCGGGGGCGGGGGCCGCCGCCGCGTTCGGAGCCCCCGACGCCCCTCCCTTCCCGCGCGCCCATGAGGCGCGTCCCGGGCCCGGCTGATCGCGGCACGCGTTGACGTCCTTCGTGCTCGCGTCGGAGATCCAGCCCATGGCCTTCGCCTCCTCCCCCTCGGGGCCGAGGCTTCCCAGGCTATGCAAGGTCATCAGGCGCACCACGGGGCACGTCTCATGCCGGAGCAGCCGGTTCAAGATCGGCGCCCGGTCGCTGCCGAGCGAGCTCAGGGAGTGGACGGCGGTCATGCGGACCTGCCAGTCGCCGTCCTCCGTCGCGAAGGCCAATCCCGGAAGGCCTTCATCCCGCATGTAGTCCAGCTCGTGCACGGCGTGAATGCGCTCGTTCCAGTTGCCCCGTTCGAGTTGCGCCATGATCGCGGCCAGGTTCCGGTTCGCGACGGCGGGCTCGTCGAACCCTCGGGCGCTCGAGGCGGCCAGGACCAGGAGCGCGGCGGCGCATAGGGCTCGTGACATCCCCCTCAGTTTAACCCCTTTGCGCATAAGGTCAAGCCCCCGAATCTTAGGGTCAGGCTTCCAAATTCGATAAATTTGCGCCCGAATTCATCGAATTTGGAAGCCTGACCCTAAAATTTGGGATTGGAGCGGGTGATCGACGAGCGGCCTTCGCCGAAGCGGAAGAGCAGGGAGTATTTGAAGACGTCGCCCAGCGCGCCGGACGGGGACCAGGCGAAGTCGACGTCCATCGCGCGCCACGAGACGCCGAAGCCTAGGGAGGCTCCCGCCAGGCCGCCCGCGTCGGAGAGGCCCGTGTTGTAGCCCGCGCGCCCGGTCAGCGACAGCTCGGACGTCGCCGCGAAGCGGCGTTCGGCCCCGAAGCCCGCGGAAAGGCCGTCCTGGCGGGGCGCGTCGAGTTGCGCCGCGAGCAGCCAGCCCGGGCGAGGGCGGTACGAGCCGCCCGCATAGTAGATGGTCGGCAGCGGGTCGGCGACCATCGAGTACTTCAGGCTCCCGCCGAAACCGCGTACCCCCGCGCCCGCCGAGCCTCGCTCGGTCTTGTACAGGACGCCGCCATCCCAGGTCAACGCGGTCGCGCGCGCGGTGTCGAGGGCGGAGTCGACGAATTTCGCGGTGCCGCCCAGCGCGAGGTTCGTCCCATTGAGGTTGTAGCCGTAGGACAGGGCGTAGGCGCGGTCGGAGGAGGCGAACTTGCCGCTGGGCGCGTCGGTCTCGACGAGCCCGCGCCGCTCGATGCCCGAGGCCGACAGGCCGTACACGGACAGAGCCGCGACGCCGTAGGCGTTCGCGCGCAGCGGGGAGTCGCGCCAGGAGAGCATGGGGACCGCGAGCAGCGCCGCGTCGTAGGAGATCCCCGCGAAGCGGGACTCGTGCGCGGCCCCGGCCTCGACGCGCTCGAGGAAGCCGAGGCCGGCGGGGTTGTACCACGCGGCGTACACGTCGTCGGCCGAGCCGCCCAGGGCCTCGCCCATCGCGGCGCCGCGCGCGCCGGGAGCCAGGCGCAGGAAGGCGCCGGCCGCGGTCCCCTTCGCGCCGGAGCCCGCGCGCGCGGGCCCGGCGAGCGAGCCGAGGAGCAGGACGGCGGCGAGCAGCGCGCGCCGGATCATTTGATCACCGCCATCTTGAAGCTCTTGCGCGTCGAGCCGATCTCGACGAGGCCGATATAGAGGCCGCTCGCGACGTCCGCGCCCGCGTCATTGCGTCCGTCCCAGCCCTGATAGTAGGACTGGCCGCCGGAGAGGCTTCCCATGTCGAGCACGCGGATCAGGCGGCCCGTCGCGTCGAACACGCGCAGCTTGCCTTGGCCGGACAGGCCCGGCGGGACGCCCACGCGGACCATCGTGCCGCGCACGCTCTGGGTGCCCGCGCCGTGGATCGTCGTGACGGACTTGATCTGGAGGTCGAAGGGGTTCGGGAAGTTGTAAGCCTCGAGGCCGCCGGCGTGCGCCGACCCGCCGATGGCGCCCGCGCCCGAGGCCAGCAGGACGAAGGTCGAGAAGTGGCCGACGTTGATGGTGTAGGAACGCGCGGACGCGTCGAGCGACGCGGGCGAGCCCAAGGCGTCGGGCTGGAGGACGTACTGCCCGGAGCCCGGGTTGTACCAGTAGAGGTTGAGCGCCGAGGGGTCGGCGACGGCCGTCGAGTAAACGAGTGTCAGCTGCGCGGGACGAGCGAGCGTGTCGGGCACGCCGGGCGGCAGCTCGATCTCATAGAAGTCGCTGAACGCGGGCGTCGTCGCGGGCAGCGCGGACGCGGCCGCGCGCAGCGACGCGGGAAGGGCGCCGGCCGAGACGCCCGACGCAGCGGACGCGCGGCGCAAGGTCACGACCACGCTCGAGGACGCGTCCACGAGGAAGGCGCCGCGGGGAAGGACGACGCGGCCCGCGTCGCCCTCGCTGACGAGCACGCCGCCGACGGCGTTGGGCACGGCCGCGCGGTGCGCGCCCGTCTCGCCCGTGAAGAACGCCGCCGTCGAGGACGCGACGAGCTCGCGCGCCGCGGACGGGTCGACCGCGTCGTAGTCGAGCGCCGAGGTAGGCGCGCGGGCGCGCAGCGTGAAGCTCGACTCTCCGACGCCCGCGAGGTAGTCCACGGTCAGCCGGCGGCGGTCGCTCGAGAGGACCGCGCCGGACAGCGCGCCCGCGGCGGACACCGTCGAGACGACGAGAGACGCGTCGTCGTCGGCGAGCGTCCGGGCGCGCAGCGGTCTCGAGAATAGGAACTCGACCGTGGTGCGGGCGCCGGAGCGCCGCGAGCGCGCGGAGACGGACGGCGCGCCGGGCCGCACCACGATGTCAAGGATGCGCGCCTCGGCGGTGCTCGTGAGCACGACGGCGGAGGCCTCCGCGGGCGCCGCGGCCTCGTCGCTCGCCGTGAGCGCGAGGACCCGGTAGCTCCTTCCGGCGCGCAGTCCGCCGATCTTGTAGGCGACGGCGGCGCGCGCGCCTGAGTCGCGCGTGACCGAGCCGTAAATGAACTCCGAGAGATCCGCCGTCACCGCGGCGACCGAGCGCAATTCGTCATCAGGCACGGGCGAGCCGTCCGGTAGCTTCAAAGATCCCGAGATCGAGCCGCCTCCGCCCAGCGAGAGGGTGCCTAGGTCCGTCAGCGTCCCCGTCAGGACGACTGAGCGCGCGGCGCCGGCCTGGCCCGAGGCGGCCGCGGTCAGGCGGTAGGAGCCCGTCGCGAGCGCGGGAATCGAGAAGCGGCCATCGGGCTCGGTGCGAAGGGCAAGGTCCGCGAGCGGGTCGTCGGCGGGGAGCACTCCCGCGCGCTGCAGGAAGAGCGCGGCTCCCGGCGCCTCGGCGGCGGCGCCGCCCAGGGCGGAGAACAGCGGCGCGCCGTCGGCCGAGACGACGCGGCCCGTCAGCGTCGCCGGGGCGGGCGCGAGCGCGAAGTCCCGCGCGGCGCCGCTCGAGACGTCGAGCGAGGACGCGCGCGCGGCGGCGTGGCCGGAGCCCGACGCGGTGAGGTCGTACCAGCGCGCGACCGGGCTCAGGCCGCGCAGCACGTAGCGCCCGGAGGCGTCGGCCGTCGCGGACGGGCCGTCGCGCCGGCCCTCGGGCGCGGCCGAGCGCAGCGAGACGCGCGAGGAGACGAGGGCCCCGGGAACGGGCAGCCCCGTCGCGGCGTCGGAGACGAGGCCCGAGACGGCGGCCCCGGGAAACAGAGGCACGACGCCCAGATCCGCCGCCTGGCCCGCCGCGACGCGCACGCCGGACACGCGGGCGGGCACGAGAGCGATCGCGCCCGGCGAGGCGTCGGCCGGCCCCGCGAACTCGATGTCGTAGGTCCCCGCCCGCAGGCCGTCGATGACGACTCGGCCCTCCGCATCCACGACGGACCCGTCGAGCCCCGCGCCGGCCTCGACGGAGCCGCCCGCGGCATACGGCACGGCGGTGGCGCGCGCCGTGAAGCCGCGCGGCAGGAGGAAGGCGTTCTCGGCGGAGAGGAGCACGTGCTCCTCGGTGCCGTCGGGCAGCGGACGCGCGAGGGAGAGCCGCGCCCTGACGGACGCGGCCGCGACGAGGACGGTGTCGCGGCCGTCGACGTCAGCGCCGGCGACGGCGACGGGCACGGGCGCCGCGGTCCAGGCCGCGGGCGCGCCGAGGTCGGCCACGTCGAGACGGTAAGCGCCGTCGGCGACGCCGTCGAGCGCGTAGGAGGCGCCGTCGGCCCCGCAGATGACGTCCGCCGCGCGCGCGGCGCGACCCTCCTGGTCGGTCAAGGTCACGCGCAGCGGCCGCCCGTTCGCGAGCCCCGCGGGCGCCATCACGCGGCCCGACACGCGCCGGCCGCGCGCGAGGCGGAGCGTCGCGCTCACGGGCGAGGTGCCGACGACGATGAGCGCGCCCGCCTCGGAGGCCTCGGGGCCGTTCGCCTCGTTCTCGTCGAGCTCGCCGGGCACGCGCAGACGGTAGAGGCCCGGAGACACGCCGCCGAACGAGAAGGTCCCGTCGGCGTTGACGCCCGCGAGGTAGGCGGCGGAGGCGAACGGCGCGGTCGAGGCCGCCGGCGCGGCGCACAGGCCCGCCGCGGCGCCCGTCGAGCGGCGCAGCGAGGCGAAGGCCGGATCGTAGGGCAGCAGCTCCGCGCGCAGCGCCGGGGAGGTCCGAGGGCTCCCGTAGCCGAGCAGGCAGAAGTTGACGGTCGGCGCCGCGGAGAGCACGCCCGCGACGGAGCTCACGGCGACGGTGCCGGAGCCGCTCGCCGCGGGGAAGGCGGCGACGCCGGAGAACGCGAGGCTCCCCGTCACGGCGAAGGTCGAGCCCGAGAGGTCGAGGGTCAGCGACGCGGTCGTGCCGTCCACGAGCGAGGCGCGCGCGCGCGCGAAGCCGCCCGTCGCGGAGAAGAGCGCCGTCGCGCGCAGGCCGCCGGCCGGCAGCGACGGCGTGAACGCGGTCGCGCTCGAGCAGTGCATCAGCAGGAACGCGCCCGTAGCGTTCGACCGCTGAGCCCGGGCGTTGACCACGTTGGGCGTCATCGCCGTGACGTCGCCGAAGACGGAGGGCGCCGCGCCGTCGGGCTCGAGCTGGAGGCCCAGCGAGCGGAAGGAGGTCGTCGAGCGGCACGCGCCGCCCGCCAACGGCGGCGTCAGGATGTCCACGCGCAGCCGCGCGTCGACCTTCGCGAGCGCGAAGGAGGCGGCCGCGGTCCCCCCGGCGGCCACGGCGACGGTGGCGCCCTGCGGCGGGACCATGACGAAGCCCGGCAGCGAGGCGCGCAGCGCGTAGGTCCCGGCGTCGAGCCCAGACAGCGTGAAGGACGCGGAGGAGAACGCGACGTGGGCGCCGAGGCGGACGCGCGCGGCCGCGCGGTCGAGCCGCCCGACGCCGAGGGCTTCGACCTCAACGTCGAAGCTTCCGCTCGGGCACGCGGCCGCGGCGCCGCCGGACGCGGGGAAGCACTGCGACGCGAGGCTCGTGTCGCCCGGGATCGTCAGCGTCCCGGTGACGCGCGCGCCGAGGCCCGGGGCTAGGTCCCGGCCGGCGAGGTCCGCGGTCCCGGCGACGAGAATCGTCGACACGGCCGCCGAGAACCCGGGCGCCCGGGCGGTCAAGGTCCACGTCCCGGGCTCCAGGCCGTAGAGGGCGTACGCTCCGCTCGACGGCCCCGAGGCGAACGGCACCGACGAGAGGAACGCGCCGCCGAACAGAGCCGGCTCGGTTTCTCCGGCCCTGCGGGCCGAGACCGTCGCGAAGGCGCCGAACGGAACCGTCGTGGGAAGAACGACATAGCCGAACACGTTGGCCTTCTTCGCGAGCGAGACGGCTAGGTCGAGCCCTCCCCCGGCGGGCACGACGACGCCGGCCGCGCGCGTGGAAAGCCCCAGGTCCGGGATCTGGATGTCGACGTCGTACGTCCCGGGCGTCACGGCCGCGAGGCTCCAGGTGCTCGCGGCCCGCCCGAACAGCGGGCCGCCGTCGTCGCTGGACGCCGCGCCCGACGACAGCCGCAGGGAGCCCGAGAAGGCGGCCGTGCCGTCGGGCAGACGGCCGATGAAGCCGCCCAGGGCCTCGCGCGCGGAGGCCGCGGGTGCCAGCAGCGCCACGCGCAGGTACGACGTCGCGGGAAGAGACAGCGCGCCCAGGTCCGCGGGCGGCGCCGTCGCCGCCGGAGCCGCGATCGCGGTTGAGAGCGTCAGCGCGCGGCCCTCGGCGACGACGGCCGTCGCGACGGTGACCTCGTAGGGGCGTCCAGGCTTGAGCCCGCGCAGCTCGAAGTAGCCCGTCGACGAGGCGACCGCCCAGCGGCCGTCACCCGCGCCGGCGCCGGCCGCGCGCACGCGCGCCCCCGCGCCGCGCGCGCCGAGACGTCCCGCATAGCCCGCGGTGACCGGGACCACGATCTCGAGCGAGCGATCCAAAGCCGCGCCGCCGCCGGCGCGCAGTCGTACCTTGTAGCGTCCGGCGTCCGCGTAGACGGGCGGGAATCGCGTGCGGTCGACGCCGTCCCACGAAAGGACGATCGGGCGGTCGGCGTCGCCTCGTCCGACGGCGGAGAAAACGGGCGACGTGAAGGCGAGCCCGTCGGTCGAGACCACGGCCTCCCAGAGCAGGTCGGGCTCGGCGAACGTGAACCGGATCAGGGCGGCGGAGGCCGCGGGATCGGCCGCGGAGAGCGCAGCGCTCGTCGCCCCGGCGGCGAGCGTGCCCGTGCCCACGGAGACGGCGGAGAACGCGGGGAGCGACGGGCGCAGGCGGATCGAGCGGACCGCCTCGATCGTGGTCGGACCGAAAGCGCCGCCCGAGAAGGTCGCAGTGGCGCGCAGGACGAGCTCGGCGGGCGCGTCGGTCGAGGTCCACACCGAGAAGGACGGCGAGGCGGCCGCCGTGAGCCCAGTTGAGAGCGCGATCGCGGAGATCGGGGCGCCGGCCGCGTTGAAGAACTGAGCGGCCAGGTCGCGGACCGCTCCCCCTCCCCCGAGCACCGACAGCGACAGCGAGACGGTGCCCGACGAGACGCCCGGCGCCGGATTGCCACAGAGGTCGACGACGGCGAGCTGCATCGTGGCGGACGCCGTGAGCGGTGACAAGGAGAGCGGCGACGGATCGGAGAACGCGAGGAAGCTCGTGGTCCCGGCGGCCAAGGTCACCACGTTCAAGGTCGAGACGACGGGCAGCAGAACCCCGGAGGCGTCCCCGCGCGAGAGCACCCCGAACGTCTGCGCCCCTCGCCCCGCCGAGCCGACCGGCGTCCGCGCGCGGTAGGTCAGGACGATCCTCTGCCCCGGGAGGTAGGACTGCGCCGAGCCCGTGGCCACCGTCAGCAGCAGCCAGCCGGGTCCGAGGGGCGCCGACCCCGAGTAGGGCGGCGAGACCACGACGGACGTGGAGCCGAGCGACGCGGCGAGCGACGTCGACGCCGCGTGCCAGTAGCCGAGCGGCGGCGGATATTGCGGCGTCGCGCCGAGCGCCAGGGTCCAGCCCTCGGGCGCGCGCACGGCCAAGGCGCCGCCCGGGCCGATGCCCGACGCGCCGACGGTGTAGGTCACGGTCGAGACGAGCTCGCCGCAGCCGGCCGCCGTCGAAGGCGAGACGGAGGCGGAGCCCTGCCCGTCGCGGGCGCCGAACGCCAGCATGCCGCGGTCGAACGTGAAAGTGCTCGTCGCCAGGGACGTCAGGCCGGTCGGGTTGCGGGCCTCGATCGTCAGGCGGAAGCGATGCCCGTCGAGGAACGCCGCGTCGGCCGCCGACTGAAACCAGGAGGTCCCCTTGGTCAACGGGGAGCCCAGCGTCGCCGTCGCGAGGAACGGGACCGCGGACGCGAAGGACTGCGCGTTCCAGTCGAAGTGCAGGGCCGCGTCGAGGTCGCGCAGATCGACGAGGACGCGCTCGACGGCGGACTCGTCGATCGCGAGCCCCGAGGGCCCGCCGCCCAAGGTGGCGACGCGCGCGCCGTTGGGCACGAAGCCCGAAAGCGTCGGGCTCGTCAGGCTGGGCGGCGAGACGCCGAAGACCGCGCTCGTCGCCGACAGGACGCCCGGCTGCGCGACGTCCGTCGCCGACAGCGTGAACGTCCCCGTCGCGTGGACGACGATCCCAGAGAACACGAGCTGGCCGGCGACGAGGGCCTGCGGCGCGGGCAAGGTCGCCGAGGAGGCCGAGATCGACAGGGCGGTCAGGTGCGTGATCGTCGCGATCAGGTTCGAGTACGCGTCCACCGCCCTCACGGTCGCCGAGAACGCAACGTCCCGCACGCGCGCCGACGCGCCGCCGGTCTTGCCGAGGACCGTGCCCGGGGCGGCGGCCTCGCCGGGAAGGATGAGCTGCAGGCGCAGCAGCGCGTCGGGAACCACGCTCATGGACGAGGAAGCGGACGCGAACGCGGCCGCCGCGGACACCGTCGTGATCCTGGGCGAGGGCTCGGCGCGGCGCGGCGTCACGGTGAACGTCGTAGAGCCGAAGATCAGCGCGCGCGGCGCGGTCACCGTCGCGTCCGGATCGTCCGTCGTCAAGGTCACAGTCTCCGTGGCGGTGGCCACCGGGTCGAAGCGCGACGAATAGGCGACGACGGTCACGGTGATCGGCACGCCGGCCGTCGAGATCGACGGCGCGCCCGTCTTGCCGGGCGCCACGCCGGGCGTGAACGTCTCTCCGGGCAGCAGCACGAGCAGCGACGGCGTGAAGTCCCAGTTGACGTTGCCGCCCATGTCCACGCCGCGCCCGTCGTCGGCGGGCACGAGCAGCCCCCCGCTCGCGTCCGAGTCCGAGACGGCGGTCCTCGTCACGCTCGAGGCCGTGACGACGCGCAGGAACCAAGGGGAGCCGGCGACCGTCGAGCGCAGCCGCAGCGGCGTCCCCGACGGCGCCCCCATGCGGAAGTCTCCGACGGTCAGCGTCGCGCCCGCGGCGACCGCGAGCGTGCTGCCGGCCACGGAATCTGTTAAGTACTGCGCCGTGGCGCTCGTCAGGAAGGTCACGCTCGAGACGGCCTGGTTCAGCCCCCAGAAGGCGCCGCCGCCCAGGAACGAGATCGTCTGCGAGCTGAGGCCGCGCGCGGCCCCGTCGAGCGTGACGGTGCTCGTCTGCCCGTCGAAGTAGCCCCCCGGGCCGACCGAGATGTTCGTCTGGAACGAGTGGCTCGAGGACCCCGCCTTGAAGACTCCCGCGTTGACCGAGAAGGCGCCGCGCACGCGCAGGAACGCCGCGGCGTTGACCGTGCCCGTCCCATCCGCGACGAGGTTCCACAGCGTGGCGCCCGGCAGCAAGGACAAAGTCTGGGTCGAGGACCCGACGAGGCGAATCGTCCCGGTCGAGGCCGAGTTGAAGTCCATCAGACCGCCCGTCTGGAGCAGGTCGCCGCCGAGCGTGATCGTCTTGGCGCCGAAGGGGCGGAACACGCCCGTCGACAGGACCAAGGAGGCTGTTAAGTTCAGGTTCGGCGGCGTGAAGACCGACCCGTTGTCGGCGAGCGCGACCTGCAAGCCTCCGAACGCGTTCGTCGAGATGAAGGCGCCGCGCGCGCCGCCGGTGCCCTCGAAGACGAGCCAGGAATTCGCGACGTCGCCGCCGTACGTCCAGTTCGCGCCGGCCGTGGCGCTCAGGTCCGAGCTCCCGCGGAACGTGATCGTCGAGCCGCCCGGGGCGTTGATGATCGTCGACCCGGCGCCGGGCTCGAGCGCGTTGCCGCCGCCGTCGACGATCAAGCCTCCCTGGAGCGACGCCGTCGCGCCGCCGGCGAGCACGAGCCTCGCGTTGACGAGCGAGCCGGCGCCGACGGCGATCGCCGACGAGACGGGCGACCAAAATACGGTGTGGAACTGCGAGAAGCCGCCGTAGACGGCGCCCCCCGTGCTCCATGTGGAGCCGATGATCGTGAGAGTCCGGATCCCGCCGTCGAAGTAGCGGCCCGGGTTGATCGTGAAGCTCCCCCAGGTCGAGTTGAGGCCAAGCTTGACGGGGCTCGGGTTGTCGATGACGACGGCGTCGAGCGACGCGAAGTTGATCGTCTGCGTCGACGAGCCCGCGAAGGTCACGGTCGAGCCCGCGAACGTGAGCCCCGAGCCGCCCGGGATCGTCATGTCGCCGCCGATCGAGAGCGCTCGGCCCGCGAAGTCGAGCGTCCCGCGGTGCCACTCGAGCTGGCCGGTCGCCCTCATTGCGGAGGCGAGCCTCACGCCGGCCGCGTTCGAGGAGACGATCGCCGCGAACGAGCTCGCCGGAAGCGCCGTGATCACCTGCGCTGCGGTGCCGTTGAAGACGACACGGCTCGTCCCGCCTCGCACCGCGCCGCCGGTCTCCGTCCAATAGCCCCGCACGGAGTGCGTCGAGGCGCCCAGGTGGAGCGCGCCGCCCGTGACGGTGATCGTCGACGCGACGGTCATCGTCGTTGACACTGCGACCGTCAGGTCGGGGCCCGCGATCGCGAGCCAGTCGAACGACGCGCCCCCGACGACCGCGGCCGTCGACCCGGACGCTCCCGCGAAGGTCACGGTCGACTGCGCCAGGTGCGCGGTCCCGAAGACGCTCCAGCCTCCGCCGACGCCGAGGGCCGCCGCCGTGGCGCGCAGCACGGCGGCGGAGTCGACGGTCAGGCCCCCCGTCAAGGAGAACGACGACCCCGCCGCCGTGGACAGCGTCAGGCCTCCGCTCGCGTTCGAGACGCGAAGCGAGCCGATGTGGCCGTTGAACCTCGTCCAGGCCTGCGTCGAGGCGCCGTCCGCGACGGTCCAATGGCCCGTCGAGGCGGACACGCCTCCGGGCCCCGAGAAAGGGCCGTCGCCCGTAAGACGCAAGGTCCCGGTCGCGAGCGCCAGCTCGGCGCCCGCGGCGATATACGCGGTCGCCGACACCGTGAGCGCGCCGGAGACCGTCGCCGTCGCGGGCGCGACGCCGCCCACGACGAAGCGCTTGGCGCTCGCGTCGAAGAACGTGACGGCGCGGGCGCCGCCCGCGGCGGCGACCGCGAGCGTCGAGACGGTGAGATCGAGGCGCCCGCCCGTCTGCGCGAGCGGGCCGTCCACGCGCAGCGCGAGCCCGGAGCCGGCGGTCACGGTGCCGCCCGCCATCACGAAGGTTCCCGCGACGGTCATGGACGAGTTCAGCGTGACGGTCTCGGCGTATTGCGGCAGGAAC
>Ga0163144_10016869_pt1 | contig 14935 bp, 17 predicted proteins | sample OliLak19BULKMAT1_FD_123175 | JGI IMG/M metagenome (GOLD analysis project Ga0163144, IMG submission 123175) | Freshwater microbial mat bacterial communities from Lake Vanda, McMurdo Dry Valleys, Antarctica - Oligotrophic Lake LV.19.BULKMAT1 | ecosystem: Environmental > Aquatic > Freshwater >... | reverse complement strand
GCAGCGGCGAGCATCAGTTTGTTGGATAGTTTCATCGAATCCTCCTTCAACATTGTTGTGAACATTCTTCCCGCAATAGCCCGCCGACACAATGGCGGACGACTCAAACCCTGCCTTCGTTCTGGTTGTAGCGCATGATCCGGCCGTGCCGGCCAGTACGGTCGCGTTCGATGTCGAAGCAATCGCCGGCCGGGCCTTCGCGCCGGTCGGTCACGACGGCGATCTCGGCCCGGTCGGCCGGCGTCAGCGCGAAGTCGAACGCCCTGAGGTTGGCGTCGAGATGCCGCGTTGAGGTCGCGCCAACCATGATGCCGCCCACACCCGGCTGGTCCAGCGTCCAGCGCAGCGCCACGGTGCCGATGCCGACACCATGGCGCTTGCCGATGCGTTGCAGCGCCGCCAGCAGTTCCTGGAACAGCGCCCAGCCGCCGAAGTCCTCGATGATCAGCATGTATTTCCGCAAGGAGCGGTTGGCATAGGGCTCGACCGGCTCCGGCGCGACCAGCCACTTTTCGTCGATGAATCCGCCGGCCAGCGCGCCGTAGCACAGCATGGCAATGCCATTCGCGCGGCAGAAAGCCGCGGTGCCCTGCTCCTGCGGCCGGCGGTCGATCAGGCTGTATTGAAGCTGATTCGCCACCGTGCCGTAGCCGGTGGCATGAAGGTCGCGCAGCACCTTGGTGTTGAAATTGGTGATCGCGAGTTCGGCGATCTTGCCCTTCCGCCGCAGCTCGATGAGAGCATCCGTCGCAATATGCATTCCGGGAATTGAATAGTCCCACCAGCAGAATTGCAGCAGGTCGAGCCGCTCGACACCCAGCCTGGTCAACGCCCGATCAACCATGCTCTCGATGAAGGCCGGGCTGACGCTGGCCATCTTGTCCACGTCGGGCACCATGCAGGTGTAGACTTGCACCTGCTTGGCCAGGCTTGGATAGGCGCGACGGAAATCGCCGATCAACTGCTCGACGCCAAGATAATGGTCGGCGCACGAGAAGGTGGTGATCCCGGCCTCGACGAACGTCGCCATGTCGGCCATGGCCTGGCGCTGGTCGGTCTTGGCCCCGTGCCCGTCGCCCAATTGCCAGCCGCCCTTGATCAGGCGCGACATGGTGGCGCCGTTCGCCAGCGGCGCCCGCTCGACCTTCGATACCTTGGTCATGGCTCAAACCGCCTTGGCCGGCGGCCAGGGCGCGTCGTCCATGACGTTCTGGTTGCGCCGCATGATGCGGCCATGCCGGCCCTCGGCATCGCCTTCGAGTTCGTAGCAATCGCCCGTCGGGCCCTGCCGCTTGTCGGTGACCGCCTTAAGGGCGGCGCGGTCGGCATCGGTCAGCGCGATGTCGAACACCTTGGTGTTGGCGTTGAGGTATTTGGTCGAGGTCGCGCCGACGATGCAGCCGCCAATGCCCTTCTGGTCCAAGGTCCAGCGCAGCGCCACCTCGCCGGGGCCGACGCCCAGCCGCTTGCCGATCCCGGTCAAGGTGCGCAGCAAATCCTGGTACAGCGTCCAGGGGCCGAAGTCCTCGATGATCAGCTTGTACTTGCGCAAGGAGCGGTTGGCATAGGGTTCGACCGGCTCGGGCTTGCCCAGCCAGTCGGCGGACATGAAGCCGCCAAGCAGGTGGCCATAGGTCAGGACGTGGATGTTGTTGTCGATGCAGTACTTCAACTGCTGCTGTTCGGCGCGGTTGTCGACCAGCGAATATTGCTGCTGGTTGGCGACGACCGGCACGCCGGCATCGACCAGTTCCTTTATCTGCGCGGTGGTGAAGTTGGTGACGCCGATGTAGCGAATCTTGCCCTTGGCCTGCAGCTTCTTCAGGGTCAGCGCGGCATCGACCGGACCGCCCTTCGACCAGTCCCACCAGTAGAATTGCACGAGGTCGATCATGTCGCCGCCAAGCCGCTTCAGCGAACGGTCAATGATGGCCTCGGTGTCCTCGGGCTTCACGGTCGTCAGCGCGTTGAAGTCCGGCACGTACTTGGTGTGTACCTGTACCTGCTTGCCCAGGCCGGGGTTGGCGCGCCGGAAATCGCCGATCATCTGTTCGACGCCGAGATAGTGGTCGGCGCAGTCGAAGCTGGTGATGCCGGCCTCGACGAAGGCGACCATGTCCTTGATCGCCTGGTCGCGCTGGACGGTTTCATTGTGGCCGCTGGACAGGTGCCAGCCGCCCTTCAGCAGGCGCGAATAGGTGTAACCGGGGCGCAGTTCCTTGCGTTCAACTTTCGACACGTCGCTCTCCTTCAATTGCCCGACAGCGGCACGATCGTGTGCTTGGCGTGGGAATAAGTTTTCTCGTCCTGGCGCGTAATGCGGAAGCCCGCGCCGCAATAGGGGTCCGAACAGCCGATGATTGCATCGCTGGTCATCCAGTCGGTCTTTTGCGTCGGCCGCTGCTTGGCCGGCACGAACGGCAGGACGGCCAGCATGGCATAGAGGCCAAACTGCTTGCCGTCGGGAATCTCGATCTGGCTGCCCTTGACGTAGAACACATCGCCCACCTTGTGCTGGCAGATGATGCGGTTCTTCGGCTCGTGGTGGATGACCTCGATCTTGAGGTCGTAGAGCATGAAATCGTCGTTCGCCATCGCGCTCACTCCTTGGGCAGGGTCACGGCGGTGGTTTCCGCGTGGCTGAAGCGCCGCTTGCCAAGCCGCGTGATGCGGAGCCGGCTGGGGCAGTTCGGATCGGCGCAGGCGACCTCGGCGTCGGTGCTCATCCAGTCGTTCTTCGGGGTCACGCGCTGCTTGGCCGGTAGCATGGGAATGACGGCGGCCAGGTTGTACAGGCTGAACGCCTTGCCCGGCTGGAACTTGATGAGTTCGCCATGCACCTCGAACCAGTCGCCCGGTTCGCTGTTGCAATAGAGCTTGGCGCCCGGCGGCGCGACGACTTCTACCCGCAGGTCGTACAGTTCAAAGCCGTCGGCCAGGACTTCGTTTGGATCATGCTCGCCGTACGCCGTCATTACGCCCCCTTAGGCCGCTTGACCGGCCGGGAACATCACGTCCCGCGCCACGTCGAACGACCGGTTGATGTCCGCCTCGATCGCTTGGCGGACCTTTGTTCCATCGCGGCGCTGCATCGCCGCCATGATCTCGACATGGAATTCCGCGCCACGGCCTTCGCGGGCATCGAAAAATTCCGCTGACTTCCGGATGTACGGCCCGATCTGCAGCCACATGCCCTCGATTATAGGCGGCAGCACGGTGGAACCGGACAGACGATAGAGATGAAAGTGAAAGGCTTGGTTCTGCGCCACGCTGAGTTCGGCTTGGGCCGCCTCGTCGGCGGCCTTCTCGATATCGACCAAAGTAGCGAGATGGGCCAGATCGGCCGGCGAGGCACGCGATGCCGCCATTTCTGCCGCCAGGCCTTCGATGGCGATGCGGGCGCGGCGCAAATCTTCCATCCGCTCGAGATCGAGCACAGGCACGCGCGCCGTGCGATTCGGCAATGCCTCCAGCGCCTTCTCGGCCACGAGCTGGCGAATCGCTTCGCGCACCGGCTGGGTGCTGGTGCCGAACAGGTCGGCCATTTCCTGGATTTTCAAAGGCTGCCCGGGCTGGAATCTTCCGCGCATCAGCAGATCGCGCAATTGGTGATGAATCCGGTCCTGCACGGTTTCGCGCTGGATCGGCACCACGCCGAGGTCTTCATTGAATGAAAGCGTCAAACGCTTGCCCCGATCTTTGATCAAAGGTATCGTATCAAAGGTTACGGGGACTGGCTAGGGGCGTTTTACATTCAATGCTCGAACTCGCGGGCGTCACCAAGGATTTTGGCGGCCTGCGTGCGGTGGACGATGTGTCGTTCTCCATCGCGCGCGGCACCATTACCGGCCTGATCGGACCGAACGGCGCCGGCAAGACCACGGTTTTCAACCTGTTGGCCGGCGCGTTCAAACCCACGACGGGGATCATCTCGTTCGACGGTGAACGGATCGACTCCCTCCCCAACCATGGCATTTTCGCCAAGGGCCTGGTTCGCACCTTTCAGATTCCCCGCCCCTTCGGCGAAATGACGGTGCTGGAAAACCTGATGCTGGTGCCAGCCGGACAGGTGGGCGAGCAGTTCTGGAACACCTGGCTGCGCGGCGGTGCGGTTCGCGCCGAAGAGCGCCGGAACCGCGACAAGGCGCGCGACATCCTCGAATTCATCGGCCTCGTTCGGCTGGCCGATGAGCCGGCCCGCAACCTGTCCGGCGGCCAGCAGAAACTGCTGGAAATCGCGCGCGGCCTGATGGCCGACCCCAAGATGCTGCTGCTGGATGAGCCGGGCGCCGGCGTGAACCCGACCTTGCTGGGCCAGATCGTTGATCGTATCGCCGAGCTGAACCAGCGCGGCATCACGTTCCTGATCATCGAGCACAACATGGACCTGGTGATGAACCTGTGCCGCCCCGTGGTGGTGATGGCCGCCGGTAAGTTGCTGATGCAGGGCGAGCCGGCCGAGGTGCAGCGCGATGCCCGCGTGCTCGACGCCTATCTCGGGGGCCAGCCGGCATGAGCCAGCCCGATCTCCAGGTCCAGGACCTTGTCGGCGGTTATGTGCCCGACGTGCCGATCCTGCGCGGCGTTTCCGTCGAGGTGTATCCCGGCGAGATCGTCACCGTGCTGGGCCCGAACGGCGCCGGCAAATCCACCATGATCAAGGCGATCGCCGGCCTCGTCGGCGTCACCTCCGGCAAGGTGCTGCTGCACGGCCAGGACATTACCGGGCGCAAGACCCACACGCTGATCCGCGAGGGCCTCGCCTATGTGCCGCAGGTCGGCAACGTGTTCGTGCGCCTGTCGGTGGCCGAGAACCTCGAGCTTGGTGGCTTCGCCGCGCGCACCAATCCGGCCGAGCGGCTGAAGCAGATACTGGCGCTGTTCCCCGACCTGCAGCGCCTCAAGCACCTCGCCGCCGGCAAGCTCTCGGGCGGCCAGCGCCAGATGGTCGCGGTCGGCCGCGCCCTGATGGCGGCGCCCAAGGTGCTGATGCTGGACGAGCCTTCCGCCGGCCTGTCGCCCAAGCTGACCGAAGTACTGTTCGGCAAGCTGCTGGAGATTCGCGCCACCGGCATTTCGATCCTGATCGTCGAGCAGAATGCCAAGGCGGCGCTGGCGATTTCCGACCGCGGCTATGTCCTGGCCGAAGGGCAGGGCCGCTTTGCCGGCCCTGCGCAGGAACTGCTGCACAGCCCCGAAGTGGGCGCCCTCTATCTTGGCGCGGGATCGCGGCTGGCATCATGATGCAGGTCATTGTCGACGGTCTGGTGGCCGCCTCGTTCGTATCGCTCGGCGTGGTCGGCGTCAGCCTGATCTACAACATCCTGAACTTCCCGAGCTTCGCCCAGGGCGACTATCTCACCATCGGCGGCTACATGTCGCTGATCGTCGTGCTGTTGCTGGGCACCGCCGGCTCGATCATGGGCCTGCAGTTCGGCTGGCCGCTGATCCTGGCGGCGTTCTGCGCCATCCTTCTCACCGGCCTCATCGCCGAGCTCCTCGACCGCACCATATTCGGCACGCTGCGGCGCGGCGGCTCGTCGCGCATCACGCTGATCATGGCGTCGTTCGGCGTGGCCCTGATGCTGCGCAACCTGATCGTCATCTTCTTCGGGCCGGACCCGACCTACTATGTGTTCGCCATCCAGCCGGCGCTTCACCTCTGGGGTGGCGCGCGCATCACCCAGAACGAGATCGTCGTGCTGGCCGTCACTGTTGTGCTGGTGATGGGTCTGCACCTGTTCCTGACCCGCACCAAGCTCGGCAAGTCGATGCGCGCGGTCTCGGAGAACCCGTCGCTGGCGCGGGTCAACGGCATCGACGTCGACAACGTGATCCGCTGGACCTGGTTCATCGGCTCGTTCCTGGCGGCCATCGCCGGCACGCTGTTCGGCCTGGCCAACGGCCTGCAACCCTATTTCGGCTTCGAGCTGCTGCTGCCGATGTTCGCCGCGCTGATCGTCGGCGGCGTCACCAACATCTACGGCGCCATACTCGGCGCCGTGCTGATCGGCATCGCCGAAAGCCTGACGGTGAAGTTCCTTGCCGCCGAGTACCGCCAGGCCGTGTCGTTCATCGCCGTCATCCTCGTCCTTATGGTCCGTCCGCAGGGCCTGCTCGGGGAGAAGGAATGATGGATATTTTCTCCTACGTCGTATTCTTCCTCATCATCGCCGGCATCTTCTCGCTCAGCACGCTGGGCCTCAACATGCAATGGGGCTTCAGCGGCCTGCTCAGCGTTGGCATTGTCGGCTTCTTCGGCGTCGGCGCCTATACCACGGCGTTCATCACCGGGCCGCATTACACCGACGGCTTTGGCGGCTTTGGGCTGCCGATCCCGATAGGCCTGGTCGGCGCCATGCTGACCTCGGGTCTGTTCGCGCTCGTTGTCGGCTTTCCCACCATAAGACTCAGGCACGACTTCCTCGCCATCGGCACGTTCGGCATCGCCACCTGCATCCACCTGCTGGCGATGAACTGGCGGTCGGTGACGCGCGGCTTCGACGGCCTGCACAGCCTGCCCAAGCCGTTCGCCGGCGCCGGCTCGCCGCTGGTGGTCAACATGCTTTTCCTGGCTCTGGTGGTGCTGATCGTCGGCGCCGTGTACTGGGCCATGCAGCGCATGCTGCGTTCGCCCTGGGGCCGGGTGCAGCGCGCGATCCGCGAGGACGAGCAGGCGGCTGGCGCGCTGGGCAAGAACGCCTTCTCGTACCGGCTGCAGTCGTTCGTGCTGGGCTCCATGCTCATGGGCCTGTCGGGCGCGCTGTACGCGCAGTTCACCGGCTATATCAGCCCGCAGGACATGCTGCCGATCTTCACCTTCCAGGTGTTCGTCATGCTGATCGTCGGCGGTAGCGGCAACAACCGCGGCGCCATTGTCGGCACCGTCGCGATCTGGGCGCTGTGGACGGTGAGCGAGACGATTTTGGTCAACATCCTGCCGCCGATCATGGCCCGGCAGGCCTCGACCATTCGCGTGGTTATGGTCGGCTTCATCCTGGTGGTTATGCTGCTGTACCGGCCGCAAGGCCTGATCCCCGAGGAGCGGGTCGTTTCGCCCGAGGCGCGCCTCGGCGGGCGGAAGGACTAGCCTTCGGACAAATGCTGGTGGCTGCCGTCGCACAACGGCTTGGTCGCCGTGCGCTTGCAGCCGCAGAAGAACAGTTCGCCGCTCTCCTTCGCCGTATGGAAGGTCGGCAGAATGCCGGAGCCGGCATGGGCGCCGTCACACAGCGGCTGCTTGCGGCTGAGGCCACAGGCGCACCACAGGTAGCGGCGGCCGGCGACCACTGTCAGCGCGAAGGGGCCCTGCTGCGCAACGGTGGGATCGGCCATCAGGCCGCCGCCTTCTCGCCGACCAGCGCGTTGTTCCACAGGTCGGCCACCAGATGCGCCTGCTCGATCACGATCTGGCGGACATAGGGCCACTTGTCCTTTGGCACCAGGGTCAGCATCTTCACGCCGACCTCGCCATGCTCGGCATCGGCTGTGATGTGCACGGTCCAGAAGCGCACGTCCCGGTCGCTCAGGCCGTAGTGCTTCAGGCCGCCCTCAGCCATGGCCAGGGACGCATCGGGGTTCATCGATTCCAGCAGTCCGATCGCGACTTGGGTAATGAGGTACTCGTCGGGATTGGAGACGTGCGCTTTCGACCAGTCGAGCAGCCGGCGGGTCAGCGCGTTCGGCTTGGTGCTGACCATGTCGATGCGCTTCACGCCCAGCGCCTCGCCAAGCTGGATCAGGAGTTCGAGATGGCCGGCGGTGTTGCTGATCGCGCCGTACTGCTCCTCCACGCGGTTTTCCCAGAAGAAGCGCTTGAAGTCCGGGTCGTCGAGCCCGATGGTCGCCAAGCTAGGCCGGGCATGGGCCAGCTTGTGCAGCCGCTCGATGGCGACGAAAAACTGGGTCGCGTAGTTGACGATGGCCCAGCGCGGCGCGCTGCCATCGTGGACCCGGCGAACGAATTCCAAGTCCGATAACCAGACGCCTTCGCGGCGCATGTCGTCCTGCACGGCATGGGCAAAGGTCTCGGCCTCTTGCATCAACTGGCTGTCCATCTCGTTCTCTTTCCGTTGAGACGCCGGCGGCCTAGATGGCCTGGTCACGGCGCAGTTCGTCGATCTCCGCACGGCTCAGGCCAAGCTTCTGGCCCAGCCATAGGTCATTGTCGGCGCCGAGCGGCCGGCCCGACCAGCGCACGCTGCCCGGCGTTTCGCTCAGGCGCGGGAACACGTCATGCATCTTCACCGGCGCGGAATCCGCGGCCGGCGCATCGGTCACCAGGCCGCGGGCGATGAAATGCTCGTCCTGCAGGATTTCACGGATGGTGTTGACCGGCGCCACCGTGGCGTCGGCGGCGCCGAACTTCTCCATCACATCGGCCAAGTCGTGGCGGCCGATCCATTCCTGCATCAGGGCATCGACCTCGTCGATCCGCTCGCGCCGCGCCGCGCGTGTGCTGTAACGCGGGTCCCGGAACAATTCCGGCCGGCCCATCGCGGTGAAGGCGCGCTGCACCACCGGTTCCGTGGCGCAGGAGATCGCCACCCAGCGGTCATCGCGCGTGTGGTAAATGCCGCGCGGCACCGAAACCGGCGAACGATTCCCCTCGCGCTCGTAAACCAGGCCAAGCCGGTCGAAAATCGCTGCCTGCGGACCCAGAAAGCCGAACAGGCTTTCGAACAGGCTGAGATCGACGACCTGGCCGCGCTTCTCCGCACTGTGGTCGCGGTGCCAGAGCGCGGTCATCACGGCATAGGCGCCGAGATAACCGGTCACGGTGTCGGCCAGCGGAAAGGTCGGCAGCGTCGGCGGACTGTCCGGATAACCATTGCCGTGGGCGAAGCCGCTCATCGCCTCGGCCTGGGTGCCGAACGCCGGCTTGTCCTTGTATGGCCCGGTCTGGCCCCAGCCGGTGACGCGCAACAGCACGAGACCGGGGTTGCGCGCATGCAACACTTCAGGCCCAAGGCCAAGCTGCTCCAGCTTGCCCGGCCGCATGTTCTCGATCAGCACGTCCGCGTCGTCCAGCAGGCGAAGCATGACGGCGCGCGCCTTGGCCTGCTTCAGGTCGAGGGTGACCGAGTACTTGTTGCGGCCGAACAGGCGCCACCAGGCCGAAGTGCCGTCGATGGTCCAGCCGGCGCGCCGCGAACTGTCGCCCTGCGGCGGCTCGACCTTGATGACCGTCGCGCCGAAATCGGCCAGCAGCATGGCGCTGAGCGGCGCCGCCAGCATTTGCGACATATCGACCACGACGAGGCCGGCCAGCGGGCCGAGCGGTTTGGCCGCCGGGACGTCGGTCATTGATTCGATCCTATCGCCCTTGCGGCACGCACCAGCCTGCACGCCACTTCATAGTGCTGGCGCTGAATCTTGCGCCCGTCAGCGGTTGGGTTGGCCTGCATGCGGCCGAAATCGGCAATCACCTGTTCCGCCCAGGCCAGTTCGGCGGGTAACGGGCCGTAGACCTCGTTCGCCATGTCGATGAAACGCGGATAGAGCACCGCCGCTCCGTCGAAGCCCATGGCGCGCGACCGGGCCATGCTGGCCCGAGCGGCGGCAATGTCCTCCGGATCCGCTATGGAAGGCGCGTCGATGGCCGACCAGCCGCGCGCCCTGGCGACGGCGAGCAGCTTCTGCCGCAGCCAGACAAGTTGTTCGTCCACCGCAACGCTTGGCTTCCCCGCCATCAATGCCTGGAGCAAAGCGGGCGAGCCGGTTTCCAGACAATAGTCGTTCGGCGCCACGCTGAGCGACACCACGAACCGCGCCTGGCGCGCCACCGCCTCGAGATCGAGCAGGAGGCCGGGCGTCTCCACGCTGAGATGCACGGTGACGCGGCGATGTGTCAGGGCGGCGATGCGTTCCTCGGCGAACAGTACGTCGTCGAGGCCGTGGACGTGCGGCAAGGTCAACGCCGCTGCGCCGGCCCCCAGCACCGCCGCCACATCGTCGGCGAACCACGGCGTGCGCGGGCCGTTCACCCGCACGCTGACCTCGCGCGCCGCGAAGCCGCCGGCGGCAAGCGCCGCCGTTACCGCCTGGCGCGCTGCGCGCTTCTCGACGTCGGCATAGGGCACGGAATCCTCAAGATCGAGTACGACGATGTCAGCGGGAAAGCCGCGCGCCTTTTCCACCATGCGCGCGACATGGCCCGGCACCAGCGCGGTGGAGCGGCGCGGCGGGGCTAAGAGGTCATCGGGCATGGCGGACATCGAACCGGCGTTGCTCCCACAGCGGCCCGTCGCTAGCATCGCGACCGGCCGAACGTCCGGGAAAATGCCGGGACGATGTCTATCTGTCAACCTGATTGTCAACAATTAGGTTTATTTTCTAATCGGACTTTTCCCGTGCCCACACCCCGCCACCCAGCCGCCGACCTCGCCACCGACTTGAAGGAGCGACTCCGGAGCGGGCAGTTCCTGCCGGGCCAGCGCCTTGTCGAAGCCGATCTCGTCCGCGATACCGGCGCCAGTCGCAGCAAGGTGCGCGAAGCCCTGCGTCACCTGGCCGCCGAGGGTCTCGTGGTCATCGACGAGTTTCGCGGCGCCTCGGTGCGCCGGCTGACGCAGGCCGAGGCGGCGCAGATCAGCCGGGCGCGGGAGGTGCTGGAGGGTCTGGCGGCGCGTCTCGCGGCGGAGATACCGCTGAAGCCCCTCGAACGCGGCCATTTGAAGAAGCTGCAGGAGGACATGGACGACGCGGCCCGCGCCAAGCAGGCCGAGCGCTATGCCCGCCTGAACGAGGCATTTCATGCGTTCATTCTGAACCGCGCCGGCAACGCCTTCGTCACCGCCTTCGTCGAGCGGCTGCGAATTCCGCTGTTCCGCCTGCAATTCCAGGCCGGCTGGGGGGGCGACCCGATGCTGCGCCGCAACGTCGATCACCAGAAAATCACCCGCGCCATCCTGAAGGGCGATCCCGACGCGGCCGAGGCAGCGATGCGCGAACACCTGCGCAATGGCAGCACCGCCATGGCCGAGATTGACTCCAGCTTCTTCGGCCATGCTTGAACTAGGTTTATTCTCTGTTTTGTCAACGATTTGATTGACGCAATCACAAAGCCCCCGATAGGCTGAACCCAAAGCGCCGGCTCGACCGGCGAATAAGTTTGGGGGGAACAATGGATCGTCGACAATTCCTGCTCGCCACTGCGGCCACGACGTTTTGCGCTGGCGGGTCCGCCCGAGCACAAACCAAGACCGCGCGCATCGTCATCGGCTTCGCCGCCGGCGGGCCGGGCGACCTCTTGGCCCGCGTCGTCGCCGACCAGATGAAGCCGCGCTGGGCACCTTCCGTCATCGTCGACAACCGGCCGGGCGGCGCCGGCCGCATCGCCATTGACGTGGTGCGAACCGCCGAGCCCGACGGCCTGACGCTGATCAACACGCCCGCCTCGATCCTCACCATCCTGCCGCACGCCTACAAGGCGCAGCCGTTCGATCCGTTCAAGGACCTGGTACCGGTCGCCGGCCTCACCGAGCTCGACTTCGCGGTTGTGGCGGGGCCGATGGCGCCGGCGAAGACGCTGGCCGACTACATCGCCATGGCCAGGGCCGACGCAAAGATTGCCACCTACGGCACGGCCGGCGTTGGCACGCCGCAGCACCTGATCGGCTTCAAGCTGCAACAGGCGACCGGCGTGACCCTGACCCACGTGCCCTATCGCGGCGGCGGCCCGGCGTTGCAGGACACGATCGGCGGACAATTGCCGGCGACCATCGGCGTCATCAGCGGACCGATGATTGGCGCGCACAACGCCGGCACCGTGCGCATCCTTGCCACGACCGGCAGCAAACGCTCCACCTTCCTGCCCGACGTGCCGACCATCGAGGAGGCTGGTTTCAAAGGCGTGGTCGCGGCCGACTGGAGTGGCCTGCTGGCCCCTGCGGGCACGCCACCGGTCGTCATCGAGGAGATCAGCCGGATTGCGCTCGACGTGGTGAACACCGCCGCGTACCGCGACGCCGTCGGCAAGCTGAACATGGTGCCGCTGCCACTTGGCCCGGCGGCCTGCGCCGCGCGATTGCGCGCCGAGTACGACTATTGGGGCCCGGCGGTGAAGGCGACCGGCTTCACCCAGGAGGGCTAGCGCAGCTTCCAGGCCCTCAGCGCCAGGCCCGAGACCGACAGGTTCAGTTCCTCGAAGGCAAAGCCGGTATCGGCCGGCAACTGGTCGCGCGCCTCGGCGCTGAGCAGGGTTTCGGCCGGGCCGGCAATGTCCTCGCCCAGCTTGGCGGCGACGTTGACGCAATCGCCGAAGAAGTCGGCGCCGGGCACCGACAACAGCTTGCCCCAGGCAATGCCGATGGACACCCGGATCCGGCTCTGCCCATCGGGCACGTCCTCGGCGGCGGCGGCGGCGTGGATCGCGGCGGCCGCCACGGTCGCGGCGGCAACGCTGGGGAAGAAGGCGTAGAGGTTGTCGGCCTCGTACTTCACCAATTCGCCGCCGTTGTCCTCAACGATTGGCTGGGTGATGTGGTGCATGCGGCGCACCATGGCAAGGTAGTGGATCAGGCCCCTGGTGCGGGTGATGAGCGAAAAGCCGCTCATGTCCAGCACCATGGTGGCGCGCTCGCAGCCGAGCTGCGACCAGATGCGGGCCTCGACGCCCGCGCGCTCCGCCACCGCCGTCTTGTTGTAGAGATCCAGCATGTCGTAGAGGCGTTTCACGGTTGCACCATCAGGTCGTTCAGCGCCAGCGCCACCACCTTGGTCGCGGCGCGCAGATCGTTCAACCGGAGATTTTCGTCGGCATTGTGGCCGTTCGCCTCCAGCAACGTGCGGGGGCCGGCGCCGTAGAGCACGATGGGAATGCCCTTCTCCGAATAGTGCCGCGCGTCGGTGTAGAGCGGCGAGCCCGTGGTGCCGACATCGACGCCCAGCACCGCCCTGGCGTGCCGCTGCAACGCGCCGGCGATTTTCTCCCAGCCGGGCTGCGGCCCCAGCGGGCCGGCCAGCATGATGCGCTTAACGCCAACCGAAATGCCGGGATAGGCGCCGGCCGCCGTGGCGATCAGGGCACGGAGACCAGCTTCGGCAGTGGCGGCGTTCTCCTCGGGCACGATGCGGCGGTCGAGGCGGAAAGTGATCCGGTCTGGCACCACGTTGGTGTTGATGCCACCGGAGATGAGACCGACGTTGAGCGACGGCGTCGTGATCCCGGGTATTGCCGATTTTGTTGCGGCCAGGCCGGCACGGCTGGCGTAGAGCGCGGCCAGGATGCCGGTCGCGGCGGCCAGCGCATCGCTGCCGGTTTCCGGCATGGCGGCATGCGCCTGCTTGCCGGTGACGGTCACTTCCAGGTGCAGGCAGCCGTTGTGGGCGGTGACCACAGCGTAGGAGAAGCCTGCGCCAATGGCCATGTCGGGCCTGCTGATGCCCTGCTCGATCAACCATTTCGGGCCGATTTCGCCGCCGGCCTCCTCATCATAGGTGAAGTGCAGTTCGACCGTGCCGGCGAGCTTGGCGCCGGCCTTTTGCTGCTCGATCAGCGCCAGCAGCGCCCAAGTGTAGGTGGCGAAATCGGATTTCGACACCGCGACGCCGCGCCCGTACATGGCCGGGCCGTGCGGCCCATCGACCACGCCCGCGCCATATGGGTCGTGCGTCCAGCCAAGGCCGGGGGGCACCACGTCGCCATGGCTGTTCAGCGCGATGACGGGGCCGGGACCGAAGCGATGGCGCACTACCAGGTTGACGCAGCTTTTCATGCCGACGGCGGCGACGGCATGGGCCGGCACCGGATGCACCTCGACCTGGAAACCAAGCTCTTCCAGCAGCGCCTTGGCGCGCATGGCGTGCGCCGTGCAGTCGCCCGGCGGATTGTCGCTCGGCACCCTCACCAGTTCGGCGAGGAAGGCGGTTTCGCGCGCGAAGTCGCGGTCGATGAACGCGGCGATGCCGGTCATGCCGGGTAATGTTCCAATGTGTCGAGAAAAATGCGGGCGGCGAGGTCGGCATCCCCGGCCGTCATCGTCTCCAGCGGGTTGTGGCTGATGCCGCCATTGCCGCAGCGCACGAACAGCATGGCGAGGTCGCAGAAGCCGTCGAACAGCATCGCGTCGTGGCCGGCGCCGCTGGGCAGGTGGCGCACCGGCACCCCGGCGCGGGCGATGGAAGCGGCGAACAGCGCCTGCAGGCGGGGCGCGCACGGCACCGCCGGGCCGCGCATCACCTCGGCCACCTCGATCTTCACGCCGCGCCGCGCCGCCAGTTGGTCGATCTCCACCAGCACGTCGGCGATGGCGAGATCGCGCGTGGCATCGTCGCCAGCGCGGATGTCGAGCGAGAGTTCGCATATGCCGGGAATCACGTTGATGGCGCCCTGCGGCACGGCCAGCTTGCCCACGGTGCCGACAAGGCCCGGCGCGAAGGAGCAACGCTTTTCCACGTACAGCACGATCTCGGCCGCCGCCGCCGCCGCGTCGTGGCGCAATTGCATCGGCACCGTGCCGGCATGGCCGGCGGTGCCTGTAATGGTGACGAGGTGGCGGGTCGAACCGGCGATGCCGGTGACCACGCCAACGGGCAGCCCCGCATCGAGCAACACCGGCCCCTGTTCGATGTGAACCTCGAGAAACGCCAGCACATCCTCGCGCCGCCGGGCCACGCCGGGAATGGCCGAGGGGTCGAGCCCGGCGTCCAGCATCGCCTCGGCCACGCTGATGCCGTTGGCGTCGCGCCGGCCCAGCGCCGTCGGGTCGAAGCGGCCAACCACCGCGCGGCTGCCCATGAGGGTCGCGGAAAAGCGCACGCCCTCCTCTTCGGCAAAGCCAATGACCTCAAGGTCGAACGGCAGGCGGCGACCGGCGCGGTTGAGCTCTGCTATCACGGCGATGGGCAGGACGATGCCAAGCCGCCCGTCGTACTTGCCGCCGTTCCGCACCGTGTCGTAGTGCGAGCCGGTCATCAGGGTCTTGCCGCCCGG
>Ga0163144_10016868_pt1 | contig 14935 bp, 12 predicted proteins | sample OliLak19BULKMAT1_FD_123175 | JGI IMG/M metagenome (GOLD analysis project Ga0163144, IMG submission 123175) | Freshwater microbial mat bacterial communities from Lake Vanda, McMurdo Dry Valleys, Antarctica - Oligotrophic Lake LV.19.BULKMAT1 | ecosystem: Environmental > Aquatic > Freshwater >... | reverse complement strand
GGTGTCCGCTTTGAAAACGTCGTCAAGATTTATGATAACGGCATCAAGGTCGTGCACGGCATCAATCTCGACATCCGCCCAGGCGAATTTGTCGTCTTTGTTGGTCCGTCCGGCTGCGGAAAATCTACACTCATGCGCATGGTCGCGGGGTTGGAGTCGATCAGCGGCGGGACCATCTCGATCGACGACCGCGTGGTCAACGACCTGCCGCCGCGTGAACGCGATATCGCCATGGTGTTTCAGGATTACGCCCTGTACCCGCACAAAAACGTCTTCGATAACCTTGCCTTCGGCTTGAAGCTGCGCAAGTTTCCTGCTGCCGACATCGACCGGCGCGTGAAAGAAGCGGCCGCAATTCTCAAGATCGATCATCTGCTCGACCGCAAGCCGCGCGCGCTCTCCGGAGGGCAGCGGCAGCGAGTCGCAATGGGTCGTGCCATCGTTCGCCAACCGAAGCTGTTTCTGTTCGACGAACCGCTCTCAAATCTCGACGCCCTGTTGCGTTCGGAGATGCGCACCGAAATCAAGAAGCTGCATCAACGCATCGGTGCCACCACCATCTACGTCACACACGATCAAGTTGAGGCGATGACACTGGCCGAGCGCATCGTCGTACTCTCCGGTGGCAACATCATGCAGGTCGGCACGCCGGATGAAATTTACAACCGGCCTGTTTCCAGATTTGTGGCGGGCTTTACGGGTTCGCCGCCGATGAATTTTCTGGACGCCGCAATAGAATTGGTCGATGGCAATGCCTGCGTGGCACTGGGAAACAGCGCGCAACGGCTGGTGCTGCCGACGCAACAGGACTACTGCCGCACGCTCGCCGGGCGCGCGGTCACGTTCGGCGTTCGTCCGGAGGACATCCACATCGAGCAAACCAGCAGCAGCGCCGTGAAGCTTGAGGCGCGCGTCGTGGTGCTCGAGCCATTGGGTGCGGAGACGCTGGTCACGCTGGCCTGCGAAGGTGGAGAATTGATCGCGCGTCTGCCACCGAATCTGCCATACGCTGCCGGACAGAAAACGGCGGTGTGGGTGAATATGGACAGGTGTCATCTTTTCGACAAAGACACCAACATGGTTCTACGCTCCGCGTGAAGGAACGCATGATCAAGTGCGCCGCCACAAGCTGCCTGGCAATCCTGCTTGCCGGGTTTGTGCAGTTCACGGCTGCGCAGTCCGCGCCGCCGGTGCCCGTCAATCTCAAGGTCTACGTGGGCGGCCAACAGCGCCCGGATCTCATGCGCGAGCTGTTTGCGCAATACTCGGCAGCCCATCCAGGCGTGAAAATTTCTCTTGAAATCGGTGGCGCTACTTCTGAGCTGAACCAGAAGTATCTCAACATGGTGCTGACTGCCAAAGATGCGACGCTCGACATTTTTCTCATCGATATCATTCGGCCGGCGCAATTTGCGGCCGCGCGTTGGGCCGAGCCGCTGGATGCCTATTTCGGCAAGGACGCCGAGGCCGAACTTTCGCGCTACCTGCCAGCCTATCGCGAGGCCAATACCGTCAATGGCAAGATGGTGGCGCTGCCCGCGCTGGCCGATTCGTTGTTTCTTTATTACCGCAAGGACTTGCTGGCGAAATACAACGAGCAACCGCCGACGACCTGGCCGGAACTCGCGCGCATCGCTCGCAAAATCCAGCAGAGTGAAAACAACCCCAATCTGCAGGGGCTGAGCTTTCAGGGCAAGGCGGTGGAAGGCGCGGTGTGTACTTTCCTGCTGCCGTACTGGAGCCTTGGCGGCGAGATCATTCGCGACGGCAAGACCTCCTTTGAGCGCGGCAAAGCCGAAGCCGGCCTCGAGATGTGGCGCACCATGGTCAGTGAAGGCATCGCAAAAAAGAACGTCGCCGAGGTTGGCACCGACGACACGCGCAAGGAATTTCAGGCGGGCAAAGTCGTCTTTGGTGTCATCTGGGGTTATGCCTGGAATCACTTTCAGGGCGGTGCGGATACACGGGTTAAAGACAAGGTCGGTGTCGTCAAGTTGCCGGCCATGCCGGGCGGCAAAGCGGTATCGTGCATGGGCGGCTGGAACTGGGCAGTCTCGGCATATTCAAAGAACAAGACCGAGGCGGTATCGCTGATCCGTTGGCTGTCGAGTCCGTATGTGTCAAAGCAATTAGCGCTCAAGGGGTCGTTTCACCCGGTGTTCCCGGCCGTCTATCAGGATCCGGAGGTACTCGCGGCGGTGCCCTGGTTCGCCGATGCATTGCCCGTCGTCGAGAGTGCGCGACCAAGGCCCGTCACGCCCGTCTACAAAGCGATCTCCGACGCCTTGCGCATCAACACCAATACCGTCATGGCGGGTGTGAAAACACCCAAGGAAGCGCTGGACGAAATCGAACAGCGCGTGGCGCGAGCGCTCCGCTAACCGCATAACAACATGAGCCAACGTTCTCTGCGTGACCGCATACTCGACCCCAGCGAAACGGCGCTGGCCTGGGCGCTGCTGACCCCGGCAATCCTGTTCATTCTGGCAATCGTCGCCTACCCGGTCTCAAAGCTGCTGTTCAACAGCCTCTTTGATGTGCGTCCCGCGCTGGGTGTGCCGATCACCTTCGTTGGCCTCGACAACTACGCCACCGCGCTGTCGGACAGCATGTTCTGGCGGGCCGTGAAGAACACGCTGATCATCACCTTTGTCACGGTGCCCGGTGCACTGGTGATCGGCCTGGGCCTCGCCATGCTGGCCAATATGCCATTTCGTTTTCGCAGTCCGATCCGGCTGGCACTACTGCTGCCATGGGCGTTGCCGCTGGCATTCGTCGGCCTGATTTTCGCCTGGTTTTTTCATAGCGAGTACGGCATCGTCAACGATGTCATTCGGCGCTTCGGCGGCGAACCGCAGATCTGGTTCAATTCGCCCGCGCTGACCATGATGGCGATCTGCATCGCCACTATCTGGAAGACATCATCATTCATGGCGCTGATTCTGCTGGCGGGCTTGCAGACCATTCCTGCGTCGCTTTACGAAGCGGCCGAAGTCGATGGTGCCTCAAAGTGGACGCAGTTCATCGAGATCACGCTGCCGCTGCTGGTGCCGTCGATGTTGGTGGCGCTGATCTTTCGTACCCTTACGGCGATCCAGTCGTTCGATATCCCGTTCAGCATGCCCGGCCCCGGGGAAGAGACGCAAACACTGGCGATGTACATTCAGATCAACACCGTCGACTACCTCGACTTGGGCTATGGCTCAACGCTGGCGGTGTTCATGTTCATGTTGTCGATGGCAACGACGTTTGTATATCTGCGCTATGTGCGAGGGGATAAGGATTGAGATTGAATAACTTGTTCACGTCAAAGCGCTTGCGCTGGTTCGCGGCCGGCATCGTGCTCTTCAACGGCTTCTTTCCGGCGGTGTGGATTTTTTTCACGTCGCTGAAGAATGAGGTCGAGTTGACCGCCAAGCCGATCACCTACTGGCCGCAGAATCCGGTCCTCACCAACTACATCGCCGCGTTTCGCGATCAGCCGCTCCCGGGTTACCTGCTCAACAGCGCCATCGTCTCCATCCTGTCGATGCTGCTCTCGCTGTTCATCAGCGCGCTTGCCGCCTACGCCATCGCTCGACTGAACCTCAAACGGCGCAACCTGATCCTCACGTGCATCATCGCCGTGTCGATGTTTCCGCTGGTGACCCTGATGGTGCCGCTGTTCGAGATCATGCGTAGCCTGAATTTACTCAACAGTTATGTCGCGCTGGTGCTGCCCTACACGGTACTGAATCTGCCGATCTGCACGTTGATATTGGTGAGCTTCTTTCAGGACATTCCGCGCGATATCGAGAACGCGGCGATGATCGACGGCTGCACGCGACTCGGTGCGCTGTGGCGCGTGGTGATGCCGTTGGCAGCACCCGGTGTATTTACGGCGGGGATACTCGCCTTCGTCAATTCCTGGGATGAATTCTTGCTGTCGATGTCGATGAATGCGGCCGTCGCTTACCGCACGTTGCCGGTCGGCATTCAGATGTACCAGGGCGAGTTCTCGTTCCCGTGGCCAACAATTTCGGCGGCACTGGTGATCGCGCTGGTGCCGGTGGTGACAGTGATTCTGATTTTTCAGGAACGGGTGGTCAGCGGATTGACTTCCGGCGGGCTGAAGGGATAAATAGGCAACTTCTCAAAACTCCGTCGTCCCAGCGCAGGCTGGGACGCAGTCCATCCAAGCTTTTGAAATTACGACGGCCTGGATTCCAGCTTACGCTGGAATGACGAATTTTGCGACTGGTTCGAGAGGCCCATAGTCAATCACTAGCATTGGCGGGGTTTTTGAGCACAAAATGCCTTGAAAACCCCGCCAATGCTAGTGTTTCAACAATTCAAGCAGGGAGCAGCACTTGTCGTCCGATCTATTCCAGCAAAGCAGTTTTCAGCGCCTGACTGAAGTCCAATTCGTCGACGCCGACGCCAATCACGCGCGCTTCAAAGTCGATGGCATCGCGCTCATCGTTTCCGCACACGCCGCCGACACGCTGCGCATCGAGCTTGGAAAATCGCAGCTGCCTGACTACGGCTTGCTGCAGCAAACCTCCGCCACGCAGGACCTGTGCGTGACGCCGCACGACGAGGGCTGGCACCTCGCGTGCGGAGATGTCGTTCTCACGATCATGTCACAGCCGTTTCGATTCTCGTTGTCGAAGGCGGGCAAGACCGTGCTCACCTCCATCACCGATCAACATTTCCGCGGACGCACACGGACGCCTTCGGTGGGTCTGCAACAAAGCGACGATTCTGGCGACAATCCTCGTCACTGGTGCGTATCACTCGCGTTGAACAGCGACACAGCGGTGTATGGTTTCGGTGAGAAATTCGGCCCACTCAACAAGCGCGGACAACTGGTGCGCGGTCGCACTGAAGATGCACTCGGCGTCAATACCGAACTGTCGTACAAAAATATTCCGTTCTGCTGGAGCCCCGATGGCTGGGGGCTGCTCGCGAATACGCCCGGCTTAGTACGCCATGGCGTAGGCTATCCGCAATGGTCGCATCGCACTTACGTGGTTGAAGTCGAGGATGACGCACTCGACTTGTTCCTGTTCATCGGCGAGCCAGCCACCATTCTTGACCGCTATACCGCGCTCACCGGCCGCGCGCCGGTGCCGCCACTGTGGAGCTACGGCATGTGGCTTTCGCGTGCTTACTACAAGGTGCCGCAGGAAGCGATTGATACGGCAGCAGAGTTGCGTCGTCGGCAGATTCCCTGCGACGTGATTACCCTCGATGGTCGCGCCGCGTGGGAGGTGCGTACCCGTTTCGCGTTCGAGTGGGACAAGAGCCGTTTTGATGATGCAAAGCAATCCCTGTCGGCACTGCGGTCTTACAACCTCAAGGTGTGCGTATGGGAGTATCCGTATGTATCAATCCACAATCCACTGTTCGCCGAACTCGAAGCAAAAGGCTGGTTGCTGAAAAAGGCCGACGGCAAGGCGTATGTGTTCGACTGGGTGAAAGATCCCACCGACGACCCGTTCGGCAAAGTGCTCACACCGTTGCCGCCGTCGGGCATACTGGATTTCACCCATCCCGAGGCCGCCCAATTCTGGGCCGATAGCCACGACAAATTGTTTGACGATGGTGTCGATGTCATCAAGACTGACTTCGGCGAGCAGGTCGAAGACGACATGGTCGCGGCCAACGGCGACAGCGGCCGTCGCCTGCACAACGTCTATCCGCTTCTATACAACCAGTGTGTCTGGAACGCTACCCAACGCTACAACGACAAACACAATCGCGGACCCGCAATGGTCTGGGGCCGCGACGGCTTCATCGGCAGCCAACGCTACCCGATGCAATGGGGCGGCGACCCGCAGACCGATTGGGAAGGCATGGGAGCGAGTATTCGCGGCGGGCTGGGCTACGGCATGAGCGGCGTACCGTACTACGCCACCGATGTCGGCGGATTCTATGGTGCGCAGCAACCCGATGCCGAGCTGTATTTGCGTTGGACTGCGAACGGCATTTTTTGCTCGCACTTTCGCTATCACGGCATCGGTGAGCGTGAGCCGTGGGCGCTCGGTCCCGAGGTCGAGGCGACGGCGAAAAAACTGCTGGCGTTCCGGTATCGGCTGATCCCGTACATGGTGGGCGCATCCGAGCAGGCTGCGCGCACCGGCTTGCCGCTGATGCGCGCCATGCCGTTGGCTTTCCCGCATGACCGACTGGCGCGATCGTTTGAAGGGCAATACCTGTTTGGCGATGCCTTGCTGGTGGCGCCGATCATTCAGCCCGGCGGGTGCGTTGAGGTGTACTTCCCCGCCGGTCAAGCCTGGTACGATCTGGACACCAATGAACGCATTGAGGGTGGTCAGATTCGCACCATATCGAAGTCGATCGAGCAGTTGCCGGCTTGGGGCCGCGAAGGTCACCTGCTTTGCCTCGGTCGCGCCGTACAGCACACCGGTGAAATTGACCTGGCGTCGCCAGTTGAAGAAGTGCGCGTGTTTGGCGTTCCCACCTCGGCGCCCTGCGTAATGCAATCGGCCGTGACGGTGACATGGGAGCAGGGTGACGCGTGCATCACCGGCATCAAGGCTTCGCAATGCCGATTGCCAGCGGGATTGCAGGCGGTCGATATTGCGGGTGGCGTTCGCATAGGGCAGCAGACAAATGGCTGAAGCAACGACGCTTATCAATTTGCAGCAGGGTGAGAGTGTTGTCACGCTTTGCCCCGACGTTGGTGCCGCGATCGCCCGTTTCACCTGGCGCGGGATCGACATTGTGCGTCGAGCGCCGGACAGCGCAATCAACGAACGTTTGATCCGGCAGATGGGCGCTTACCCGTTGGTACCTTACTCAAACCGCATTGGTCAGGCACAACTGATCGTGGGCGAACAAAAGTACGCGCTACGTCAAAATTTCCCGCCGGGATTGCACGCAATCCACGGTTTTGGCTGGCAACGCGTGTGGCAGGTTGCGACGCAGACCATCGATTCCGTGGCGCTGCGTTTACAACACACGCCCGATGCCGATTGGCCATTCGCCTGCGAGGCCAGACAAGTGGTGCGACTCACTCCCAACGCGCTGCGGCTAGAGCTATCCGTAAAAAACACTGACCCGCGCGTGATGCCAGCTGGCTTGGGGTTTCATCCTTTTTTCCCGTTGGCCCCGGAGACCCATCTGCAAAGTGACTGGACAGGTATGTGGAAAATGAGTGCCGATTCACTGCCCACCGAGCTTGGTCCGGTGCCACCAGAGGCTGACTTCAGCCAGCTGCGACCGGTAGCTGGATGGCAAGTCGATCACTGTTTCACCGGCTGGAGCCGCCGCGCGGTGCTCGACTATCCGACCCACCGCATGCAGATCGATGCGAGTGACCTGTGTCGACAGATCGTGGTGTTCGCGCCCAACGACGGGCGCAACTTCATTGCGCTAGAGCCGGTCACCAACATCAACAACGCCTTTGCACTGGCTGCACAGGGGCGAGCCGATACCGGCATGCGCATGCTCGGCACGGGGGAGTCCATGGAGATTTCGATGTCAATAACCCTGAGTGGGCGGGCGACGCGCCAGCCAGCAGTGTCGTGACACAAACGCTCGAAATAAATGATGTGCGACTGGTACTCGACGCGCGCGCGGCACTGGCCGAATGCCCGTTGTGGAGTCCTGCCGAGCAAAAGCTCTACTGGGTGGATATTTCCGGCTGCACCATCAACCGCTTTGATCCCGCCACGGGCAGCAACGAGCATTGGTTGATGCCGTGCGAGCCGGGATGCATCGGCCTGGCGACAGGTGGTGGGCTCATCGCCGCGTTGCGCGATGGTTTCTATCGGTTCTTCCCGTCCGATGGCCGCCTTGAAAAAGTGGCGGATACACCATACGACACGACATGCATGCGCTTTAACGATGGCCGTTGCGATAGTGCCGGTCGTTTCTGGGCCGGTGCCATGTATGAGCCGCGCACGACCGAAAGCGCGGCAGTCTATTGTCTTGAGTGCGGCAAGGTCCGCAGCGGCTGGGGGCCCGATCAAAAAATGGGTGTGAAGGTGAGCAACGGCATGGCATTTACGGCAGATGGCCGCTATGTCTTTCAGTCAGATACGCCGAACCACGTCATTTACCGATTTGTATTCGATCCCGAAAAAGGCGCGGTCGGTGAGCGTCGCGAGTTTGCGCGCCTGCCTGACAATCGCACTGATGTTGGCTATGGCGGCAGGCCCGACGGTGCGGCCATCGACAGTGCGGGCAACTATTGGAGTGCGCAGTATGAGGGTCGCCGCGTGCTGCGCTTTTCGCCTGAAGGGAAAATCACCGGCATCGTGCGTGTGCCAGCCAATCGCGTGACGATGGTCGCGTTTGGCGGTGCCGACTTGCGCACGCTATACATCACCACGGCGCGCGAGGGTGCTACTGACGCGGAGTTGCGCAGCGAACCACAGGCTGGCGGGATATTCGCCTGTACGCTGGATGTCGCCGGTCGTGTTGAACCGCAGTATGTCGATTGAACGAAGCCCACACGAAGCCCACGCTGGGCCAGGCGTATGCACTTTTGTCGTAGGATGAGCGGCGACGTGACACTCAGAGAAGGAATACGATGCATGCCATGACGACCTATCCCAGCCTTGCCGAGCGTGTGGTCTTCGTCTCCGGCGGCGGCTCAGGTATTGGTGCGGCGCTGGTAGAGCACTTCGCTCTGCAAGGCGCACGCGTGGCATTTTGCGATGTTGATGACGCTGCAAGCACGGTGCTGGTCGCCAAACTTGCCGCGACCAGCAAGCACACACCGCGCTTTGGACACTGCGACATACAGGACATTGCAGCTTATCAAGCACACTTGGCCGAGGTCGAGGCAGAGCTGGGCGCCATTCGCGTGTTGGTCAATAACGCCGGCAATGATGCCCGACACACGCTGGCCGAGCTCACGCCGGAATATTGGGACCGTTGTCAGGCTTTGAATCTGAAACATCAGGTGTTCGCGATCCAGCAAGTGGCACCGGGAATGGCTGCGGCAGGTGGCGGCTCGATCATTAATCTGGGCTCGATATCGTGGATGCGTGGCCGCGCCAATCTGGTCGGATACACAACAGCCAAGGCGGCCATCTCCGGACTTTCTCGCACGCTCGCGCGTGAACTGGGCGAACAAAATATCCGCGTCAACACGCTTGTACCCGGCGCCATCGTTACCGAGCGGCAGCAGGCGCTGTGGCGCAACCCCGAGGAAGACCAGAAGTTCATCGCATTGCAGTGTCTCAAATTTCGCCTCGATCCTGCGCATGTGGCACGCACTGCGCTATTCCTGGCCGCAGACGATTCGAACGGTATTACCGGCCAGAACATCATCGTTGATGCAGGGTTGGCGCAGGTGTCGGTTGCGGGTTAGTGCATTTCTCACCCTCTCCCTCGGGAGAGGGCCGGGGGTTTGGTGGGGAATTCGCGGAGTATGCTCCGCGCCCGCCAAACGGTATTCCGATGCAGCGGAATGCGCGCACTGCAAGTGAGGGGAACCGGCTCGAAACTTCTTCGTGCCGGTCCAATCGACTAAACATTCAACTGGAGGATAAAAATGAAAAAACTAATCGCGCTATTCGTTTCACTCTCTTTTTCGGTCGCCTCGGCGCAAACCTTTCCGGCCAAACCGATCACGGTCATCGTGCCCTTTGGTCCGGGTGGCACCACCGATTTGATGGCGCGCATCCTGCAAGTAGAGTTTGAAAAAGCGCTCGGTACGCCGCTCATCATCACCAACAAGGCGGGTGCGGGTGGTGCGATCGCGATGGCAGAAGTGGCGCGAGCTGCAGCCGACGGCTATACGCTCGCGATGACGACGATCGGCCCGCAAGTTCTGCAGCCGACCTTGAAAAAACTCAGCTATCAAACAGACAGTTTCGACTATTTGTGCGGCACCTATGACGTGCCGTTGATGCTGATGGTCATGCAGGATTCAGCGTTCAAAACGCTGGCCGACGTGATTGCCTACGCCAAACAGAATCCCGGCAAACTGACCTATGGATCCTCCGGGCAGGGAACGGCGCTGCACATTGCCGTGGCCGCGCTACTCAAGAAAGCGGGTGCCGAAGGCTTGCATGTGCCGTTCAAGAGCTCCGGCGAAATGGCCACGGCGCTGCTCGGCAAGCACATCATGATTTTTGCGGAGACGCCCGCTGTCGCGACCCAGTATCAGTTGCGGCCAATTGCGACGCTCGCGGATAAACGAGTTGATTCGCATGCCAGTGTGCCGACCAGTTTCGAAAGCGGCATTGAAGTACGCGGCACCGTATGGGGCGGGCTGGTTGCGCCGAAAGGGTTGCCCGTTGAAACGAGAAACAAACTCGTCGCCGCTTGCGCCAAGGCGACCGCCAGCGAAGGCTATCGATCAGGCGCGACGCGATTGAACAGCCCGTTGGTTTATCGCGATGCAGCTGCCTTCGCGGCATTTGCGGCGAGTGAGGCCAAGACCTATGCGACAGCGGTGCGAGAGTTTGGGCTGGAAGAAAAATAGGCTGGTGCCGCGAATCTTCTCGGCCATGCGAAAGCCGACTATCAGGAGTGTCCGGGTGAAGCCAAAACAAGAATGCGCTAGCCGCCCCCCGTTTTCGCCAGATCGCTGAAGTATTCGTAATGCTCGGTATTGACGAGGGAGCGCCGAAACTCTACTGGGGCATCATGAAACGTCATCGCGACACGTCGGATCTCGAGCAATGGCGCACGAACCTTAATGCCCAGTACCTCGGCGCTTTCTCCATCGGCGAGTCGCGCGCGTAGCCGCTCAGCGGAGCGCACGACGGTGATGTCGTAGGTGCTCTGGTAAAGGTGATAGATGGTGTTGGGGCGACCAGTGAATTTTGCCGCAGTAAGTTTTGGAAACAACGCCTGCGGGATCACAATGGTATCGAAAATGATCGGCTCCGTTGCAAGCCTCAAGACATTGCGGATGCGGAACACTTTGGCACCAGCGTTGATGCCTAAATGCGCGGCCTCTTCCGTATCGGCCACACCGCTGGCGAATGACAGCATCAGCACTTCCGGGGTCAGTTTGCTGCCATCGCTGCGTACGATATGAAAAAAATGAAACATCAGCCGCGCGCGATTGTGCGCGGCGACAAACGTGCCGCGGCCCTGCTGGCGAATCAGGATGTTTTCACTGACCAGCTCGTCAACGGCTTTCCTGATGGTGCCAACGGCAACCTTGAAACGTTCAGCGAGCCGCCATTCTGCCGGGATGGCGCTGCCGGGCTTCCATTCGCCGACGCTGATGGTTTCGGTGAGCAGGCGCTTTACTTCCTTGTACAGCGGCGTATCGAGCGCAGCGCCGGTGACGAGCTTTTGGTGGCGCGAAGGGTCTTCCCATTTCCGCATGCAACGTTGCTTTCCAGACAGGCCATTGGTCGACCAGTCAGCCCATCATAGCGAACCTGACCCAATGCTACAACTCATATAGATGACCTATTTGACTTTAGCCCAGGCGGTGCACTATATTCAGCTTACGCATTTCAGTACGTTGCTGCTGTCGGCGAGGCCGGATTGGCTGCAACGGAATTCAACTCAAGGGGTTTGGCAATGATTCACTTTGTACTGCACGAGGCGAAGGATACGGTGGCCGTCGCCGTCGTTGAGGGGATCAAGGCGGGTACTGATCTGACGGCCTGGATCATGGACGACGACAAGCAGATTCCGATCAAGGCGCTGCAGGACATTCCGATTGGTCACAAGATTGCGCTGACTGACATGGCCGTCGGCGACACTATTTTCAAGTACGGCACCGACATCGGTCGTGTGGTCGCGCCGATCAAGGCCGGTGAGCACGCGCACGTACACAACATCAAGACCAAGCGCTGGTAAGGCGCGGTCAACAATATACGCCGCCTGCGCCGCGCGCATTTAACACGCGCCAGTCAACAGGCACCGACTGTTTCAAGTTGCACTCATTCAGGACGTAATCATGATTTCAAAAGACACCAGCTTCTGGGGCTACCGTCGCGAGAACGGACGCGTCGGTATCCGCAACCATGTCATCATTTTGCCGGTTGACGACCTTTCCAACGCGGCCGCCGAGGCGGTTGCGAACAACATTAAAGGCGTCTTGGCGATTCCGCATCCTTACGGTCGACTGCAGTTTGGCGCCGACCTGGATTTGCATTTTCGTACGCTGATTGGCGCCGGCTGCAATCCAAACGTTGCTGCGGTGGTTGTGATTGGCATCGAAGACGGTTGGACGCAAAAAGTCGTGGACGGCATCGCCAAATCGGGGAAACCGGTGGTGGGTTTCGGCATCGAGCAACACGGTGACCATGACACCATCATGCGGGCATCGAAGGCGGCCCGTGAGCTGTTGCAGAATGCATCCGAAAAACATCGGGTGGAATGCCCGGTCCACGAGCTGTGGGTTTCGACCAAGTGCGGCGAATCTGATACCACCTCCGGCTGCGGCGCCAACCCGACGGTTGGTAACGCCTTCGACAAACTCTATGACATCGGCAGCACGCTGGTCTTTGGTGAGACCACTGAAATCACCGGTGGCGAGCAGGTCGTCGTCAAGCGCTGTCGCACACCAAAGGTCGCTGAAGACTTCATGGCGATGTTCAATCGCTATCAGGATGTCGTCAATCGTCACAAGACGAGTGACCTCTCCGATTCGCAACCCACCAAAGGCAATATCCTTGGCGGGCTGACGACGATCGAAGAAAAAGCCATGGGCAACATACAAAAGATCGGCAAGAAATGCCTTGTCGATGGCGTACTCGACAAAGCGGAAATGCCGACCGGGCCCGGACTGTGGTTCATGGATTCTTCGTCGGCCGCCGCCGAGATGGTGACGCTTTGTGCGGCTTCCGGATTCGCTGTGCACTTATTCCCCACCGGGCAGGGCAATGTCATCGGCAACGCCATACTCCCGGTCATCAAGATTTGCGCTAACCCGCGCACTGTGCGCACCATGAGCGAGCATATCGACGTCGATTCCTGCGCCTTGTTGCAACGCGAAATGGTGCTCGATGAAGCCGGCGACAAGCTGCTCGACATGATGCTGCGCACCGCCAATGGTCGGCTTACTGCCGCCGAGGCGCTGGGACATCGCGAGTTTGTGATGACGCGGCTTTACGAGAGCGCGTAGACGGCGGTACGGCACGCGTCTCGCAATTTGAGACGTGGTATCAGTCTTGTATTTCAAAATATGAAATGTAGATCGCCATTTGGCGCGGTTCTTCAGGCAATTGTGGCCTGAACGGCGCGCCAAATGGCGATCTAGTCAATTTTTTCATCCCGGTCCTTCACTTGCAGGCGCAAGAATGAAAATACTCATCACAGAATTCATGGACGAGGCCGCTGTAGCCTCGCTGACCGGCGACTTCAATACCGCGTATGACGCAGGACTTGTGGATCGCCACGACGAAATGCTCGCGAAATTAAGCGATGTCGATGCCTTGATCGTCAGGAATCGCACACAGGTCAACGCCGCGCTGCTCGCCGCAGCACCGAAGCTGAAAGTCGTCGGTCGTCTCGGCGTCGGGCTCGACAATATCGATTTGCCCGCTTGTAAGGCACGCGGCATCGAGGTGATTCCCGCGACGGGCGCGAACGCGCTCGCCGTTGCTGAATACGTGATTGCGACGGCGATGATGCTGTTGCGCGGCGCTTACGTGTCCTCTGCAGCCGTCGCTGCCGGGCAATGGCCGCGCGGCCCACTTTCCAACGGTCGCGAGATCGGTGGCAAGACGCTGGGCATCGTCGGCTTCGGTGGAATCGGCCGCTTGGCAGCCACGCTTGCGCAAGGGTTGGGCATGCGCGTAATTGGCACAGACCCGATGATTGATGCCGCAGCGGCGGTGTGGAAAGAGTCCAATGTGGCCTGCCGCAAGCTGGACGAATTGGTTGCTGAGAGCGATGTCGTCTCGCTGCACGTTCCACTTGTGCCGCAAACGCGTAACCTGTTCGATGCGGCGCGTCTGGCAATGATGAAAACGGATGCGGTACTGATCAACTCCTCCCGTGGCGGCATCATAGATGAAGCGGCACTGGCAGCGGCGCTCAAGGCAAAACGGTTGGGTGGCGCGGCGCTGGACGTGTTCGCAGATGAGCCGCTGAAAGCTGGCTCGCCATTTGTCGATTGCCCAAACCTGATCCTGACGCCGCACATCGCCGGCGTCACCGCGGAATCAAACACGCGGGTGAGCAGCATGATTGCCGAACGCGTCGCGGCGCATCTTTCCGCAATGCGGTAGCGCGCTTCCCTCAAATACCTTTCAACCAAGAACCACATGCCAAAACAGAATCTCGAACAACTTGCCGGCCTGGCAACGCGCGCGCTGACGCAGTCCGGCGCATCGCCCGCCATGGCCGATGCCACTGTGCGGGCGCTGCTTTACGCCGACGCTAGAGGATTGCCCTCGCACGGTCTGTCGCGCGTACTGCAATACACCACCCATCTTCGCAATGGGCGCGCCAATGGTGCCGCAATTGCGAAAGTGATCAACGCTAAAGCGGCGGCGTGTCTGGTCGATGCAGACGAGGGCTTGGCGTTTCCGGCGTGCGAACTGGCGATTGCAGAGGCAATTGCGCGTGCCAAGGTCGCTGGCGCCTGTTTTGTCGGCGTGACCAACAGCCATCACTTCGGTGCAGCGGCATACCACGTCGAAAGCGTGGCGGCAGCGGGCATGGTAGGCCTCGCATTTGGCAATTCACCCAGTGCGATGCCTGCATGGGGGGGCAAGCGGGGCATTTTCGGCACCAATCCGATAGCCGCCGCGTTCCCGCGTCAACATGATGCGCCGCTCCTGATTGACTTGTCGCTTTCCGAAGTGGCGCGCGGCAAGCTCATGATCGCTGCCAAGAAAGGCGAGTCAATCCCGCTTGGCTGGGCGCTCGACAAGGACGGCAAGCCCACCACCGATCCGAAGGCCGGCATGGAAGGGACAATGATGCCCGCTGGCGGCGTGAAGGGCGCAATGCTTGCCATGATTGTCGAGTTGCTGTGCTGCGCATTGACGGGCGC
>Ga0163144_10016867_pt1 | contig 14936 bp, 19 predicted proteins | sample OliLak19BULKMAT1_FD_123175 | JGI IMG/M metagenome (GOLD analysis project Ga0163144, IMG submission 123175) | Freshwater microbial mat bacterial communities from Lake Vanda, McMurdo Dry Valleys, Antarctica - Oligotrophic Lake LV.19.BULKMAT1 | ecosystem: Environmental > Aquatic > Freshwater >... | reverse complement strand
TGTTAAGCGCAGGCGAAGTGGTGGGTATGCAATCGACCCCCATCACCGTCGTCAAAAGCGGTCTGGATGCGTTTTTATATATGTATGCGCATGAACATCCGGCGCTGTATGGCATTACCGCCGTGGTCATGGCACTGGCCGTAGGCTGGTTCACCGGCCGGGCATTTGAGAAAAAATAATAGTAGAAGGAGCCTGTATGCAAAAACCTCTTCCGTATCTCACCCCATCGAGAACGTCAAAATACCTGGTCTGCGTCGACCAGCATGACGAATCCAAGGTGGCGCTCCGTCTAGCCTGCATGAAAGCCAATGCGCGCGGCTGCAACGTCGTCATACTGCACGTCATCGCTCCCGCCGATTTCCAGACGTTGGGCGCCATTGCCGACCGCATGCGCGAGGAACGCAAAGGCGAAGGCATGCAACTGCTCAATTCACTGGCCGAGGAAGCGTTTGCCACCTATGGCATCAAGCCGCAGATAATGCTGCGCGAAGGGCCGACCGGGGATGAAATCATCGCCGTGGCGCAGGAAGATGCGGACATCAATATTATCGCCATCGGTATTGCCCTGCAGACGTCGGGGCGCGGCAAGCTGACCTCATGGCTGGCCGGACAACTGGGGCATAAGCTGTTCACCCCGATGCTGATGGTGCCGGGCAACCTGAGCGACCAGCAGTTGCAGAACCTTATCTAAGCCTGTAGACTGCCGCTTTAACGAGGTATGGACATGCAAAGCGTAGATAAACGATTACTGGAAATTCTGGTCTGCCCCCTGACCAAGACGGCGCTACGGTATGACGCCGACAAGCAGGAGCTGATCAGCGACAAGGCCAAGCTGGCCTATCCTATCCGCGACGGTATTCCGATTATGCTGGTGGAAGAAGCGCGTCGGCTGGACGACAAGACATAAAAAATTATTCCGTTAGGAAGAAAAATGTCTACACAGGATAATATTAACGATTTTGTTGAAATCAGCTGGAAAACATTCCTAAATCAATCAATAGAAAATTTTGAGAAAAAACTTGAAAACGAGGACGTTGAAGAGTCTTTTAATGAAGAATATGTAAAATCTGTCTCTACAAAATTAGAGAGATTTAACAGCATATATATAAAGCTCTCCATCACATACTATACACTCTTATCTGGCCTGTTTTATTCACTCGGGAAGGATGATGGGGCTGGGTTCACTCTTTTGGGTTTTTCTGTTAAGAATATTTATGATGTACGCGGTTTAATAATAATTGTTATTTCCATTTTGGCTCCCGTAGGAAGCTTACTTTACTTACATTCAAAATATTTGAAGAAAGTGGCAGAAACAGTTTTGAAAAAATCTATGCCTAAAGAGGCATCAGATTATTACAAATACTACAAGTATAAATACTTTGATAGTGTACTAGATTTTGATTGGTTTCGTTACAGCGATTTTGATGGCTACCCCCATTCAATCACCAAATTATCTGTTCTGTTTTTTGTCCTTACATTAGTCTGTTTTGCTGTCTTACTTTCAGCAATACCTATTTTTATGAGTATTGCTGTGGTGTGGGATTTGATACAAAATCCAGTCGCAACAAATTACCTTAATGTAATTATTTTAATAATGCTGACTGTTTCAATATTATTCAGCATATCTATCACGATTCTACAGCTTCCGCTTCCGATAATAAGCTATGATAATATTGGCAAATTGAATAAACTGCAGGAAGAAGATGAGAGCCAATACAGAAAAATAATGCTGGCTATAAGGAAAAAACATCAAAGGAAGGAATTTCACCTCAATTCAGCAATTTTCCTATTCCTCTATATCACTACAATTATGTTTATAACTTATGACTTTAACTCTCATAAAATAATATATGAATCGTATCTTGTTTTCTTTTTGATTTTAGTTGGCTCCTTGATTGGCAATGCCTTGTCCCATAAAATTGTATCGTGGCTCTCTAAAAGATTGAGACTAGAGTATGGAAAAAAACACTACGATAGTAAAGATAGGCAGTATCAAGAGCTGCGTATTATGAGCAGAAAGTTATTTGCTACTAAAATTTCGGTACCGTTAGTGGTTACCATAATAGCATGCGGTTTTTTAAAGATATTTGCTAAATAGTAGCGTCCCTAATGATTACAACTGCTGGCTGAAGCCATTCAGGACGCTTTGTTCAAGCGCTTCCACCGTTTTATGCTGCCGTGCCTCATGCTGCATCTGGTGCAGTATGGGCAGCCGCTGACTCGTGCAGGCCGAGGCATTCCACGCATTGCGGCCACTCTGTACCAATCCGGATAATGCCGCCATTAGTGTTTCCTTTTATGATGAACGTAGCCCATGAGGTCTTTGACAGCATCGGAGAAAGTAATCAGCGCATGGCGCTGCTCATCGTCGTTTAAATGCATGAAGCCGGACATCACCGCTTTGTAGGTTTCATCCACCGCCACCATTTTCTTATAGAGATCGCGGTCAAGATGCCCGCCTCTGGCGACACTGTCCTCAACGACCTGCATTTCTTTTTTGACGGCGTGATGAAAGACGATGATATCACGCAAGCTCGTCATCGCGGCGCGGTGATGCCGTTCATGGCCCAGCGATTCTGAAAAGCCTTTGCTGTCTTTATCGGATTGTGGAATCGATTCGAGTTTCGCCAAGGGGATACTCCTGTTCGCCGTCACAGGTATGATTATAGGGCGAATAGGTTAATTAATCCTTGTTTCAATTAACTTATTTATTAATTTAATTAAGGATTTTTAGCGATTTTCTTTAAGTATTTTAGGCAGATCGCCGACCAGCCCCATGGCGTGGCGCATCAGCAGGCGCTTCAGCGGCGGAACATGCCCCACCGCCCACATGCCCAGATCGCGTGCCAGCTTTACCGGTAGCGCATTGACCGAAAACAGGCGGTTCAGCCCGTCCGTCACGGCAAGCATGGCCACATTGTCGAAACGGCGCCAGCGTTGGTAGTGTGACAGGACATCGTCCGTGCCGACATCAAGGCCGAGACGGAAACGGTCGATAATCAGTTCGGACAGCACCCCGACATCGCGAAAACCCAGATTGACACCCTGCCCGGCAATAGGGTGGATGCCATGGGCGGCGTCGCCAACCAGGGCAAGCCGGTGGCCGGTATAGCTTTTGGCATGCATCAGCGACAGCGGATAGGAAAAGCGCAGCCCCGCCGAGCGGATCGTCCCCAGATAGCTCCCTACCCGCTCCTGGATTTCCTGAATAAATTCTTCCTCCGGCAGCTCCAGATACAGCGCCACCCGATCATTCGGTTCCACCCATACCAGCGAGGAACGGTTGCCCGTCATCGGCAATACGGCAAACGGCCCGGCGGGCAGGAAGCGTTCCTGCGCCAGCCCGCCATGCGGCTCGTCATGTTCAATAGTGCAGACAATGGCCGTCTGCCGGTAGCCCCACTCGACCGCGCCGATACCCGCCATCTGGCGTACCGAGGATTGTTTGCCATCGGCAGCTACCAGCATATTACATTGCAGTGCAGCATTTCCAGCTAACCGAACCGTCACCGATGCCGGGTCGCGCTCAAAGCTTTCAATCACGGTGCCGTCGAGAATGGTAAGGCTGGGGCAATCCTGCCCGGCCCTATGCAGGGCATGGCGTATATGCCGGTTCTCGACAATATAGCCAAAGGGCGCGTCGCCCACCTCGCTATGGTCATAATGGAGAAAGAAGGGCATCTGGCCGTCGGAAACGCGGATATCGAGAATCGGCTCGGCGCTATCCGCCATGCCCGCCCATGCCCCAATGCCATCGAGTATGCATTTGGAGCCATAGGCTACGGCGCTGACGCGCCCGTCGAAGCTAGCCTCGAGCTGTGCCGACATACGCATCCTTTCGATCAGGGCCACCTTCACCCCGGCGCGTCCCAGCGCCACAGCGAGGCTCATGCCCACCATGCCACCGCCATTGATAACGACATCGTATTTTTCTGCGCTCTGCCTGCCCATAGGTACCTTATCTAAACGCATGATCCATTTAACTAAATCTTAAATTATTCCTGCCATACCCCATAGATGTAAAAAGCTGGTCAGGGGATATAAAACACGGGTGCTTTTGGGACGCCATCACAGGCAACAGCCTAAAAGATAATATGATTTCAGTTGAAGCTATGATAGTATGCTTTAGCGTTTAAATAGAAAAAAAGCAATAAGGAGGAGAATCATGAGCAATAAAGACGATAAGGACTGTAAGGTCATGGGCATCATGTGGTGGACGACGCTGGTTGTAGCTGTACTTGCCGTGCCATCGTTCGGTTTTGTTGTATCCTATGTCATGCCCTTTAGGGGTATTGGCGAACTGGCGATCTTCATCCTCGCCTGCTGGCTGTGTACTTTCCTCGGCATGCGCCTGATGTCGAATCCCAAGATGCTGGAAAAAATCGGCTCCAATAAGAAATAATGCGTCGGTAATCTTCGTTTTATGCGCAATTTACTCCGCGCAATCGCAATTCATGCATCTTTTTTATAGTGAATTTGTCATACTCTCCTTAAGGGCGCTTTGAACAAGTGCCCGTATATTAGCAACAATATTGCTGCGGTGCACAATCACGGCTAGAATACCGATAACACAAACCCTCTGAAACCAAGGCTGAGTGCGGCTTTGCTTGACTTTTGCTGCGGACTATGATAGGGTGGAATCATGACAAGGACTGTATTGATAGTAGCCGCGCTGCTGCTATTTAACCTTGGAGGCATCGCAGCGGCGGCCGAACCACCTGAGCATAAATCGAAAAATGCTCAAAAACTCCTCGCAACCTTAGATTCAGTAGGCATCAACAGCAAGGAAATCACTGCTCTGGTCAACACGGCGCACTCGCATGTGTCTCATGGCTATATCTATTTAGCCGAACAGAAGATGATGGGTGGGCAGGTGTCACTGCGCTATTCTGTAGGCGGTGCCCGCAAACTAGGGATGCAGCACTCTTCGCGCCGGTTGGAATTGCATTACAGCCCAAAAAATAATGACAATCTGCATGTGATTGCCAAGACCAACCTGTTCCTTGTCCGTTATCATCTTGAATATTAAATTTAGCTGCTTATCCTGACCGCTGCAGCCTGCCTTAGGGCTGCTTACAGGATGAGGGATGACCGAAACGGCAGACACCACTTTCCACCATACCATTGCGCAGCCACGCGCCGCCCATGACGCCGGGGCAGAAAATGCTGCGCCGCAGCAAAAACCACTGGAACTCACCGCCATATTGATGGGCCTGTGGGGCATGTTCGTCCTGATAATCTCCCTGCTGTCGGTATGGGGGCATTTGCAGATCGGGCTGAACAATGACCATCTCGTGCTCATGGACGAGGTGCGCAAGCTTATGGACGGGGGCATCCCCTATGTCGATTATACCGATGTCAGTCCCCCACTTATCCACCTGATTTACATCCTGCCCTATATGGCCACCCAGAAAACCGGGATACCGCTCTATGTCACCCTGTACCTGCTGACTTATGCCGCCATCGCCCTAAGCCTCATCGCTTGCGCCGCCATACTGGTCCATAGCGGCGCCAGTAAAACGGTGCGCTGGATTACGGTGGGCGGCATCGCCCTTGGGCTTCTGGGGAGTTCGTTTGTCCATCAGGTCTTTGCCGACCGCGACCACCTGATGCTGGTGCTGGCCGCGCCGTGGTTCGTCCTGCAATCGCCACTGGCGAAGCGAAACGTCGTCCCCGCCGTCTGGCGGCTGACCGCCGCCACCATGGCCGCCGTCGGGTTCGCCTTCAAACCGTTCTTTTACGTGTTTTACGTCATGAGTTCCGCTTTTGCCCTGCTGGACCGCCCGTGGCGCAATATACTGCACGAACGCGAACACCATATCATCTGGGGTTTTGCCGCCTGTTACGTGATCGTGGTATTCGTCTATTTTCCCCAATACCCCTTTACCATCCTGCCGGTCGGTTTGCAGACCTACGGGGCGATCAGCTGGACATGGGACAGCAAGCTTGGCGTCATCCGTAACGAATTGCTCGGGCGCTTCGGAGCAGTGGCCCTGGCGGGAACCGGTTTGCTGCTGGCAACCGCGCCCCGGCTTTTCGACCGCAACATCGCCTATCTCTATGCCCTGCTCTTAGCCTGCATTCTCTCCTATGCCATCAATTTCGGCTGGTATTACACCCAGTACCCGTTTATCGGCGTTGCGCCGCTGCTGACCATTACCGTTACCGCGAAGCTGATTGTCGCCTGCCGCCGGATCAGGAGAAGGCCGTGGAGGCCGATTGGCATGCTGATCACCGCCGCGGGCTTTGCGTGGGGGGGCTACTCCATTTATATGACGCCCATTATAGACAGGGCGGAGCGCGATATCGATCTACAGCGCGAGGAAGGGCATACCTATGCCACCTATGGCCAGAATCCCCTCATGCAGCAAAAGCTGGATGCGCATTTCGCCCCGCACCCGCGCTTCATGTTCTTTACGATGGATTTGTGGAGCGTCAACCTCCTGAAGGAAGGAACGTCGCGGGAAAATGTCAGCCGCTTTGACATATTATGGCCCCTGCCCGGCATATTGAAACTGCAAGGCGATCCCGCCCGCAAGGAGGAATATACGTCACTCATGTCATGGTTTCTTGAAAGCATTGCCTCCGATATCGAGCGACACCGCCCGGACATGCTCATCAACGACATCAGCCCGACCAAGCGTAACCTGCCCAAGGATTACGATGTCATGTCCTTATTGAAATCCGATCCGAAACTGGCAAAGCTGCTTGGCGAGTATGAGCTCGTCGATACCCTAAACTATTGCGACACAGGCAGCCAGACCGTCTGCTCGTATGAAGTCTATTACCGCAAATAGCCGCAGGCGGCCAGGAATGCGTCCATATGCGCAGGCACCGGGGCGGTAACCATGATGGGGGTTTTTTTAGGGTATAGCGGAATCTCGATGCCGCGCGCATGCAATTGCAGCATGACGCCCGCCTCGCCGTAGATTTTATCGCCGATAATCGGGCAGCCGATGGCCGCGCAATGGACACGCAGCTGGTGGGTGCGGCCGGTCTGCGGTTTCAGCTCCAGCCAGCTATGCCCGCCGCCCTCACCCAGCACCTTATAATGGGTCACGGCAGGAAGTCCCCCGCCTTCTTCGGCCACCTTCATCCACCAGCGCTTGCCGCTTTCGCTTTGCTTGGCCAACGGCAGGTCGATAATGCCTTCGGGCTCCGGCGGCACGCCCGCCGCCACCGCCCAGTAGATTTTGCCGATGCGGCCCCCGGCAAACATCTTGCCCAGGGTGTTAAGGGCCTGTCGGTGACGCCCGAGCACAAGGCAGCCGCTGGTATCGCGGTCCAGCCGGTGGGCCAGCGACGGCAGGCGTGGCAGGCCGAAACGTAGTTCTTCGAAGGATTGCTCCAGATTTACTCCGCCGCCGGTACCCTTATGCACGGGTATGCCCGCCGGTTTATCGATGACCAGCATCAGGGCGTCGCGGTAGAGCAGGCGCGCCAGTATATCAATCGTCTCAGGGGATGAGAGGGGGGTGGTCATGCCCCTTTATAGGGGCAACCGCCTAATGATCCAAGCATTTATGGGAAGCGGATGGGATGGACAACAGATCCAGGCAATAGCAATTACGTTAATAGATTAATTTAATTGGTTAATCTAATTACGCAGTGCAGTCAGCGCAGCACAGGATATCGCTGTAACTCATCGGCGCCTGAGCCATCGGGCTGTAATTGAAATCCAGCCTTTCAGTCATCTCAAAGCGAGGAGTTACAATGCATCCGCTAAGTAAAGTGAGCATTGCTGCAATCAAACAGAATCTGGTACCCATGACAGAAAACCTTTCTCGATGTTCTGTCTTAATAATAGTTAAAATGATTAAATTTCAGGTTAACCTTTGCATAAGGATTGGTAAATAATAGATGGCATTTTATTAAATAAAACAAACGCTTTTACCGGGCAAAAATGCAAATTGGGGTGGAGTTGCCGACACATAGGCCGTCCCTACGCACCACCGGAATGGAGCAGTTAGCGATGAAGCTGCAAAAAATATTTGAAAAAATTTTATCGGGAGAGGCTATCTGAAGATGATGGGCGCTTCCGGGGCGATACCTGCCGATTCTTCCACCACGAATAGCGGGCGGTTCTTGGTTTCGCGGTAGATGCGGCCCAGATACTCGCCGATAATGCCAAGGCACATCAACTGGACGCCGCCTAAGCATAGCACCGCCGCCATCAGCGAAGCGTAACCGGGAACATCCACCCCGTGCATCGTGGTTCGCCACAGCAGGAACCCGGCATAGCCAAAGGCCATGGTCGAAATCGTCACGCCAAGATAGGTGGTAAGGCGCAATGGCAGCGTCGTGAAGGAAAAGATGCCATCCTTGGCGAGGCGCCATAATTTGCTGAAACTTTGCGTAGGCTGGCCCGCGACGCGCGGTGCGCGGTCAAAATAAATCTGCGTTGTCTTAAACCCGACCCAGGCAAACAATCCCTTCATAAAGCGCGTGCGCTCCGGCAACAGGCGCATTACCTCGACGACCTGCTGATCCATCAGGCGGAAATCGCCGGTATTGCTTGGAATGTCGATGGCCGTCACCTTGCCGATAAGCCAGTAGAACATCCACGCCGTCCCGCGCTTGAACAGCCCCTCACCCAGCCTCTGCTTGCGTGTGGCGAGCACCACCTTGTAGCCCGCCTGCCACTGCGCGATCATGTCGGGTATGAGTTCCGGCGGATCCTGCAGATCGGCATCAAACGGAATCACCGCCTGCCCGTAGGCATACTGCAATCCCGCGGTCAGCGCCGCCTCTTTTCCGAAATTGCGCGACAGCGATAACAGGCGGATGCGCGGCTCTTTCGCGTGCCATGATTTCAGCTGCTCGAGCGTATCGTCTTTGCTGCCGTCATTGATGCAGATAATTTCCCAGTCGGGCGTCTGCGCTTCCAGTACCGGGATCAGCCGCTCGAAAAGCACGCGCATACCCGCAGATTCGTTGTACATCGGAACGACCAGACTCAGCAACGGCGGGGAAACATTGGCCATGGTAAAATGCGCTCCTGTCGGTCTCGACATATCTGCATGTTTTTTAATCTATAATCGGTAGCAAATCATTATGAAAAAATCATTAAACATAACACTAGACCGCGAGGGGCAGGGATAGTAAAAATAATGCATAATAATACAAAGGGGGTTGGGGATTTATGTTTGAAATCGTGCTTTTTCAAAAGGGTGGAGCCGTTATGTACGGACTCGCCGCATTGTCGATCTATGCGGTAGCGGTAGTTATTTACAAAGTCATCCAGTTTCGAAAGGCCAACGTATTCGACCAGAGCTTCATTGAACCCGCCCTGCGTGAAATAAAACAGGGTGACCGCACCCGTGCCACCAAGACGCTGGCTGGCACCAAAGGCCCCATTGCCCGCATCATGCGCGTGACGTTCGAATGCGTCGCCAACCGCGAAATGTCCCAGAAAAGCAAGGAAGCGGAAATCATGCGCGTCGGTGCAGCCGACCTGCGCTATCTGGAAACCCACCTGCGCGGCCTTGAAATGACCGCAAGCGTGGCACCGCTGATGGGCCTGCTCGGCACCGTCATCGGGATGATCAGTTCCTTTTCCAAACTCAGCCTGTCGGGCACTCGCGTTGACCCCACCATTCTCGCCGGCGGTATCTGGGAAGCCTTGCTGACCACCGCGGGCGGGCTTGCGGTTGCTATTCCGGCGCTCGCAGCCCATTACATCCTCGACGGGATTATCGAAAAAGTCCGCGCCACGATGAAGGACGTATCGGTGCAGATTCTGGCGCTCGAAGACGAATTCCGCCGCAACGAACGCGCGCTTGCCATTGAAGAGGCCCGCCGGGCCGACCAGCAGCGCCGTGCGCAGGAAGAAGCCGAACGCAAGGCCCGTGAAGACGACGAGCGCAAAAAACGCGATGAGGCCGATGAATGGGCCGAAGCGCAGCGCCGCAATTCGCCCCAGAAAACCTCGACCCTGCATTTGCTGAGCCCTAAATACACGAATGCAGGCTGATACGCGCCCGACACCACGCATGATGCTGAGAGAGTCGCATGGAATTTGAACGCTCACGCAAGAAGATGACCAATCTTCCGCTCACGCCGATGATCGACATCATGTTCATCCTGATTATCTTTTTCATGCTGACCACGACGTTCATGCGCATTGAATCGCTGGAGCTGATGCTGCCTTCTGCCGGTGCCAAACCGGCTGAGAAAAGCGACGTGCTGCATTTGTTCATCCAGGCCAACGGCGACATGCTGCTCGGCCAGCGCAAGGTGGATCAGGACGGGCTGGGCGATACGCTGAAGCGCCTGTTCGCCAAAGACCCCAACACACGCGTCATGCTGCTCACCGCCGAAGGCGTCACCATGCAGCAGCTTGTCGGCATCATGGACCGCATCTACGTGGTCGGTGGCCGCAGCCTGTTTGTACGCAAGTGGGAGACCGCACCCGCGGCCGCGCGGCAACCGGCAGAACCGGTAGTAATCCAATGATGGAATTTGAACGTACTCCGCGCAGACGCCTCGAAATCAGCCTGATCCCGCTGATCGACGTCTCGATGTTCCTGCTGATTTACTTCATGGTGGCGGGTTCCATCGAAAAATTCGAAATCATCCCCGTCGATCCGCCGGTCGCCCAGAGCGGCAAGCTGATGGATGAAGGCCATATCGTCATATTGCTGGGCCGCCACGAGGAAATCATCGTCGGCGACGAAATCGTGCCGATGCAGGAAATGCAGCGCATGCTGGCTCCCGACCTGCAGGCCAATCCGAACAAGGTCGTCACCGTCAAGGCCGACGCCACCGTATCCGCCAACCGCATGATCGAAATCATGGACGCCATCAAGGCGGCAGGCGGCAGGAACCTGTCGGTGGTCACCCAGTCGAAGGCGCAGCTCCATGTGGAATAAGCTGCATAGCTATAGCAAATTCCTGCCCTCCCTCTTCCGCGGCCAACTGGTCGGCGCACCTAAAGGCTATGTGTTTAAAGGCCCGGACTATCTGGACCAGCGTTATTTCACCGCCACCATTGTGGCCGCAATCATGCTGCATATCGGCGGCGCCTATCTCTGGCACCTGATGCCCAAAACGGAAGTCATGGATATTCCGGTCAGCGCGCTCAACATCAAGCTGGGCGACGGCGAGCCGTTCACGCCCGAAGAACAGAAAATGATCGAGCAGAATAATAACAACAAGAATGACGTGGAAAACGCGCTTTCCCGCCTCGTCAATGAGCAGAGCCCGGAGAATCAGGCGCGCGCCAAATCCGTCGTCGATTCAATGGAAAAAGCCATCGAGAAAGACAAGGACGGCACGGCCAAAGCGCTGGATAAAGCCATCAATCCGGAAGCGGTGACCACGGTGCAGGATTCGGCGCAGAAATTATCGGCCATCGCCAAGCAGTTCGTCCGCACCAATAACGTGCAGGCTCCGAGCAGTAAAGGCGTCGGCAACGTGCTGGGCAACAGCACTTCGAAGGAAGCCGAGCTGATGTCGCGTTACGAACAGCTCATCTCGATGTGGATTGAAAAATTCAAGCAGTATCCTGAGGAAGCGCGTGCGCAGGGCATGCAGGGCGAAACCGTGGTACGCATCCGCATCGACCGCAAGGGCACCGTGCGCTACTACATCCTTGAACGCTCCACCGGCTATCAGGTGCTGGACCGCGCCGCCATCGACATGGTCAAGCGCGCCAACCCGGTGCCGTCCGTTCCCAACGATTATCCTCCCGGCGACCTGATCGAGTTCCTGATACCGGTTAATTTCCACCTGCAATAACACCCCATGAGCACATCACGCCCCACGCTTCTCGTTACCGGCGGCGCCGGCTTCATCGGCAGCAGCTTTGTCGCCCTTTGCGTAAGCCGCGGCCACCGCGTCATCGTGCTCGATGCGCTGACCTATGCCGGGCACCGCGCCAATCTCGAATGGATTGCGCCTGGCAATGGAGGAAGCTGGGAACTGGTGCAGGGCGATATCGCCGACCATGCGCTGGTAGCGAAACTCCTGCGCGACCATAGCGTGGAGCGCGTCCTCAATTTCGCCGCCGAATCGCATGTCGATAATTCGATCAGCGGCCCTAAAGCCTTTATCGACACCAACATCACCGGCAGTTTCCAATTGCTGGAGGCGTGCCGCGATTACTGGCGCAGCCTGCCGGAGCCGCGCAAAAGCGCCTTCCGCTTTTTGCAGGTGTCCACCGACGAGGTATACGGTTCGCTCGGGCCCACCGGCAAATTCAGCGAAACGTCGCCGATGCGTCCCAACTCGCCCTATTCCGCATCCAAAGCCGCCAGCGACCATCTGGTGCGCGCATGGCACGAAACCTACGGCCTGCCGGTGCTCATCACCCACTGCACCAATAATTACGGCCCGCGCCAGCATCCGGAAAAGCTCATCCCCAACATGATCCGCTGCGCGCTCGCCGGTGAGAAACTTCCGGTCTATGGCGACGGCAAGAATGTGCGCGACTGGATTCATGTTGAAGACCATTGCGCAGGCGTGCTGCTGGCGCTTGAAAAAGGCAAACCCGGCGAGACATACGATTTCGGCGGCGATGCCGAAACGGAAAACCTGACGCTGGTAAAACGCCTCTGCGCCCTGCTCGATACGCGGCAGCCGAAAAAATCGGGCCTCTATGAACAGCAGATTGCCTTTGTCACCGACCGGCAGGGCCATGACCGCCGTTACGCCATCGATGACGGGAAAGCCCAGCGCGAACTCGGATTCACCCGCATATACCGGCTTGAAAGCGGACTCGAAGCTACGGTAGAGTGGTACCTCGCCAACCAGACATGGTGCAAAACAATGACGGAGAAACGATGAAGGGAATTATTCTGGCCGGTGGTTCGGGCTCACGCCTCGCCCCCATGACCGCCGCTATCAGCAAACAAATGCTGCCTGTCTATGACAAGCCCATGCTGTATTATCCGCTATCCACGTTGATGCTGGCCGGTATCCGCGAGATACTGATCATCTCCACCCCGCGCGACCTGCCCATGATTAAAACGCTGCTGGGCGACGGCAGTCAGCTTGGCCTTTCGCTTTCCTACCGCGAGCAGCCGAAACCCGAAGGCATCGCGCAGGCGTTCATTATCGGTGAAAGCTTCATCGGAGATAGCCCGGTATGCCTTATCCTCGGCGATAATATTTTTTACGGCGGCTCGCTCAGCGGCAACCTTGAAAAGGCTGCGAAACTGAGTGACGGCGGGCTGATCCTCGCTTATCGCGTGCGCGACCCCGAGCGTTACGGCGTGGTCGAGCTGGATAAGACGGGCTATGCGCTGTCCATCGAAGAAAAACCGAAGCAGCCGAAATCCTCCTTCGCCGTCACCGGCCTCTATTTTTACGATGCCAATGTCGTGAGCATTGCCAAATCGCTGAAGCCGTCACCGCGCGGCGAACTGGAAATCACCGACGTCAACAAAGCCTATCTTGCCAGCAGCAAACTCCGCGTGGAAGTAATCGGCCGAGGCATGGCATGGCTCGATACCGGCACGCCGGACTCGCTGCTCGCCGCTTCCCAGTTCGTCCAGACAGTCGAGGCACGACAGGGCCTTAAAATCGCCTGCCTCGAAGAAATTGCGCTGCGCAAAGGGTTCATCAGCCGCACGCAATTTGAAAACTGCATGAAGCCCTACGGCACCAACGATTACGGGCAATATCTGAAACAGGTTTTGAACGAACATGAGTAGCATCCTCGTTCTTGGCAAAGGCGGGCAGGTCGCCAATGCGTTCGAAACGCTGCTGGGCAGCCGCGCGCTGGTTGCCGGTGCGGATGAAGCCGATTTCCTGAGCAAGGATTTTATTGAAAGGCTGGAAAACTGGGTAGGTAAACAGCCCCTTTTCGCCGTCATCAACGCGGCGGCCTATACGCAGGTGGATAAAGCCGAAGGCGAAGACCGCGCGAAATCTTTCCGCATCAATGCCGAAGCGGTCGGCGAACTGGCGGCATGGTGCAAAAAAAGATCATTGCCGCTGGTGCATTACTCCACCGATTATGTGTTTGACGGCAGCGGCAGCGCGCCGCGGCGCGAAGACGAGCCCACCGGCCCGCTCAATGCCTATGGCGACAGCAAGCTTGCCGGTGAAAAAGCACTGACCGAACATGGCGGGGATTATCTGTTATTCCGAACATCATGGCTGTACGACTCCGAAGGCAAAAACTTTTTCAACACCATGCGCCGCCTCATGCGGGAAAAAGACACGTTGAGCGTGGTCTCCGACCAAATCGGCGCACCGACCTACGCGCCGCACCTCGCCAAAGCGACATTGTTTGCGCTTGAAAGCGCCGCGGCCATGCCGCAATTCTCCACCGGTACATACCATCTCTGCGCCAGCGGCGAAACCAGCTGGCACGGCTTTGCGCAGGCGATTTTCGAGCGCCTCAAAAGCGTGGAGCCTGCCATCGTCTGCCAGAAAATACTTCCTGTCCCGAGCTCGGCCTATCCCCTGCCCGCCCGCCGCCCGCTGAACTCGCGGCTCGATTGTACGCGGGCGCAGAACGTGCTGGGCGTCGCCTTGCCGTCATGGAAAAAAGGGCTGGAGGAATGTTTCTCGGAAATCCTTAAACTGGACCATGCGTGATTAGGGCTGAAACGCCGCGCATCTCAGTCATTATTCCCTGTTACCACGCCATCAGGGATATCCGCCTCGCCGTCGAAAGCATCGCCGCGCAGACCTATAAAAATATCGAGATCGTGGTCATCTCCGATGACGGCGAGGATTACCGTCCGATGCTGGCGGACCTCACCAGCCGCATCCCTATTATCTTCGCCACCACCGGCACATCGCGCACCGGCCCATCCAATACCAAGAATGTCGGGCTGGCATTATGCACAGGCGACATCATATCGGCGCTCGATCAGGATGATTATCTCGATGCGGATTTCTTTGAAAAGCAGCGGGGGCGCGTATTGGCCGAGGGGGCGTGCATGACGCTGCGCCGCATTGTCGATTACGAGCATTGCCAGCCC
>Ga0163144_10016866_pt1 | contig 14936 bp, 21 predicted proteins | sample OliLak19BULKMAT1_FD_123175 | JGI IMG/M metagenome (GOLD analysis project Ga0163144, IMG submission 123175) | Freshwater microbial mat bacterial communities from Lake Vanda, McMurdo Dry Valleys, Antarctica - Oligotrophic Lake LV.19.BULKMAT1 | ecosystem: Environmental > Aquatic > Freshwater >... | reverse complement strand
TTGGGCCGACTACTTACGACCGCATGAACTCTACATCGTAACTTCTACTTCGTCAAGGTCGATCCTGCATAAAAATCGAAAAAGAATTTTCGATGACTTTCCCGACATGAATATCATACAGCGTTCCGAGAAAAATTTCCTCTAAAGCCGTGAAAATGTTTGACTCATAGGAGAAGTAGGGTACTCTGTGTCGTGAGTCTTAGTTGGAATGGAGCCGGAGATGTCCTTTTTAACCCTTTTCCCTAGAGGAGAACGCGCATGCTCGACACAGCAACCCTGAAGTCGCTCGAAGTAGCAAACGTCGCAATTGTCGTAAAAGAAACGCCTGTACCTCGCCGCAGCATAGATGAAATCAAAGCGACGCTGGCTAAGGCCCGAGTCCAAGTCCATAGCAAGCGCATCTCCGAGATAAAAGAGAAGCTGACCGAGATCGAAGATTCATGCGCCGAAATCAAACAACGTGAAACAACCATCTTGACCCTCCTTAAAGCGCATAACTCCGAACTTAATGACCATCTGGCGACCCTCGACGAGGTCAGGGCTTTCGCAGAGATGCTCAAGCAGGCAGGGGAAGACCCTGTTCAAACCGAGCGCCAAACCGTTCTGCTCGTCAATGAGATCAAGGAAAAAATCAAGGGCTGCGGCGAAAATACGAAACTTCTGGAAAAAGAAAAAGCGGAACTCGCCCGGACGGCTGGGATTTTACGAGAAGAACTCGCACGATTGACAAGCGGAAACGCGACGACCCCGACTCCAAGGACTCCAACGGAAATCCATCGCTTCGAAACAGTAAGCCAAAGAAAGAATGAACGCCTTGAAAAATGTCGCCCTGAAATCGTCCGCATCTTCAAGGAAGTCGGCGAACTTCCCACAAAGCTGACCGGACTTAGCGGAGACATAAATCGACAGGCGAGGACTCTCTTCGTTCAAGTCATCGCGGCAGAGATCCGCAACATGCAGCAGGCCCTTACAGCCGTCCTGATCGAGGACGAGCGCTATACCCTTCAACAGTCTCTATTCTCGCTCTGCGGCGTATCAAAGCATTTCGATCTTTTCTACATCGACGCCTTGAATACGAGAATCCATAAACCGCGAGACTTCCCAAGCTGGAAAGAATACGACGCCGACTCCCGCAATCAAAAAATGAGGTTCTTCAATACCGTCCCGGATGCTCCTGCCGCGCCTCGCTACGGTCTTGTACGCCCGGCAGAATCAGTACAGGCCCCATTCCCGCCGGCCATCCCTGCGCCTCCGCCAGTTCTTCAACAGCCAGTTCTTCAGTCTCCCAAGCCAGAGAACATCAATGCGGTAGCCGCTCAGATCGTTGCTGAGGTCGTTAAGGAAATAGCGGAGCCGAGCATTGAGAGCATTGTTGCAACGAAGAAAAAAGAAACCGGACAAAGTTCTGATCCGGATCATCGCAGAAACCGGCGTCCATAAATTCAGCAAGGGCCTGCGCGCGGCGATCTTCGCCAACGGCAAGGCCATGGACGAGACATTACGCGCCTTCCTGCAAGAGGCATTCGGCTTCAAAAAGCTGGTTTGGAGTTCCGGCGGAGACGACAATGTTGTGACCCCTCTGCGGGGCAAGACGATCGACGTCGTCTTCTCGAACTCAGAGTACGGCCGTTTGATGGGGATCGCGAAGAAGGCAGACATTCCTGTCGTACCGCTGGTAGGTCACAGCAAGTTGTTGATCTGCAAACAGATCTGCGAGCATTTCAAGGTTGAATTGAATTTGGAGATCTTGAAATAATCAGCTAGGCCCGAACTCAACGAGGGCGCGCTGCTTGATCAATGTCTTATGCTTGCTGAGCGTCTCGTCGAGTTTCATAGAAGCATCCCTGACCAAAATCTTATCAGTCTTAGCGCATAGGAGTTCCGTAAGGAACTCCATGCGCTTGATAAGATCTCCCCAAGCCGCTCGCTCCCTGTCAATCAATTGCGCCTTAGTTATCTCAATCATCCTTGAATCCTCCGCCAACAATCATACAAGGACGTTCCTGTACTGGTTGTAGTTTGAAATGACCCACTGAGCGACATTGCCATAATCCGAATGGAAGATGATACGGCCGTTCCTGTCCTGAACGCTCCATTCGCTTCCGTCGTTTGTCAGTGTAACTATGTTCTTGGCATCCTTGCCTTGGAACATGATCTGATCTTCCTCATCGCCGGCATGGTATGCGCTAACGCCTGCGGCCTGAAAAAGAACAGCATGCTTGCCGTACTTGTTTCTGCTTGCAGCCGTTTTTGCATAGCGCGAAAGAGCCTCAAAAGCAAAATTCCATCCGGGTTGCCTCTTTCTGACTGTATCCTTAAAATAGGTTGTCAATCCTAAATTACCCATATCTTCATGTCCGAATTCAAAACCATTGCGCCCAATAGCAGAGGCATCATCAGAGAAATGAACCAACCAAGTTCCCGGAGGAACAATGCTGTTGTAGTTAAAGTGCAAGTAACTAGGATTATTGGGATCATCGGAATCTAGCAAGTGGTGATTATTGACAAGCCAGTTCTTGAAATCTTTTAATTCCGGCTCCGACATACTGTCTAAATGATTGTACGGTTCTTCGGCATCAAAATTTTCCGGCAGATTACCATAGGACTCAAAATAACGTTCTAACAAATACGGAAAATCGTGCGGACTTACGCCTTCTTTCAAATAGTCGCGCAACATTGCAAGATCCGTAGAATAGGCAGAGAACTTACAATTGGATCTGACCCATGCCTGCCGCGGGTTTGAATAGACGCTCAAGAACTGAGGCGGTATGTTATCAAAGAATGCTACTGTATCCTCAGCAAGCCCCTCCGATCCGTATTCCCCGCCAATCCAATCATCTATTCCTAATTTGTAAGCCAACGTTGAGCGCTGCGTTTCCTGTCCGAAAGGGGATTCTTGAGAAACCTCCGGCATGTAGCCGGCAGCCTTCATTGCCCCTACGTCGATCTTGAGAACTGTATCACCATAAGAATCAATCGTCTCTGGCTGCGGGGCCGTAAAGACCGCGTTGCCCATGTCTCGATTCGAAATTCCTCGGGTCTTATCGGATGCATTAAGTCCGTTCTGTTGGATAGATTCTAAATTATCGTTCGAGGTTGCGTGGTACAAGTAGTAACCCGGTCCTACGCCATCCCAAAATTCCGCATTGAAGTCCTTGGGTGCAACTAATTCGTCAAGTTCCCATTCGCCAAGCTCGTAGATCCAATCGGATGCGTTCTTTATCTCTGGAAATCCATCAAGAGTTACGATGAAAACATTACGACCTAGCTTGACGACATTTAGCATCGTCGCCTCGTTCAATTGAACCTGCTTCATGTCGTAGATGTTCTGGTAGGCATTCAGGAAAGCGCGGGCATGGTCTGGATGGTTGTTGAGTACCGTCTTGAGCGCGACGGCTGGGTCGATGACTGTAGGGTTAGCCTCTGTCTTGACGAAGCTCCAGAATTGCTGATCCTGCTGCTCGTAAAGAGGCTTAGCCGGCGAGTACTCCGCCGGGTTGTAGAAATCAAAATTCTGCTGCTGCGAAAAGCGGCAATTTGTAAGAATCCAGTCCTTGGGTCCATGCATGCTGATTCGCACGGCTAGGGCCAATTTCCTTGCCTAGCCCCAGATGTTCTTATTGGGAGATCGCGACGGAAGTTCGCCGGCCGCGCCCCAGATATCCTTGTTGGGAGGAGTCGTACTGCTGCCTTTGTCCTTGCCGGAAAGTACGCAGGCAAAGACGAAGAAGATGATAGGGGAGGCGAAGGCCAATCCGAAGACGGCGATGAGAAGTAGCGTAATTATAGTGTTCATGGCATGAATATGATCAGAGTTCTTTTTTCTGCCTTAATGGTCTTTTCGATCTGGACGTCCATGGTAAGGGCGTGCTTTTCGCAGACCGACATATCAATCTCTGTCGCGACCAGCTTGTTTGAGTCCGGATCGAAGCAACGTATTCTAAGAAATGCGGTATAGGCTGCCGGCAAGTCGCAAAGTTGACAGATTTTGATCGTCTGGAGTGAATGTGACTGGGCGAACGGCAGGAATAGCGACATTTACGGGTCCTTCATAACGTCGGTCGAGACTACTCCCGCATCCCATCCAATATCGACATCCAGATGCCGTCTCCGCGATGCAGATCGCAAAGTGGCGGATAGTACTTGACCTCTACCAATAGCGTTCCTGCTGTATGCTTCAACTTGAGATTTACAGGTTTTATATCGACCAATGTATTTCCGCAGACCTTGCACGTCGTCTGACCGTGTCCAAACTTATCTTTCGGCATGGATGTACTGTGCTCCTTCCTATGATTGTTGCACATTATTATACGGCAAGGCTCTCCTGTATGATCCTTGCAGGAACAAAGGAGCACTAAAATGTTTATGTCGTTGATTATAACTTTGATTATTTTGGGCGTAATTTTGTACTTGGTAAATAATTTCATCCCGATGGATGAAAAGTTCAAGCAACTTGTCAACATCGTTGCAATTATTGGTGCGGTAATTTATGTTCTGCAAACGCTTGGATGGCTGAACCGATTTTAACGTTTCTTTTTGCGCTTGGTTGCGCGGTCGGCGAGGGCCTTATACTTCTTGGCCTTGAATAGAAGGGCGTCGAGACTGCTTTTCAAAATCGTTTTCGTCCGTTCCAGTTTATCAGGGCAGTCATCAACGGCGTCCTTCTCGTACCTTGCGGCAGCCTTGAATAAAGAGGCTGCTTGCCGGTACATCTTCTTGACGACAAGTTCGGCCGCAAAGGAGGATAGTTCCTGTGCGGTTTCATGAAAGATGGCGTACTTGTTACGCCATCCGCGGAGTTTGATGATTTTGCTCATCTGCATCCCCTGCGTAGAGCTTGTTTTTCTTGATGTAGTCGTAGACCTTGGGATCTAAGCGCGCCAAGGATCTTCTTCCAATCGTCGGAGGTTCCTTTCAAGGTGACTTCCGGGATCGTACACATGGTCTGGAATTCGTAAGAGAAATAACTCTGCATTCCATCCATGAGCGCAACTTCGAAAGCGGCCTGCTCGACGGGAGTAGTCGTCGAGAACTTCTGAACCATCGAACCGTAGTTTGCCTCGCCGACGAATTCCTTGATCTTGTCTGTAAACGCAGAGAAGACCTCCTGCCAAGGATTCTCAGGCGAGAGACGTATGAAGTCATCGCGTTTTACGATGATCTTCTCCTTGCCTTCATGGGCAAGATGAGCCGCGGCCATCAAGGGGTGGAATCCGCACTCAGACTTGACGACGTCGTCGCTGTAGTCGCAACAGGCTTCGAGCTTGTTGGCAAGGACAACGCCCATCTCCTTGAGATGAATGGCCTTATTGATGGCCTCATGGGTCTTCCATGTTTCGAGGGGCGCTGTCGCTCTCTTGATGTCTCCGGCGATTACGACCGTAACGCTATCGTCTGTTTTTTCTTTAATTGCGGCGGTAGTCATTTCTTCTCCTTTTGCTGTTTGCTTTTCTCGGCGTCGTAAACTTTCTTGCCGGCCTCTGTCAGGCCAAAGGTCTTGTTGTACAGACCTTCACGCTGGTGTTTCAGAGCGTGATTGTACTGCGCAAATCCAGCAATGGATATACTTCTTTCGCACAAATTGCACTTATGTTTACTGAAATGCTTTCTCATTTTAAATCTCGCGCCGGGAGCGGCCTGCTGCTTGAACCGCTCCCGGTAACCGTCATTCAACTACTTTCGTAGCGCAGCAACGGGAACTTTAATCAACGCCCTCGACCGAGACGGATTTGATGGCTGTATTCTTCATGAACTTGTACCAGCCAGACTTACCACGCATGGTTCGATGCTGGTCGTGCTCCATGCAGAAGCTCCTTGCATAGGCGAAACCATTTCCTATCCGGATCTCGCCCGCCTCCAAAACATGGTCGTTTGATTTGGGGCTGTCTTTTGGCAAAACCATGGATGGAATCTCGCCGAACCCTTGCGGGACATCCTTTTCGGTAACAGGAATAGCGAACCATTCGCCTTGACGGAGAACCCCGGCGTTGTTCAATGCCTCTTTCGGCATCAGATCGGCGAAAGCGTTCGCGATACTCTTCGGGGTTCCTGCAAGCTGGACGCCGAAATACTGTCCATCGTCCTGCCCCATCATGTAATGGATCTTCGTATTCGTGTCCATGAGCAAAACAGTCGCCGGACGATGCCATTGAGAGCCGACCAGCGTATAGCCGGGGGCGGGCGGCTTCATGCTTTCCCGCTTCTTCTCGCTCCGGTACATCGTCTTTTCCGCCTTGCTCAACGCCTTGTGCTCGTCCGGGATAAAATCGACGATGGCGATGCTGCCGAACGCTACTGCCTCGAAAACGCGCCGGATGGACTTGTCGCTTGATTTGCTCTTCTTGTCGAGCAGACGGGCGACACATTCGAAGCTCATCGACGGGCAAAGAAAATGCGCCTTTCGCTTCTCTGAAACGTCGTTCAACTGATTGCCTTTTCTATCAGCGGCGCAGATCACAAGCCGCTTGGCCTGCTTCGTAACGCGCTCTCGTATACCCTCCGGCAGTCGGTCAAGACAGATGACGACGCCGGTCGGGGCATAATCTTTTCTCCGCCGCCAAATTCCTCTTACGACGCCGGTCGGGGCATAATCTCTTACGGAGTTGTTGTAGTTGTACTCGCGAATTGTGACGTAAATGATGTTATTCTTAACCTTGAACTCTGGATCAGAGTTGAGCGAAAATTTCGCTGGTACGACCTTCGTATGCATCAACTCATCGACGCTCTTGTAATTCGCAATCTCATCGGCAATTTCAGTACTCATTGTTTCTCCTCGCCAAATTTTTCTCCGTCTTCAGACAGAGATCTTAAAGGTCTTCTTCAAGTAGTTCAAAAACTCCTGATCTTCACACATCGTCTTGCCGCGCGCATCACTGACCTTGGCGACAGGCTTGCCATTGACCTTTGTCAATTTGATGACGATCTGGAGCGGCTCATACCCGATGTCGTTCGTCAAGTTTGTCCCGATACCGAAGCCCATTCCGATCTGATCCTTGAACTCCTGATGAAGCTCGATCGCCTTCGGAATGGTCAAGCCGTCGCTGAAGACCGCCCGCTTGCCCTTGGGATCGATCTTCATGCTGCGGTAATGCTCGATGAGCTTGCGGCACCATTTGGCAGGATCGCCGGAGTCGTGGCGGCAGCCATCGAAGAGCTTGGCGAAGTAGTAATCGAAGTCACGCAGGAAGGCGTCAAAACCAACTACGTCTGAGAGTGCGATGCCTAAATCGCCGCGGTACTCGTCGGCCCATTTTTGGAGAGCGAAGCGTTGGCTGGAGCCAAGCTGGACCCCGTCGAAACCTTGCGGAGCCTGAAGCCATTCATGCGCCATGGTTCCAATCGGCGTCAATTCATGATTCTTGGCGAGCAGGACATTGCTCGTGCCAATAAAGAAATCCGGAAGATGTTGCTTCAGCCGGCCGACAACGTAATTCTGCCAGTCGCCACTAAAGCGGCGGCGCGTACCAAAGTCTGTAATGAGGAATGGCGTTCCGTTCTTCGTAAGCCAAGGGTTCTTCTCGCCATATTCCAAGGCAACATCGATCTTCTGCTCAAGGCGATCTCGTCCAATAGACAAGTTGCCGTCGTTCGTCTCTCCTTTGCTTGCAAAGTAGACTTCATTGACGATTGCCAAAATCGGGACTTCAAAGAGGATCGTGTTGAGCCAAGGCCCGACAATCCTGATTGACAACTCGTCACCGCTCGAATCCTCGACTTGGACGTAGCGCTTTTTCAAGCGGAAGATTCGGAGAAGTTCGATAAAGTCTGATTTGAGGAAGCGAAGTTTTGAGAGATAGTTCAATTCGTCGTCGGTAAACTCAAGTTGACAGAGAGCCTCGATCTCCTCGCGGATCTTGGCGGCGAAGGGAGCAAGATTGATATTTTTGTTGCGCAGTTTGAACTGGTACTCAACCTCTGTACCCGAACATTGATGAAAGACAGCTTGCATCATACTCAGCTTATACAGGTCTGTGTCTAACAACGATTTTACAATCATGCCGATCTCCTTCACGTCAAAAGTCTATCATTCACGACGTCGAAGTCAAACACGCAAGTTGGCTATCGGCTGTTTTTTGATTGAAGGTAAACAGCTTAGCGGGGCGATGCGCCCCGCCGCGACGCTCTTTAGTAGAGGCGACAAGCCCCCGACTCATGATGTGACGCCGGAAATTTCGTTTGTCCAATGTCTCGTTCAAAATGATTTCGTAAACGTTCTGAAGCTCAGTCAACGTAAAGCGCTTCGGCAGTAATTGGTAAGCAATATTCGTGTAAGCAATTTTGCCCTTGAGCCGATCCAGAGCGACCTGAACTACTTTGGAATGGTCGAATGCCATATCGGCAACGCCATAGACAGGCGTCCATTCAGCGTTCTTGGCATCGTCGCCTGCAACCGGCTTTACGCCAGATGGAACGAGGCAATAGTACGCAACAGTAATGACTCGCCCGCGCGGGTCCCGATTCGGATCTCCGAAGGTATAAAGTTGCTCGATGAAAAGATCCTTCAGGTTTGTCTCTTCAAACGCCTCACGCTGCGCCGCTTCGTCCAATGTTTCGCCTCGGTCGACCTCAAGGAAACCGCCGGGGAGCGCCCGATGGCCGCGGAATGGAGGATGCTTGCGCTCGATGGTCAAGAAGCAAAGCTGATCCTTGATGATCGTAAAGATAATCAAGTCAACAGTAACAGACGGCATTGGGAATGCGTATTCGTATTTCTTGCTCATGATGACTCCTAAACTACTGGCTCTTCCGCCTCTGTATCCGGGTTGAAGCGGATGAACGCCTTGCCGGCCTTCTTTCCACCTTTAACTGCGCTGGCAGTCCCACCTTCAGGCTTGCCGTCCCAAACAGCGATGATCAATTCGGAATTATTCATCATCCACTTATTACGCTCATGGTTCTTCCAAGTCTGAGCCTTTCCGTTTTCGAAGTACTCGCCTTCGCAAACGATCTCAACCTTGCTGGCCTTGGACTTCAAAAATGCCAAATGGGCTTGGGACTCAACCGGCCAATTCTCGCCGTACTTAGCGAATGGCAGTGCGATGACCAACTTCAAGCCAAGTTCCAGTACGACCTCGGCAGCCCATTGATCGACGCCGAGAGCACCGCCAGAGATGAACTCCTCGAACCCGTCGTCGCGCGCCTTTGCGATGGCCTTGCGAAGGAATTCGATGACCTTCTGGTTCTTCGGATGCTTCGAGTCATAGCCGCCGAGTCGCTCCGGGCGATGTCCGGTAAACGAAACAGCATTCTTTGACTCGTACTCTAAGTCGTAGTCAAATTGGACAAGCCATTTAAGGTACATCGTCCGCCTGACGGAGTCAGTGCCATCGAGCATGTTCCAGACCCGGCGCTCGCCGAAGAACTCGACGCCCGGAAGATCTCCACAATAAGCCTGATAAGCGTCGCACATATGAACGCTTACGTCGGCTAGGACAATTCTCATCGTCGCCATCCTTGAGCAATGGGCATCTGGCGGCCGGTGCCGAATGCCTTCCGTGTAATTTTGAGGCCGGGAGCGAGTTGCTTCCGTTTGTACTCGTTGTTGTCGACCAACCAGCAGATCCGGGAGATCGTTTTCAGGTCGATGTTCGTCAAGGTAGCCGCAATCTCCTCGATCTCCATTGAATGCTCCAAGTACAGTTTCAGGATTGCATCCAAATCGGCGTAGGGCGGAAGGCTTTGCTGATCGTTTTGGTTCGGACGGAGTTCCGCGCTCGGCGGCTTACTGATCGATCCTTCCGGAATGATCTCTTTACCTGCCTTTTTGTTGTACCAGCGGCAGACATCGTAGACTTTCGTCTTGAATACATCACTGATGACTGCGAGACCACCGCAGGTATCGCCGTAAAGAGTGCAATACCCGACAGCAACCTCCGACTTGTTGCCGGTCGTCAATAGCAGCCGCCCCTCACGATTTGAGATCGCCATGAGCGTTGCGCCGCGGATTCTGGCTTGGACATTCTCTTCCCAAAGTTCTACATCGGAATTTGACGGATTGAAACGCGGCTTCATCATCGCCATATAGGCGTCATGCGCCGGCTTGATCGGGATGAGATCGAAAGGCATCGCAAGCAGGCTTGCGATCTTCTCTGCGTCAGAGACGCTGCCTTCTGAGGAGTACTTGGACGGCATGCCGACTCCAAGGACATTCTCTGCGCCAAACGCCTCGACGGCAATAACAGCTACGAGCGCCGAATCGATTCCTCCGGACAGTCCCAAGACGACCTTCTTAAATCCCGTCTTATGAGCATAGTCGCGAGTACCCAAGACGAGCGCGTCGAAGATGTCTTTCGGTTCCGAAGACGAGATCTCGCCGCACGGCATGCCTGATGTCCACCCAGAAACTCTTACGTCGAGATATCGAAAGTCTGTAGCGAACGGCTCAAGCTCGTCCATGACCTTCCCTGCCGAATTGATGGCGAGGCTACGGCCGTCGTAGACGACGTCGTCATTCCCTCCGACTTGATTGACGTAGATGAGCGGCTTGCCGAAACGCTTGGCGATATGAGAAAGCATCTCCCTGCGAATGGCGGGTTTTCCGAGACAGAAAGGAGAAGCTGAAATATTGATCAAAACGTCAGGATTTCCAACGCAGAGAATCTCGATTGGGTCGTCTTTGTAGATTCGCTCCTTCCAAAAGGTCTTGCAGTTCCAGATATCCTCGCAAATGGAAACCCCCAACTTGTGACCCTTATACATCATCGGATTGATCTCTGCGGCGGGAGTAAAGTAGCGATCCTCATCGAAGACATCGTAAGTTGGAAGGAGACGTTTCGCCTGCTTGTTCTGGATCTTGCCGTCATAGGCAAGATAGGCGACATTTTGAAGCGGCTTGACTTCATTATCTGTCAACTTGAAGATGGAGCCAAAGATCATGCCGATGTTCTGGTCGCTGAGTGCCGCCCATTTCGCGGAGTAGTCCAAGACAGCTTGGATGAAGGCTGGCTTGTCGAGAAGGTCCTTGGGCGGATAGCCCATGACGCTGAGTTCAGGGAATACAACGAGGACGTCGAGAATGGAGCCAGCGCTGACGCTCTTTCGCGTCGTCTCCATTACCTTTTGAGCGAGGGCGTAGTTGCCCTCAAGATCTCCGACGCGCGGATTGATCTGAGCCATCACAATTTTCATGAACGCCTCCCCTATGCCGCGACTTCTACCGCAACCGCTTTCTTGATGGCTTCCAAAAAGCCGTCCCAATTATTTTCCCATTTGACGCAGAAGCCTTGGACATGGGCGAAGACGCAGCCCTTGTCCGTCTTCAAAGGAGAAAAGTCAACGCGCCGGCAGTCGTTCAATCGCCAAGCCGCGAAACCTACTCCTCTATTATCCGGACAGCTTTGAACGAGGATCGTCGGGTCGAGTCTCGTAATCTCATCGCAGACGTCGTTGATGCCGCGTGTTTCCATTTGCTTAAAATGAGCAACCTTGCAAACGCCCAAATCGATGATTTCAAGATTTGCCATGGCGAATTTGAAATTTTCTTTGCGATTCTGGATGTAGTCCAATTCAGACTTTAGCCAACGCATGGCTAGGTCGAGTGCGTCGACGAAAGCGTTTGGATTCTTGTAGGCCGTATTGGCGATCCGGCAGAACCATGAGAAAACATCGCAGGTCCCGAGGAAGTTATCGACTTCCTTGCGGTTGCGAGCTTTACGGCCAAGCTGGTTTTTATAGTATTCCCAAGGCCCCTTGGAGTCCAGATACGCCAAGCGCTCGATCCAATTCAGATCCGTCCGGCCGATGCCGTAATGAGCGGCGACCAGCGTAAAAGCGCATTCCGGCGCATGATCCTTCGGAAATTGATGATGGTCGAACCATTTCTTCGCCGGATCGTACTGCTTGCCAACGTCGACGATGAAATCCGCGTCAGGGAAGTCCTCTGCCTTTCCGTCGTTGATACGGAGAATCTCGATTTTACGAGGGTCTACTTGCTCCTTGATACAAATAAGAGCTACTGCCATAAGATCGTCGGCGTGAGCCTGCCCGCCGTGGGTTACTATTTTCATACCTATGCCTCTACAATAACGCCGCCAATTCGGGCGGATGCTTGGTCTCGTGAATGCAGTCCGCGAGACCCTTAAAAAGAACACCAGCGACGCTCATAGCCTTCATGGCGTCTTTGATGCCGTTCTCCGTTTTGCCAGCGCAAGCCGGCTCGACGATATGCGTTTTAAATCCGAACTTGACCGCAGAGATCGCGGTTTCCTTGACGCACCATTCCGTAAAGACGCCACAGACGAAGACTTCCTCGACCTTGCGCGCCCGAAGGAGGGGCAAGAGTTTATGTTCGGGAAGGTACGTCTTCTTGCGTTGAGCGTTGTAGACCTCTCCCTCAAAAGCGTCGCAAGAATTTTTATGAATGAAGACCGCGCGGGAGTCCAATCTCAATCCAAGATGCGGATTGCAGGCCGGCGATTCAGGAATCCAATTATGACAAGAGACAATGATATTGTCGAAAATCGGAATGAGAGCATTGATTACGGGAACAATGGCGGCGCCGGTCGGCGTCTGACTATTACCCTCGCCGATAAACATCGGCTGGACATCGACAATAATCAAAGCAGACTTTTTCTTGCCTTCCATCGCAGCCCCTCCTGAGTTCATGTCAATTATACAACAACTCAAGAGAAATCAAGCAGAATTGTTTGTTTTTGGAGTGAGGAAGCACTAGGAAAGAGGTTAAGTCGTTCCGTTGTCAACAGATGCGAGCCATAGAATCAGATCGGTTTTCCCGACTGGCTCAGATGAAACAGACTCGCAAAGCGCGTGAACGCTAGGAAGGCCGTATTTCTTTGCAACACGGACAAGATGGACATCCGGCTTGCAAACATTGACATTGCCAAGGTTACGCGCGAGATGACAGGATAGCGCCGGGCCGATGCCTTTGAGCAGCCGAAATTTCTGCGGGTCGCGATAGCTGACGTATTGCGTATGAAAAATGTACCATCCGCGATCTGCCATCTTCTTGCGAACAAGCTGGACGTACTCAGCCTTCCTTTGATTGGCAAAAATATCGAGAAGGCGATCCCAAGCATCTTTACTGAGAACATCACTTGTTGGAGGTATGAACTGGCCGTCAGCATCCTCAATCCAATGAGCCTGAAGGAGGGCGTCGTACTTCTTGGAAATTGTCTTCGCCGAAAAACCTGATACGTAGACGCACCAGAGAAATTCGCGAAGAAACTGATGCGGAGTAATAGGGGAGGCTGCCGCCTTATCCCAATAGAAGGACAACTCTGATTTTCGTCGGCTGGCAACGTGGTTTTTTGCAAATTTAAACATTTCAGCCGCGTCGGAAAACGAGACGAGTGACTTTTTCTCGTAGTCAGCTTGCAGATCTTTCAGGATTTCAGGCATCAATCAGATTCCGCCGGGTACGTCCCAAGCCTTCAACTTGTCTCGAACCAGCCGCTCGACCTCACCTGTGAGCTTCTCGTTCTGGACGCTCATGTCAATCAAGTTTTTCGCAGCGTAGGCATGCTTGCGTTCAGCGGTAACAGATCGCTTAGTCATAACTTCTAACTCTGCCTTGAGCCGGAGGTTCTCTATCTTATGTTTGCCAATGAGTGCGAGCAAAGTAAAGGTAGAAATCAGCGCGCCCAGAACGAACCCAATCGCAAGGATTGTAATGGTAGTCATGTTTGAAGTCCTTTTCCCACCGTTCCTCAAAACTTATACCGACAAAGAGAGGCTCGTCCTTGCTAAGTCGCGATACAAGCACTTTCTTTCGTAAGATAGTGAATGAAGGGAAGGACGCACATGCATGCTAATCTAAGTAAAGACCGTGCGCCGTATTTGAGTCTTTCGATAGGAATCCCCTTACAATGGGCGACAGTGGCTATTCAGGCATATCCGGCTTCAGCGGAGAGTCTAATATCAGCGGCTTCAGTGGCTATACAGGCCCGGCCGGTGTTAGTGGATTCTCTGCGACGTCAGGATTTTCAGGCCAAAACGGAGCCAGTGGCTTCTCTGGCGAAAGCATCAGCGGTACTTCAGGCTTCTCCGGTGCTCAGGGAACATCTGGATTCTCCAGTTTCTCAGGATACTCCGGCTACAGTTCCATCTCGGGAAAAAGCGGTTACTCCGGATACACTGGCCTTTCAGGCTGGTCCGGAGGATCGGTAAGCGGCTGCTCTGGATTCTCAGGAAAGTCCGGAACAAGCGGTGCGTCGGCATTTTCCGGCAAATCAGGAACCTCTGGATTCAGCGGATTCTCAGGAATTGTCGGCGAGTCTGGTACATCCGGAACGTCAGGATTCAGCGGAACCTTCTCGGGTGAATCAGGCTTCTCTGGAGAGTCCGGAACGTCAGGATTCAGCGGAACCTTCTCGGGAGAGTCAGGCTTCTCTGGAGGAGTAGGCAGTCCCGGATTCAGCGGATGGTCAGGGATCAGCGGATTCTCAAGCGAGAGCGGAATCAGTGGGTTCTCCGGCCTCTCAGGATTCAGTGCGCTCAGCGGCTACTCTGGCCTCTCTGGAACATCTGGACTAAATGGCCAAGACGGCGCATCAGGCAACTCTGGATACTCAGGCATAAGTGGACAATCCGGAACGTCGGGATTCAGTGGGTCGTTCTCCGGAGTCTCTGGATTTTCGGGTGCGAGCGGTACGTCAGGCTTCTCTGGTGCGTTCTCTGGAGCCTCTGGCTCCTCCGGACTAAGCGGAACCTCTGGCTTCTCTGGGGCGTTCTCTGGCGAGTCCGGGGCGTCTGGTGCAAGCGGAACATCTGGTTTTAGTGGAGCGTTCTCTGGAGTCTCAGGAAAATCAGGTACGTCTGGCAGATCCGGTTACTCAGGCAAAAGCGGTGCTATTGGCTGCTCTGGGCTTTCAGGAAAGTCAGGACGATCCGGCTTTAGCGGATCTTCAGGAACTTCTGGCTACTCAGGAACTTCTGGTTTTTCTGGAACTTATTCTGGAACCTCTGGTTTCTCTGGTACA
>Ga0163144_10016865_pt1 | contig 14938 bp, 15 predicted proteins | sample OliLak19BULKMAT1_FD_123175 | JGI IMG/M metagenome (GOLD analysis project Ga0163144, IMG submission 123175) | Freshwater microbial mat bacterial communities from Lake Vanda, McMurdo Dry Valleys, Antarctica - Oligotrophic Lake LV.19.BULKMAT1 | ecosystem: Environmental > Aquatic > Freshwater >... | reverse complement strand
GAAAACACTCGCGGACCTCGGCGATCTCACCGGGAAAACAGTCCTGGTTCGCGTTGATTTCAACGTGCCGATGGACAAGAATACGGGTGCGGTCAAGAACGATCGCCGCATCCGCGCGGCACTTCCTACGGTGCAGGCGCTGCTCAAGGCGGGCGCCTCCGTCATCGCCATGAGCCACCTCGGCCGGCCCGAGAAGGCGACGCCCGAGGAACGCAAGTTCCTGACCATGGACAACGTCGCCAAGCGGTTCGGCGAGTTATTGGGCAAGCCGGTGACCAAGGCCTCCGAAGACGTAGTCGGCCCCGCCGTCACGGCTGCCGTCGACGCGATGAAGCCCGGCGACGTCCTCCTCTTGGAGAATCTCCGCTTCGATCCGCGCGAACAGAAGAACGACCCCGAGTTCGCCGCCGCGATCGCAGCATTGGGCGACGCCTACGTCAACGATGCCTTCGGTACCTGTCACAACGACAAGGACGCCTCGATGGTCGCCGTACCCGCGGCGCTCAAGACCGCCGGCAAGCCCCGCGCCGTGGGGTTGCTGGTCGCCAAGGAACTGGAGATCATCGAAGGGTTAATGACGTCGCCGAAGGCACCCGTGCTCGCGATCATGGGCGGGGCCAAGGTCTCCGACAAGATCGCCTTCATCAACGTGCTGCTTTCCAAAGTCGACCGCCTCCTCATCGGCGGCAAGATGGCCTACACCTTCCTCAAAGCTCGCGGCGTCGATGTCGGTGCGACCCGCGTCGGCCAAGAAGAACTTGACGCCGCCCAGCCGCTGCTGCCGTTTGTCGGCGGCAAGATCGAGTTGCCCGTCGATTACCTCGCCGCGGACTCGACCAACCTGGCCCAAGTGAAACTCTTCGACGGCAACATCGACGCCGGTTACGAAGGCATCGATATCGGCCCGAAGACCTTGGCGGCCTTCTCGGCACATATCGCCTTGGCCGGTACGGTCATCTGGAACGGCCCGGTCGGCTGGTTCGAGCAACCCGCCTTTGCCGCCGGGACCAAGGGCGTCGCTGCGGCGATGGCGAGCTGCAACGCAGTCACCGTGGTCGGCGGCGGCGAGACCGCGGAGGCTGTGGAGCAGTTCGGCTACGACGCCAAGATCACGCACGTCAGCACCGGCGGTGGCGCATTCCTCGCCTATGTCGAGGGGAAGAAGTTCCAGTCGCTGGCCCAGATCGACGACAAGTAATCCCGAACGAAAACTCGGCACAACCCGAACGACCGCCGGCGCGTCTCCGGCGGTTTTTTCGTAAACTGATACCTCCTGCGCTTCCGCAGGTTTGCCTCTACTCTCTCGGAGTTTCGTCATGCGTAAGGCTCTCTTCGCCGCTCTCGTTCTGTCCGTACCCGTCCTCGCTTCGGCAGCTGATCGGCTCGCCGAGCCGATCAAGCTCGAATTGAAGGATTTCAAAATCCTCGGCCTCGACGGCAAGGAAAATGCCGAAGTCTTCGGCTACAACGCCGACGACAACAAGCTGTTCTACTACACCCGCGGCATCGCCACCGCGACCGCCAAGTTCCCCGAGGACGGCGACTACACGCTCGTGCTCGAAGCCTCCTGCGACAAAGCCAAGGACGAACTCGCCAAGCTCAAGATCAAGGTCGGCGACAAGGTCGTTAAGGAAGATTTCGCGCTGACGACCGACGGCATCAAGGAATACAAGTTCGACGTGACCGTGAAGAAGGGCGAAGCCAAGCTCAGCGTCGAATTCCTGAACGATACCTACAAGGAAGGCGAGTACGACCTGAACTTCTACCTGCACGCCGCCAAATTCGAGAAGAAGGCGAAGTAGGGCAACCCATCCCGTCGGCCGCGGAGGCAACGGCGAAACGGACCGGATTTTTCGTTGACAGCCGCGGCAGTGATGTTATACGGGCGGGACTTTTGCGGCCGTGGGCCGCTCGGGTTCAAGGCAGGCGCTTGCCGGGGGAGGCCATGATGGTGCGTGTGTTGGCGGCGACGATGGTCGCGGCCGTGTTGGGCATCGCGGGAATGAATTCCGCTTCCGCCCAAGGGTTGGATTTCCGGCCGATCGACACCAATTTACTCGTGGTGCAGCCCGCCGATTCGGCGAGCAACATCTTCACGGGAACGTTCCGCATCGTCAGCCGAGCAGTGGCCGGAACGATCGAGGACAACGGCTTCGTGCGGACGATCAACAACCTCCTCGGCCGCCGCGATGAGCGCGCGACCAGGCAGCCCAACGGCCTTCCTTTGCCGACCATGTACCAATCGACGAGGTACAAGAACAGCTTCCAGCCGGCAATGCCGACCTTCTCAACCTACGGTCAGTCGATCCCCGTCCGCCCGTAACGACGTCGGGACCTCTCCCGAACCCGGCGCTGCCCTGCACCGCCGGGTTTTTTCGTATCGCCGCGGTGCGTCGGTGCTCTACAGTAAAGCAAAGTTTCGCTCTCCCACTTTCCGAGACTCTCCCATGAAACGTCTGCTTTGGTCGCTCGTGCTCGGGTTCGGCTGTCTCAGTGCCGCGCTGACGGCGCAGGAACCGACCGAGTCCAAGAAGCCCGAGGAGAAGAAGCCGTCGCCGACCGTGAAGATCGACTTCGGAAAGTACGTCGATGCGGGCAAGATTTCCGGCGAAGTTGCGAAGGTCACCAAACAAGGCTTCAAGTTGAAAGTCAGCAAGTCCAGGCCGGGCACGCCGCCGCGGATGAAGACCGAGGAACACGACTTTCTGTTTCACGAGAACGGAGTTGTTCGTTGGGCCAAATTGCCGCCGAATCTCGACGACAAAGGCAAGAAGGCCCAGTGGACTCAGAAGGAAATGACGGACTTCAAACTCCCGCCGGGAGCACCTGGCTACGCAGCCGAGCGGGCCGCACTGCAGGAGGGGCAGTTCGTGGAAGTGATCTACGCCCGGCCCAAGGACGTCAAGGCGGCGGATGCGGTGACCAGCGATTTCCGCGTGAAGTATGCCGTGATTCTCGGACAACCCGGGCCGGCGATGAGGGAGAAGGACGAAAAGAAGCCTGCCGAGAAGAAGAAACCGGAAGAGAAGAAGCCGCCGCTGTAACCGACGAGCCTCCGGGGCCAGCCCCGAAGGAATGAACTTCCATTCAGTCCCGCGGCAGTGTCGGGCTTACGCAGTGGGAGACCATCGCTGACCTCCGGGACAAGCCGGAGGCTCGTGGGCATCGCACAAATTGATGCGATTCGGCACGGCGAATGCAAGGAGTTGCAGCATCACCACGGGAGGCTGAGCGATGCTGCAACTTCATACGCCGATTCCGGTCGAGACACCCAAGGGCGCGGGTTTCGCGCATCTCATCATCGACTACGGGCAGGAACACAACCTGCTCTTCGTCTGCTTCATCAACGACACGGGTGAATGCTGGACATTCTCCACCAAGGACATCCGGCTCGAAAAGAATCTGACCATGGGCATCCGCGGGAAGGTCACTTCCACCCAAGTCACCGAGAAGACGGAACCGAGGCGATCCGCCATGCCGGCAACTTCGTTCGATCCGGGGGTTGCGGCGTTCGCCGGTTCATAACCGACTCAGAATGCCCGCATGACGGGGCCCGCCGGCGGTCACCTGTGCACGTCGAGCCTGTTCGCTGACGTGAGTCAACACGATCGTCAACCGATCGGTCGGCAGAAATCCCTCGACCCGGTCGGCCCATTCGATCAGGCAGACACCGGCTCCGTCGAGATATTCGGCCGCGCCGAGTTCGGCAAACTCACGCGACGACCGGAGTCGATAGGTGTCGAAGTGGAAGATGGGCAGCAAGCCTTCGTACTCCTGTATCAACACGAACGTCGGGCTGGTCACCATCGGGTTGCGGATGCCAAGCCCTTCGCAGATCGCCCGAATCAAATGCGTTTTGCCCGCTCCCATTTCGCCGACCAAACCCACTACGGACCCGGACTCCAGCACCGCCCCGAGGCGGCGGCCGAGGGATTCAGTGGCGTCGAGATTGGGAAGGTCGAGCGTCATTCTTCCCCGGAAATCAGACGTTTGACGATTCCAAAGACCCCGAGGATCAGAAGGATCGCCGGACAGAAGAAGATTTTATCCAAAGTCAGCAACCCAACGCCGAGCCAGACGACGGCGATTACGATGGTGACGATGCCACCCATCACGCCCGACGTGACGAAGCCGGCCCGGCTTGCCTCAACACCGGGCATGCTTGCGTTTTTTTATGAGTGTACCGCGGGCTTGCGTTTTGCGGATCGCCTCCACGGCGTTCGGCGTATCGCAGGCCGTGTCGCCATGGTCAATAACGACGGTGCCGACGGCTTTTGCTGTGCGAATTGCGGCGATAGCGAGCGGCTTGGAATAGGAGCCGACGGCGATGAGGAACCCGTTCATGCAGTAACGGACGCGGTTGGGCTGGTCGTGGATCGTCGACCCGACACGGCTGAGTAAGGCCGTCAACTGTGCGGTATCCAAGTCGTCATCCGGGGTGATGGCGACGAGGACGGCGAAGGTGTTCCAGCCTGCGGCCGCGATGTGCGGCTTAGGCGACTTGATCCAGGCGGTAGCGACTTCAACCCCGAAGCGGCTCTCGGCCGCACACCACGGCACGGCATACTCGGAGAGCATGCCCGACACGCACTGTTTGACCCAAACATTCAACTCCGTCTTGGTCGTCTTGGCGTCATCCACGATATGCGAGGCGAGGTAGCAGGCGTCGTAGTTACCCGAGGCATACAGCGCCTTGGCCAACGGATGGTCGATGCCGGTCCGCTTGGCAATCAGCTTCATGTCCGCAACCTTGACGCCGAAGAGCGGCTCGGTCGCACCGTGCCGCAGGTGCGTCTTTTTGGTCTGCTCGCTGCCGACGGCTTCGAGTGCAGCCATGGTTTCGTCCAACGTCATGTTCGGCCTCGTTTTCAGCTTGCTCCACCGGTTCGATTCGGCTATCGCACGATGAACCGTGGGGGAAAATGATCGTGCGTCACTTGACCACCGTTGTATGCGTCTGCGTCGTCGGCTGCACCAGCGCGCCGCCGGCGAAAAAGCTTTGGGTCGATCAGTACAAGGGGCTGCGCAACATTCCGGAGCCGACGATGGCCCGCAACATGCTCACCAACATCTGCGAGTCGGCGGCCTACGACGGCGACGCCTCGGCCGTGCTGATGATGCTGCGCGACCTCCGCGACGAACCCCTGCGGCACGACGAACTGGCCGCCCGCTGTGCCGCCCATCTCTACGGCCGCGACGCCGAGTCGGCCAAGCGCATCGTCGCCGCGATCGGCGATCCGAATCTCCAGGCGGCCACGAAGGACAAGCTCTTCGGGAAGAAGGAAATTCCGGCCGGCGTTGCGGACGATAAGTCGAAAGACGAAGCGGATGCCGACAAGCTACACAGAACTACAGGTCGCGGATAGTTTGGCTTGACCGACAATCATCGTCGGCAGACGAATCGCATTGTCCGGCTTCGCCCTCAGTTCGTTACGGCTTGCGACTCCGGTGCGGCCGGTGTGGCGGCGGGGACTTCATCAGCTCCTTTCAACCACTCGTGCAGCCGGCCGAGGACTTTCTCGGCCTGCGGGCGCTGCTCGGCGATGGCCTGCTTCTCGACGCCGGAGAGGTACCAGTTCAGCGAGGCGTCGGTCTGAAGTTCCAGTGGGAAGGTGCGGAAGAATCCCGCTTCGGTCGCGTTGAAGACGGACGAAAGTGCCGAGATCGATGCCGAGTTTCGTTGGTAGTTGACATACCCGCGGCCGCGCAGCAACGCCAATAGCGGGTAGGTGAAGGCGGCGGCGATGCCGGCGAGGACCGCGCTGATGCCGCCGAGTGTTTCGTTGACCTGGCGGCCGGCTTCGTCGAGCGGGAAGGCGCGAATCTCCAGGATCGCCACGCCGGAGGTTTCCGCCTGCAACACCTCGCGGTGGTGGAACATCCAAGCGGTCAGCGTTTCGATGCCGTAGTTGTCCGATATGCCGGCGTCGATGAGGCGACGGGGTGGCGTCGTCGGCAGGCTGACGTTCGAGCTGACGATCGGGAAGGTGGCATTCATTCGCGCTGCCGTTCCGAGAGTCAGTTCCCCGCGCGCCTTCGGAAACATTTTGAAGAGTTCCAAGGCCGTGACGGCGATCGGCGTGCCTTCGTCGCCCTCGGGCATAGTCAGCGGCGTCAGGTCGAGATTGCTGATGAGCACGCGGCGTGTATCCTCGATCGCCACCGGCGCGAAGATCAGCGACGGCAACGCCCCCTTCTCTTCGGCTACCTTCAATCTGTCGAACGTGAGCGCGAAGGGATTATCGGCGCCGGTGCCGATGACGCCATCCTTCGCTGCGAGTCCCCATTGGTATTCCAGTTCGCGGCTTCGCTCGGAAGAGAACCAGCGCATCGGCAGGAGCATGTTCCAGAAGAGGTCCCGGACCAGCATCGTCTGAATGACGGGCAGCAAGGCCTGCTCGGCGGTGATGCCGGAGACGAGGCCGAGGTTGTTCGCCGTGGCGGCCTTTGGCGGCGGCGACTTCAAATGCTTCCAGCAGCCAACGACCGCGGCCGCTCCGACCATGCCGCCGGAGGCGCCGGCGATCAGTCGGATGTGCTTCAGGATCAGCTCGGACATCGCTTCGAAGACAAGCGGAATCCATACGGCGGCCCGAATGCCGCCGCCGGAGACGGCGACCAGCACGAGCTTGGGTTTGTCGCTTCCCTTCGGAATCGGCAATATCCCCAAATGGTTCCGAAGCACCGCTTCATCGTTCAACAGGGTCACGCGGCCCGTGCGCTCGGCATACTCCGCCAGCGGGAACGGATCGGCGTAGTAAGGCTCCAAGCCGGGGAACCGATACTTGAAGGCCCAGCGTGCCGGGCGATTGAATACGATCAGAACCAGCAGCACGACACCGACAATCGTGAAGGCATACGGCAGGTTGAATACCGCAAAACCATACGCCTGATTGGCGATGAGGAGTGCGTGTGAGGCAAGCACCACCGGCCCGCCGATGACCCAGCGCGGCCGCAGATAACGCAAGGGGAAGTAGACCAGCGTCAGAGTTGCGATGATCGCCAGATTCACCAACACCAGATACGTCGCTACGGCGTGGTGTTCCAGGATCGGCGTCGGCGTCGTGCGGTAGTCGCTCATCTTCATGCTGGGAGCTGAGGCAACTCCGGTTGGCCCCGTCTGCTCGGCGTAGGGGACGAAGCGGCCGCGCCCGTTGGCCGTTTCCTGAATCATGATGACGTCGCCAAGCATGTCCCGAATGTCGTGATGTTCATCGGCGAAGTAGAGACCCATCGGGAATGCAAACGCCGCGGCGTACCCGACGAGTCCCGGAAGCAGCAGCCGACGTGCCCGAAAGTAGTCCCATCGCTTCTTGGGGTTGTCGCGACAGGGCGCTAAGAGAAGTTTGGCCGCGAAAAGAACCAGACCGTACGCGGTCATTCCGATGATGACCACCTGCCCCGGTGCCGTCATCGGGCCGACCACCCGACTCGGGAACAGGCTCAGCCACGGCGGCAAGACGGCGAGCCATTCCACCAGTCGCTTGGGTTGGTCGAGCAGGAACCAGGTGTAGAGCACCGTGCCGGCCAACATGCCGATGGTGAAGACCGAGGCGAGTTGCACCCACCATCGCTCTTCCCAAACGAGCCGTTCCGCACCGTACTCCTTCAGGAGCAGCCGCGAAGAGATGAGGAGGATGACGAGCAACTGCAGCCAGAACGGGAAGCCGCGGATCAACCAGCCGAGTTGATCTTCCAACAGCATGGGGTCGGCCAAACCGAACAGCGCGTCCATCGTTGTCTCTCCGGCCAAGGTTCTGCCGAAGATTGGGATAGATGTCGGTTCCGAATGTTCAATCGAAGAGTTTGGCGAGCGGAATCGACAGACCGGGAAAAAGGTCCGGCATTTCAAGGTTTGCCGATGCTTCGGGAATCTCCTGGCGGGCATCGGCGCGATAGACCGACGCGGACGATGTTTCCGGATCGGGCACGACGACCATGAGAACCCCAGCGTTGAGATACTCCACGACTTTGGAGAATGTGGCGATCCATGTTTCGGACGGCGACTTCAGTTCGATGCACAGTTCCGGCACGAGGTCGAGCAGGCCGGCCGGCATCGTGGGCTACGACGTTTTGCGTCAGGAAGTACGCGATCCAATTGCAGACGAGCCGATGCTTGGGATGCGGCACGGGATTCTCCACCGGCACTCCGCACACCAGTTCCATCCGCGCATCGAGGTGACGCACGCCGAACTCGGACGCGGTCATCGTGCGGACGCAGGGCGGCAGCAACGCGATCATGGCATCGACTCCTTGAATCGAATGAAGTCTGGCACAACGTCCCATTGCCTTCCATGCTCACCACACATTCCCCCTTCGCCGTACGATATCTCCGTCCCCATTCCCGATCGGCGGATGCTTCCATGTCGTTGGCGATTGAAACACAAGGCTTGTCGCGGTCGTTCGGCGGGGTCAAGGCGGTCGTGGCCTTGGACTTGCGGGTCGGGCGCGGCACCTTTTACGGCTTTCTCGGCCCGAACGGCGCAGGCAAGTCGACGACCATCAAGATGCTCACCGGGCTGCTTGCTCCCTCGGCCGGGGTCATCCGTGTCTTGGATCGGGACATGAGCGACCCGGAAGCCGCACTCGACGCCAAGCGGCACGTCGGCGTCATCCCCGAAAACCTGTCGCTCTTCGACAACCTCACGGCGCGGGAGTACCTCACCTTCGTAGGCCGGATGCACCTGATGCCGCGCGAGACTGTTCGGGCACGCTCCGAGGAACTGCTCGGCCTGCTCGGGCTGGACGGAGAGCATAAGAAACTGACGTTGGAATACTCGCACGGCATGCGCAAGAAGCTCGCGATGGCGGCGGCACTGTTGCCTAATCCCGATCTGCTGTTTCTGGATGAACCCTTCGAAGGGGTCGATGTGGTCACCTCCCGTGTGATTCGGGACCTGCTCGCGGGTTTCGTCGCCCGCGGCTCGACGGTCTTCCTCACGTCGCACGTGCTGGAGGTGGTCGAAAAACTCTGTACTCACGTCGGCGTCATCGTTCGCGGGGAACTGGTGGAGCAGGACTCAATGGCGTCGATCCGGGCTGCGGGGTCGCTGGAGGATCGCTTCCTCAAGGCCGCCGGAGCCGATGCCGCACCGACCGCCCATGTCGCCTGGCTGGAGGCGCAATCGTCGTGATGCTTCCGAATCGCGAGCACCTGGCCGCCTTCGTTTGGCTGCGTTGGCGACTGCAGGTGAACCAACTCCGCAAGAGCGGCACCGCCAATATCATCGTCTTCCTCTTCGCCAAGCTCCTGCCGATTGTCGCCGCGGTCGGCGTCGCCGTCGTGGGCTTCCTCCTTGGCGCCTTCGCACTGGAAGGCGAGTCGCCGACGACGGTGATGTACGTTTGGGATGGTGCAATCCTCGGCTTTCTCTTCCTTCGGCTCATCTCCCTGATGATCGACGTGCAGCGAACCGAAAGCCTATCGATTGAAAAGTTTCTGCATTTGCCCGTGTCCCCCGCTGGTGTGTTCCTCGTCAATTACCTCAGTTCGCTGATTGCGCCGATCCTCGGGATTGCCGTCGCCGGCTTCATCGGCCTGACACTCGGGTCGGTGATTTCCCAAGGGGCGCTGATGTTGCTCACGTTGCCGGCGACGGCGGCTCTCGTCTTCGCCGTCAGCGCCGTGATCCATCAGTTCCAGGGCTGGCTCGCGACCCTGATGTCCAACCCCCGGCGGCGACGGACGATCGTCGCATGCATGACGTTGGGCATGATTCTGTTGGCGCAGACACCGCAACTCTTCACCATGTTTGCCACCCGAGGCAACGTCACCGACAGCCTGAAAATGGTTGAGGATATCAATGCGGAAAATGAGAAGCTCGTTGCGGTGACCTCGTCCGAAACGCAACGGCACAACGCGGCGCTGAAGGCGTTGAGCGACAAGCAAAACACCGATCAGTCCGCTGCGGGCGCGGAACTCGCCACCGGAAAGCTGAACTCCGAATCGTACCGCGACAAACTCGACGCTCTCGGGAAGGCATACAAGGCAAACGTCGATCGAGCCGTTGCCGAGTCTGGGGTCAAGAGCGAGCAAATCCGTCAGACGCACTTTGCCGAAGTGGTCCAAGACCAAGCCGACCGCAAGTCCCGCAAGGATGACGAAACGCGCGTCGAAGCAGAACGCACCCAAGGTCTCGTCCGGACGGCGAATGCCGTTGTGCCTCTCGGCTGGCCCGCACTCGCAGCCTGGGGCGCCGCTGACGGCAACATCATTCCCGCGCTGTTGGGTACGCTCGGCCTGACCGCCATCGGCGCCTGGTCCCTTCGTCGCGCTTATCGCACGACATTACGGCTCTACACCGGCGGGGCATCCAACGGCGGCCCGGCCGTCGCAGCCAGGCCGCCGGAAGCTGTCGGCCCGCGCAAGCTCTCGATGGCCGAATGGCAACTGCCTTGGATCGACGAACAGGCGGCGGGTGTGGCGGCAGCGGGCCTGCGGTCGCTGATCCGGGCGCCCGAATCGAAGATGATGCTGTTCGCTCCGTTCTTCTTCCTCATCATCTTCGGCACGATCATCGCCTCGATTCCCGTGACGGTGCCCGAACTGCTGCGGCCGCTGATCGCCGGCGGCGGCATCGGTATGGTGCTCCTGGCGGGTCTGCAACTGGTCGGCAATCAATTCGGTTACGACCGCGGCGGCTTCCGCGCCTACGTCCTCGCGCCGGTACCGCGACGTTCGATTCTCCTCGGCCGCAACCTCGCAGCTTCTGCGTTCGTGCTCGGTTCGGCCTGGCTCATCATCGCCGCCGTCGGCATCGCACTGCCGATGCGGTTCGACCATCTGCTTGCCGTGTTCTGCCAATCCGTGTCGATGTTCCTGCTGTTCTGTCTCGTCGCCAACGGGCTGTCGATCCTCGCACCCCTGCCGATCGCCCCCGGCGGCATGCAGCCGAGCAGCGTGAAGTTCCTTCAAGTCCTCGCCCAGATGCTCGCCGGCCTGCTCTTGCCGGTGGTCACGGCACCGACATTTCTGCCTTTGGGTGTCGAAGCCCTGCTCGTTCACGGAGCCGATTGGGGCACGGGTTGGCCGATCGCCTTCGTCCTTACGGTGTTGCTGCTCGTTGGTGTTGCCCTCGCCTACGGTCGCGTTCTGACGTGGGAAGGTCGACTGCTGCAACAGCGCGAACGCGACGTGTTGGTCGTGGTGACTTCCAAGGAGGAATGAACGCGGAAATTTCGGAATGCGGAATGGAAGAGAAGTCCGGGAACGGACAACGCTTGCCCGCTCCGCGCGAGGGAGATACACCATCGGAAGATTGCGGCGTGCCGTTCGCGTGCGCCGAACTTTCACCGAAAGGGCCTCTCCGATGGGTTTTCAACAGACGCCGACGCACAAAAACGGCAAGGGCAGCTTCCACCAGATCGGTCTGGTCCGCGGCCAATTCGGCAACATCCCCGAGGCCCCGTGGCTGAAGTTCGTCGCCGATTCCGGCTTCGACGGCTGGGAGGAAGCCTCGTGGGAACTCGACCTGCGCCGCTGCGACACCGATGCCGGGGCCGCGGAATTCGCCGAGGAGCGAGTCGCCGCCGCTCAGAAGCATGGCCTGGAAATCTTCACGGTTGCGGTTCACCTTCAAGGCCAGGTTCTGGGTGACGAACCCAGTGCCAAGACGCTGAACTTCTGCTCGGGCACCGGCGCCGCCAAGGCCGCCTACAAGGCGTGGCGCCAAGCCGGCAACCATCCCCCGAAGACCGATCCGTACTACGTCCCGTCGGAAGTCGCCAAGCTCGTTCACGAGGAAGCGACTAAGGACCTGCTCGCCGCCGTGCGCTATGCCGGGCATCTGTCGAAACTCCAAGGTCGCAAGGTTGCCCTGCCCGGCTTCGTCGGCAGCCCGGCGAACTGCTGGAGCCACTGGTTCCTGTTTCCCCCGCTTCCCACGAATATCGAAGGCTACGACCTTCCCGACGTCCGCGATCTGTCGCTGGAACTCCTCGTGGAACGCTTTGGCCCGGTCTTCAAACTCGCGAAGGATTACGGCGTCACCTACGACCTCGAATGTCACCCCAGCGAGCGGGCGATGGGCGACCTGGAAAGTGCGGCCGACTACATCAACGCCATGACCAAAGCCGGCTTCGAAGGCACGGTCGGCTTCAACCTGGACGGCAGCCACATGGAATGGCAGAACGTCTCAGTCATCCAGTTCATCCGCGAATTCAAGGACTACATCCACTGTGCCCACGTCAAGGGTGTGCAGGTGGAGCGCGAACATTGCCGCGGCGGTCGACTCGGCGGCCACCGCGCCATGGGCCACTGGACCAACGGCTGGAAGTTCGTCACCGCCGGAACGCAACGGGACGCCAACAGCCTCGAAGAAATCTTCATCGAACTCAACCGCGTCGGCTACGACGGCGCCGTGAGCATCGAGTGGGAAGACAACGACGCCGACCAACTCGCGGGCGCCAAAACGGCCCTGGCCAACTGCAGGAAGGCCGACCTGCCGCCGAGCGGCATGAAGCACGACGAGATGCTGAAAGGGTAGAAGGCAAGCGGATAGAATGGCCGGGAGAACGACACTTCCGGCTTAGCACAGGAGCACGGATCATGGCCGAACCGACCGACGAGCAACTCCGTGACTACACGGCAAAGATGCCGAAGATCTACAAGGATATTCTGCTGGCGTTCCCGGGATTCGACTCGAAGCGGCGCGAGTTCGACTCGCTGGAAACCCAGCACATCATGGAAGTGTTGACTGATCCCGATCAGGATATCCGACGAGTCGATGTCAACACGGCGATCACGCAACTAAGCGAACGCGGATTTTTGAGCCCAGAATTTTATCGGATCGTGCCGACGCGTCTCGGTGAACGTGCCATCAAGCTGTTGAGCGGTACAACGGCTCGACCGGCGATGATTCCCTCACTTCCCGAACCATCCTGGGCATCGTGATGTTGTGGCAAATTCGTTCGTTTCCGAAGTGCGATTATCACGTGTTCCTGTCCCACAGCCAAGAGGATCGCGATCCGCTCGTTGAGCCGACACGGATCAAGCTGGCGGCCCGCAATGTCGTGACTTGGTTCGACCAACAGGACTACTACTACGGGCGGCCGTCGCGTGCCGCGCTACGGGACGGCATCCTCAAGTCCAGGCATACCGTACACTTCATCACCGACGCGATGCTTGGTTCCTCACGCGGTTGGTGCGTCATGGAACTGTCGCTTGTCGAATTGCTGCAAGGCAATCTCCAAGTGCGTGGCGGACAGCTTGCCCACCCGATGCTGCCGTTGTTCTTCGTCTCGCAGGATGACCGGAGGCTTGCCCGATCCGTGTGGCAGGATCTGCGGGATCAAGGTCGTTTTTGTCCGCCGAACGATCTCGCTTTTCAAATCGATTGGGCTGAAAACCAAATCATCGAGTTTCTGATGCGGGAACAGAGACTTGCAAACGACATGGCGATCATGATGCGTCGCGATGCCGAACTCAAATCCGAACTCAAAAAGGTACAAGGTCTCCACGACCGCATCACCGCCTTTCACCCTGGTGAACTACCGGTCGTTTAAATCCTGCCGACGGAACTCCCACGTTTTCTTCAACTTCCCACCGTCCCGCCGTCGATGATGAATCGTATTGTTCGGATCGTCCCGAATGAAGCGATTGGTCCATCTCGGTGGTGCGACGATGATGCAGCGATTTCACGTTTCAGCGTCCTACTATGCCTCACTGATGCTGCTCATTGCCGGCTGCTCGACCATTTCGACCAAACCGGCGCGGGATACGCCGCTGCCGGAGGGTACCGACCCCAATGACCTCTACAACACGGTCGATGGGGCCGGGCCAAACATCGTCGATGCCCGCCCTTACTATCTCGATGCCCCGAGTCCCACCGGCGCTGGTCCCTCTCCCGTCACGGCGTCGAAGACGGTCGACCCGAAGCGCGAACAGCAGATGAAGTTGGACAAAAACATCCCAACAGGGGCCTTGTCGCTGACGAAAGCCCGCGCCGAGGAGCGGCGCGACGCGACCACGGCCAAGGCTGCGGAAACCGAGAGTAAGGCCAAGGAGGCCAACGCGGCCATCGTCGATCTCGGCAAGCTCGGCAACGCCTTGACCCGCATGATCGATCCGGGTCTGCATCGGATTGCGGAGCCGCTCGCACCGGAAGCATCGCGCTTGGCGACGAAACCGACCGTGCGGCCGCGCTTGCCGAAGGCGGGGGAAAAGTACGACATTCTCGTGCTCTCCGGCGGCGGTTCCTACGGCGCCTACCCGGCAGGCATCATCTGCGGCTGGAACGACTGCGGCACCATGCCGAAGTTTCAGGTCGTCACCGGAGTCAGTACAGGCACCTTGGTGGCCACGGCCGTCTTCCCCGGCGGCCGCTTTTTGGACGATCTGCGCACTTATACCTCCCTGTCTCAGTCGACGCTGAAAAGCGGCGATCTCTGGACGATCAAACGCTTCCCGCATCCCTTCGGCATCGGCAGCGATTCGGTCGCCTCCAACAAGCCGCTCCGGACCATCCTCACCGAGCGGTACAACCAGCCCGGTTACTTCGAGGCCGTCGCCGGAGAGCACGCCGCGGGGCGACGGCTTTATGTGGGCACCTGCAATCTGGACACAATGCGGTTCGTCATCTGGGACTTGGGCGCGATCGCTTCGCTGGGAACGCCGGAATCGAGAAAGCTCTACGTCGAAGTGGTCGCGGCCTCCGCGGCGATTCCACCGCTCCTGTCTCCATCCCGCATCACCATGACGATCGACGGCCGAACGTTCGAGGAACTCCACGTCGACGGCGGCACCGCCCGCAGCCTGTTCTTCTACCCGCCGAGCGATTGGCCCGGCAACGAGGAGGATCGCAAGACGGGAACCGTCATGCTCGCGGGCGCCCGCGTCCACGTGATCGTCTCGGGCAAGATCTACGAGGATGCAGAAGGGACAGAGCCGAAGCTCGTGAAGATCGTCGCCCGCTCGGTCGGCACCATGCTCTCGGCCCTG